>Ga0208459_1000354_pt1 | contig 53366 bp, 32 predicted proteins | sample AD_UKC087_MetaG_FD_184433 | JGI IMG/M metagenome (GOLD analysis project Ga0208459, IMG submission 184433) | Active sludge microbial communities of municipal wastewater-treating anaerobic digesters from USA - AD_UKC087_MetaG (SPAdes) (version 2) | ecosystem: Engineered > Bioreactor > Anaerobic >... | reverse complement strand
CGCTGCAACCGCTTACCTGGCGGTCGGCAACGGCACCATCGACGACGTGCTGAACACGGTCTGGGACATCAGGGACACCGATCCCGGAAAGGAAGTAACACTGAACGTGACCCTCTCTGATTCGCTGACGACGATGAACGATGTCTTCATCAAAGCGAAACTGACCGAAGAAACCAACAAGAATGGATGGGTTTCGGCCACGTCGCCCGACAGCACCGGCAAGGCATTGCTGCATCTTCAACCCGGCATCTATGACTTCACGCTTTCCATCCCCGGCGCGCCCGATACCGTTCTTGCCGCTCAGGAAGTAACCGCCGACGGGGCCAACACGTTCGACATCACCGCCGCGGCCGCCGGCTGGGCGCACGTGGTCGTAAAGGACGGAGCAGACGCGAACATCACGGCAGCCATCACATTCCAGAGCGGGCATGACGCATCCTGGAACGCAGGTGTTGGACAGTACGAGGCCGTTCGTCGTGGCGACCGGATCTTCCCGATCCTGCCCGGCGACTACACCGCCACGGTATCAAAAGGCCTGGCCTGGTCGATCGACCGCCAGAACGTCACTGTGACCGCCGGCCAGACGACCGAGATCGTCGCTACGATCGATCCGGCGTACGACACCGCCGGACACGTGATGTTGAACACCCACGAACACTGCGAACGCAGCTTCGACAGCTCCGTGTTTCCGGAAGACCGGATTTTCAACGCTGCCGCCAACGGCATCCAGGTCATGAACCCGACCGATCACGACTTCATGGGCAACCACAACGAGATGATTCACACGCTGGGCCTTGAAAACGAGATCGTCAGCGCGAACAGCTACGAGGTTTCACCAACCTGGGGTCACACGACCGCCGGCGACTGCAAGAACCCGCCCCCGTACCCGATGTATTTCGTGGTCAACTACACTCTGTACGATGAAAACGGATCGGCCATTCGTCCGATGACCGCGACCGAGATCTACAACCAGGCAAGGAACGACCTGCAGTGCAGTTTCCTGGCGGTCAACCATCCGTACCGTGGCGGTCCGACGTTCGAGACCTACGGCATCACGGCGACGTCCAACCCGGAAGAAGCAGAACCGGATCTCAACCTGCACCTGGTCGACGCGCTCGAGATCATCAACAAGAGCGATGAGTTCGACCGCATCTTCAACCAGAATCTGCCTGCCTGGTTCAACCTTTTGAACCGCGGCTACCACATCGCGGCCATCGGCGGATCGGACGAGCACGGTTACAACGGCAACTACGGCAACCCGCGCAACTACGTTCCGGTGGAATATGAAAGCGTGGGCAACGTCGATCCCACCGACGTGTTCCAGTCGATCAAGGATTTCCGCAGCGAAGTGCTTGCAGGCCCCAGGATCACACTGACGGTGGACGACCTGGGACTGGGTCAGACTGTTTCGGCCGGCGAGACGGTCCAGATTCACCTCGTCGTCGAGGCTCCGACCTGGATGGGACTGAACTTCTGCAAGGTCGTCGCCAACGGTGAAGTCATCCACGAATGCACGCTGGGTACGGACGAAACGGTCCTGCGTGTTGACGAAACCTTCAGTTGGACGCCGACCTCGGACGCATGGATTCTGGCCTACGCCGGTTCAGACCTGCCGGAACACGAGATGACCCCGCTCAGCAGCAAGCAGCCGCTGTCGGTAACCAACCCGATCTTCATTGATGCGGATGGAAACGGTTACGAGGCGATCCACTTCTACGGCGCGCCTTGGGACGTGGAGTAAAAAACGATCTCAGCGCCCTTCCAGCGCCTTCTTGATATCAACGCCCATCTCGCGGTTCAGATTCAGGACACCCAGTTCGTATTCCCACGTCGCGGTGGCAAGATCCACATGCGCTGAAAGCGCCGTGCGACGCGCGTCCGTGACCTCGATTGCCAGACCGGTTCCGTTCGCGTAATCCGCCTCGGCCAGGTCGAGCAGATCGTCTGCCAGCACGGCCTTGACCTGCTGCGCCGCGACCATGTGACCCAGCTTCCCGACGTTGCGCGCCGCCTCGGCGATAGCTATGGCGCCTTCCAGTTCCATCTGCTCGACCTGAAGCTCGGCCTGTCGGATGCCGGCCTTCGATTGCGCAAGTCCCGGGAAGAAGGTGTAGTCAAAGATCGGAACGGTCAGGGTCAGTCCAAGGCGCCACGAATCCCGGTCATAGCCGGGAATGGCGTCGTTGCCAAGGATGTCCACGTCATAATTGAAGAAACCGTCAAGGCTCGGCACGAAAGGCATGTAGCCGGACTTCAACTGCGACTTCAGCAGTTCGGTCTGCTTGTTCAGCACCTTCAGTTCCCATCTTTCACCTACGGCTTCCGCGGTCGGCTGTACAGGTTCGTCGGGGGCCCCCATAACCCTGAGCAGTTCCGGGTCGACCTTTCCACCGGAAGAACCCGGCGCAGCGGCCGGCGCGACCTGAGGCATCGGGCTGTATTCGACGCCCATCAGAACCTTCAGCGCGTCCCGGGCGTCTGCAAGGGCGTACCCCGCCTTGACGATCTGAACCCATGACGACACCAGGTCGGTCTGGGCGGAACGAACGTCCATGATGTTGCCGACCCCGGCATCCATGCGGGCCTCGGCCAGTCTCAGATGCTCGACGAGCGCATCGTACTGTGCCTGGTACACCGTGATCAACGTCAACGCTGTGGCGGCCTGGTACCATGCCTCGGCAACCGAGTACAAAAGCACCTGACGTGCCTGTTCGATCTGCACCTCGACCATCGAAGTCTCTATCTTCGCGGAATCGATCGCCAGCCACTCCCTGGCCTGGATCAGCGGAACACGCAGTGTAAGGCCGGCATTAAGCTGGTTCCTGTTGCCGGTGAAGGTCTGACCGCCGACCACCGTGGACGACGCGCTCTCGCTGAGCGCGTAGCCGACGCTGCCGTAAAGGGATGGAAGCAGGCCTGCCCATGACGACTGCATCTTTGCCGCGGCGACGTTCAGGTCCTCTCGAATCGCCTGCAGCGACCGGTTCCTGGCGTCGGCCTCGGAGACGGCAAGGGCCAGAGGCACGACCGGGCCGGCGGGAGGTTCGGGCGGCACCGGCAATTCGAACCGCGCCGTGGTTTCGCCACCGGGTCCGCCTGCAGGTTCATCGGCCCGTGCGATACCGGCGGACGACGCCACGACAAAACATGCCAATGCCAGAAACGAAAGGATTCCTTTTGACAACACCGTCATCCTTACCCCGCAGAGGTCATTCGAAACGAAGAGCCTGAATCGGGTCCAGCCTGGATGCCTTCCAGGCGGGATACAAACCGAATGTTACACCAACAAGCGCGCTGAAACCGACGGCGAGTATCGAGAACGCCGGCTGGATCAGCAACGGCCAGTTGAACGTGGACACGAGATATTGCGCGGCGCCTATCCCGGACGCGACTCCGAGCAGCCCACCGATGACCGAAAGCACGACCGCCTCGATCAGAAACTGGACCAGAACGGCCGAGGGTTTGGCCCCGAGCGCCATCCTGAGGCCGATCTCCCTGGTCCTTTCGGTGACGCTGACAAGCATGATGTTCATGATGCCTATGCCGCCGACGATCAGGCTGACCAGGGCGATGCCGGCCAGAAGCGATGTCATCGTGGCGGCGCCTTCCTGCTGCGCCTGGGCCATCTCGGACAGGTTCCTGACCGTGAAGTCGTCGTCGGCGCCCGGTCTGATTCTGTGATTCGTTCGAAGAAGCTTTTCGACGCCTACTCTCGCCGTCTCCAGCGCTTCCGGTGATTCGGCCCCAATCATGATTGGTCCCGGGACGAACTGCTGCAGGCCGCCGGACAACTTGGCCCTGAAGGTCTTCCATGGAACGAAAACGGTGTCGTCCTCGTCGTCGCCGCGCGCGCTGCTTCCCTTCGAAGCCATGACGCCGATCACCTCGAACGGTATGTTGTTGATTCGAATGACCTCGCCGACAGGGTCCGCGCCCTCGCCGAAAAGGTTCGTCACGACCGTGCGTCCGAGTACCGCGACCTTGGAACCGTGCTCGGTGTCCTGCTCGCTGAACAGTTCGCCGGTGTCGGTTCCCCAGCTTCTGATCGAAAAATAGTCGACCGACGTGCCGCGGACCGAGGTGCCCCAGTTCTGGCCGTTTCCCATCACCTGGGCCGCGACCCCCATCATCGGGGCCACATACTTGACCCCGTCGACCTGCTCCCGGATGTCCTCCATGTCGTTCCATGTCAGGGACGGCTGCGATCCGGCGCCGCCGCGCATGCCTCCCTGTCTGGACGACCCCGAAAACGCCATCAGCATGTTGCTGCCCATGCTCTGGAATGCCTCGGCGACCTTCGCGCGGGCTCCCGCGCCTATCGCCGACATGGAGATGACGGCCGCCACGCCGATCACGATGCCCAGAGTAGTCAGAAAACTGCGCATCTTGTTGCGCAGAAGGGCCCTGCCGGCAACCCAGATGGTCTGGAAAATGGTCATGTGGACTCCTTTTCCTGGTCCATCGCCACCCTGAGCGGTGCCTGGAGACGATCCGACACGACCAGACCATCTTTCATCTCAACCACGCGATCGGCCCACAAAGCGATGTCTGGTTCATGGGTGACAAGCACCATCGTCAGCCCGCTGTCGACCAGTTCCCGGAAGAAATTCATGATCTCGACGCTTGTGCGGGAATCCAGGTTGCCTGTCGGTTCATCGGCAAGGATTACCGACGGCGACGCCACCAGCGCGCGGGCAATCGCGACACGCTGTTGCTGTCCGCCCGAGAGCTGACTTGGGGCGTGATGCACGCGATCGCCCAGACCCACGCGCTCCAGCGCATCGACGGCCATCCGGCGCCTTGCCCGCGAGGGCACGCCACGGTACAGAAGTGGAAGCTCCACGTTTTCCAGCGCGGACGTTCTGGCCAGCAGGTTGAAGTTCTGAAATACAAAACCGATCGTCTTGTTCCGAATCTCCGCCAGCCTGTTGCGATTCAGCCTGCTGGTGTCCTCGCCGACCAGGTGATAGGACCCGGACGTCGGCCTGTCGAGCAGACCCAGGATGTTCATCAACGTCGACTTGCCTGAACCGGACGCGCCCATGATGGCCATGCAGCCACCCTCGGTGACATCCAGGGACACGCCGCGCACCGCGTGAACCTGAACCTGCCCGGTATCGAATACCCTCGTGATGTCCCTGAGCCTGATTACTTCGCCCATTTCGTATTTCCCGGTGGACTCAGTTTCCCGATGGCCTGCCGCCGCCGGGGCCAGACTTGCCGGAACCGGTCGAGATCCCGGTGATCACCAGGTCACCCTCGGCCAGTCCATCGACCACTTCCGTCACCCGCCCGTCCGTGATCCCGGAGGTGAACGATATCTGATGCGCTCCACCATCGGCACCCGGCTTGAAAACCGTTCCGGTGCCGGTGACTTTTTTCGCGATCTCGGTCTCGTCTGTGGTGGACGCGGACTGCTGCATCCTGTGCGGCCCGCCCATGAAGCCGAACGGGCTGGACGCCGGCTTTTTTGCAGCATCGCCGGCGGCGTCCTTGCCTTCCCGCGCCGGCGGCTTGAACCGAAGCGCCGAATTCGACACCAGCAGGCAGTCGGAACATCTTGCCACGATGAACGACACCTCGGCCGTCATGCCCGGGCGCAGCAACAGATCCGGATTCTCGACCGAAACGACGGCGTCGTACGTCACGACATTCTGGACCGTGGTCGGAGAGTACCTGACCTGCTTGACGCTGCCTTTGAAAACCCGAGACGGAAACGCGTCGACGGTGAACTCGACTTCCATCCCGTCAGTCACCTGTCCGACATCGGACTCCGCCAGGCTGGTGTGCACCTCCATGCGCCTCAGATCCTCGGCTATCTGGAACAGCGTCGGTGCCTGAAACGAGGCGGCCACGGTCTGGCCCACGTCGATCTCCCGAGAAATCACCACACCGTCTATCGGAGAAACTATGGTTGTATATCCAAGATTGGTCTGCGCCTGTTTAAGCGCGGCCTGGGCCTGTGTGGACACCGCGCGGGCCGATTCCAGTTCGGCCAGGGCGGATTGATAGGCAGCGCGGGCGGAATCAGCGTCCATGTCTGTCGCGAGCCTCTTGTCGCGCAGCGCGTTCGTCCGTTCCATCACCTGTTTTCTGTCAAAGACGGCTGCCTCCGCCTTGGAGATTCCGGCCTTCGCGGTCTTGACCTGGGCCTTCGCCTTCAGCACCTCGAACTCCACCAGACTGGGATCGATGGTCGCGAGCACCTGCCCCTTCTTCACGTCCGAGTTGAAGTCGACAAATATCTCCTTCATGCGCCCCGACACCTGGCTGCCGACCTGAACGGTGACAAGCGGCGACAAGGTTCCCGAAGCGGTCACCTTGTATTCGACATCGCCTCGCTTGACTGGCGAGGTCTGCCACACCGGCGCCGCCGTCTTCCGATCCCCGGCCCCGGACACCAGCACGGCGCCGACCGCGATGCCGGCCACCACAACCGCGCCAATCAAGTATCTGATGCTCTTTTTCATCGCAGTTTCCAAATCAAGACGAACCGAAGTCGGCCCCTGACGAACATATCAACGCATGATTGATCCACGGATGTAAAGAAAGTGTGTAATGGAATCGACGGATTGGTAACAGAAATCACGATTCGCGTGTCATCCGGCGTATCGACAGTCAGCGATCTACCTTCAGATACTGAACCGCCGGTGTCAGGGTCACCTGCATAGTTGCGGTCGCGGCGGCAGTCGAAACCTCGACTCCGTACATGTCGAACATGGAAACGGACACCGCGTCGGGGGGAAGCTCCAGGTCGAGCAGGAAGGTCGTGTCCGCTCCACCCTCGCCCGACACGCCGTATTTGACGTCCGGCTGGTCCCGACCGTCCCACATGGCAAGGACAAGTTGTCCATCGACGTCCTCGAAAGCCAGCACGTAGACGTCATCTGGCAGGCCCATGATGGCGCTTACATCGGCGGCCAGCCGCGACTGGCCGATGATATCGTGCATGGCCATCAAGGCGTTCCACGCCGGCTTTGGAGTCCTGTTCGTGTCGTCGGCGCCGGGCCACTCGAACAGTCCGAAATGGTTCTCATGCGGACGAATCGAGCTGGCGTCGCTCGGATCGTCATCCCAGAACGTGTACCAGTACCAGCCCGTGATTCGGTCGCGTGACGCGATCAGCATGCTGCGGGCAGCGTATCTCGCGACCTGGTCGCGCGTAAGGTCATAGGTCGGCCATCCCAGTTCGGTGTAATAGATACCCATTTCCTTGCAGCCGGCGTCACGCAGCATCTGGCGCGCCACGTCGGTCTGCCACGTCTGGCCGCGCTTCGCGTACTCCCAGTCTTCCTCGTCATACTCCGGAGAATCGTACTGCAGGAAGGTGTACGGATGCAAAGCCACACCGTCCATGTGGTCGCAGAGATCCGGACGGGCCGCGAGTGCCCGCCTCAGGTAGTTCCAGGTGTCGAACATGTCAACGTCGTCGTAGGACGTCATTCCCCCGAACATCACCTTCGCGTCGGGACACTCCGCCTTGATCGCCTGGGATGCAAGAACCACCATGTCGGCGTATTTCACCGGATCCGGCGGGATATGCCAGAACCTGGTGATGTTCTGCTCGTTCCACAGTTCGTATTCCTTGATGGTTCCACAGTACTGTTCCGCCATCTTACCGGCGTAGTTCGCGTACTTCGTGATATCCAGCGAACCGTATGCGCTCGTCTCGTCCTCGGCCCAGTTGTTGCCGTAATAAACGACCGGCATCAGCTTCACGCCGTGCTCGCCCGCCCTGGTTACCGCTCCGTTCGTCCTGTCCCAGTGGAACTCGCCCTCGACCGGCTCGACGTCGCTCCACCTGAAGCCGCGCCTGGCCCGCATCCCGCCGACCGCCTCATACTGGTCGAACTCGAAATCGGTCTGCGCATCGCCCGTTTCGCTGGTCTCCATGTGTGAAGCGACGCCCATCAATTCGGAGATCTTCTGACCATCCGGAACGAGCTGCTCGTGCCAGGGCACCACGGGACCATCGTCCTGCTCGACCTCGGTCGCGTCCATTACGTCGGCCACATCGCCTTCAACATCCGGCGTGCCCCGGTCATCTTCCGCCACGTCATCGACGTCATCGGCCACGGTCGAGTCCGTCAACACATCGCCGGGAACATCCCCTGTGACGTCGCCCGCCCCTGTATCGAACTGGCCTCCCGTGCCGGAGCACCCCTGCATGACAAGCGCGGTCAGCGCCACCACGAACATCAGTCTCATCATTGCCTCTTTCGGCGTCTTCCGGATTTTGCGTTGACGCACCGGGTCGCCGGTAATAAATTTCTGACGGCATTGTAGCCATTCGCGTCGAATCGGCAACCGCACACGGAAAGGAATATCGTAATGATCCAGAAACATCCCGGATTAACAAATCTTTCGGCATTCAAGGCACTGATTGCCCATCGCGAAAGGCTCGCGTCCCTGAACCTGCGGGACGCCTTCGCGCAGGACCCGGAACGCGCCGCGAGCATGACGCGCAGCGCCGCGGGCATCATTTATGACTTCTCCAGACACCTCGTAACCGAGGAGACCATTGGCCTTTTGATGACGCTCGCCGCGCAGACCGACATGCGGGCAAGGATTGCCGCCATGTTCTCGGGTGAAAGGATCAACACCACCGAGGGCCGGGCCGCGCTGCACGTGGCGCTGCGCGCACCGGAAGGCGCCTGTATCACCGTTGACGGAGTAAACGTCGTACCCGGCGTGCACGAGGTTCTCCAGCGGATGCGGACATTCTCCCAGGCAGTTCGCGACGGATCGTTCAAAGGCCACACGGGACTCGAGATTCGCAACATCGTCAACATCGGCATCGGCGGCTCCGATCTTGGTCCGGTGATGGCATACGAGGCGCTTCGCCACTATTCGCGCCGGGACATGACGTTCCGCTTTGTCTCAAACGTGGACGCCACCGACTTTTTCGAGGCGGTTCGCGACCTTGACCCGGCCAGGACGATGTTCATCGTTTCGTCCAAGACGTTCACAACCCTCGAGACTATGACCAACGCCAGAACGGCCCGCGAATGGCTGGTCGGCGCGCTGGGCGACGAAGCCGCTGTCGCCAGGCATTTCGTGGCGGTCTCGACCAACGCCGCGGCGGTCAAGGCTTTCGGAATCGACACGGCGAACGTGTTCGGTTTCTGGGATTGGGTCGGCGGCCGCTACTCGATGGATTCGGCCATCGGCCTTTCAACGATGCTGGCTATCGGTCCGGACGCCTTCATGGACATGCTGCAGGGCTTCCGCCGGATGGACGAGCACTTCCGCACCACCCCGCTGGACGGCAACCTTCCCGTGCTGATGGGCATGCTTGCGGTGTGGTATGCGACGTTCATGGGCGCTCCGACATACGCGGTGCTTCCGTACGACCAGTACCTGAAACGCTTCCCGGCCTATCTGCAGCAGCTCATAATGGAAAGCAACGGCAAGAGCGTGACCCGGGACGGGCTCCCTGTTGACTTCGATACGTCGGCCATCTGGTGGGGGGAGCCAGGCACCAACGGACAGCATTCCTTCTATCAGCTTCTCCATCAGGGCACCCGCCTCGTCCCTGTCGATTTCATCGGGTTTGCGAACTCTCTGAACCCTTGCGGCAGACACCACGACATCCTGATGGCGAACATGTTCGCGCAGGCGGCCGCGCTCGCTTTTGGACGCTCCGCCGACGAAGTCCGCGCCTCGGGTACCCCAGAGCACCTGGTGCCGCACCGGACTTTCCCCGGCAACCGGCCGTCCGGCACGATCTTGATGGAACGCCTTGATCCAGCCTCGCTCGGCAGCCTTGTCGCGCTGTACGAACACAGCGTATATGTGCAGGGAATCGTCTGGAACATCAATCCGTTCGACCAGTGGGGTGTCGAACTGGGCAAGGTTCTGGCTGAGCGAATCGTTGGCGATCTCGAATCAACCCGGGATCCGGTCCTGTCCCACGACCAGGCCACGAACCAGGCCATCAGACGTTATCGCGCCATGAAAAGCCATTGAATTCAGATTGTTATCTGAAGCTGAGGACTGGATCGCGGCGGGGCTTCGTCACTTGCGCTTCAGGACCATGTAATCCTCGTAGGTCGTGTCATCGACGCCGTCGTCGTTGGTGTCTTCCTCGTCGATCGTCTTGATCACGAGGCGCGATCCCTCGACACAGAATTCCTGGCCGTGCTCGGAGTCTCCGTTCGAGTAAAGCGAATTGCCGATGACTTCCCACGTCGAATCCTGAGGCTCGCCGGGATTGGTTTCCTGCGGTGCGGTGATGGTGCACTTTCCGGAGGCGTAGGTGACGGTTGCGTCGACCGACTGCTGCTTGTAGCTGTCACCAATCTGATCGCACATGGTCGCCGCCGGGACATAGCCCTGTCCCATCGCCTCGAGGCACGCGTCCTTGACAACGATCTCGACGCTCATGGACATGTCGAAGTCGGACGTGGCGGTGTGATCGGCCCTGACGTCAATCTGACCAGCCCATTCGACCTGGGCGGAGAACGTCGAGTTGCCATCGCCGCATGCCGGATACTGTTCCACCCACGGATTGTCCATCGCGTTGACGCGGGTGTCCATGCAGAAGGTCTCAATCTCCCAGGTTCCGATCGGATCGCCGCCACAAGCCGAGAAATCCAGGTCCTTGCAGATCGGATCGTCCGTCGTGATGATCACTTCCTTGTCGGTGAAATACACCACGAACTTCGTGAAGTGATCGACCTCGCCGACGATCATGCCGTCAACGAGCTTGCTGCCGGGCACCTTCGTCCACTTATCGCCGTCCAGCCAGGCCAGATTAGCCTCTTTGCCGTCGGGCACGCCGCCCGACTTCAGCGAGATCTCGACTTTCTGGGCAAACGTGGTTCCATCGGGCCCGAAATCGAACACGTAGGAACCAAGACGCCCCTCGTCGACCATGCCGGCGATATCAAGAGTATTCAGTGTGATCTCTGTGTCGGCGGACAGCGCACCCGCCGGAATCACGATCTGAGCGGCGCCGGAAGGCAGTGCCACAGTGCCGCCATCGGCCGCGGTCACGGTCGCGGAAGAATTCTCACCAATGGTGCCCTGTAACTCGACGGCGTTTCCACAACCTGTGACAGCCAGTGCCACAACAACGCCGAACAACACTGCAACCCCTCTGAATCCGTGCATTCTTACACCTCGTTAATGACATGCGGAACAATCTCCGCAAAAATCCGCCGCTGAATCCAGCGACTTCGCTAATGGATTGCGTGTGATTTTTCCACCATGGCCGGAAGCTGTCAACTACCGGAATTATCTTGATCAAAATTGCCCAATACGGCTATCCTGAGACTTAACGCATGTGAGGTTAGCGAACACTATGAAGACGAAGTCCCTTCGGGAAAGCAAAAAGGAGTCCACGCGGGAGCGACTTATCGATGTGGCGACCGAGCTGTTCCTGAGCAAGGGGTTCGACAACACGACCATTGACGAGATTGCCGAGAACGCCGGAATCTCTCAGCGTTCGTTCTTCAGATACTTCCCGACAAAAGAGGCGATCGTCTTTCGCAATCAGCCACTTCGCGAGAAGAAGCTGCGCGAACTCCTGAACCACGGGGCCGATATCGTTCCGCCGTTCGAGAGGATCACATCGGCGGTGGTCGCGATGTCCCACGAGTACTTCAACACGCGGGACCTGCTGCTGACCGAATTGAAGATCGTGAACGGGTCGACTTATCTGAGAACCAAGGACATCGAAGCCGACTATCGGATGGAAAAGCTGTTCGCCGCGACTCTCAGGACGTTCCGTGGACGCACCTACCTTTCCAGGACAAAGGCGAACGTGGTCGCGGCCGCCATCTTCGGTTCCCTGCGCGTGTTCGTGGATGAATGGTTCGACAGGGGCTGCCGCAGCAAACTAAGCCGACAGGTCAAAAGCGGAATCGAATTCATGCAGGTTCTGAAGAACGGATACGCCGGGCAGATCGATCAGAATTGAATCACTTCACGCATTCGCCTTCGGAAACCGGACGGACTCCAGCACAGATTGCCATGCACTTGTTGCTGTAGGTTTTTCCATCAGCGCCGCACACCGGTGCGTATTCCATGGTGCAGTAGCATTCCTCGGGAATGGCGTAGCAGTGACCCATGCAGTCTTCTCCACCGGCGTCGGGGCTGCAGTTCGGGTCGTCATACACGCAGGACATATCCTGTGGACACATGAATCCCGCCAAACCGCCGCACACGCAAATCCCGGTGTCATCCACATGGCAGTCTTCCTGCTGCACAGGCAGACACTGACCCTCAACGCAGGTGTAACCCTCGTCGCAAGTCCCGTTCTGGTCGCAGGGCTGTTCCACCGGGACGCACTGGCCGTCCACGCACATCTCGCCGACGGCGCAAGGCAGATCCTCGGCGCACTCATTGGACTGAATCTGCTCGCACCAGGTCGACTCGCAGCAGACTCCGGAAGGATCGCACTGGCCACCGGACACGCACATCCAGCCGTCACCGCAGTCAGCGTCGCTGTAGCACTCGAAGTAGCCACACTCGGTCCTTGAGACGCACACGCCCTGGTCACAGGTCCACTGGACGGCAACACCGGTCGCGGGATCGACAGGGAGATCACCGTTCATGTTGTAGCAGTCCTCGTCCGTCACGCACTCAACCGCCACCGGCATGCAACAGATCCCCTGGCCGCCGCAGGCCGGTTCCGAGAACGAATTGCCGTAAAGCCAGTTGTAGCCTTCGGGACAGGCGCCGTTTTCATCGTACGGGAAGCAGACGCCACCCAGGGACTCGCAGGTTTCTTCCATCGCCGGGACGCACTCGCCCATGCACCAGGTGGGATCGATCACGCCGTCGTAATCGCTGTCGGTTCCCGCGCACCAGTCGGTCAACTGGCACATGAACCCGGCCGGACAATCGGAATCGGCCCAGCAGCCAGTCTGCTCATCGGGCACGCAGTATCCGTATCCCTGGCCGCCATTGCATTCGCCTTCGTACGCGACACCAGCGCCCGAACACATCGCGAAGCAGTCATTCGAGTAGGTCACGCCATCGGTACCGCACACCGGGGCCCATTCCTCGGTGCACATGCATTCGTCGATCGGCGGCATCGGTTCGGCAGCCTGATCGGCACCGGCAGTCGTTGGCACCGGGTAATTGAACTCACAGTGATAGCCGGAACCGCAGTCGGCGTCGGTACGGCATTCGTTGTTCACCACGACCGGCTCGCACACGCCCTCGGTCGGCCATACCTGACCCTCGCAGTAACCGTAGGGATAGCAGTCGCAATCCGCACCGTCCGGGCACAGGCAGTCCGAAACCACGCATCGCATTCCTTCCGGACAATCGACGTCATTCGAGCACTCGAAGGCGATCATCGCGGCCCCGGCCGACGAATCGTCGCCCTCGACAGCGCCGGTGGCCGGCGTCGCGTAGAACACGCACTGGAACCCTTCGGGACAGTCGGAGTTGGTGGTGCAACCGGTGGGAATGGCATCGCAATAGTAGTTGCACAGTCCCTGGAGGCACGCCCAGTTTCCAGGGCAGTCAAGTCTGGGCAGATCCGGGTAGTTCCAGCAATCCTCGGGCACGACGCACTGGGCATCGCAGTTCTCGAGAGTGACCCACACCTCGCCGAACTGCTTGGACTCGAACTCGTCCCAGACGGTGACGTGGTAGGTTTTGCCTTCGGTCAGGTTATCGATGGTGATTGAAAGATCCATCGGGCAGATGCAGCGGGTGACCTCGACCGACTTGTCGACCTCGCGCAACAGCAGTTCATCGCCGTCAATCTGCATCTCCCAGGAGATGTCGGCGTTGCACTGATACTGGGCGTTGTGGTGGATAATCGTGACCGAGTTGTCGGAAACGATCGCCTCGATCATGTTTCCATCGATCAGCGAACGCTGCGTCAACCCGCTTTCAATCTTGCATCCAGAGGTGAGGGCCTGGCCCAGAATCGGGCCGTTACCATCCTCGTTAGTTTCAAAGACGCAGCCGCCGATGGAAACGGCGACCACCACCGTTAAACCCAGAATCCACAGACTACGCATTTTTAGTCCTCCAACAAGCCCGACCGGGCCGGTAATTACACGAAAATAAAGAACTTACGGGGCATTTTAACGGGTTTGCGTGGTAGTTTTCAAGTCACATTGATGATTATCGTTGAGGCGTCTCGGGAAGACGGAGTTCAGCGATTTCCGTGGTCATTCCGCAGCTCTGACCTCAATCTCGCAATCGAACGTCATCGACTCGCCGGGGGCCAGCGGAACCGCCTTCGCGAACACCTCCATCTCGAGTTCGCCGTCACGTTCGGGGTACGCGTAAAGCCAGGTGAAATCGACCGTATCGTCGACAAATCGATATGTAACATCCAGACCGGAGGTGCCCGAGAAGGTCCAGGCGCCGGCCGGAGCGTCCTGGTCGTAGAAGTGCTCGCCCTGTCTCATCCCGGCGATCACGCCATCCATGCCCTTGTCCACCACGGTACCGTCGCGTGCGACGAAACTGACAGTCGTCGACGCCAGGTCGCCAAGATTCAGTTCCAGGTGGGGGCGCAGTCGCGCGTTGACCGTGGAGGTTCCCGGGTTGGTCAGAGTGGTCGAAATCCGCAGGATCGGTTCCACCGGATCGAGCTGGTAGGTCCTGACCACTTTGTACCCGTTCATCGTGTTCAACGTGACCTTGAGTCCCGTGGAAGTGACCGCCGAGGCTCCACCCGGCTCGACCCATCCCATGAAATCGAAACCCTCGCCAACGCGCTCCTCGTAACCGCCCGCGAACGGGAAGAACAGATTCCGGCGCTGATCCCAGGATGTAACGGTCTTGCCGGAAGTCACGTCGGTGATACGTAATGCGCGGCCCGCAAGCGTCGGCACGACGTCGACCTCGAGTGCGCCGTTCGAGATGGTCTTCACCTCGGCATCGGCGCCGATCATCATATAAAGCATCATCATAGTGTCCGGGCTGCCCTGGGCCTCACGGTAGGACGTGAACCCGTGGTCGTTCATCATCTGTGTGAAATTGGTGACATCCTCGAATGTCGCCATGCCGGGATTCCACTTCAGGAAACCATCCTCGATACGATATCCGTTCCTTGGGAAGAACCTGGCGTAGGCCAGTTGCATGCGCTCCACTGCCACCCGTTGTTCCAGGATCTCGTCGCCCTGAACGAGTTGCGCGGCCTCGTCGAACAGCGCCTCGCCGGTCAGCACGATATCCTCGGGGAGGTGGCCTGTGGCGGGATTGCTGTATAGGTGCAGGTGGATGTCATCGTCGTCGACCTTGTTCTGAAGAAGGACGATCCAGTCATACATCGGTCCCCAGGCAGGTCCGTAGTAGTCCTTCAGGAATCGCTTGATCAGTCCCGTGGTATCCAGGTCGGGGTTCCAGAGCAGCTTCATGCCGAACCACGGTCTCAGCATGCTGAATTCCCCGCCGCCGCCGCCGTGCCCCATGCCCTGCAGGAAGATGCCCTCGACCCCGATGTCCCGATAGAAGCGGATGTTGTCCGCCAGCGCGTAGAAGTTCGGGAACGGACTGTAGTAATGCATGAAATCAACGATGTAGTGCCAGATGTACAGGTGATCGGTCAGTTCGGACCAGGCCTCGGCCCGGCGCTTGTAATCAGCGTTGTCGGGACATGTGCGAATCGGGTGGCTGTCGCAGGACGGATACATGTGGCACAGCCATATCGCCACGTTAGGATGCAGTTCGAGGCCGACCGGGGGTTCCTCGGTGTACATGTAGGCGAGCGTGCCTATCTGTTTGTCGGGATAGACCACCGATGTGTTCTTGGCGAGTTCGTTGACGAACCAGAACTGGGTGCCGCCCTCGGACTGGTACAGCTCGTTCATCGCGCGACACTTTTCGCACTGGCACTGGTTGTACCTGTCCATCTGCGAGAAGTTGTGCTGAATCGCGTCCGGGTTCGAGCCCATCCTGGCGAGCATGCGTTCCGTGACGATGTCGAGTACGTCGGGATTCGTCAGACAGAGCTGTGTCGCCTCGCGCACCCGCTGTCCATTGATCTCGGAGAAGTACTCCGGGTGGGTGTCCCAGAACTCGTCCGGTGAAATGAAGTTGAAGTAACTGTGAGCCTGGCCATCGTGGAAATGCTCGGCACCATATTCGGCGTCCGGCCCCGCGTGACCGTTGTTCTCGCCCTGATGGGCCAGGAAGGCACGATCGGCGCCCGGCCACGTATACGTCGTGGTACGCCACCTGAACGCGGGTTTCTCTGTCAGATCCATCTCCTGCGGGAAAACGATGTCGGTGGACTGCGGAACGATCGTCTGTCCCGGAGCGATCCACCTGACGTTCAGGGCTATCTCGAGGAACCGGTGGACGCCGTGCATCGTTCCGGCGGCCGGGCTGCCGGCAATCACCACGGATGGCTGGACGACCTTGATGACGAAGCCGTCCTCGCCAAGTTCCTCAAGGTTGGGCTCGACGCCGAATGCCGCCGCGCGCGCGCCCGCCCCGACCACAATGACGGGAACTTCCTCGGACGCCGGTTCTGCGACGATCGGCAGATTCACACCGGACGCCTGCTGGAACAGGGCCTGAATCTCGGCGGCCGCGGTCTTCTCGGACGGACTGGCGTCGTCCGCGACGACGATGACGTGCGAGGACACGCCGCCCTGAACCAGCGGGAACGAAGGAACCGGAATCCCCGGATCCTGATCCTCGGTGTCCCTTTTCGGCAGATCGGCAGGATGGATCGCGTCCGCGGCATCAACCTGACCTTGATCCGTCGCGTCGACCACATCGGTCGCGTCGACCCGCGGCAAATCCGTCAGTCCATCCGGTCGGACGTCCTGGGTCCCGCTGTCGGTTTGAACCAAATCGCCTGCCGCGGTGTCGGACGCCACGTCGGCGGCATCGGGAATCACGTCCAGTTGTTCCGGATCGCCGTCCCCGCATCCCGGAAGACCCGCCGCCGCCAGCAGGAACACGGAAGCCACGGCCAGAAGCCGCGTCGAACCTTGAAGTCTTTCTAAACGAACCATGATTGAACCCCGGAGAAGATTTATGACGCGGAAAAGATAGCCCAGTCGGGCTCAGATGTCGCTGGCGATGAATCCAAAATACCTGCCCATCCAGTAGGGAAGCAGGAATCCGGCAGGGGGCTCGGCTGACTTCAGGTCGTCCTGACAGGTCTGTCGACTGTTCGGGTCTCCCCACCATTCGAAAACGGAATTGCACCGTTCCTCAATCGGAATAGCGTGTTCAGCCAGGCTGCCGTGACGGGGGGACACCTTCCATTCGGGGTACACCGTGCTGTCCCTGGCCCGCCTCACATTGTCGGTCGGAAACCGCTTGAGGGTGCAGACCGCGTCACGAATCATGCCGCCAACAAGGTCGTTGTCGAACCCGGTCGGATCCATGCGGCTGACCACGCTGAAATTCCAGAAAGGATTCGCCTCGGCCCACAAATCGCGGCCGTCCCTGTCAGGTCCCCTGGTGTTGTCAAAAAACGCCTGACGATAGAATTCGCGAAGTTCCGTGTCCGGCTCGAACCAGACAAGATTGAACCAGTTCAGCAGCGCGATATTAATCGTGTCGTAGTTCGAATCCGCGCCCTTTGCCAGGTCCATCCCCGGCGCCTCCAGATAGGTCCGGTAGTCCGCGGGAAGGTCGCGTTCGAAATCCTGATCGATACATGAATTCGTACCGGCCATCTGCAGCAGGCAATCGAAATACGTCGCCATCAGATCCGGGTCGCCTGTCACGATCGCGGCCGACCTGATCCATGCGAGCGCCATCACGGCGTTGCCGCCCGGGGCCTCGTCGAATGCCAGGGCGTATGCGCTGCCGTAACGGGTCCTGCGACCATCGTAGTCGGTAATCAGGAATTCGTTCTCCACGATGTGTTCCGCCACCGCCTTCAGGATCTCCACGGCCATCGCGTGAACTTCCGGATCATCGACAATCTTCGCCACGATGCCGGCCGCGAACATGTGTCCGGCGTACTCGTCCTTGCTGACGTTGTCCTGCCAGCAGAAACCGGCGAAACGCGGCTCGGTGCAGTGGCCCTGGTGTTTGAACCAGCCACCCGCGCCATCGTTCAAGGCGGGATCCCAGGTCAGGAAACAGCCGTCCTGGTCAACACGGACGAACTGGTTTCCGACCATGTCGGTCCCGCGTGGAACGTACCTGGCGTACTTCTCGTTGTCGGTCGCGGCGCTGGCATATGGTTCCTCGTCCTCGACGCAGTACTGGGAAGGAAGCGAGGGATCCCGCATGTCCCGCGTGTACAGACCTGGCTTGCCGGTTATCAGCATCATGTGCCACGTGCCGTTCAACGAGCGTTTCAGGCTGGCCAGGGCATCGGCATCCCCGGTCGCCGCGTACCTGAATGCCTGCGAGGCGACGTACAGGCTGCTCCAGAGGCCGGTGTTCTCGGACAGTGTGTTTCTGCACTCGGGAATCTGGTCATCGGGCACGATCGTGACCGGGACATCCGAGTCGCACACGATCTTGTATACAGCCGAGTATGCCTCGTGACCCGGCGCGTCCGCCGGCTTCTGGTGCAGTTTCACGCCCGCCCAGTCGTAGTAGGCGGCCTTCTGGGCCAGCGTCATGTCCCCGATGTAGTCGGTGTCCGGGCAGTCCGACCAGTCGGCGACCGGCACGGCCCAGGGGTCACGGTAATTCCAGGGTTGTTCCGTCACGTCTTCGGCCGCGTCAGCGACGACATCCCCGGCAACATCGACGACGACATCCCCGGCCGCGTCGACAACGACGTCTTCGGCCACGTCGCCCGTCACGTCTTCGGCAACGTCGTCCGACACGTCCGTGACGACGTCATGACCGCCGTCACCGCCACCACATCCCGACACGACCATCAGACAGATCAAAACACCGGCAATCGAATGTCCCAGTCTCACGGATACCTCATTGATGCTTCAGAAGTTTTGCAGAAACGACCGTTGACGCTCCCGCCCGGACGCGATGTTAGCACATGGACTGTTGACTAACGAACGCAATTAATGGCAAAAGAAAAGCTGGTTCCATCAAAGCGCGGGTGGATCACGCTCCGCCCTAATTCGAAACGAACACCCGGGAGGTTGTGCCATGGCCGGTCTGCTGAGCAAATTATCCGTTTACAAAAGAGTTCTGACCTGGGCCCTCAACAAGAACAAGATCGACATCGACTACAAGCCCAAGGTCGACAATCCGAAGTTCAAGACCGGTCTGGAGGCGGCCGCGATGATCCCGGACGGCGCCATCGTTTCCGGATGCGGCATGGCTTCCAACGTCAGGCCGGCATCGGTCTACCGGGCGGTCCGCCAGTCTTTCCAGAACACCGGCCATCCCGCAAACCTGACCTGGATCAACGCGGGTGGAACAGGACTCCGCGGCAGGGCGCCGGGCGGCACCGAGGAAGTCTGCGTGTCCGGTCTTCTGACCCACTACATCAGCGGGCACCATGAAACGGTCAGGGCCGGATTGGAACTGGTCGCCAAAGGCGATATGTACCTGACGGTCTACCCGCAGGGCACCCTGATCCATCTGATCGAGGCCCAGGGACACGGTCAGTACGAACTGGTGACCGAGGTCGGAGTCGGCACGTTCGTGGATCCCAGGGTCGGGACCGGAACCCAGGTTGAGACGGGGCGTGGCGAGCAGATGGTCTCTGTCGAAGGCGACATGCTGAAGTACACGTTGCCGAAAATCAACGTCTCGGTGGTCGCCGCGACCTATGCCGACGAGGACGGCAACATCTACATGAAGGACAGCCCGATGTACACCGAGGTCCGCGAATCGACGCTGGCCGCGAAGTACAACGGCGGCCTGACGATCGTGAACGTCGCCGGCATCATCCCGCGCGATGATTCCCAGATATTCATTCCCGCGGACAAGGTCGACGCAATCGTGGTCAACCGGTACGCGGAACAATGCCTGATGTTCCCGCAGAAGAAGCCCCTGATGGCGCTGACCCTGTCGGAAAAAATGAAGGATATTCCGAAGTTCCTTGATGAACTGGCGCTGTTCAACAGAATCCTGAAGCTTGACCCGGTGCGCAGCCCGCTCGAATACATGCTGGCGCGCCAGACCGCGAAACTGTTCATGAAGGTCGGTTTCCCGGGCGTCCGGACCATCATCGGTTACGGCCTGCCTCAGGAAGTCGGCGGAATGGCGAACCGTGGCGGCATGGGATCGGACATCACCTACCTGATCGAGACCGGTGTGGTCGGAGGTGTTCCGGTGCCGGGATTCTTCTTTGGAATGGCGATCAACCCGGAAAAACTGATCTCGTCGGCCGAGATGTTCCACTTCATCGAAGACAACCTGGACGTCGTTATCCTGGGAATGCTGCAGGTCGACCCGCAGGGCAACGTCAACGTCTCGCGCAAGTCCAAAAACGTCAAGGAATACGTGGGCCCCGGCGGATTCATCAACCTGGTCACCTACGCGAAGAACATCATCTTCATCGGACAGTGGACCGCGAAGGCCGAGGTGGAGATCGTTGACGGCAAGCTGGACGTGAAGAAGCGTGGAATCCCGAAGTTCGTTCGTGAACTCGAAGAGATCACCTTCAACGCCAGGGCGGCGCTGTCCCGCGGCCAGAAGGTTTTCTACTGCACCACCGCCGGCACCTTCCGCCTGACGGAACGTGGACTCGAACTGATTCAGGTGGCGCCCGGCCTGGACATCCAGAAGGACATCATCGACGTGGCCCCGTGGGCGAACATCGTTCTGCCGGAAAACGGACAGGTCGATGTGCTGGATCGTTCAGTCATGACCGGGGACGGTTTCAAACTGGCCTGGGAAAACAAAGATTGACCCCGTCTTTGAGTGCGAATTTTCATTCGCCCCTACGAGCCGCAGAGATCCGTACAGACCTGTCCTTGTAGGGGCGAATTACATTCGCCCCTGGCGGAGGCGGTTCGCCCCTACGCCTGTCCCTGACCTGAAAGGCGGTTCACCCCTACGCGCGAAGCGCCCATCGCAGCCGGGCCGGCGTGGACCGCGGGTTGTCCCGCCTTTCGGCGGACGCCGCCCGAATCACCTCGTCCGATATCGCACTGTATGTTCCGTCCAGCAGACCGGCCTTGAAGGACTTCTTCACCCTTCTGTCCTCGCCGGAATGAAACGACATGATCGCGACCCTGGCGCCTGGCCTCAGGCAGGAAGGCAATACCCTCAGAAATGACTCGAGGGCTCCGAACTCGTCGTTCACCTCGATTCGGATCGCCTGAAAGACGCGTCTGACCGTCAAATCCCGTTCTTCGCCGGTCCGCGCCGTCGACGCCTTGCGCACGGCTTCCGCCAGCGCCCTTGTTCCTTGAAACCGCCTGCCCGAGATAGCCGCCGCAATAACCTCGGCATCCGGTTCGTCGGAATCGAACTCAAGCGCCTGGGCCAGTTTTACCGGCGTGACCCTTGCCAGCCAGTCGGCGGCGGAAAGACCTCGGGACGGGTTCATCCTCATGTCCAGCGGCCCGTCGAACTTGACCGAAAATCCCCTGGCGGGATTGTCGATCTGCATCGAGGAAAGCCCCAGATCCGCCAGCACCGCGTCGGCCCCGTCCAGTCCCAGATCCGCCAGAACCTTCGGCAGCCCGGAAAAATTTGAGCGCGCCACGCGGAACTCTTCGGGACCGAACCCTGACATTCTCAGCCGTTCCTCGGTCCTGGGAAGCTCGATCGGGTCGCAGTCCAGCCCGACCACCATGCCGCCCGGCCTGGTCAGCGGCAACATTCTCTCGGTGTGCCCACCCCACCCGAGTGTCGCGTCCACCACGACATCGCCAGGTTGAATGGCAAGCGCATCCAGAATCTCGGCGACCATGATCGGCCGGTGCATGCCCGCCGGAGTCTTCCCCGACTCAAGAACCTTCCGGATCGTTTCCGGATCGACCGTCGGATTCAATTCCTTGTACTTTTCCTCGAACCGGCGCGGATACTTCCCGGCATACCTCGGTCGTCGGCGCCGCGTTTCGACATTTTCTTCTTCCCGATCGCTCACCACTGCTCCTTCATAAAATCTTCGCCAGAGCCACCCGATGATCCGGGTGGCGGCGCCGGTCGCCGTGATGATACACTCCTTCCGACTGGAACAAGGTCAAACAAATCAGATGATTGGCAATGGCACCAGAATCCTTATCCTGTCGGCTTTCCTTGCCGTGATCCCCGTCCAATCCCTGCTGGGCGCGCCGCTGCGCGACCTTCCGGTGACCTGGACCCAGCCTGACGGGACTACCGTCGCCCTGCTCGTGTCCGGCGACGAGTACCACCGCCACGTCACCGACCTCGGCGGATTCACGGTTCTTCGCGATTTCAAGACCGGGTGGCTGCACTACGCCGACCTTGTCGACGGCAGGCTTGTCGCCACCGAACTGGCCGCCGGACTGGACGATCCCATCGCCTGGGGCCTGGTGCCCAATCTGCGGTCAACATCGGACGCGGTCATGAGTGACATCGTCTCCAGACGGGCCGCGAAGCGGTCGGCCAACGTGACCCCGTCAACAGGCACGATCAACAACCTGTTCATCTTTATCAGGTTTCAGAAGGATGACGCGCTCTGGGACGAGGTGGCCACCTACAATCAACAGTTCAACGGAACCGCTCCGGGGGAAGCCTCGCTGCGCGCCTATTTTCACGAGATTTCGATGAACGCGGTGGATGTGGTAACGACCTTCCTTCCCCCGCCGGACGGCAAATGGATGACCGCCTACACGGCCCCGGTAGCGCGCACCTATTACCAGCCGTGGGATGCGGTTCACAACCCCGAAGGGTACAAGAACGACTCGGAACTTCAACAGCGCGAGCACGCCCTTCTGAAGGACGCCCTGGCTTACGTCGAACCCATGATCCCCGAGACCATCGACTTCGACGCCAACGACGACGGAACATTCGACAACGTGATCTTCATGGTTCAGGGTTGGCCCGACACATGGTCTGACCTGCTGTGGCCGCACAAGTGGGAATTCTGGGAAGACGTCTACTGCAAGGGTCTGAAGGTCGTGACCTACAACCTTCAACTCAGCGTCCTGATGCTGATTTCCCCCGGCACCTTCGTCCACGAGATGTATCACTCGTTCGGGGCGCCCGATCTCTACCACTATTCGCTGGACGGCATCGACGCTGTCGGCCCGTGGGACGTGATGGATCAGACCGGCATGCAGGCGGCGCAGCACCCCCTCGCGTACATGAAATGGAAGTACGGCAACTGGATTGACGACATACCGCTGGTCACCGAAAACCAGCAGATCATCCTGACCCCGGACTGGGTCCAGGGTACCCAGGCGGTCAGGGTAAACGTCCCGGAATCGACTTCCGAATACTTCGTCATGGAATATCGGCGCAAGACCGGGATGTTCGAGTCCTCGCTGCCCGGTTCCGGACTGCTCGTGTACAGGATCGACCCGTACCAGGAAGGCGAGGGAAACCGAAACGGTCCGCCGGACGAAGTCTGGGTTTTCAGACCGGATGGCCAACCATACGCCACGGGCGAGATCAAAAGGGCTCCCATGCGCGCGGACGGGCGCGCCGTGATGAACACGGTCACCAACCCATCCCCTTATCTGGGTGACCAGACCCCGGTTACGCTGCGTGTCTACGACGTCGGCGAGGTCGGTGGGAACATCGCGTTCCGCGTGTGCCTGAATCCACCCGGATGCGGAGAACGCGTGTGCGGCGACGATGGGTGCGGCGGCTGGTGCGGCGACTGCCCGTCCGGTTACTGGTGCGACACGGGCGCGTGCGCGGCGTGCTCGTGCGCCGGTCGTGAATGCGGCGACGACGGATGCGGCGTCCCGTGCGGCGCGTGTGAGGATGAAAACCAGTGCACGACCGACTCATGCGTCGATTTCGCCTGCGTGTTCGAGGTCGACGAAAACGCTGCCTGCGACGATGAGGATCCATGCACATCCGGCGACACCTGCAACCAGGAAGGTGTCTGCACAGGCCAGAGCTACGTGTGTTCTCCCGGGCAGTGCGAAGAAATCTCGGTATGCGACGGCGAAGGCGGTTGTCAGATCACATTCAGACCTCAAGGCTATTCCTGCCAGGACGGAGAAGGGGTCTGCAACGACGAAAGGTGCGCGGAGCCGCGATGCGACGGTTTCGGCGCCTGCACGATGGTAAACGTCGCCGACGGCACCCCGTGCGACGACGGCGACCCCGATACCGAAGAGGACCAGTGTGACGAACAGGGTTTCTGCCGCGGCACGCCAAAGACCTCACAGGACGTGATCGTGGGTGAACTGCCCGATCCCGATGCGGACCAGGACACGAAGGACAATGACGCCAGCGGGTCCGACATCGAAAATGACGACTCCGGTTGTTGCTCACAGGGGAACGCCGGACACCCGACGGCGGTCCTGATGCTGATCCTTTTCTGCGCGATAGTGATATTCAGAAGACTCTCGAACGCCTGAAGCACGCCAGGCAGCAGGCCAGCACCGACAACAGCAGCAGGTTGATCGCGGCTCCGCCCCCTGCCCCACCAGCGTCACAACCGCCATCCGAGGCCTGGGCCCGTTCATCGCCACCCAGTCCGTCCGCCTCGATCACATCGCGTCCGGCATCATCCGCCACCGATGGCATTTCGGCAAAGTCCGGAATCCCGGGCACGCAAGCGCCATCGGACTGGAACGTTCCGACCGGACAGCACGACGAACCGGCACAGCCCCGCTCGCCACAATCCTGCTCGACCCGTGAAGGAACTCCGCACGCATCGAACCACCACAGCAGGGACCCGCGACAGCCCTTTGTGACATCCGGGCCGCACAGACAGTCGCCCCTTGTCGGAACACACAGGCTCTGATCGCCGTTCGCCACGCAGGAGAAACCTGGCAGGCAGATGTCGGGACGGTCCGTGCAATCCAGAGAACAGTAGTTTCCCGACTCATGTTGCAGACAATGGTTTCCCGCAGGACCACAATCCGAATCGGAGACACACTGACGGCACAGAACCGCGACACACCTTCCCCAGGGTTGAACGCAGCTCTCCCAGGGGCTGTTGCAGTCCGCATCCGATATGCATTCACATCCGGTCGGGTCGTGAAGACATCCGATCACCGGGTCGCACGTGTCGATCGTGCACGGACGGCCGTCCAGGCAATCCAGCGCCGCGCCCATCCTGCATGTCCCGGCGTCGATATCGCACGATTCCACGCCGGAACAGACCGAACCGTCATCGCAGTCGAGGTCGTCCTGGCATCCGCACCGACTGATGTCAAAGACGCATCCCAGTCTGATGTCGCAGGAATCGCGGCTGCAGGACCGGTTGTCATCGCACGTCAGCGGGGTTCCGACATCACAGCGCCCTTCGTTGAAGTCACAACGTTCGGTGCCGGTGCAGACCGAAAGATCGCTGCATTGGACGTCGCTGTCGCACTCACAGCCGCCGGCGTCGTGCATGCACCCCAGAACGGAATCGCATGAATCGACCGTGCAGACGCGGTGGTCAACACAGTCCAGATCAACACCGGGCAGACAGATTCCCTTGTCGAAATCGCACGTTTCCAGGCCATTGCAGATGGAAAGGTCGTCACAGACCAGGTCCGTGCCGCAACCGCAGCCAGTCGCATCGAAAACGCACCCGTCCTGCGGCTGGCAACTGTCGACCGTGCAGGTTCTGCCATCGTCGCAAACGACCGGCTCCGTGTACACGCATCCCGCCAGGGGATCGCACGTGCCCGTGCCGTTGCACAAATCCCCATCGTCGCACACAGGTGGATCGCCGTTTCGGCACAATCCAGACAAGGTGTCGCAGACTTCCTGCCCGTCACAGACATCCCCGTTGCCGCAATCCCGATCCTCAAGACAGGAACAACCCGAAACGTCGGACACGCACCCCAGGATTGGATCGCAGGAGTCGATACTGCACCCGCGGCCGTCGTCGCAGTCCGGCGCGACCCCTGGAACGCATCCCGTCGCGGGATCGCAGAGTTCAAGGCCGTTGCACCGATCACCGTCGTCACATTCGCATGGACGGCAGTCCGGGAATCCCCAGTAACCCTGGACGCACTGCCCGCAGTCCGGTCCGGCGTAAAGCCCGACACACACGCACGGCCGCCCGGGAGCCGCGCATTCCCAACGCTCCTCGACCTGACACGATGAAGAACACCCGTCCGCGGCGACCGCGTTTCCGTCATCGCAGCCCTCGCCACCAACGATGATCGAGTCGCCGCACACCGCGCGGCACTCGGAACGACTCAATCCGATGCTGTGGAAACCACCCGCTGAAAAAGCCTGGAACGGCCCGACCTTCCTGGTCGTCTGGCCATAGTAATTGAACCCCCATCCGCCAATCGAACCATCGGCGTTCATGCCCAGGTTATGAAAGCCGCCGGCGTCGACCGCCACATAGGGACCGGCGTTCGGGGCCGACTGCCCGGTGCGCATGTCGCCCCACGCATCGACGGTGCCGTCCGCCTTCAGACCTATGCTGTGATGATCACCGGCCGCGATTGCCACATACGGCCCCGGTTTGGAGTCGGATTCGCCCCACTGGTTCTCACCCCAGCCCTCGACGGATCCATCGGGCCGCAACCCCAGACTGTGATATCCGCCGGCCGCGATCGCCACGAACGGTCCTTCGCGGAACGACGCCTCTCCCTGATCGTTGTCGCCCCACCCCAGCACCGAACCGTCCTGACGCAAACCGATGTTGAACTCCCGGCCTGCCGAAATCGCCACGAACGGCCCCTGCATCGGCTCGACCTGTCCGGAGATATTGGATCCCCATCCAACCACCGACCCGTTGGGACGCAAACCGATGCTGTGGTGCTGACCGGCGTCCACCGCGATGAACGGCCCGGCCTGCGGTTCGATCTGACCGTCGATGTTTCGTCCCCATCCGACAGTCGAGCCGTCCGGCCTCAGGCAGATGTTGTGATGGGTGCCGGCCGCTATGGCGACGCAGGGGCCGGGATAAGACTCGGCCGCGCCGAAATAGTTGTCGCCCCAGCCCTGGACAGTCGCGCCGACAAGACAGTCCCAGCCCGACTCGGTCCGACAGTTGGCATCGCACCCGTCGTCGGCCAGCAGATTGCCGTCGTCACAGTTCTCGTAGGGATATTCAAGGATTCTGTTCCCGCAGGTCGAGCGTCCCGCGACAAGCCTTGCCACGACATCGGTAGAATCGTTCCGCCCGGGGCACGCAAGCCCCACCATGGCGACGAACATGCCGCCGATAACAATCCACCTGTCCCGCGAAAAACCGTCTGTCAAATGCGGTTCCACCCTGTCTGGCTAACCGGCCAGCCCATCCCTGATCGACGGGCCCATTATAGTCTGCTCCATATGGATAACGCTCTAGAAATGATGCATGATAACGACGGATTGCGAATGACCGCCACCAAAGTCCGTAAGCGAAAACGGAGGCTTGAAACCGATGAACATGATCATATCGGCAGCACGATTCACCCTGGCGGGTGTCCTGATCGCACTGTGTATCATCGGTTGCGGTGACGAAGTGCCGCCAGCGGACGTCATCCAGGACGTCGTGACCGACACCACGGAAGCCGACACTACTGAAACCGACACCACGGAAACCGACACCACGGAAACCGACACCACGGAAACCGACGCCACGGAAACCGACGCGTCCGGTGGTGAATTCGTGATTCGCAAACCGTCACAGGAAGCACTCAGTTGTTCCATGATGGGCGGGGATCCCTACTACATCACCCAGCTCGATTTCGTCTGCCGCATGAACAACGACGCGTTGAACGCGGACCTGTACATCCAGACCACGCCCATCGACTGCGGCGAATGGGGAAACCCGTCCTACAAGACAGACGCGATCTGGTTGAAGATGGGTGACACAATAAACGCCACCACGGGCTCCTATGAATTCGGTGGACGTCATCACAACGACATGATTTCGTTTATGTACAACGGTTCCAGGCACATCCTGTGGCATTCCTCGATCGGATACGGCTGGCGAGCCTGCGCCACGCCCGATTGCCTGGTCGTCTGCGAACCTGGACAGGAATGCGTCGTCGACACGACCGACGGCGTGGCGACCGATGGTTGCGCGCGTAAAGCCGGTGACCCGCCACCACCGCTGCCCGTGATCTGCGTCCAGGTCGACTCGAATGGCAACGTGCCCGACTTCCTGGATCCCTGGACAACCGATGACCCCTTGAACGAGACCCCGGGCGCCATGATCCTTCCCTGCCTGGGCGAAGAAACGATGGAGCTCTGAAATGAAACGCCCGCTGACGGCGACCCTGAAACTGGCCGGGTGCCTTCTTTGCGCGATGTCCGTCGCTTCATGCGGGCCCGACGAAACGGGGTCGGTGCTCCTGACGGTCGAATCAGGCGGAAACACCGTGGTTCCATTCGCGGCGACCGTCGACCTGGGCAACTACCGCTACGCTCGTGCGTGGTGTCCGACCGGAGACACGGTCACCGACTTCGGGCGATGCGACGAAGGCCTTTTGTTTGGCAAGGTCCCCAACGGTTCGACGATGACGGTCAGGGCTCCCGGATTTCGGACATTCCGGGCCACGCTGAATCCCGGGACCGAAGATCGCGGGGAACTGGTCGCCGACCTGGTTCCGATGCCCGATTTCGTCGTCAACGACGACTACGCCACCGGCTTCAACGCGCAGGACGGCCTGGAAACGTTCAAACGAATGTCGGTCGCCGTCCCGGACGAGTCAGGCGTCCAGAGGGCGATGAAGTTCTACATCGACGACATACAGGGGGCGCCGCGGGTCTATTTTCAAAACACCACCAGGCATCCGCTGCACTACAACTTCGTGCGCAACGTCCTGGGACGCGCGATTACCCTTCAGGAATACGAGGAATCCACCTACCGCGGGGCCGACCGGACCGGCATGGCCGGCACGGTCGTGTGGTACGAAGGTTACCGCGTCGAAACCGAACGCACGGGCACGATCGAGTCGCCCTTCACGGTCGAGTTCTTTCCCAGCGACGACCTGACCACCGTTCAGGCTCTTGCCGCGTACGACATCATCCTTGAGGCGATGACCTTCCTGATGCCCGGTGGCTCGGCCGACCGCCTGGCGTACATGCCGGCATCGACCGCGCGCGCCGACGACCTGTTCAATGGTGAGCCTGTTTTCGAACGAACCGGGGGTCTGTGGTTCACCCTTCAGGAGCTGTATGCAAATATCACGATGCAACTGATGAACCGTGGGATCGCATACGGCAGGCTGCTCCTGCTTACGCCGGAACAGCTTGAATCAACAGTCGTTTCGTGGAAGGACATCGTACTCCTGACCAGGCTGCCGATTCAGGCGCCGCTGGTTGGCGGCTTCATAACGGAAGAGATGCAGACACCGCTGGCGCACGTCAACGTGGCGGCGATGAACCGTGGCACACCCAATCTTGTGCTGATCGACGCGTCCAGCGACCCCCGGGTTCAGCCGTTCATATATCCCGGTGAAGGTGGCGACGGTTCGGGGATCGTCAGGTTCGAGGTCACCAGGACCGGCTTCACGCTTGAATGGTCCACCCTTGCCGAGGCCGAGGCCTTCTGGGACGAAATCCGACCGGACGGACTGGAAGTGCCTCCCGCGGATACGCAGACCACCGGCATGATTCCGTTCGCCGACCTGGCCTTTGAAGACTCCGCCCTGGTGGGTGCCAAGGCGGCCAACCTCGCGGTGTGCCGTTCCGTTCTGGGGGATATGGTTCCGGACGGGTTCGCGGTTCCATTTCATTACTATCAGCAGTTCATCGACCAGGCCCTGGTGACGACCTTCCTTTGCTATGAGGCATACGCGGACTGCATTGCCGAGGGGCGCGCCGGCGGCGCGTGCGTGACCGCCAGGGACGCGTGTGTGGCACGCGATGGATCGACCCTGGCCACGTACATCGAAGGGATGCTCGAGGACGAATGGTTCCTGCAGGACTCGGCAGCGCGCGAGGCCGCTCTTGACGGGCTTCGCTATCTTTTCGGACACATCCCCGTGGATCCAGGCTTCGCTTCCCTGCTGGACCAGACCGTCACCAGCACCTTCGGACGCGCCGGGGTCAGGCTGCGTTCAAGCACGAACGCCGAAGACCTGCGGGAATTCAGCGGCGCCGGACTGTACGAATCCCTGGGCGCCAACACCGCCGACAAACGTCCTTCCGATCGAATCAGGAAGGTATGGGCAAGCGTCTGGAACTGGCGCGCGTTCGAGGAACGCTCGTTCATGGGGTTGAACCACACCGATGTAAAGATGGGCGTGGCGGTCCACCGTTCGTTTCCGGCCGAACTCGCGAACGGCGTCCTGATAACGCGCAACCTGATGGATCCCGCCGTGGACGGCTACTACGTCAACGTGCAGGTCGGCGAGACATCCGTGACCAACCCCGAAGACGGTTCCCTTCCCGAGGTCTTCACCGCGGCGCCGGCCGGCAACGAGTTGCAGGTCATCCGCAGCCGGTTCTCAAGCCTGTCCGAGTACACCCCGATCATGACGGACCAGGAGATCACCGAGCTCTATCTGGCCGCGCGAAAGCTGCAGATGGAGTTTTCCACTCTGTATGGCGCCAACCCATACAACTTCGCGCTGGACATCGAATTCAAGCTGGACTCGCCCGATCGAAAAATGGTGATCAAACAGGCCCGGCCCTATTCATGGTCGCCATAGGACTGCGGGCGCTTTCAACGCCCTGGTGGCCGTCACTCGTCGGACACGGCGCAGCGAAATCCCAGCAGTTGATCGCTTGCCGTGGGCAGATGGTAGTTGCGGAAGAAGGTCCGAAGGTTCATCTGATTGTCGCCGAGCGTGATGGTTCCACCCCGCGATACCCTGCCGGTTCCGGCCGACGGGCCCTGCGGATCGACTATCGGGCTCTCGACGAAGTAGGCTTCCCCGAACCAGTCGGAAACCCGTTCCCAGACATTTCCAGCCATGTCGCAGAGACCGTACGGACTGTCGCCTGCCGGAGATCTGCTGCACACCGGCATCGTGTCGTCCGTGCCGCATCCGCGCCCACCAAAATTCTCGTCGAATGTCACCGCGAGGTCGCACGAGACCGGCATCTCACCCCAGGGATAGGTACGTCCGTCTTCACCCCTGGCCGCCTTTTCCCACTCGGCCTCTGTCGGCAGACGCCTGCCAAGCCACTCGCAGAAGGCATTGGCCTGGAACCAGTCCACGCATGTCATGGGATGGTTTTCGTGGTCGGGCAGCAGCCAGGCGCAGTTGGGCGCGGGCTGGACCGGCGGCGTGCACGCGCCCGCATCGACGCAAGCGCGGAAAGCGCCGACCGTCACCTCGGTGCGATCCATGTGGTATGCGGAAAGAGTGACCTCGTGGAACGGAAGCTGATTCGCCTCGCAATCGTCGCGCCGTTCGGGATTGCATCCCATCATGAACGGACCTTCCGGAACCTGGACCATCCCGCAATAGCGCGAAAAACCACAGGATTCGTCCCGGCATCCCGCCGGACAGGCAACGAAGCCATCCATGACGACGTCGCCCGATGCATCGTCGACACCCATGTCGGTCAGGACGTCCGACGGTCCTTCCTGCCCGCAGGCGCAGAATAACAGGGTCAACCCCAGAACCGGCACGAGCCGTGACACGCTGCTGGCTTCCATCAAAGCCCCCGTGGAGACAAGAGAATCATGGCCGGTGTAGGGCCGGTCCGAAACCTTCAAACGCGAAATCCACACCCTCTCGAACCGCGTCCTCGACGCCAATGTCGTCAAGACGTCCCGAGAAGTACTCGGTGATCAGCCTCACGCCCGCGCCGATCAACATCTGGGATACGACGTAGGTGTTGCATTGTCTGGCAAACCCAAGCGACATCGCGTGATCCAGATAGCCCCGCGCCAGCGACGCTATCACCTGATAGACCTCTTCCAGTTTGCGGCCGAACTCGAGGTCCACCGACGGGCCCTCGGACAGGAACAACTGGACCAGAGGCTGGTTTGCCCGAAGGATTCTGGCGGCGCCGGTCACCACCCTGACCGAGACCTCCCGATATTCCTGAATATTCGTCGGAAGCGACTCGGCGATGCTCTCGACCTCGACGACTATCTGTCCCATCACGCTGTCAAACAGCGCGTCGAAGATGTCCCTTTTGGACACGTAGTGACGATAGAAAGATCCCTGCCCCACCCCGGCCTCGGCAACGATGTCCGAAACGGTCGAGGCATGGTAACCCTGCCGAACAAACACGGTCGCCGCGGCATCGAGCAGTCTGTCCCTGGTCCGCTCGCACCGCGTCTGGTTGGATGTCCTTCTTTTGTCGGTAAGCATCTGGTTTCCTCCAGCAACAGATTGTATCGCTCGAGACGGACCAGTCAATCCACATGAATCCCACGTGTAGGGGCGAATCACATTCGCCCTTCTGCGACAGGGACAGGGACAGCGACAGGATCAGGTTCCGGCGTAGGGGCGAATGATAATTTCGGGAAACCGAATAAAAACAAGCGGATCGCCGAGCCTTCGAAACATCGTGCAAGGTACTGTAAGGCAAAGGAAATTCATTGCTTGACGTGGGTGCGAAAAGCCCTACACTTTCGCCGTTCTCGAGGGGGCCCGATAATGGCCTGGTGGACGCCAATAAATTGTTGACGAGAGGTTTTGCCGTATGAAATTCCACTTCCCTGTCATTATCATCGACGAAGATTTCAGATCCGAAAACGCATCAGGACTCGGCATCAGGGCGCTGGCCAGCGCCATCGAGGCAGAGGGTTTTGAGGTCGTGGGTGTCACAAGCTACGGCGACCTGTCGTCGTTCGCCCAGCAGCAGAGCCGCGCATCGGCGTTCATTCTGTCCATGGACGACGACGAACTGGCTAACGAACCCGAACAGACCATCGAGGAGCTTCGCGCTTTTGTCGAGGAAATCCGCTTCCGTAACACCGACATCCCGATATTTCTGTACGGCGAAACCAGAACCGCCCGTCACGTCCCGAACGACGTCCTGAAAGAACTGCACGGCTTCATCCACATGTTCGAGGACACGCCGGAATTCATTGCCCGGTACGTCGTTCGCGAGGCGAAGTCCTACGTTGATTCGCTGCCGCCACCGTTTTTCCGTGCACTGACGCACTACGCGGCCGACAGTTCGTACTCGTGGCACTGCCCTGGTCACTCTGGCGGTGTTGCCTTCCTGAAGTCACCCGTCGGTCAGATGTTCCACCAGTTCTTCGGCGAGAACATGCTGCGCGCGGACGTGTGCAACGCGGTCGAGGAACTGGGCCAGCTTCTGGACCACACGGGCCCGGTCGCTGCGTCCGAGCGAAACGCGGCGCGCATCTTCAACTGCGATCACCTGCTGTTCGTCACGAACGGAACTTCGACATCGAACAAGATCGTCTGGAACTCGACCGTCGCCCCCGGCGACATAGTCGTGGTGGACCGCAACTGCCACAAGTCGATCCTGCACGCGATCATGCTTACTGGCGCAATCCCGGTCTTCCTTATGCCGACCCGTAACAACATGGGAATCATCGGCCCGATTCCGAAGAAGGAATTCGAGTGGGAGAACATCAAGAAGAAGATGCAGGCCAACCCGTTCACGGCCGAAATCCTGAAGAACGACCCGGATGCCAAGCCGCGGATTCTGACGATCACCCAGAGCACCTACGACGGCGTCATCTACAACGTCGAGGAAATCAAGGAAATGCTGGACGGCCGGGTCGACTCGCTTCACTTCGACGAAGCGTGGCTGCCCCATGCGACTTTCCACAAGTTTTACAAGGGTTTCCACGCCATTGGAAAGAGCAGCAAGCGATGCAGTGATTCGATGGTGTTCTCGACCCAGTCGACCCACAAGCTGCTGGCGGGCCTGTCGCAGGCGTCACAGATCCTGGTGCAGGACTCCGAGACGCGGCAGCTTGACCGCGACGTGTTCAACGAGGCGTTCCTGATGCACACGTCTACCTCGCCGCAGTACGCGATCATCGCGTCGTGCGATGTGGCGGCCGCCATGATGGAGCAGCCCGGCGGAAAGTCCCTGGTCGAGGAATCGATCAAGGAAGCTCTGGACTTCAGGCGGGCCATGCGCAAGGTCGAGGCCGAATGGGGCGACGACTGGTGGTTCAAGGTCTGGGGACCGGACGAACTGGCCGACGAGGACATCGGCGAACCGGACGACTGGATGCTGCACGACGGCGACCACTGGCACGGCTTCGGCCACCTGGCTGAAGGGTTCAACATGCTGGACCCGATCAAGGCGACCGTCATCACACCCGGACTGGACGTGGACGGCGACTTCGCGGACTGGGGGATTCCGGCGTCGATCGTCACCAAGTACCTGGCCGAGCACGGCGTCATCGTCGAAAAGACCGGACTGTACTCGTTCTTCATCATGTTCACGATCGGCATCACCAAGGGCCGGTGGAACACGCTGATGTCCGAACTGCAGCAGTTCAAGGATCTGTACGACCGCAACCAGCCGATGTGGAAGGTCATGCCGGAGTTCGTCGCCCAGTTCCCGGTCTATGAAAGGATGGGTCTTCGCGAGTTGTGCGACCGGATCCACGAGGTCTACAAGGCCAACGACGTGGCGCGCCTGACGACCGAGATGTACCTGTCAAACATGATCCCGGCGATGAAGCCGGCCGACGCGTTCGCGAAGATGGCCCACCGCGAGATCGAGCGTGTCGCCATCGACGACCTCGAAGGCCGCGTCACCGCGGTTCTGCTGACCCCGTACCCGCCGGGAATCCCGCTGCTGATCCCGGGCGAGCGCTTCAATTCCAAGATCGTGAACTACCTGAAGTTCGCGCGTGACTTCAACAAGCAGTTTATCGGGTTCGAGACCGACATCCACGGTCTGGTCAAGAAGGACGGCAAGTACTTCATCGACTGCGTCCTGCAGGAAGACGTCGAAGGCTGACCAGGGAAGGCTCAGATACGCGGCAGGCTGAGTTCACCGGCGAAGCTGGTCTGCATCACCATGGGTATGTCTTTGTACTGATAGTGCTTCAGCGCCCACATCAGCTTGACCGCCAGCATCTCAAGGCTCTGGTCGTGGCCCTCGATGGCGCCGGCCTTCAAAGCTCGCAGCCCGACATCATAACCCTTCATGCGGGTGATACCGTGCAGGCACTGGGACGTGACGACCACCGGCACCTTCGCCTCGGCCGCCTTCCGGAAGAACTGGTCGAAGTCGTAGGGCAGGTTCCCGGTCCCATACGCCTGCAGGATGATCCCCTTGATGCGGGTATTCTGCAGCAGGAACACCAGGTCTTCGGGATCTACACCCGGCGTCAAGGTGCGCACCACTATGTCCGGCTCGAAGCCCGGGAAGAACGCCGCCTTGTCAAAGCGGCGCGTTGGCAGCGACGGATTCAGATGGATGTCGGCACGAATCTCGCCCGCGTCCTGGGCGTTGATGCTGACGAACGCGTCCAGACGGGACTCCGATGCCTTGGAAGCGCGGCCACCCAGAATGACGCGCTCGTCAAACACAATGAATACGCCGCTGACATCCATCGTGGCCAGCTTCATGGCGTTCACCAGGTTGCGCCGCGCGTCGGTCTCCAGCCGGGAGCCCGGGATCTGGCTGCCGGTAAGGACAACAGGCTTTCCCAGGTTCTTGATCGCCAGTGTCAACGCGGCCGCGGTGTAAGCCATCGTGTCCGTTCCATGCGTCACGACGAAACCGTCGGCCGCGTCGTAATTCGCCTGAAGCGCTTCCAGGATGTGATCCCAGTCGGACGGCTTCATGTTCGTCGAGTCTATGTTCTCAACGTAAACGATGTCGAAATCGGCAATGGTGGCCAGCCTTCCCTCGATCGCCTTCAAATTCGCGATCGCCTCTTTCTTCGATGGCGCCGCCAGGCTGCCGTCCTTGCCTTCCTTCATGATGATGGTCCCGCCGCAGAACAGGATCAGGACCTTCTTCTTTTCAGCAACACCCATACGCACACCTTTGGCTTCAGGACATCCCAGGTCACTGGCCCGCCAATCTATACATGCGGCGAAAATTAGGCAAGCCGGCGCCGTCTCGCGACCGGACGGCCAGGGTCCGCAGCCCGAAATCTCACTACCCAGGTTGATGAAACCGGGCCGGGCCTGCTATCATCCGGCCATCTGATGACATGGGCTGTCAGCAATGAAAAACACGTTCTTTCCGGCACTGATAGCGGCTGAGGCGGTGTTCGTCATGGCCTGCGGCGACGAGGACCCCAACCACGGTCTCTTTGACGAAGGCAGTGGCAACGACAACGGCGCGATTGAGGACACGGCTGGTTTCGATAACGCCGCACTGGACACGGACCAGCCGGTCAGCGCGTGTCTTCCGGCGTGGGGCGCCCAGGGCGCGGCCACGGTCCAGCCAGACACGGCCCAGACATTCATGACGGTCGAAACCACCGCTATGAACCAGCTTGAGGTATTCGACAGCCCCCTGCCCGACCGCCGCACTGGATGGCTGGCCGTCGGAATGGGCGACTGCGACAAGGCCGGCTTTCTGTACCGCGATCCCGATCTGAATGACATCAAGCTGGTCAAACTGCGATACCAGGACGTCACGAACGTCGGCAGCCCGTCGGCGCAGCCGGCCCCTGAACTGGTCGTTGACGGCCTGACCCCGTCGGCGCACAACGCCAGTCTGTTCTACGGCGCCTCCTGCATGGCCATCGCGATGCAGCCGGGGAACGACGCATACACCGAGTTCCGCCGCAGTGAAGCCGGTATCTGGTCGGGCAAGACGATCAAGGTCGTCGAAAGCGGCATGGTCACGGGGCTGAACGGGCGGGGGCGGATGGCAGGAAGCGGACGGCACGATGGTGGTCATCGCCACGGCCAATGTGGACGGGACTGTAAAGGGCATAGTCGGACGCCTTCCGATCAAGGCTTACAGCGAATGGGAATTCTCCAGCTTCCCCCTGCCCGCCGGGTACACCGAACTGCTTGCGCTGCGCCAGGCCCCCGACGGCACCGCCCATGCTCTGTATACCAAAACCCTGTACCCGTGTGACGGCTCGTGCGACCTGGATCTGTACTACGGCAGGATGGCATCGGCAGGCACCTGGATCGAAGAAACGGTTCAGACATCCAAGTGGGGCGAGCCCGACGACGAGTTCGCGACCGACCCGACCATGGTCCTGGATTCGCGGGGAGAACCGGTGGTCGCCGCGACCTACTTCAAGCGCGTGATCACAGGCTCGATCAAGTCGGCCGAGCTGCGGCTGTACGGACGCGACAACGGAGAATGGTGCCAGGAAACGATGGCCACGGAAGTCGATGGATACCATGGCTCCGACGGAACCGCCATGACCGGGATCGCGCCGTTCGTTGCCGTGGACAACACCGGCCGGGTGCACGTGGTGTTCCAGGACATGGCCCAGTGGCACGCGAAAGACCCGATGGATCAGATCAACAAGGCCAACGCGATCAACGGTCAGGTCAGGTACGCGGTCAGGTCGGGCAAGACCTGGACGCTTGCGACCCTGTTTGAACAGGATGATGAAGGTACCGACGCCGCCCAGGCTCCGCTGAACGGGATGCTGCCGACCCAGGTTGCCGTTTCCGGCGACGGCGCCACCGTATACGCAGCCGGCGCCTCTTTCGAATGGGATACCAACACCATCTACAACACGTCGGCCAAGCCGATGACATTCAAGGCCGTGACGGTCAAGGCCGCCGTGCAGCTTCCCTGATGTTCAAAATCAAGGACAAAATCAATCCGCGATTGACAGCCGCCGCTTCAGTTGGCATAGTTTCCCGGTAAGCGGCCCGACACGGGCCACGGGGCAGACGTTGAAAGTCAAACGTGCAAAGGCATTGACGGCGCTTCTGATGACCGTGATTTTCCTTGGCGGATCGTCTCACGTCTGTCTGCACTCCCCCGATGAGCACCACCACTTCCAGGCCACCGATGGTGATGACCAGTTTCATGCCCATGCTACCCGGACTGCTCACGACCGAGACTGCGAACACGGTCAGATATCGGTGCACCAGGCGGATCACGCCGGCACCCATCGTCATGCCGTCGAACACACGGCATGTTCCTGTGCCTGTCACAGTTCGCCCGATGTCTCGCCGCGCGTGGTTCTGACACCTCCGTCGGTTCGACCGGACCAGATAGCTACCGCGAAGGTATTCACGATGTCGGCTACCCTGCCCGTGCCTTATCGGCCGCCAATCCTTTCCTTCTGATTCCCGAAATAAACGCACACATTGCAGGCCTTACGGTGGGCGGTTGACGTTCCATCCAGGCTCCGGAGCGGAAATGATGAAGCGCAAGATACTGGTATCACAGGTTCTTCTGGCATCGGTCATGTTGATTGCGTGCGGCCGCGGTGCGGAAGCGCCCGACCCGGAAAAAGAACATGAACACGCGGACGAATCCCAACCGGGCCAGACGCCCGCCGAGGAATCCCACGGCGGCCACGCGCACGAAGGTGAGGAAAGCGACCTTGATCGCCCGGTCGAGGAACTGCTGGCGGACACCTGTGAACACGGCGTCAACACGTTCCTGTGCGACGAGTGCAGGTATGAAGTCGGCGTCGTCAAGGTGCCGGCCGCGGTTGCCGCCGGAGGGCTGATCCGCGAATCGTCCGCCGTCACCATGAGCTTCGAATCCGATCTGACGCTGAACGGCGAGATCGCTTTTGACGACCGGCGAATCGCCAGGCTGGGCCCCCGCGAGGCCGGCTTTGTCAGAAAAATCAACGTAGTGGCCGGCGACCACGTCAAGAAGGGCGACGTGCTGATCGAACTTGAGAGTCCGATGTACGCCGAACTGACTTCCGAGTATCTGGAGGCCTCGTCGGCGGTAAGGCTGGCGCAGAAGTCCGTTGGATGGCAGGAATCGCTGCGGACAAAGTCGATGACGACCGAGCGTGAGTACCAGGAGACGCTTTCAACCCTGGAATCGGCCCGAATCAGGCTGCAGTCCGCCAGGCTGGCCCTGAAGGCAGCCGGTCTTTCCGAGGCCGACGCTGGACGTGCCGTTGCCAGATCGGCGGTAACGATGTCGATCCGCGCACCGTTCGACGGAGAGGTGTTCCAGGTCAACGCGGTCCGAGGAGCGCACCTGGACTACGACACCGAAGCCATCCTGATGGGTGACCAGAAGACCCTGTGGATCAGCATCGACCTGTACGAAAGGCACATCGCGCCGATAACGGCTGCCATGACCGGAGACGGTCTCCCGGTGACCGTGACAGTGGACGCGTGGCCCGGCGCCATCTTCAGTGGTCGCCTGGACTACCTTGGCGGCGTGATGGACAGGACGACGCGAACCGTGAAGGCGCGCGTGACCATTGAAAACGCGGATGGACGCCTGAAGGCCGGCATGTTCGCGACGGTCAGGCCGATCACCGGCGATTCGGCCGCGACGGTCGCCGTTCCCGCGGCTTCGGTTCTGATGGACGCCGGACAGTCATTCGTTTTCGTCAGACGCGAAATACCGGGCGCGGGCCTGGAAAACGACCGCTGGTACGTCAGGCGGCCGGTCGAAACCGGGCGCACATTCGCGGGAATGGTGGAGATCACCTCAGGGCTGGCGGCCGGGCAGACGGTCGCCGCCGACGGCGCCTTCCTGCTCAAGTCGGACGTGCTGCGTTCGAAGATGGGGGAAGGATGCGCGCACTGACGGACGCTCCGGTGAGCCGGACCGACGGGGGACCGATTTATGTTTGAATTCATGGTCAAGAATCGACAGATCATCCTGATGATCTCGCTGATAGTGGCGGCGGGCGGTGCGGCCGCGTGGATGAAACTGCCGATCGACGCCTTCCCCGACGCGACAAACCAGCAGGTGATGATCCTGAGTGAAGCGGACGGGCTCGGCCCGGACGACGTGGAACAACAGGTGACCATCCCGATCGAGATCACGATGGGCGGCCTGCCCGGTGTAAAACTGGTCAGATCGATGTCGAAGACCGCCCTTTCGCAGGTCGTTATTGTTTTCGAAGATGGCATGGATACCTATCTCGCGCGCCAACTGGTATCAGAAAGGCTGACCATGGCGGCGGCCGACCTGCCCGAGGGCGTCGTGCCCGAACTGGGACCGATCAGCACCGGCCTGGGCGAAATCTTCCAATACACGCTGAAAGGCGATGCCCATTCATTGACGGAGCTGCGAACCCTGCAGGACAAGATCATCACGCCGCGGCTGCGCGCGATCCCCGGGGTAAACGAGGTGAACAGCTTCGGCGGGCTGGTGCGCCAGATCGACGTGGTCACCGACCCGGACAGACTGACGAAATTCGGCCTGACCACGGGAGATGTCGTCGATGCCCTCGGGCAGGACAACGCCAACGCCGGGGGCTCGTTTGTCATCAACGGCTGGGAACAGGAAAACATACGCAATATCGGTCAGTTCAAGGTGCCGGATGAGATCGGGGACGTGGTGCTTTCGGCAATTGACGGATCGCCGATCAAAGTCGCGGACGTCTCCGAGGTGCGCGAAGGTTTCATGACGCGGCTGGGCGGGGTTTCACGCGACGGCCGCGGCGAGGTGGTCGCCGGCATGGTCATCATGCTGAAGGACGAAAACGCCGCCGAGGTCGTGGGCCGCGTCAGGGCCGCCCTGCCCTCGATCCAGGCTGCCCTGCCGGATGACGTCGAGATCGATGTCTTCTACGACCGGACCGAACTGGTCAACTCCGTGCTGAAAACCACGGCCAGCAGTCTGCTGCAGGGCGCCGCGCTGGTCATCGCCATCCTGTTCCTGCTGCTTGGCAATCTCAGGTCGGCACTGGTCACGGCGGTCAGCATACCGATGACGGCCCTGCTGGCATTCATTTTCATGGGCGCCGCGGGACTGTCCGCGAATCTGATGAGCCTTGGCGGGCTGGCCATCGCGATCGGGATGATCGTGGACGGGCCCATCGTGATTTGTGAAAACATCACGCGCCACTGGAAGGGACTGGCCCCGGGAAAGCGGCTCGACGCACTTGTGCTGGCAATCCGTGAAGTGGCGCGGCCAATCGTGTTTTCAGTCCTGATCATCGTGCTGGTATTCGTGCCTCTTTTCACATTGGAAGGCATGGAAGGCAAGATGTTCAAGCCGCTCGCGATGACCATGATTTTTGCGATGATCGCGGCGCTGCTGGCGGCGATGACGATCGTGCCGGTTCTGATGTCATTCGTGGCGGGCGGCGCCGGGGACAAGGGCGACACATGGCTGTTCGCGCGGTTCGCCGGCCTGTACCAGTCCGCTGTCGAATTCGTCGTCAGGCATTCCAGGATTACCATCGCGGCGGCCATTCTGGTGTTCGCGGGCGCGCTGGCCCTGATCCCGTTCATCGGCATGGAATTCCTGCCACGGCTCGACGAAGGCGCCATCGCCGTGAACGCGGTGCGTCTGCCCAACGCGTCGCTTGAAGGCTCGGTCAAGACGGCAGACTACATGGAAAAGACGCTGCTGAAGTTCCCCGAGGTGAAAACCGTCGTTTCCAAAACCGGGCGGGCCGAGATCTCGGAAGACCCGATGGGCCCGGAACAGACGGATCTGATGATCATGCTGCACCCGGAAAAGGAATGGACCACCGGACGCGGCATCGACCAGCTCGTCGCCGACATGCGCGAAGCCCTTGAGGAAATCCCCGGCACCCGCTTCGCCTTCAGTCAACCTATCGCGCTGCGGGTCAACGAACTGGTTTCAGGTGTCAAGGCAGACCTGGCGGTGAAGGTCTACGGATACGACCTTGAAAGGTTGAAGCAGGCAGCGGACGAAACCGCCGGCATCCTGCGCGGCATCCCCGGGGCGCGCGACGTCAGCGTCGAACAGGTCACGGGCTTCAGCCAGCTTGAGGTAATCCCCGACCGCGCCGCCATGTCCAGGCATGGCATCAAGATGAGCGATATCAACGATCTGGTCGAAACGGCTGTCGGCGGCAAGGTGGCAACCGAACTGATCGATGAACAACTGCGAATCGGCATACAGGTTCGCGTCCCCGAGGAACGACGCGACTCGCCGGAGTCAATCCGGGAACTGACGATCCGCACCCCGTCCGGCGCGCTGGTGCAACTTGGAAGTGTGGCCACGATCCGACGCCTGGAAGGTCCGGCGCAGATCAGTCGCGAAAACGGCATGCGAAGGGTCGTGGTCGAGGCAAACGTCGCGGGTCGGGACCTGGGCGGCTTCGTCAAGGAGTCACGCGATCGACTTTCGACCATATCCGCCCAGCTACCCACCGGCTACTGGCTGGAATTCGGCGGCACCTTTGAAAACCAGAAGCGCGCGATGACGCGCCTGGGCGTGGTCATCCCGATTTCGATCGGACTCATATTCCTGATGCTGGTGTCGGCGCTCGGTTCGCTGCGCCCCGCCACGATGGTGCTGCTGAACCTGCCCTTCGCCCTTGCCGGCGGTCTGGTGGCGATGGTTGCCTTCGACATGCCGTTCAACGTGCCGGCCACCATCGGATTCATCGCGGTGTTCGGCATTGCGGTCCAGAACGGCACGGTGCTGCTGACCTTCATCCTGCAGCTTCGCCAGGAAGGCCTGTCGGCTGTAGAAGCGGTGATCCGGGCGTGCCGCCTGCGCCTGCGCGCGCTGTTGATGACATCCGCCACCACCGTCCTGGGCCTGCTGCCCATGCTGTACGCGACCGGCCCCGGCGCCGAAATCCAGCGTCCGCTGGCCGTCGTCGTCATCGGCGGCCTGATTTCCTCGACCGTGCTGACGCTGTTCGTCCTGCCCTCGATCTATGTGACGTTCGCGGGGAAACGCGCGGCCGTGTGATGACGGAAGCACATACCCCTTCGTGAAACATCGGCCATGCTCAACGCCCTCCATACAACTCGCCGTGACGGACCTTGCCCTTGAAGACGCGGTAGATGAACACCGTGTATGCGATCACGATCGGCGCCCCTATGCCGGAGATGATCAACATGGTTAAAAGGGTCTTCGCGGAAGATGACGCGTTGTCGATGGTCAGGCTCAAGGCCAAGTCGTTTCTGGCGGGAACCATACGCGGGAACAGCCCCACCGCGGCCAGGCCGATCTGGGTGGCGATCGAGATAGACGACGCCAGGAACGCCCACGGATGGCGGCCGGATCTCACGAACACCGGTATCAGGACGAACGCGGCCAGCATGATCGGGAACAGCACCCAGAAAACCGGGTTCTTCAGTATCCCGGCAAACAGGAATGGCGATACGAACAGCGTTACCGCCGTCGCGACGACCCACAACACCACCCAGCATGTCCACAACCCCGGGACGACGCGTTCCATGCGATGGCGCAGGTCGCCGTCGGTCTTGATGTGCAGGTACAACGCCCCGTGTGTGAGAAACATCGCCAGCGTCAGGACGCCGACAAGCAGCGCGTACGGATTAAGCAGCCCGACGAACGTGCCGGTGAAGTCGCCTTTTTCGTTCAGGGGCAGTCCCCGCAGGATGTTTCCGACCGCCACTCCAAACAGGATCGGCGGAACGACGCTGCCCAGGCCGAACGCCCAGTCCCAGGCACGGACCCAGCGCGGCGAGTCCATCTTGTCGCGAAACTCGAACGACACCGCGCGCCAGATCAAAAAGACGAGCAGCAGCATCAGCGCCAGGTAGAAACCGGAAAACACCGTCGCGTAGACGAACGGGAAAGCCGCGAACAACGCACCTCCGGCAGTCAGCAGCCAGACCTCGTTTCCGTCCCAGACCGGGGCAATCGAATCCATGTGAATCCCGCGCTCGCGGGCATCGCGCGCGAACAGGGACAACGCGCCGACACCAAGGTCAAAGCCATCCAGAACGGCATACACGGCGATCAACACGAAATACAGCACGAACCAGATGATCTGGAGGATTCCGTGTTCCATCACGCCACCTCCGGGGCCTTCTCCGGCCCGCGCCTTACTTCGCGCACAAGCATAAAGATGTACAGACCGCCCAACAGTACGTACATGAACCCGATCAGGGCGATACTGAACCAGAGTTCCGGCACGCCGACCGTCACCGATACCGAGTCGGCGGTGCGAAGCAGGCGATAGACGGACCATGGCTGACGACCGACCTCGGCTGTGATCCAGCCGAGTTGCGAGGCGGCAAGCGTCAAGGGAGTCACGACAAGCAGAAGCCGGTGATACCAGCGGGCCGTGGCCAGACGCCCGCGCCACAGAAGCAGAAGGCCCAGACCCGTCACGGCTATGAAGAGCATCCCGAGCGCCACCATCGTGTGAAACGACACGAATGTCAGAAAGATCGGGGGGATCTCGTCCGCCTTGAAGGAGTCCAGACCCTTGACCTGGGCATTGGGGTCTCCGTACGCCAGCCAGCTCGCCAGCTTCGGGATCTCCACGGCGGCCTCAAGGCGCAACGGGTCCTTGCGCGGGATGCCGAACACCACCAGCGGCGCGCCCTTCCGCGTTTCGTAGATGCCCTCGATGGCCGCGAACTTCTCGGGCTGGGTCCGCGCGACCTGGCGGGCGTGATTGTCACCGGTTGGGAAGGCGGCGGTTACCGAGAAGACGAATCCGGAGATGACCGCGACGATCAAACCGCGTCGGGCGACTTCATCCAAACGGTCGCGCAGGAGACGCCAGGCGCTGATGCCGCCCAGAAAGAAGGCGCCGGTGATCAGGCAGGCCGCCAGAGTGTGGAAGAAACGGTGCCACATCGACGGGTTGAAAACGGCCTCGGAAAAGCTGGTTAGCACCGCGCGGCCGTCGACAATCTCGAAGCCGGCGGGGGTCTGCTGCCAACTGTTCGCGATCAGGATCCAGAACGCCGACATGGTCGCGCCGAACGCCACCATCAGGATCGAGAACCAGTGAACGCCCTTGCCCACCTTGTTCCGCCCGAACAGATACAGTCCCAGGAAGCTGGATTCCAGGAAAAACGCGAAGATGCCCTCGGCCGCCAGGGGCGCGCCAAAGATGTCGCCGACGAAGCGCGAGTACGAGGCCCAGTTGGTCCCGAACTGAAACTCCATCACGATGCCGGTCGCGACCCCGACCGCGAACGTCAGGGCGAATATCCGGCCGAAAAACCTGCCCAGCCTGATCCAGACGTGGTCGCCCGTGCGCATCCCCTTGAACTCGATGAACACCAGCAGCCATGCCAGACCAATCGAAATCGGCGGAAACAGGAAGTGGAAACCGATCGTCATCGCGAACTGCAGTCGGGCCAGTACTATCGCGTCCATCCACGACCTCCGTCTGTATGACCCCGGTGATTCCGGTGATTCCGGTATGCATAAAGCTTGGCTGAAGCCCAATTCCAAGTCAACCGGCCCGGAGGCCATGGCAATTCGCACAAAAAAGCCTATACTTCGCGTCCGCTGCTATCTGCCCGGGCCGCAGCCGCATTGATAACATCGTGAAAGGAACGCATTGAACAAGACCAGAAAAAACGAAAGCCTCAGAAACGTCGCAATCATCGCCCACGTTGATCACGGAAAGACCACCCTGGTTGACGCCATGTTTCGCCAAAGCGGCGTGTTCCGGGAAGGCCAGCAGGTCGCGGTCAGGATCATGGATAACATGGAACTGGAACGCGAACGCGGCATCACCATCGCCGCCAAAAACTGCTCGGTCATCTGGCACGACGTGAAGATCAACATCATCGACACCCCTGGACACGCCGACTTCGGTGGCGAGGTCGAGCGGGCTTTGTCGATGGCCGATGGCGCGGTCCTGCTGGTCGACGCGGCCGAAGGCCCCCTGCCTCAGACCAGGTTCGTTCTGAAAAAGACGCTGGAAGCCGGCCTGAAGGTCATCGTCGTCATCAACAAGATAGACAGGAAGGACGCCAGGCCGGAAGATGTACTGAACGAGATTTTCGACCTTTTCATAGACCTCGGCGCGGACGACAGGCAGCTTGATTTTCCTTGTCTTTATGCTGTCGGACGCGATGGCGTCGCCATGCGCGGATTGTCGGACGATCGAAAGGATCTGCAGTGCCTGTTCGAGACAATCCTGGCCGAGATCCCCGCCCCGAACTATGACCCGGACGAACCATTCCAGATGCTGGTCTCCGACCTGGACTACTCGGATTACGTTGGCAGACTGGCCATCGGAAAGGTCGCGCACGGACACGTTACGTCGTCCGACGCGCTGACGTGCATTGGAGCCGATGGCAGGGGCAAGCCGCTGAAGGTCACAAGGCTGCAGAGTTACCAGGGCATCAGCATAAATGACGTGGAGACCGCGCAGCCCGGCGACATCGTCGTGCTGGCGGGCATCGAGGACGTGATGATCGGCGACACGATATGCACCCAGGTCGCCCCCAAGGCGCTGCCACGCATCACCGTCGACGAACCCACTGTTTTCATGCGTATTTTCTGCAACACTTCGCCCCTGGCCGGCACCGAAGGTACCATCTTCCAGCCGAACAGGATTCACGACCGGCTTCTAAAGGAAACCCTGCGCAACGTCTCGATTCGACTGGAGATACCATCGGAAGGCGAAGGATTCGTGGTCAAGGGTCGCGGCGAATTCCAGCTTGCCATCCTGATCGAGACGATGCGCCGTGAAGGTTTCGAGATGTGCGTCAGCCGGCCGGAAGTTATCTGCAGGCATGTGGATGGGAAGATGCAGGAACCGATCGAGCATCTTTACGTGGACTGCGCCGAGATCTACCAGGGCGTCGTCACCCAGAAGATCAACATGCGCAAAGGCCGGATGATCAACTACGGAAGCCACGGAACCGGCCGCGTCAGGCTCGAGTTCAAGATCCCCAGCAGATGTCTGATCGGATACCACGACGAATTTCTGACCGACACCAGGGGAACCGGAATCATGAGTTCGTACCTGGTCGGTTACGAGGAATACTGCGGAGACTTCACCAGCCGCTTCAGCGGCTCGATCGTCGCCGACCGCGCGGGCGTTGCCGTGGCCTACGCGCTGTGGGGTCTTGAGGACAGGGGCCGGCTGTTCCTGGTTCCGGGCGACCCCTTCTATGAGGGCATGATCGTCGGCGAACACAATCGTCCGAACGACATAGACGTGAACCCGGCCAGGGAAAAGAAACTCAGCAACATGCGGGCCGCGGGTCGCGACGACAACATCCTGCTGTCACCGGCTTCGCCCCTGACCCTTGAACAGGCGCTGCAGTTCATCAAGGACGACGAGATGGTCGAAGTCACCCCTAAGTCCGTCCGCCTGCGCAAACTGTTCCTGTCCGAACATAAACGCCACAACCTGAACGGTATCAAGAAACTGGCCGCGATGGCCGAGGGCTGAAGAACCGCGAGACCACCGGGAAATTGTAGTTCAGTATTGATTCTCGAACGCCTTCAGCGGGACTTCGGGATAGATCTGACCGTGACAGGGCGGCATCGAGTTGTAGACCCAGTCGATGTCGATCAGGCCCAGGCGGATGAAGCCGCGGCGATGGAACCCGACGAACGGGCCGCGCGCCAGGACGCTTTCCATCTGCATCGTCATGCCGAACACCGCGACGGGCCGACCGGGAACCAGCCGATCGATATGCTTGCCAAACGCGCCGGTGGCGAAAGCCAGCCGCCTGCTGTCCGCGGCCTGACACTGGATTAGCGGAAAAACCTGCGGCATCCCGTCATCGTCGACGTAAGCCAGAAACTTCAGGTTTCCCAGACCGTTGAAAATGGCCTGGGCCGGGTGTTTCAGGATACGCGGCCGCGTCCGGTCGGCAAACGCGCCCTTGCCCAGCCTGGTGGCGATGGCGGACGGGATGATTCTGGCCATCGGCAGGGGTTGAACCTCGGTCGCGTCCAGCAGATCCAGATAGTGCACGGTATTGATCCCGAAGTACGTGTTGTAACGGAACAACGGCTGGGCGTTGAAATGCTCATAATCCTCGCCCTCGCGGGTCGCGTGGGTGTATCGGGCATGCCCCCCGACCAGCCGCTTGTCCAGGGTGACGACAACGAACGCCATCAAAGGGTTCTGGCGCAGGTGTTCCTTGCTTTTCCCTTCCGAGAACTGCCCGAACATCAGGTGCGTCGGATCCTTCGCCTCAAGGGTTGACATCAGGGTGATGTGAGGGAGGCCGTCGGGACCGACCGTCGCGATGATCCCCAGTTTGGTCGCGGCGTTCAACGCGGCCATGGCGCCTTCGGTCAACTGATTCATGCGGAAACCTCCAGTCTAGTCGTCCAGGCGCGTTGCCCCGCTGACACGCACAATCCCGGGTGAAACGCCCGAAGCACGCGCGACCGCGCCCATTTCTTCCAGTTCGGCCGCCGTCATCAGGGGCGTGCCGCGATATGGCCAGTCCATCCCCAGCCGCCTGTACTTGTCGCGCCCCAGGTGATTGAAAGCGCAAAGATCCCAGCGCGACACCGCCGCGCCAAGTTCGTCCGCGATGAAACGACCGATGGCGCCGATGTTTTCCGCCGTGGCCGTCGCGCCCGGGATCAAAGGCGTCCGGATCCACAAAACGGTGGACCCTGCCGCCGTTTCGTCCGCCAGGATCGACCGCGCCACGTGACGCGCGTTTTCCAGGATGCCTTCGTTGCCGGTCCCGCAGTAAAGTCGATGCGCGGTCGAGTCCATAAGCTTCAGGTCGAACAGAACGATGTCGGCCAATGGCAACAGCGAGTCCAGCGTTTCAACGCGGCACAGCCCGCACGTGTCGATGGCCGTGCCGATGCCGGCCGCCTTCAGGCCCTTCAGCACCTCGAGACAGAATCCTGGCTGGGCAGTCGCCTCGCCACCCGAGATCGTCACGCCCCCGCCCGCTTTTTCGAAATACACCCGATCCTTGACCAGTTCGCGGACAAGCTCGTCCGCGGACATGCGGCGGCCCCACATCTCCAGTGCCGTTGCCGGGCAGGCATCCACGCAGTCACCCGCCCCTACACACTTTTCACGGTCAATCCGCACCAGACCGGGCGACCATTCCAACGCCTGATGTCCGCATGCCGACGCGCACGACCCGCAACCTATGCACTTCGCCTCCACCCACTGGACCTGGGGACGCGGACTGATGCTTTCCGGATTGTGACACCACTCGCAACGCAGCGGACAGCCCTTCAAAAACACGGTGGTCCGCAGACCGGGGCCGTCCTCGGTCGACATGCGCTGAATCTCCAGGACCAGACCGTCCGCCATCGAAATCCCCCTGCCCGTCAGATGCGCTGATGGCTCATGCGCGCGATGACCTCATCCTGCAGTTCCCTGCCGATGCCGACGAAGTACGCGTTGTACCCGGTGACCCTGACCAGCAGATGACGGTAGTCCTGCGGGTGTTTCTGCGCGTCGCGCAGCATGTCCGGGTCCAGGATGTTGATCTGCAGCGCGGTTCCGCCATTCTGGATGTACCCGTACAGAAACGACTTGAACTTTTCGCGGTGTTCGGGGTCCCTTATGAACGCCGGGTTGAACGTGATGGTGTGGCTGGCGCCGTTGGGAAGACAGTTGAAGTAGCCGGCCAGGTCGCCTTCACCCTCGATCGCCCTGCCGCCAAGCGCCTTTCCAACGGAATTGCTGTTCGATGTCGGGCCGTTGATGTCGGCGCCGTTGACCGGGCAGATTGCGTTGGACAGGAACTGCCCCCGTGGCCGGCCATCCGGTGTCGCCACCACCACATAGCCGTCGCCCGCCCAGTAGTTCCAGCTTAGCATCCCGGGCCGGTAGCGTCGCCCCGTTGCGGCGGTGCTGTGGCGCCAGGCATGGTCACACCACAGTTCCATCACGCGCACAGCCATCCCGTCGGCCTGATCGTCGTCCCGACCGTACTTGGGCGCGCGATTCTTCGCGTGCGCCTGAAGCACCTCGTGCCCGACCCAGTTGTCTCGCAGGGCCTGGAGCAGTTGCTTCATGGTGCAGACACCCTTGTCGAACACAAGGTACTTGACCGCCAGCAGCGAATCGACCGTGGTCGCGAACGTCACCGCTTCAAGGGTAGTCAGGCTGATCTCGGCCGCTCCCTGCGTGACATCCCTGCCACTTGCAGCGCACCCGGACACCAGGCAGGACACGTAGGGCGTCGGGAAGAATCTGGCGCGCACCGCCTCGGACGCCTCGTGAACACCAACGCACCGTTCGACGATATAGCTGGTCTGGGCGGCGTACGCGTCCCAGAATTCCTCGAAATCCTTGAACATTGACGAGTCGCCGGTCGACGGGCCGTCCTGCGTGATCTTTGATTCAACACCCGTAATCGGGTCGCGATACGGCAGCAGGTCGCGCCCTCCGGTCAGGGCCAGTTCGACCGCCTTGACCAGGTTCAGGTTGTTGTCGACCGTGCCCGAGCGGTCGTTCCCGACCATCGTGTTTTCCAGACACCCGACCGGCGCGTACTCGTGAACGTTATCCTCGTTGATCCGATCCTGCATGCCGGCCATGCGGGCCTGCCTGATCATCCCGGCCATCGACCGCTCGTCGAAGTTCAGCAGAAACGGCGCACCCTGGCTGTCGGCGATCATCTGCACGACGCGATCCATCAGTTCCGGCGGGGAATTGCGGTGCAGGCGCACGTTCGGTTTCGGTTCAAGGATCGGCGACATCTCGTCGATCACTTCCAGCACCGCATACGTGAACTCGTTCGTCATGTCCGCGCCGCCAGGGCCGACCCCGGAAAGCGTGATGAGCTGTCCGAAACCGGCCGTGATGCCCTGGTTTCCGCTGCGGATCTGCGCGTCGTACGCCGTATTGCAGTGCATCCAGAAACACTTCAACAGTTCCTTGCCGAATTCGCGATCCATCCCGTCCGCGATGGACTTGCGCCAGTACGGCAGCAGGTACTGATCGAACCGGCCGAAGGACACGCCCGGACCGGGATAGTTTTCATCGCTCATCACCAGCATGTGGGTCAGCCACAGCGACTGCAGGGCATCCCAGAACGTCGAGGCGGGTTCCCACGGAACGCGGTCCATATTCGCCGCCATCGACAACAGTTCGTCGCGCCGGCCTTGATCGCCCTCGTCCCCGGCCAGTGCCCTGCATCGCGCCGCGTACTTCGCCGCCAGGTCGCGCGGCATGGTCGCGGCCGTCATCATCGCCCGAAGCTGCGCCCCGCGCGGCCCCTCGCGTTCCGCGTCGGACAGGGCGTCCAGGAACGACTGAAGCTCGTCAAACACGCCTCGCCACCCGATCTTCAGGACCTTTTCATAGCCAGGAATCAGGTGGCCGCTGGTGGCACCGGCGTTTCCATAACCGTGATCGTGAAAACGCTTCATCTTTTCACGGGCGCCGCCGGGACCGACGACCAGCCGGTCGTATTCCCTGGCCTCGGATCGGTTCAAACACAGCGAGGTCTGGATATTGAAACGACCGCCGCAGATCAGATCGCCCGGCAGGATCTCTTTTGGGAGTTCGTCCACCATGACACGGCGCACGAACCACGCACGACGCTCGGGCAGGCTCCAGGTCCAGAACTGCGGATCCAGTTCCACGTTCCGCGCCCCCATCTGGTAGGTGCCGCGCAACGCCGACATCAGAAAGTACACTTCCGGCACGATGTAGTACGTCAGCTCGTTGAACTGGACGTCCCACGGAGTCCCAGTGCTCCAGGCCGTGAACTCGTTGTTCCACGGTCGCGACGCACCACGGAAGTAATAGTCACGCAGCCACTGGATACGAGGCGACAGGTTGTACGGTTGTTTCAGTCCAGGGGTCCGGTCGGTCCTGGTCGGATTCGAGCTGGCGTCCATGCAAAACCCCACGCGTTCGAGCCGTTACAACGATTGTAGTACCCGCCCGATCCGGTGTCCCGGGATATTTGCGCCCGGAAATCGAATCATGTACCCATAACCAGACGCCGTGATACCATTCGCGCACAAAGTGCCGTCGGCAATGTCAGGCCTTTCGGGGCCATCCAGCCGGACACGCAGGAATGCGTTTAACCGTTAACGGATGGTTCCGTCATGTCGAAGACTCCCGATGAAATCCAGCAATCCCCGGTTTTCCAGCCCCGGGCCTGTCCAAGGGCCGGCCTTGTCGTCATCGACGCCCAGAGACTGTTTCTGGACCCCCTGTCTCCCGCCCGGGTTACCGATCCCGAGTCCGTGATCTCGAACTCACGCCTGCTCGCCAGCCTCTTCCTGACCCTCGGTCTGCCGGTGCTGTTCACCCGGCATGTGGAACCGGACACCGCCCCGCGAGGCACACTGGCTGAATTCTTCCCGCATCCGCTCTCGCCGTCGGACCCCATGTCCGTCCTCGCACCCGACTTCGACGACTTGACGCCCCTGACCGCGACCATGGACAAGGATCGCCACGACGCCTTCTCGCGTGGACTGCATCCTTCATTCACGAACGTGACGACGTTGTATCTGACGGGAGTGCGCACTCCGCTGTGCGTGCTGGCAACCGCGCTGGGACTGGCACGGTTCGGCATCACGCCCGTCGTGGTGCACGACGCCTGCTCGGCAAGGTTCCGCTCCGATCACGATGCCGCCCTGCGGTGCCTTCTGACCGGTCACGCCCGCGTTCGTTGCACGGCCGAAGCCATGGAAAGCATCCATTCCCTGTTCCGGAGGACAGATGGCAGGTGAAATCATGGACATCATCGTGGCAGGCGCCGGCCCGGCCGGAATGTCCTGCGCGATCGAATCCGCCACCCTGGGCATGGACACGCTGATCGTCTCGGACGGTCCCCCTGGTGGCCTGGTCAATGCCGCTCGCAGGTTGGACAACATCCCGGGGTTTGAGCGCGGCATCTCCGCCCAATTATGGATACGGGACATGGCCACACGTCTGGCATCGCCCCGAATCCGATTCGTGGATACCGGCGTGCGCAGGATCAGCGCCCACGGCCCGGACATGCTCGTCACGACGACGAACGGGCAGCTTATGGCGAGATGCGTCGTGCTCGCCACAGGAACAAGACCCGTGGCGTTCTCGCCGGCCCTGCCGGCTTCAAAGCGAATCCACCGTGATATCAGGACGGTTCCCAGGGATCTGTCCGGCCAGCGTGCCGCGGTGATCGGCGGTTCCGAGGCCGCCGTCGACACCGCGTTGAGCCTGCTGGATCGCGGTGCGATGGTTCGTGTCTTCGCGCGGGGGACGCGACTTCGCGGAAGGACGGCATTGCTCCGGGAATTCACCGATTCCACGGCAGAACTGGACACGGGAAGAACAGTCGTCAAGGTTGAAGCAGATCCGTACGTAACTCTTTGTTTTGACGACAAATCCCGATGGTCTAGCGAACACCTGCTGGTATGCGTGGGGCGGGAATCACGGATAGACGAAATCGGCTTGCCGCAGTCCGGCCCGCTTCCAGGACTGTTCATGGCCGGAGACATGCTGCGCGACAGCGACCAGCGCTTCATTCCGGCCGCGATGACGGACGGAATCGAAATGGCACGAAGGGCTTTCGAGTCACTTGAATCACGGAGAACAACATGAGCGTCATCAAGGTCCAACCCAGTATTCACGATGGAGTTGTCAGCCACGGGAACAAGTCGCCGACGCAGGAAATGCCCGCCACGGACCTGCCACAAATCGAAATCCTGAGCAGACGAGGTTCACCCGAGGTCGCCGAGATCTTCGTCTCGCGCCTTCGCCACGGCGACGACAACAGCCTGGTGGAATTCGTCGATGGCCTGGACTTCAGATTTCCCCGCGAGGAAAAGTGGATCATCAACATCTCGACCCAGTTCGGATGTCCAGTGGGATGCGTGTTCTGTGACGCGGCCCACCGATACTTCGGGAATATCGACGC
>Ga0208459_1000349_pt1 | contig 53835 bp, 37 predicted proteins | sample AD_UKC087_MetaG_FD_184433 | JGI IMG/M metagenome (GOLD analysis project Ga0208459, IMG submission 184433) | Active sludge microbial communities of municipal wastewater-treating anaerobic digesters from USA - AD_UKC087_MetaG (SPAdes) (version 2) | ecosystem: Engineered > Bioreactor > Anaerobic >... | reverse complement strand
TGACCCGCGGGCATCCCCACGACCACCGACCCGACTCCCTGTCTCCCCGAAGCACACGAAGCAAAAGGACCGAAGAAGATTCAAGAAGATGGATCGGACAAATTGTCCTTTTTGTTGCCCAGACACGTCCTGTCAGCAAAGTCTGCCACCCATTCCCGGCGCCATAGCGGCTGTCAACCGGTCCCCGATGCCCCGGAGTTGCAGAATCAACCGGGCCAATTCTCCTTGTTGCAAACATCCACCTCACGTGGGGGGGCCCGTTCTTATGGATCCCTTTGTCTCCAACAGCTCTTGCAGGGGACCCTTTCGTATCGGATTTGGGGCTCCCGTGGGGTTGGTGATGACGACGATGAAGCGAAGTTGGGTTTACGTCACGGTCGTCGCCGCTGCAGCGATGGTGGTGATACCGGCCTTGGTATTGGGTCAAGACGGTAAGAAAGCGGAACCGGCGCCGGCGGGCAAGTGCATGACCTGCCACCGTTCGATCAATCCGGGGTTGTATCATCAATGGTACGATTCCGAGCATGCGAAGCATAACGTGACGTGCATTGACTGCCACGGGGCGAACAAGGGTGATCCTGATGCTTTCGAGCATGAGGGGGCGTTGGTGGCGACGCTCGTGACGCCGAAAGACTGCGGTCGGTGTCATGAAAAGGAGATGCGGGAGGTCGACGGGTCGCATCATGCGAAGGCGGGTTTGATTCTCGAATCGCAAGATGCGTATCTTGCGCATGCGACGGGAGGGGAACCGGTGGCGGTGGCGGGGTGTGAGAACTGTCACGGTACGAATGTGAAGGTCGACGACAAGGCTCCGAACAAGCTATCGGCGAAAAGCTGGCCGAATTCGGGCATTGGACGTTTGAACCCGGACGGTTCCAAAGGCTCGTGTACGTCGTGTCATCCGCGGCATGCGTTTTCGAAGGTGCAGGCGCGTCGTCCGGAAGCCTGTGGCAAGTGCCATCTGGGGCCGGATCATCCTCAGAAGGAGATTTACGAGGAGTCCAAGCACGGCAACGCGTTTTTCTCGCATGTGGACGAGATGAATTTGAAAGCGGATCGGTGGGTAGCGGGGCAGGATTATTCGGCGGCGCCGACTTGCGCAACGTGTCATATGTCGGCAACGACGGTACGGGGGGCCACGCATGATGTGGGGCAGAGGCTTTCGTGGACGCTTCGCCCCGCGGAGTCTGCGTTGCAGGAAGATTGGGAGAAGAAGCGCAACAACATGAAAGAGGTCTGCATGTCATGCCACGGCCCGCGGTTCGTGGAGGGGCATTATGCGCAGATGGATGGCGTGATTAATCTTTATGATCAGAAGTTCGCCAAGCCGGCGGGACAGATCATGAAGATGATCACGGACAAGGGGTTGTTGAAGAACAAGGCTTCGTTCGCGAACGACATCGAGTGGGTGTATTACGAGTTGTGGCATCATGAAGGGCGTCGTGCGCGCCATGGCGCGGCGATGATGGGTCCGGATTACACCTGGTGGCACGGCCTGTATGAGGTAAGTCAGCATTTTTACTTCAAATTTATCCCTGCCGCCCGCGCCTACAACGACCCGGAAGTCAACGCCTACATCGACAAGATGTTCAAAGAGGATCCGATGCATCAATGGATGTCGCGTCCGACCGAGGAGATCAAAGCGGACATCCGCAGTGGGAAGATGCAGCAATTCTACAAGGATATGTACACACCGAAGCGCAAGCCGGAGTAGACGATGCTCACGCGTGCGTTCGAGCTGGGTAAGCGATTTTTGCGTGGTTTGGGAACGACGTGGGTCGGCAAGATCGGCGTTGCGTTGACCACGAGTTCCTTCTTGCTGTTCTCGTTGGCCGAGGTGCTGCGGCTCACGGGAGCGGTCACTCAAGCCTACGTCGGTCTCATCACGTACATGACGTTGCCGGCCACGTTCGTGATGGGGCTTATGATGATCCCGGTGGGATGGTGGCTGTATCGTCGTAAAACGGGTCATACGACCAGGGAGTTGTTGTCGAAGGAGTTTTCGGACGAGCTATTGGCACCGGCGCCCCTGGGCTCTCGTTTGTTTCTCATCATCGCGGGACTGACTCTTGCCAACATCGTGTTTCTTGGAGCGGGAAGCGCGCGCATGCTTCACTTCATGGATCAGCCCGTGTTTTGCGGTACGGCCTGCCATAGCGTGATGCATCCCGAGTGGATTACGTATCAGCAGTCGCCTCATGCGCGCGTGCGATGTGTGGATTGCCATGTGGGACAAGGACCGGAAGCCGCGGTCGATGCCAAGCTCAATGGGCTGTGGCAAGTGATTTCCGTGTCGTTCAACTTATACGAACGTCCCATTCCCACGCCCGTGCATAATCTTCGTCCGGCGCGGGAAACCTGTGAACGCTGCCATTGGCCGCAGAAGTTTTATGGCGATCGGATCAAAACGATTGCTCATTTCGCGGACGATCGGGAGTCATCGCCGCAATACACTACGCTTTCGCTCAAGGTTGGGTCCGGAACCGGTCAGCGGCGCGGTGAAATCCACTGGCACGTGGCAGCGGAAAACGAAGTTCGTTACCTTCCGGGCGACAAACGTCGCAACACGGTGCAATGGGTCGAGGTGCGACGTCCGGGTGGCACGTGGAAGCGCTACACGCATACGCAACTTCCCGTCTTGTCGCAGGGAGAGCAGCGTCCTCACGGTTCGAAGAGTGTGCGAGCGATGGATTGTGTCGATTGTCACAATCGCGCCACACATATTTACCAAGACCCCGCGGCAGCGGTGGATGATGCGATCGAACGGGGAGAAATCGATCGGACCATTCCCTTTATTCGGCGACAAGCGGTGGCGGCATTGCGCGGACGTTATCCATCCGACGTTCCCGCGACGCAATCGATCGAGCAGGATATCGTTGGATACTATGCGAAGCATGAGCCAGAGGTATTGCACGAGCATGGTCGCGCGCTATCCAAGGCGGTCGAAGCGATCGAACGCATTTATTCCCGCAACATCCATCCGACGATGAACGTTTGGTGGAACCCCTATCCTTCGCATATTGGTCATCAGAAGGGTCTGGGCTGTCAGCGTTGTCACAATCCTTCGATGAAGGATGAGTCGGGCAAAGCGCTACCTTACGATTGCACACTGTGTCATTCGATCCTTGCCTATGATTCGACGACGCCGTTTGCGTTTTTGGGGGTCGTGGATCGGCATTCGCCGCAAGCGGCGATGCACGAATATCTTCGCGACGAGTTCGTTCGATCCCGGTCGGGTCCCGGGGTTTCCGCACCGGAGCTTCTGCCTTATCCAGCGCCGATCACAGGCGATGAGGCCCCGTTGGAGACGAAGTGAACTGCAGAGCTGCTCCCTACGGGATTCATTCGACCTTCCCCGTCATCTAACAGCCATCTCATTGAATTTGCACGTTTTTCTACATGCCCCGCAGGAAAAATTCCTGCCTTGCGTCGATACAGAAGACGGCTCGACGTCTTATTTGTGAACGCGTGACGAGATGCACGAGCAGGTAGGGCATGGCGAACGATTGAAGGGAATCGACAAGGAAGCTTGGTGCGGAGTGGAGGCGATCGATGAAGGCTTTGGCGCGTACGATGGTATCTTCGAACGAGAAGCCGAAATAGTCTTTTCCGACATCGGCGCTGGTACCGCGATAGGCGGAAGATGATTCGAGGTCATAGGCGAGGAACGAGGGCAAATCGACCTTATCGGGATAGGCTTCCTTCAGCGCTTCCTGACCGTGACAGGGGATGACGTGGTTGATTCTCAGGGGTTTGATCGTAACGTAGCGGACGGTGACGACTCTGGATTGGGTCGATCCACCGCAGACGGTGCAGGTAGCAAAACCATCTTCACAATCGGGGCAATCGAGGACGGATTCGGTTCCTGGGCGATCGGAGAGCAGCACACCGACACCCTGGCATCGTGGGCAGAGACCGAAGCCAGGCCGGATACGGCAATGAGTGCAGGTGATCCGTTGAACGGGTACTTCATTGTCGATTTGTCGGTAATCAGCGGCGCGGTCATTCGTTTTTGGGGGTGGGGTTTCTGCAAGCAAGGCCTGATACGTGGCCTCTCCCATTTCTTCTTGTCGCGTCCATGCTTGTTGGATACCGCCGCGTACGGCCAGCACGATGGTGGCAACGGGTTGAATGCTCAGGACGGTGACGGAAGAAGCCAGGGTGGCTCGAGCCATGGCCTCCTGATGAGAGCCCGCGCGAATTTGTTGTTGGATCTCCTGGAGTTGGGCGATGAGCGAAGGGGGGGAATTCATCGGCCAAAAGCCTTTATGGTTGTTCGTAGTGACCGATGGTGGAGGGAGCCGCTCGGATGGTGTCAAAGAAGTCCCGAGGAACGAAAGAGGAAGGAGATCCCACGTTGAGTTCTGGCGCCTTCGTGAAGAATCTCTCGACAACAGCGAGGCTTGGCGCATCGATCAGGGCATTGACATCGCTGGTGGCGAACAGGGGATTGACGTTCAGGCTATTGGAATAGTCAGTGTTGTTGGTGATATCGACGTCGATGCAGCTAGGGAACAGCGACGGCAGGCCGTAGATGCAGTGGTCGATGGGACCCAGGTACTTGGCTTCTCGATAGAGGGCCACGTAGGAGCCCACGGGGAAGACGTCACGACCGGGGATTTCTTTGACGTAGTCGTTGGATTCGAAAGGGATACCTTTCAGGTCCGCATCGATTCCTTGCTCGGAGACGGCGAAGCGTTTGCAAGCCACGCCGCCGTCGTGGAAGATGTTCCGGCGCCATGCGGCGACAGTCGTTTGGATGTTGTGAGAAGAGCTGGGACCGATTTTGAGCCTTAGACCTTCGGAGACGGCGGGGTTTACTCCTGCGGAGCAAGAAGCGGTGGGTGTTGTTCCTTGTCCGGAAAAGAAGTTGTTGATGAAGTGACGAGCTGGGGAGTTGGTCGCTCCCATGGGGTCGTTGTCGACGGTAGCGACCATTCCGATGCTTCCATAGCCTCCCGCTCGGGTATTGAATCCGCCGAATACGAGATTGTTCGAGAATAGAAGGGGCCATCCGAGTTCGTCTTTGGCATCGATGATGGCGCCGACGCTGAAAGCTTGGAGAGACTGGTGGCAATCGGGATGGTGGGAGGAGCCTTGCACTTGTCCGCAAGCTTCGATGAGGCATGCGTTGACGACGGGCCGTGTACCGGGAGCAGCGGAAAGGTCTTTCATGACGAGGCCGCTTTGTACGAGGCCACCGGGAACGACACCGCCATGCATGCGAACGTGTTCCAAAACGACATTGGCTGTTGCGGAGAAGCTGGCCCCTACGGCGGCTCCTTGTGAATTGATTGCGGCCCATCCTCCTTCGATTGCAGACCATGGCACCGTCGCCGTCGGAAGATAGGCTTTCAGACTCACGGTATTGGCTATGATCGCCAGGCGGTTCGAGGCATCTTGCACGCCGTAGACGGCCATGGGACGAAGGTTGTCGGCGGATTCGGGGTTGCCGACGATGCGGAAGGAATCCGTTGACGTCGCCGAGACGTCGAGGGTTGCGCCGGCGCCTGGCAGAACCGTGCCGCTGGTATGGGCATTGTTCATCCACACGCCTCGGGCGGTATGGTGAGCGGGGCCACCCATGATTTCGACGGGGGCGACGGCAATGAATCTGGAGCGTGCCAAGCGAACTCCCGCGGAACTCGATGGCAGACCGTTTGGGCTCGTGGCGACGGAGCCCCGCACGACCACATTCTGTTCCACTTTGAAACGGTGACCGGTTTTGTAGTCGCCCAATGCGCGAATTCCGATGAGTTCTGCGACGGATTTGTTGCTCGAGTTGGTTTTCTCGATGCTCCCTCCCTGGATGGTCGAGGGTCCTTTTACAAGGATATTCCAGGCACCTTTCGTGGGTGGGGAGATTTGTGTATCTGCATCGGCGAAAAGTCCGATACCCAATAGAGGGCTTTCTTCGGGTTGGGAGATGGCACCTCCTTGATCGATACACGCGGGGTCGCATCCACGAATTTCGTTTATATTTTCAATATTTGCTTCTCCCCCGGCACCCCGCAGGCGAATGGCGGCAGCCACGAATTGGGTGACGGGTAACGGGGAGGTGGAGCTTTTCACCCGACCCGCGGTGATGCTTGCTAGATGACGAACCGTCAACTTGATCCCGGTTTCGATTTCGATTCCGGACGATCGCAGCAGCGAATCGCCGCCACGAATGCGAGCCGTCGAGCCGGTGTCGGGTCCGACCACGGTGAGCTCTCCGGCTTGTGCGCCAGCTTGCAGGGATTCGACATAAATACCTCGTGCCGCGGTGCTTGCGGTCACTCCGGCCCCGGCGCCCACGATATCCAGATCCGGATAGGACGCGTCATTCGCCATCACATCGATGAGGCGTCCGCTGTACGCATGCAGACCGGTAGCCCACGTCACGGTGGTGGGAGCTGACGCGCTTGGATATCCGTACAGGCTGCTGCCCACGATACGAACTTTGTCCACGGCATCGACGAATACGCCGGTGGTCGACTCCAATCCTTGCCCGAACACCTCGCTTCCCACGATGCGCAAGGTATCCTGATCTTGCGCGAAAACACCGTAGCTTTCGTCGGTTCCCGGGCCTCCCGCCAGCGTGCTCGAATAGACTTCCGTCACATCGCCGCGCGACAGCACGCCATACGTGGCTTGGGAAGATGCCGCGTTGCCAAAGTACACGGTGGCATCTTGGATACGAACGACACCTTGGAACAAGATCGGCATTGGCGGTGTTAGCCCAATGAGCATACCCCCGGATTCATCGGTGGAAGATCCCGCCACAACAATACTGTTTTCGAAACGTGCGACTTTGTTATTGGGAACGAAGCTCGAGAACCAAACGCCGAAGTTGCGCGCGGGCAATGGTGCCGAAACCTGGTCCATCCAGATGATGCCGTCCACAAACCGGGAACCATTGCCCGCGGTGGTGAGGGCAGAAACCATCGGCAGCGCTGTGAGACTGGTGGGTTTTGCTACCAAGCAAAGGCGGTGCAACTCGACATCGACATCATCATTGAGCACGAATCCCGATTGCTCATGGGTCACCACCGCTACACCTTCCGGGTCGCTATCCCACTTGGCACAACTGGCGGCTGCCGTTGGACTACCGCCCAGGGATGCATAGGCTTCTACCGATGGGTCCGTGGTAGCCGCGGTGTCATTCCACACCAGTGTTTCGCCTGGAGACACGATGGGAACACCGTTTTTGTTCTTGGTTCCTTGCTCGTATCGTCCTCGAACGACGCGCAACCCCGTGGCTCCTCCCGCACGAATCAGAGGCCATCGTTGATACGCGGCCGTCATGGAGCACCAGGGACGATCCAGCGTGCCACACTCATCGCCTGCCACACAATCGTTGATGGAAACCCAGGGACCTGCCTGTTCTTTCACTTCCACGGAATGCACCAACGCGCTGGACAGACCATGACTATCTTGCACCACCAGCGAGACGGTAATCGCTTCGCCGCAAGGAACGATGAATTCAATGGTTGGAGTCGTTGCCCCCTGGGACACTCCACCGATCTCCCAGGCCCATGTGTACGATGCGATGAAGTCACCAGGGTCAGGGTCGTACGAAGAAGTACCACTCAACACCACCTTGGTACCGACAGGAACAGGCGTAGGCGACTGAGTAATCACCGCCACGGGAGGATGATTCTCCACCACATCCGGGGTCACATCGGAGGTTACATCGGGGGTCACATCCGGCACCACATCCGGTGCGACATCGGGCACCACATCGGGCACCACATCGGGCACCACATCGGGCACCACATCGGGCACCACATCGGGCAACACATCCGGCGCGACATCCGGCACGACATCCGGCGCGACATCCGGCACGACATCGGGCACGACATCGGGCACGACATCCGGCACGACATCCGGCGCGACATCCGGCGCGACATCCGGCGCGACATCCGGCACGACATCGGGCACGACATCCGGCGCGACATCCGGCGCGACATCGGGCGCGACATCGGGCACGACATCCGGCGCGACATCGGGCGCGACATCGGGCACCACATCCGGCGCGACATCGGGCGCGACATCGAGTGCCACGTCTGGCGATGAATCTCCGCTCGAATCGGAGGCAGCGTCGGGTGCGTCGTTGGGCGCATCCGCGGCATCGAAGCCCGTCCCCGGAGGCAAGTCGGCTTCCGAACTTCCCCCACAGCCCAACGGACCCATGAGCAATCCAACCGACAGCAACAAGGTCATGAAGACGGTGCCCAAGCGTACGTTCACGATCTTTCCCCTTATGGTGTTGGTTTTACGACCGAGGTTGGAGATGATTGTACACCTCTGTCGAAACGAAGCCAGCGGTCGTTCGGGGCATCTTCGAAAAAAGGCACTCCCTTGCCCCCCCGGCCAACGAACAAGCCCTTGATTTTTCGGAAGATAGCAGCAATTCTCAGGGGATGAAGAGACTTATTCCTTTTTTCATTTCGTGCTTGCTCGTGGCTTGTGCCTCTGACGATGAGGGTTACGACGACAAGAATCCGAATCCTTCGGACGCGGGAAAGGACGTTGCGGCGGATACCGTCGCGACCGACTCGAATACGAAAGACACAGCGACGAACGATGTCGTGGATGACAAGGTCACACAACCGGACGTTATCCCTGACGCCATCCCGGAGGCCACGCCGGACACCAATCCTGAGGATACGGGCGTTCCAGATGTGGGTCCAGACGTCGAGTTCGATGCTCCCGCTGACGTGAAGCCCGATATTGGCCCGGTTTCGAGTTGCAGCGAGCTGAGCACCAATGAGTGTTTTTCGAACAAGGACTGCGTCGACACGCTACGATGCTCGAATGCGGGAACCGAAACCGATCCTGTACCATGTTGCGTGAGCGGCCCTCGGGGCACGGGAAAGGCGGGGACTCCTTGCAAGTCGGAAAACGATTGCGAAAGCGGGGTTTGCATCGAAGGCACAAGCAAGCAGCTATGCTCCAAGGCTTGTTCTTCCAACGATGACTGTCCGGATGGGATGAAGGATTGCAGGTACATCTGGGGCAGTGGAAGCAGCGACGATTGGTGTTTCCCGACGAATTGAGTCTGCTTCCCCCGTCGTCACACGATTGTCCGGACCCGGTGTTGGTCCTGAACGCGGCCCCCGGTAGAAAAGGACGGGGTCATGACGCCCCATCTTTGTCCGGCTCACTGTAACCACTTGAATTTAAAGCATAAATCTCATTATCCCGCACGGACGGCTTCGATTCCTGGAGTCAGAGTGGAGAGCCCCTAGTTCCCACGGCTAACGGTTGCTATTCTCCCGTGGCCGGTCATGATTCCGGCGAAAGCGTTTCGACCCGCATGACGTTGCCGTTCGAGTTCTTGAATCCGGCTGGCCTTTGGATGCTCAGCGCCCTGGCGCCGCTGATTGTGCTGTACATATTGAAAATCAAACGCCAACGGCTTCGGGTACCTTCGACGTGGTTGTGGGTTTCGGCTCAACGCGATCTCCTCGCCAAGTCTCCCTTTCAGCGGCTCACTCCCCAAATCCCTTTGTTCCTTCAGATCCTGATCATCCTCCTGCTGTCTTTGGCCCTTGCGCGACCTTCGACTCGTTCCGAGGCCATTTCTGGCGATCATCTTGCTCTCGTCATCGACACGTCCGCTTCGATGTCGGCGCTCGATGAGTCTGGCAAAACGCGGCTGGAGTTGGCGAAAGCTTCCGCCCTGCGCGTGATTGACGCGCTAGGTCCGAGCAGTGACGCCATGGTGTTGGAGGCAGGACACGATGCGCGCATAGCCTCCCCCATGGACCGCGATCGACGTCGTCTGCAAGCTGCCATCGAAATGCTTCAAACCTCGGATACGGAGGGCGATTTGGGAACCGCGGTGGCGTTGGCCGTGGATCGTCTCCGTCAGCTTGGCGGTCAAGTTCGTGTCATCGTATTCACGGATGGTGCGTTGGCGCATCCAGATTCGCTGTCATCCGTTAGCATTCCGATGCAGCTCGTCAAAGTGGGGTCGACGATCGACAACGCGGCCATCGTGCGAGTGGATGTACGACGGGGTCGCGATGCAAAAGCGGATACGGACCAGGTGCAAGTATTTGCGATGCTTGCGAATTATGGAACGCGGGCGCGCGAGTCGTTCGTCACGCTTCGTCAACACAACGCTTCGGACGTGCTTGCATCACGAAAGGTCTTGTTGCAGCCAGGGGAAAAAGCTCCCGTGGTATTGTCCTTCGAAGCGGTTCCTGGCGATATTGGGCAAGGCTTGCTCGTGCAATTGTCGCCTGCCGACGCCATGCCGGTCGATGATGTGGCCTACGCTCGGGTTCCTCCTGGTGAAGAAATTTCGGTCATCGGGCTGGGTAAGCGATCGCCCTGGATCGAACGCGCCTTTCGTTCGGATCCGAATGTAGCGTGGGAAGAAGGAAGCGTTTCGGACCTGGAATCCGGTGCGATTCCCCCGGGAGCGCTGGTCGTCATCGAAGGCCAATGTCCTACGGTTTTGCCCCCCGGCGATATGCTCATCCTCAATCCTCCCGAGGGGCCTTGCCTGACGACGACGGTGAAGGGGCTCGTCGACAAACCGATGATTACGTCGTGGGCGACGGCCGATCAGCGTTTTCGATTTCTCACGCTGGACGGCGTATTGATGGAAAAGGCTCGTCTGTTGGGGGTCGACAATCCGCGTCATGAACTCATTCATGCACGGGAGGGGGCGATAGCGGCGGATGTATCGTTACCTGGGCGGACGGTGACGCTGGTGGGGTTTGATGTGGGGGATACCAATTGGCCGTACAAGGCGTCGTTCGTGTTATTTGTGCGAAATCTCGTGGAGTTGGCGCGCACCCACCGCTCCCATGGGGTTGTGGGAGCGGGAAAAGCGGGGGAACCTGTTCGGCTGGCGGTTCCGCATCACGTGCAAGAAGTGAAGGTCGTGGGCCCTGGGGAAGTCACGCAATCGCTGCGCGCGCGCGACGGGCTTGCGATTGTGCCCAGCACGCAAAAGGCTGGAATTAACCATGCATCATGGGGAAAACCGATTCCTGGTTCGGTGGTATTTGCGATCAACTTGACCTCGGAGAATGAAAGCGACGTTCGGGACAAGCCGCTCGAATTCACGTCTTCGGATGTGAAGACGACCACCGCGGAGCAGGTTTCCCAATCGCATACCGAATGGTCGTGGTTGCTCGCGGTCCTGGCTCTTGCGGCCGTCATCACCGATGTTTGGTACCTCACCCGCAAGCCGCGATTTCGGAGCCTCTCGGCCACGCTTCAGCCTAAGCGTCCGGAAAGGACCGCGACATGACCCCCGTCTGGCTGGGTATTGCCTTGCCGTGGATCTGTCTGGTCTTGGGGCTGCTGGCCCTCGTGGCGTTTGCCCGTCGAGCCTTCCAAAAAGTGCAGCTTCATCGTCGCCCCGTGCTGCTCGCGGGACTTGCCGTGGCGGCTCTATTGGCCCTTTACGTCGTCTTGGTCTGGGCGGGGGTCGTACCTGATCGCACCTTGCGCGTGGAACGACCTTTCGGCGTGGCGCTCACGCTGCTGGCGGCCGGATTTGTGGCGTGGCGTCTCGCGGGATTGTCCCGTCGTCAATCCAATCTGCGACGTTCGCTCGTGGAAGGTTTCGGCATGTTGGCAACGCTCCTTGCGGGGATGTCGATTGCGGGAATGGATCTGGGGCGACCGCTCGACAAGCTGACGGTGCTGGTGGCGGTCGATCGGAGCCGTTCCATCGATTTGGTACCGGGGGTGGAGGAGCGAATCCGCATGGATCTTCGCGTTGCCGAAAGTGGAATGAGGGAGCGGGATCGCATCGGCACGATTGTATTTGGTGCCCAGGCGCTCGTGGAGGATCCCCCCCATCCGCGTAGTGATTTGCCCATGCCCCAGCGTGTGGAAGTGGGTCGAGATGGAACGGATTTGGGTGCCGCGATCCGTCGCTCTTTGGCGGAAGTGCCGTCCGATTCGGCGGCGCGTATCGTGGTCATTTCCGATGGTGTATCGAATCGAGGAGATCCGGAAGCGGCAGCGGCAGCGGCGGTGGCGGCGGGGATTCCCATCGATACGATTGCCCTCGACCAGCGTGAAGTGAAGGATATTCGGGTGGTTGCGGTACGGATGCCCAGTCGTGCCAGTGAAGGGGAAACGCTCGACATGCATCTAGTCACGGCGTCATCGGAGCCCGCGGATGTGGAGGTACGGATCAAGCGAGATGGGCAGCTCATCGCCAAAAGCGTGACGAAGATCGAAGCGGGGGAAGACGTGCTTCGCATTCGAGAAAAAGCGCCTGGAGCCGGGCTTCACCGTTTCGACGTGGAGGTTTCGGCGGTAAATCCCGCGTTGGATCAGGCGCCGGAGGACAATGCGGGCAGTGCATTCGTTCGCGTGCGAGGACCGGCGACGGCCTTGGTGCTCGAGGGGGAAGAGGGCAAAGGGGCGTTCATTGCCCGGGCTCTTCAGAATGTGAATTATGCGGTCCAGACGGGCGGAGCGAGCGCGGTACCTTCGGATATCGGGGGCATGGCTCCTTACGATGTCATTTTTTTCAGCGATATCCCTGCTTTTATGCTGTCACCGTCGCAAATCGAAGCGCTGGCCACCTATGTGCGGGACCTGGGTGGTGGGCTGGTGTTGATGGGGGGCGATCGTTCGATGGGTCCTGGAGGATATTCCCAAACCCCGTTGGAAGAGGTGTCTCCCGTATCTTTCGACATCAAACAGGATCGTCGTCGAGCGAGTTTGGCGGAAGTGATCATCATCGATTATTCCGGTTCGATGGCCGCGCATGCGGGGAAAAATACCAAGCTTGAATTGGCCAACGAGGCTTCGGTGCGGTCGGCGAACCTATTGGGTCCGGGGGATCGTCTTGGCGTGATGCATGTGGATACGGTGGTGGACTGGACGATTCCTCTTGGAAACGTGACGAATCCGGAGGAGATAGCGAAAAAAATCCGCGCCGTTGGTCCCGGAGGTGGTGGAATTTACGTTGATATTTCACTGCGTGACGCTTATGCGGCCCTCGACCGGGAAACCGTCAATCTCAAGCATGTGCTGTTATTTGCGGACGGTGGCGACGCCGAGCAACTGGCGGGGTGTCGGGCGCAGGTATCGAATGCCAAGCGAAGGGGCATTACGACCAGCGTGGTAGCGCTTGGCAGGGGAAGCGACGTGCCGGAGCTGGAGGTGCTATCGAAGCTTGGGGACGGGAGATTTTATTTGATCGAGGATGCGACGAGGCTTCCGACGATTTTTACGCAGGAGACGATTTTGGCCGCTCGATCGGCGCTGAACGAAGTGGATTTTCGCGTGACGTCAGGGGCAAGTTCGCCTCCTACACGCCATATCGACTTTTCCGAGTCACCGATTCTCAAAGGGTATGTGGTGACGATACCCAAAGCCCGTTCCACGGTGATGTTGACGGGTCCCGAAGGAGACCCCGTGCTTGCGAGTTGGTCGGTGGGGATGGGGCGTGCGGCCGCGTTTACGAGCGATTTAAAAGACCGCTGGGGACGTCATTGGACGACCTGGGCTGGCGCTTCGTCGTTGGTGGCCCAACTTGCGCGGGATGTGACTCGATTGGCCGACGATCCCAAGGTGCGTCTGGATGCGGATGCGTCGGGGGGGCAATTGCATATTCGGGCGCAGGTGGTTGACGACAAGGGGCGGGCGCAAACGTTTCGCCGGTTATCGGCCTTCATTGCGGGGCCGGATGGGATTTCTTTCGCCATGCCGTTGGAGCCGGTGGGTGCCGGGGTTTACGCCGCCACGCAACCGCTCAGCCGTCCGGGAACCTATGTGGTGACGGCGAAAGATGAGTTGGATAATAAAATTGTGAGCACGACGGGAGCGGTGTTGACGGCTGGGGAGGAAATGCGCCCGACGGGAACGGATCGCTTGTTGTTGGCGCGGATCTCTTCGATGACGGGGGGAAAGACGCGGGATACGCTTGCGGGGGTTTTTGCGGATCGATCGGCGTTTCGTTTTTCCTATTGGCCGTTGACGCCCTGGTTATCGGGGCTTGGGGCCGTGTTTTTGCTGTTGTCGGTCGGGGCACGACGGCTATCCGTTCCCACGGCGTGGCTGCAACGTCGGAGAAAGCCCTCGACACAGAAGGCCGAAAAGGCGCAAAAAACCGTGCAGGAGGTTACGGCAACGTTGGATAGGCTGGGAAAGGCCAAAGAACGGGCGTGGGCAGGGGAAAGCAAAGGGGCGGGACAAGGGCACGCGGTGGCTCGTCCAGCACCGGTGGCATGGCAACCGCCACCGATGGGCTCGTCCGTTATCGCGCAACAGCGACCGACAGTGAGCGCGACGGTGCAACCGGCGGAACCAGGCGCGAGGATGTCGTCGCCGCCGAGTGCGCGACCGCTGACGGCGGCGGAGATTTTGTTGCAAAAGCGCAAGGGCCGACGAGGGTGATGGCAGGCAGAGCGCCGACTGGGTCTTGGCGAGAGAAATCGATGTAATATATTGATTTTATTGAGATAATATCTAATACGGACACAAACGTTCGTTTTCTTGGCGGGGCGTACATTCCGCGGGAGGCTCGGTGTGGGGGAAGGGAAACAGCAATCGGCGAGTCACCGTGGAAAGGAATTCCGGGGGTTGATGTCCCGATAACAAGCGTGTTCGCCAAAGGCATGGTCGTGCTAGAGCGAGGTCGTGATGCGAATGATTCTGGCTTGGGCCTTGTTGATTCTCATGGTGGGAGTGGCTGGAGGCGTACGAGCGGAGCCGGGGGTAGCTGCTCCGTCGACTGCATCCGCCCCTTCTTCGTCATCGACCCTTGATTTGGCGATGGGGTCTGCTTCGGTGGGGCCTCCGGTTTCGGGTTCGCCCCCTGGCGAGCGAACGGCCGAGCCATCGCCGTCGTCGGTTTCCTTTCCCGTGGCGACGGCATCTGCAGCGGCATCTGCGTCGGCATCGGCGGCGAGTTCGTCGCGAGCGGTGGTGACAACGGCAATACCGCGGGATTACGGGCTGAATCTCGGGTTGGGGGCGGCGCCACCGACGGTGGTGCGTGACACGCCGCGAGCGTCTTTTCAAGGCTTTCTCGACGCCTCCCGGCGAAACGATTACGAGACGGCGGCGCATTACTTATATTTGTGGGGGATTCCGCCGGGGCGTCAAAAAGCCGAGGGGCCGGAGCTTGCGCAGCGGTTGGCGGAAGCGATGGATAGAGCGGTCTGGGTCGATATCGATCAGATACCGGATACGCCGACGGGTTCGAATGTGGAGGGGGCATCGCCGCTCGACGATGTTCGGATTGCGACGGTGGAAACGGATCGAGGTTCGCATACGTTGCGATTGGCGCGAACGCGGGATCCGTTTTCGAGCGGCATGGTCTGGGTATTTTCCGCGAGCACGGTGCGCGGCATTGACAGTCTCGATGCGACGTACGGGCTTCCTGACGTGGTACACAAGCTTCCCGCGTGGTTGAGCCAGGACAAGGCGTTCGGGCTTTTGTGGTTTCAGTGGATTGGGTTGGTGCTATTGGCAGTGGGGGGCTGGGTCGCGGGAATGCTGTTGGAGCGTCCGATCGTGTGGTTGATTCGTCGCACGGCACGGCGGGCCAAAATCGCGCATGAAGCGATGGCGTCGGATTTGACCAAGGGTTTGGTGCATTGGCTGGTGATGTTGTTGGTGGTGTTGGGGACTTTCCCTACCCTTCGGTTATCGGCGACGGCGTCGATACAGATCAGCCGCGTGTTGATCACGGGGATCATTTTGGTGCTGATGGTCAGTGCGCTGCGGATCATTCGGATATCGGTGCAGACGATACAGCTTCGTCATGCGCGGGACGAGGATGCGGCGCGGGTGCGTTCCATCATGACGCGTCTGGACGCGCTACGACGGATAGCGCAGGTGTTGGTGGTATTGGTTGGGGTGGCGTTGGCGTTGATGCAATTTCCGACGGTACGGACGGTGGGGTTGAGTCTTCTTGGGTCGGCGGGAATCGCGGGAGCGATCCTTGGATTTGCGGCGCAAAAAACATTTTCGAATTTATTCGCGGGGATATTGATTTCCTTTTCTCAACCCGTTCGCATTGGCGACACGGTGATCGTGGAGAAAGAATACGGTCAGATCGAGAGTATTGGCAGCACCCACGTGGTGGTACGATTATGGGATAATCGTCGCTTGGTGGTGCCGGTCACCTATTTTCTCGACAATCCGTTCGAGAATTGGACGAAGGTATCGCCGGATCTTCGGGGGACGGTTTTTTTGCATGCGGATTTTGGGGTGGATGTGGATGCGGTTCGGGCGGAGTTGGACAGGCTTTTGGAGAATGAACCGTTATTCGATGGGCAGGCGAAAGCGGTTCTCGTTACGGATGTGGTGGAGCATGCGGCGGTGATCAGGATCACGGTAAGCGCGAGGAATGCCGGGGATTTATTCGACTTGCGGTGCAAGATCCGGGAGAAGCTGCTCGCGTTTTTATATAAGGATCCCAGCCGGTTGCCGCGTCGGAGAACGGAAGCCGTGAACATGGCTGGCCCGGGTATGCAAGAGCCTCCGGGTCTTATATCGTGATGTGATTTCGGCGAAAGGCAGGTGGCCACGGGGGGGGAAAAGGGGGCTCTTCCCTCTGCCGATGGATAAAATAATCCTGTCAATTCAGCAGTTTACACAAATATCACCGAGCCATCGGAAGCCCTTTTGGCGATGACGATTCGTGATATATTATGGGGCGTGAAAACAAGAACACTCGAACAGCGGTTGGAAGCGCTGGAGAAGTCGGGCGTGCGGATCATCGATCCGCGGCAGACATATATTGGCGAGGATGTGCCCTTGGAGAGGGTTGCGGAGGGGGTGGTGTTGCATCCTGGGGTACGGCTCCACGGTTCGAAAACGAGGCTTGGAGCGAGAGCGGAGGTGGGGACGGAGGGGCCGGCGACGTTGATGGACACGGTCATGGACGAGGAGGCGCGGGTAGCGAGCGGCTATGTTCACGGCGCGGTGTTGCTGAAAAAGGCCTCCCTTGGAGCGAATGCGCATGTACGAGCGGGAACGCTATTGGAGGAGGAGGCATCGACGGCGCATGCGGTTGGGCTCAAGCAGACGTTGTTATTGAGTTTCGTGACGCTGGGGAGTTTGATCAATTTTTGTGATTGTTTGATGACGGGGGGCACGTCACGCAGCGATCATGCGGAAGTGGGAAGTGGGTACATTCATTTCAACTTCACGCCTTGGGGGAAGCATGGTGATAAGGCGACGCCTTCGTTGATAGGCAGCGTGCCTCGGGGAGTATTTTTGCGGGAGCGACGCATTTTTCTTGGGGGCACGGGCGGTTTGGTGGGACCGGCGGAGGTTGGATTTGGGGCTGTGGCAGGAGCGGGACAGGTAGTTCGCCATGGAATCGCCGAAGGGCATCTGGTGTTGCAGCAAACCCGACCGATCGACCGAGCGGTGGAGTTTGGGCGATTGGACGCGGTCATGCCCCGGGCGGAGAAAAATATCCGCTATATCGGCCACTTACATGCGCTTCGGGTATGGTATGACAAGGTACGTCTGTTCCAATGTCCGCCGCATCGCAAGGCGGTTTTCGAGGCGGCGCTCGAGCTTCTCGATGGCTGTATCGAGGAGCGATGCAAGCAGCTTGGGCGTTTTTTGGAGGAACGAGGGCGTGTATTGCCGGTGATATCCGCGGTGGATCCGGGGCCTTGTCCCCTGCCTTTGGCGGCGGATGCGGTGGAGGATCATATTGCGTGGGTTCGAAGTTTGACGGAGGAGCAGGTCATGGCGGGGAGCCAGTGGCTTGAAGGGGTGGTGGAGGGGGTGAGTCGGCCTGCGATTTCCGCGTTGGCGTAGGTGATGAGGGGGATTGTGCCCAATCTACGAGAAATGGTTTCAGGCGATATAGGTTCGGTTGGATGATGGGGGCCTAACGTAGCGACAGACAAAAACTGAAACCGTTTTCATCATTGAAACAATCGGCGACTTGATAATCCACGACGGCATTGATAATCTTGGAAGGTCGGAGCCAATATCCATTATTACCAACAGCTTCCAAGAGGGATAAGCCATGGCGATCGATATCAATAAGATGAATCATCGAGAACTGACCGAACTCATCAAGCAAGCCGAGGAGCGGAAGGCCTCCATTCGTAAAGACGGTCTCGAAGCGCTCAAGAAACAGATTCTTTCGATGATCGAGGCCGAAGGATATACGTTCGAAGAAATTTTTGGGACAGATGCAGTCACTCGAAAAGACTCACGGCAGAAGCGTCGCAAAGCAGCCGCCAAGTATCGCAATCCGGACGATCATTCTGTCACCTGGTCGGGGCGTGGCAAACATCCGCGTTGGTTCAATGCCGCGTTGGAGAGAGGAATTTCCCAAGAGGATATGCTGATCTCCAGATGAAATAAATTTTCAACAAATTCAAATACTTATAAAAAATCCGAGCAAGGATACGAGCTAAGAAATATCGACCTCGTTTCCTCGAAGCATTCCATCCTCCTATTTTCAAATCGCGTATTTCTCTCGGAGCCGAGAGCGTTCATGAAGCGTTGGCAGGGGAATAGCCACCGTCGACATGACGGTGGAGCACGGCGGGTGGGTGAATACCATGTTCTCGAAACGCGGCCATGACTCTTTCGGTAACATCGGTTTTCAAGGCGCTCTCGTACATGACATCGAGCACATAGACGTTGGATCGCACGCGCAGGGCGTAATAATTGTCGATCATGACCTGGTTGATTCCCACGCTCCAACCTTTTTTTAGATATGCGTAACGGGTGCTGGTGCTGGCTTCCGCCACGAGGCGTTTGGCGAGAGCCGGGTCTTGATCCACGCCGATATAAAAGTCTTGTTCGACGAGCATATCGAGGGCGCCGAGGTTACCGGAGGATACGACTTCGGTGAGGAATTTATTATTGGGAATGGTGATGACGTTATCATCGGGCGTGACGAGGCGAACGGAGCGCAAACCGATTTGGGTAATTTCGCCATAATGGCCGGCAAATGTGACGCGGTCTCCTACTTGAAAGGGCCGGTCGATAATGATGGTAATTCCCGCGAGGACAGAGGCAGCCAGGTCTTTGAGGGCGAAGCCGACGGTAACGGCGGCGGTTCCGGTCAATGCGAGGACGACTTCTTTGGAAAGCTGAATCGATGCGCCAATGGCGATGGTCAGACCCAATAAGTAGATGACGAAGCGGCTGAGGGTAGCGATTTGCGCGAGCACCAAACGTTTGGCAGCGAAGCGTTCCCCTAGTCTTTCCAGGGTTCCGGTCACGATTCGAACGGCAAACCAGGTTCCGACAAGGATGATGAATCCGGTAAGTACGCCGCCAACTCGGATCGTATCCAATACATTGGCCGCTCCCGCGTCCGTGGGCATTCCGTCCATGTTCAGACCTCTCTAGTATCCGGTGGGTACATCATTCCTCGATGAGGTGTTTTCTTCGAAGGAAGCGCAGCACGGGGCATAGCCATCGTGTCTGCACGAAATACCGTTCGTGACTCTGGCCGAGAACGCCTTGATCTTGCAGCTTGCCGAACGCGTCGCCACAAACGGAAGCAGGCAAATTCAAGGACTTCACGGCTTGTTCCGTGGTTAGCGACCCATGCCAGATGACGCTGGCGAGAACGAATCGCTCGTTGTCATCGAGGCTCTCGAGTTCATCGGCGTGGGGGCGACGGAACAAGCGGACGCGCACGCGGTTGGGGCCATCGGCCACGAGGGAGTCTTTCCAGCAATGAAGAGCGACGCGCGGACAGCCGTCGGCATAATCCCAGATCAAGCGGGCATACCCTTCCTGGGTGCTGACGAGTTGGGCTTCTCCTTCGACGCCTTCGAGTTTATCGACCACCAGATCGTCGTAAACCATTTCGTAGCCGCTCGCCTTGGATCTGGTTTGCAGCAGCATGGCGACGCGGGCTTCGGACCAAGGTTTCAGGTGGATGATTTCCCGGAAGGGGTCGACGCCTTTTCGAGCCCAGGCAAGGTGTTGGAAGGCGAATCCGTTGATGGCGACAATCCAAAACGCGTGGGCGCGCGAACGTTCGACGATCTGGGAGAAGGCGTTCCAAGCGCCTGAGGTTCCCACACCGCGCAGCGTGAGAAGGTGTCCATCGTCCACTTGAATCATTTGCTTTCCGCGTTTTTCGATGGACTCCACAATCGAAGAGACGCTCAAAGGCTCAGCAGTCTCGAGATCGAGCTGTTGCACGAGCCACGCGAGGAGTTCTTGTTCTTGCAGAATTCTGCGCTCCAGCACGATGCGATGCACGGGCATCTTCGCTTTGGCTTTGGCGATATTGAGCCACGATGTTTTTCCAAATCCCGTTTCTCCCACCACCAGGGTCGCGGTCGATTTGTTGCCGTCGGAAAAGCTCGTGAGCAGCTTTTCGAACGTATCCATTCCCGCGACATCGGACAGGATAAACGGCTCGTCTTGAACGGGATCTTCCGAAAAACAAGCCTCGAGTTCTTCGGGCAACGGTTCGTCGGTGGTAGCGATTGCGACCTCGGCTGCTTGCTTTTCGAGTCGTCGACGAAATAGAAACGCGAGTGCTTTTCGAGTCTGTTCAAATCCAAGAACGAAACGTCGTACGGTCCGCGCGGAAGCTTGTCCCAACACCACACCGAAAGCCGCTACCGCCACGAAAAATCCGAACCACCGATGGCGTGTGGAACGCACGAGTTCAGCCAAACGCCCGGTGGAACGATGGGCAAGATAGGCATCGGCAATGTCTTTGCGCCAACGACGAATGAGCACGAAGGCGATGGGAAATACGCCGATCCAGGCGAAACGAAGAACGAGATGATACAAATAGCCTTTGTCCACGACTTCGGCGGCTACGATGAGGATGATGGCGACCCCGAAGACATAGCGAGCGACCATGCGCACCGACCGAGCGATGAGTTCGCTGCGCGGATTGGTCGATTCGGAGGCATCCTCGTTTTCGTGGCTGATGGCTCTGAACAGGAGACGGTGGGAACCTACGATGATGAGTCGGTAGGTGGAATACCAGAGCAGCAATCGCAACGGGACGGCGAGTTCAATGATGGTAGCGGTATCACCAAGCGCTTTTTGGGCAGCGAGTACGCCAAGCAACATGGCAAGGGGCGATAGGACGGCCACGACGGCATCGATGAGTGTGGCAATCGGTCGAGCGATGCCAGGATGGCGAATGGATCGCACAACGACGACGCGCAAACTTTCGAAAACCGCAGCACCCTTTCGTCGTACATAGACCACGGAACCAAGTACGATGAGCAATAAGAACGCGGTCCACGTCACGCGTCCGATCCAAAAAGGGTTGGTGGACAAATCTTTGAGCGCTCGAAGTCGAACTTCGCCATGCGTTCGATACCACACGCCTTCGAGGGCCATTCGGTCGAGTTCACGACGGAGTTGTGCGATGCCTTCGGGGCCAAAGCCTAGTACGGTACTTCTTTTTTCCGGCGTGACGATATCGAGCAACTCCACGCGCTTGGCATTGAGGGTTCGTTCGGCCGCCACGGATGCCTCGAGGGTTTCCCAAGCGAGCGTTCGTGCTTGACGTTCGAGATCGGCGGCGGAATCGGCAAGTTGTTGCTGGTTGTTTTCGATGGCCGAGCGGTCTTTTTCGGAAACTATTCCACGAATGGCGTCGTAAGCAGTCTCCGTTTCGTAGCGGGATGTGGTGGGGACACGTCGATAAGCTGACAATCCTTCCCGGACGATCCCCCGTAAGGTAGCGAGTTCATGGACGATATCGTCGTACAGGACATTTGCCTCCCCAGACGCCTGGGCCACCTGTTCTGAGCGCTCGACCAAGTCATTGAGACGTTCGTGCAACGAAGCCGCACGAGCAGCCCAGAGTTCTCGTCGCTCGGCGAGTTCACGACGATAAAAGGCTTGTGCGCCTCTCACGCCTTCCATGCGTGCGTGTTCGTTGGCGACGATACGGTCGATTTCATTGCGAGCGCGTTCGGCATCGGCGAGGGCTTTTTGACGAGCGGCCTCGGCTCGTTTTTGTTCGGCGAGGGCTTTCTCGCGTTCGGCATTGGCTCTTTCTTTTTCAAGATCCGCCCGTTTGCGTTGTGCGTCCTGTTCCAGGAGGATTTTTCGTTGATCCAAAGGAAGATCGAGAAAAGCGAGACGAGCTTCCGCTACCTGCAGTTCGAGCATCAGAACGGTAAATTCGTCGATGATTTCTTCCGGTTGTTCGGAAGAGGCGTCGTCGCCATCGGCATCGACGAGGGCATCGGACACGCCAGCGTCTTGGATGGTCTCGTGGGGTTTCGCTTTTTGCGGTGTGGAGGATTGCCGCTGCTCCTCGAATTGCTGCGCGCGAGTTTTTCGTTGAGCGATATCATCGCGCAGGTCTTTGCGCGCGGCGTCGACCGCTTTTTCGTCGCTGAGATTGAAGGGGAAAAGGTCTTCGACATACCCATCGGAAGGGGGTTTGCCATCCCGGACGAGTCGTAAGGAAACGAGAATCCGGCGTAAATCGGCGGCTTGTTGGGCAAGGGGCACCGCGGTCGCCGCGTCTTTATCCTCCGTGTCGGCGTCGAGGGAAGAGAAGCCATCGGTGCCGCCATCCGCAGGCGAGGGCGCTGCCGCATCGGCGGCTGATGCGGGTGCTGACAGAAGCAGGAGCAAAGCGAGGGCCCAGGTCAGGGTGGACATGAGGCGAAGCATGGGCGCGACGTATCATTGTGGGAAGGGGTTGGCAACGTGGGGGGTGGCGGAGATCCGAATAACAATAATAATTATCAATACTTAGAGCATAAACGGGCGAACTCGGAGCAAGCCGATGGCAAAACGGGAAATCAATGACGTTGAAAGACGTGGAAAAGGGAAAGCAGGGTGGGTCGGAGCCGGAGCCAATGGGCCATCAGCTTGTAACCGATTGATTTTACGTGCTATTATTGCAGTTCCTGGGCATGGTTCACGGGGAGAACCGCCCCAGGAGGAGTGCGAGAATGGGAATTGCCACTCCGATGGCCAAGAAGATCCCTCCCCTGCCCTTGATGCCGCGGGGGCCTCGCACGATGAGCATGCCGGAGACTGCAAGAAAGCAGAGGAGCAGGGCAAAAGCATCGGCGATGAACGTCCAGGGACCATGCCGTTCATTGAGATGCAAAGCGTTGAAGGAGCGAATGATCCAGCGGTCTTTGCGCAGCGTATGGGTGATCATCCCCGACGAGACGTGGTAGACGGTCATATCGTCGTCCCCTTGTCCCCAGAAGGCCAGGATTTCGTACGGTCCGCGCCAGAACACGTTACGAGGGGGCAGTGGTCGGCCGATTTTTTCGCCGATGGCGCGAACGAGGGTCTGTTCTTCCTGTGGTGTCATTTGCGATGGGTCGGAGCGAACGAGTTGTTTTCGTTCGGCGGAGGCGTTTTGTAGCAGGTCCGCGGGATGTCCGAGCCACAGGGATTGGTGGGTTTCGGAACGGTCATAGTTCCAATGGTGGGCATGATTGACGGCGATTCCCGAGACGGCATAGACGATGGTGAGGCCGACACACAGAAAGCCGATGTCGCGGTGAAGGGAAAGCAACAGGGGACGCCAGCGCATGGTGATGGGGGATCAGAGGAATTCAGCGCCCGAGGCTCGTAGGACCACGCGTTTTACGGGCCCTTGGATTGCCGAGGGGTCACCGATTTGGTGTCCTTCGGCATAATGGCGTGCGGCGGACGCGGACTCTTCGATGAGATCCACTTTTCCTTCGACCCTCACTTTTTTGCCGATGGAACCAGGAGGAACGAGAAAGGCCGGGTTGGTGATGACGCGCACGAAGGCTCCTGTTCTATCCCCTGGTTCTTGCATGGCGAACCAGCCGCGACGATGATGACACATGGCATTGACGTCGCCTTCGAGGCGTATGGTTTTTCCGGCGTAGGTTTCCGGTTTGCCGAGCAGCTCAGGGATCGCGGTTTTTTCCAAGCCGGACAAGGCGCTTCCGACGATGGTCATCTCGGTGCCCGAGGCGGGGTCTTTGGCTTTTCGCAAAGAGTCGTCAGTGGCGGCCATGCCATGGTCATCGGCGCAACCTGCTGCCTTTTCGTGTTGCGGAGAATGGCGTGGAGCGTTGGCGATGGTTTCTGGTTTGGATTCTACCGACTCCGTGGGGGGAGCTTCGCATCCAAGGCAGAAGGCGAGCACAATCCCCAAAGGCAAGAAACGCTGCATCATCATGGCTCCCGGGTACAAGGACGATGGCATCCTAGCGTGAGTGAGCGTCAATGCAACGCCGCAGCCTTCATGAAAGCGCGGCTGGCGATCTGGTTGGTCGTAGGAGTGGGCGAGCTATGGCAGAGTGCGTGTCATGTTGATTCCGGCAGCTCTTGGACCCGGCGATCTCATTGATGTCATTGCGCCCTCCAGCCCCTTCGACAGGACGTTGGCATGGAAGGGGTTGGGGTGGTTAGGGCAGCGGTATCGCATTCGATTCGATCGGGGGATATTTCAAACGCAAGGGTATTTGGCGGGCTCGGATGATCGAAGGGCGAGAGAATTGGATCGTGCACTACGGGCGAGCGATTCAAAAGCGGTGGTGGCGGTGCGTGGGGGATATGGATTGCATCGAATCGCGCCCAAGATGGATTGGGAAGCGTTTCGCAGTCAACCCAAGTGGCTGGTGGGTTTTTCGGATATCACGGTGCTTCATGTAGAAGCCATGCGGGCAGGAGTCGCGAGCATGCATGCGCCGATGGTAGCCGCCTTGGGTCAGAGTCATGAACCGACGCGTCGCCGATGGATCGAGGCACTCGAAGCGCCGACGCAGCCAAGGCAATGGGCCGGATTGGGCTGTTTGCGGCCGGGGCGCGTAGCCGGAACGAGTGTTGGGGGCAATCTCACGGTGCTCCACGCCTGTGCGGCCGCCGGGCGACTTTCTCTGCCGGATGATGCCATTATTTTTCTAGAAGACGTGGGAGAGCGTCCCTATCGCATCGATCGCATGCTCACCACGCTCATCACGGCGGGAGTGTTTGAAAAAGCGAGGGGAATGGTTCTGGGCGAGTTCACGAACTGTTATCCCGGAACGGATAGAATGGAAGTGATGGACGTTTTTTGCGATTTGATGTCTGCCTTTTCATTTCCCACGATCATTGGATTTCCAATGGGTCATGGTGAATTGAACGATCCGCTTCCCCTTGGAGTTCCCGTGGAACTCGACGCCAAAGAAGCGGGTTCTATGGTATCCGTATTTGGATAATGAATAAGGCGGATATCAGCGTTCGAATTCGTCGTCTTCCGCCAATCGTGCTGGTTCCATGATCAACTCTTCGTCGTCGACATCCTCGGCATCGTCGAGCGATTCGATGAGTTCTTCAGGAACGTACTCCTGATTTGCGTCTGGATCGTAAGGCATGTCCGAGGCGGGGTATTCATCGGTCAAGTAAGGGGTTGCCTCAGAAGGTTCTTGAAGAGGTTCCGCGGCGTATGCCTGTCCATCGAAGTGAGCAGTGTCCTGCGCAAGCGGAGAATCATCGGCGGCCATATTCTCTTCGGCAACCATTTCTTCGAAAGCGGGTTGCGACTCATAAGCTTGGTCGTCGTTGGGGTACGATTCCGGCGGCAGAGCGATTTCTTGGGTTGGCGGCAGTGGTTCTTGGTAGTCCAGGGCGGTGGAGGCGTCAGCTTCCGGAGGCGTAGTATCGGGAGCCAGGCTATCGTCATCGAGCCCGGCGAGAGGAGCGGCAGGGGGGATAGGAGGCAGGTCATCCATGCTTCCCGGGTCCGGAGGGAGCTGGGACATGGGTTTTTTGAGCATATTGGTTTTTGCGCGCTCCAATCCTTCTTGTGCTTCTTTGTCTCCTTGTTTCATGCGCAACACGCGTCGCCAGGCATCGGCAGCTTCCCGCGGGTCGGCCAAGCGTTCTTCCCAAAGACGAGCAGCTTGTCTTGCCAGTTCTGCCCGCAGGGCGGGGTCTTTTCCTCGTAGGATTTGGTCTTCGAGCAATTGGACAACGCCACGCCAATCTCGGAGTTCGACGAGAATTGCGTGCAGTTCGTCGGAAACGTCTTTGTCATGGGGAGAAAGATCGTGAAGCCTTTTCAGATCATCGGCGGCCCCTTGCGCATCATTCAAGTGATGTCGCCGCAGCGCGGCACGACGTGTGAGCAGTTGGCGAACCAGGGGACCATCGAAGACCTGTTCCAAGGCTTTTCCAAGGGTTTGTTCGACACGGCGCAGGTCTCCGACCTCTTCACCCAAGGCCTCGAGGGCATCGAGCGAATCGGATTCCACATGGGTAACGATGGACTCACCGATCCATGCGAAGGCGCGGTCCGTATCTCCCAATTCACGCTGAGCGATCAAGGCAGCGCGACGCAGCAGAGCGCTTCGGGTTCTTCCGCCATCGCGTGCGCCCACCGCTCCTGCCGCCAGTGAGGTAGCCAAGGCTGTACGAAGCTGCGTGGTTCCCGTGGCTTCATCGCCAGACCGAGCTGCGTCTTCGAGCGCTTCGAGCACATCGTCGCGGACTCCGCCGCCAAGAGCCAATTCGAACATAGCCTGTGCGCGGTCGAGGGCCCCCTGTGCCGCCGCAACTTGCGCGGCTCGCGTCAAGGCTTGCAGTTTGTCCGCGGGGTTTTTGCATCGTCCGACTTGTCGTTCGTACAAGTCGATGACGAGATTCGGTTCGCCCACGAGCGCCGACAAGCGTTCGAGCAGCGGCTCGACATCGGCGGGAGCCACACTGGTCAATCCTTGTTCACCGTGCTGGGCGGCTTCCGTGGTGGAAACGCCCGCACTAAGGAGAACCTCGGCTTGACGAACGAATTCTTCGGCACGTTGTTCACCGGATAAATCCCGGACACGATAATCATGAGCGGTAGCCAAGGAATCCAGGTCTTTCAGGCGAACGGCGATCTCCTCGAGCGATTCGATGATCTCTTCGGTCGCTCCCCGAGAGCGGATGAGTTCGACGGCGATTTGGGCAGCATCTTGGTCACGTCCCATTTCGATGAATCGTTCGAACGCGCCCCGGAAAGCCTCATGCTGGTCAGCGACGGGAGCGGTGGCGTACCAATCCCTTAGTTTCATGGCGACGATGCCTTTGAAGCCAAGCTTGTCACCGAGCTGTACGTAGGCATCTCGGCAATCTCGATCTCCCTCATCGGCAAGAGGTTCGAGGACCGCGAGGGCCTCTTGGCCGTTGTCCAATCGGTCCACGAGGATTTCGGCGAGACGGCGAGCCAAGCTAGAAGCTTCCTCGGGGTCTCCTTCGATTTCTACGAGAACCGCGAGCAGTTCGGCGGTTCGCTCCCAGGCTTCGACGCTTTCGCAGAGTTCTACCAAACGGGCGACGGCATCCAGGTCATCGGGATCCGCAGCATATACGGTTTCTAGGGAACGAATGGCGCCACGGGGATCATCGAGGGGACCTTGGTATAGGTCGGCCAAGCGACGTCCGATTTCCGCTTTTTGTTCTGGTTCTTGCATGCATGCGAGAATTTTTTCGAGCGCATCCACGGCCCCTTTCGGGTTATCGCGGCGCTCTTCCAGACCAGCGAGGGCTTCGAGGGCACCGAGGTTGTTGGCGTCGAAGCGCTCGAGAACGGTTTGATACGCGGCAACAGCGCCATCGATGTCGTTGCAATCTTCGGCGAGCACGGAAGCTTGACGAAGGATGAGGCGTACTTTTTCCGCGGGCTCATCGATGACGGCCACCATGCGCTGCAAGAAAGAAGCTTCGTTTTGGTACTCACCGCGTTCACGAGCATCGTCCGCAAGCCAGGTGAGAGCCTCGAGATCTTCCGCATCTTGCAAGACAAGCAACAGCGATTCTCTCGTCCCCTCCAAGTCAGAAAACTGCTCGCGTTGCATTTGCGCGGCTCGTTTTCGTATCGCAAGGCGGTCGTCTTTGCTCTGCAGTTTTTCTGCTCGTGCAAGAAGAAATCGGATGAGATCGTCGGCACGATCGGCGTCGAGATAACGCTGCTCCAGCTCTGCCGCGTATGATGCATTATCCGGATCGAGATCGGTGGCTTGTTCGAGACGAAGGATCGCGTTGGCTCCTTGTCCTACGTGGAACAGGTATTCAGCTTCCTTTGCGAGCAAGGTAGCTTTTGTTTTGGGGTCATCGTTGAGTTCCGCGCGCTGTCCCACGGCGTGGGCGGCATCTTCCCATCGCTCGGCAGCTTCGAAAGAACGTTGCGCTGCTAGCCAAGCCGTGTCGTTGGGAATGATGGCGGCGGCTTCGGCATACGCATCGCCCGCACCGCTTTTATCATCGATTTTGTCGCGCAACTCCCCCAGTTTCATCAACAAGGATTGTCGCGTCTCCTCCGAATCGATAGCGCTCACCGCATCCGCAATGACTTCAGCGGCGAGATCGAAACGTTCTCCTTTTTCGAAAAGCTTGACGGCATCGAGGATCGGTGACTCATCGCCGACCATGATCGCGGCAAGCCGTCTCCACACTTCGCCCGCGGAAACGGGGTCCTTGCGTTTGCTTTCATGCATGGCGGCGAGTTTTTTCAGCAGGCCAATTTGTGCTTCGGAATCAGGCGCGTCCATGACTTCCTGGTCGAGCAACATGGCCAAGTCGTCCCAGCGCTGTCCTTTTTCGAGAAGCCGACGAAGATTATCGCGAGCGCTGGCGTCGATTTGCGCGGCCTGCTTGAGGGCTTGGATGGCCCCATCCACATCGCGGAGCTGTTGTTCACAGATGTTGGCGACCTTGGACAAGAATTTTCGACGATCGTCGGAAGCCAATCCGGGAACCCTAGCGGCCGCCTGGTAAACATCACGTAGTTCCGCGAACTTACGCTTTGCACGCAAGTGTTCGTCGACCCAACTCAACGCCTCGGGAGATATGGGATCGTGGCGAAGCACTTCCATGTACTTTTCGAGAGCCTCTCTCGTTTTGTGCTTGGAAGCCAAAGCACTCGCCTCATCGAGCAACGCGGAGAGTTGGGCTGCACTGAGCGTTTCGATGGGGGCGATGGGAGCGGCAGATGCTCCCGCATCGATAGATTCCGCTTCGGATGCCGGTGATTCCGCCGACGATATGGGTTGTCCGGAAGCTGCGGGAGGCTCGGGTTCAGGCTGCGCCGATGATGGCGTAGACGGTTGCATGATTTCGCGAACCATCGATCCTGGAGCCGGAATCGATTGTCCCACCTCTTGCAACTTCGCACCGATTTCCTGCGCCATGACGCCGGTCGGATTGGCGGAAAGATACCGTTTCCACCATTCGGGCAATTCCGCCGTTCGTCCCAATAGCTCCCCATAATAGGTGGTCAATTGCACGGCGCGATCGTTGGACGGATCGATCTCCAACGCGGCGAGCGAATAGGAGTAGCCATGCTCACCATCATAGCTTTCCGCCAAAGCAACGAACAATTGCCCGCCTTCAAGAATCTCGTCGTCTCCCACGGGCTGACCAAGACGAATCCTTTCGAGCACCGAGGTAGCTTGTTCTTGCATGAGCCCCGGGTCGTCGGGCGCGTAGGCGCGAAGCTGACGCAAGGTTGACGTCAGCGCGGCATAATCCTGCGCGAGTCTGCAGACATCCGCTTGATCTCGGTACAGAGCCATTTTCCTTTCGTGGTCCGCAACCAATGCTTGCTCCATGGCAAACAAGGGGATGGCTTCTGCATACTGCTGTTGCGCTTTGAGCAATTCTCGCGCGGAGTAGATCGCAAACACCGATTGGGGATCGGTTTCATAGGCGCGTTTGAAGTTGTCGAGCGCGCGCACGGGCTGTGACAAAGGTGGTTCGGCCCAGAGGGTTCCAAGCTCTTCATGCATCGCCGCAAGCTTGGTGCGAAACGTATCGTCTTGGGCGGCAATGGGAGCGAGCAACTTGGCGCGCTTCTCCAACAAAGCGACCAACCCTTTGACGTCGCCCTTGTCCCGATAAAGTTGCGCCAATCGATCGGCCGCGATGTCTTGCGTGGGATCCTTGACCACGGCGAGCAACAACACCTCGGCCGCATGATGCACATCCCCTAACGTCGTGGACCAAACGTTCGCCGCCTCGGCAAGCCAATGGCTAGCATAGGCAGGGTCCGGCGTCTCCCGCCCCACACGCTCGAGCAAGGTTGCATAGGATCGTGGATCGCTTGCACCTGCTTGATGCGCATAGGTCAGAGCATCTTGATCATGAGGATTGGCAACGAGCCGTTGAACGATTGCGTCGACTTCGCGAGGATCCATGTCGGGACGGGACGCTACCACGCGCGGAAAGCATGCGGCAACGAACCGTTTCGGCAATTCGAAGGAGAGGCTCAGTCGAAGAGTCCGTACCTCTTCGAAGAGGTGGGGGTTGGAGCGGGGGGCGGAGGTGGGGAGGTCTCTTCGGTAGGAGGCGTTGCGGCTGTCGGCTCTCTCGAATTTGCCGGTATTTCAGTGGAATTTTTCGGTTTCGAGGAGGTTCGTTTGGAGGTATCTATTTTTGATTTTTCATGTTCTTCCGCAATTGGAAGTGAATCGAGTGAAAGCGGGGGTTCATTCGCGGATTGCGCCACCACCGGTGACGGTTCGGTCGGTTCCTCGAAGACGATATCCTCTTCCCCCGCAAACGTCGATGCCGCATCGGGCTTGGAAGCCATTCGGTCCCGCCACAGCACGATGACCCCCACGATCAAAACCGCCGAGATGAAAAGTAAAATCGCGGTCAACCAGCGTCGTCGACGACGCAACACGCTTGGAGCCAACGTTGGCAGCGGATGGCTTGCGCTTGACGCCAGCCGTTGACGCAGGGCGGGGGCCACGGTGGGCAGCGAAGCGGGAAAACCGCGTTCCGCCGCATCGAGGGCGAGCAAAAAGGCCTCGGCTGTCGCCGGTCGGTCGATGGGATCTTTCGCCAACGCACGTAAAATGATGCGTTCGAGGCTTGGCGGAATCTCCGCTTCGGGCGCGATATCACGAGGAGGCACGGGTTTGGTTTTGATATGACGCGCCATCACCACGACCGCCTCTTCGTCATCGAAAGGCGGAATTCCCGTGACCATTTGATAGAGAATCACGCCGAGCGAATAGATGTCGCTTCGGGCATCGAGACGCAAACCTTGGGCTTGCTCGGGGGACATGTAGCGCGGCGTTCCAAACACGGTCCCGGCCTGGGTTTCGAGAGCATCGATGGCCCGTTCGTCGCGAATGAGTTTGGCAATTCCAAAGTCGAGGATTTTGCAGACTTCGCGGCTAGGCGCTCCCCCCACATCCGGCACTTCCGTCAGAAAAAGATTGTCCGGTTTGAGGTCGCGATGGATGATTCCCTTGGTATGGGCTTCGGCGAGCGATGTCAGCGCGCCACGCACGAAATGAACGGCATCGCGAATCGGCAGCCTCTTTTCCCTCGCTAACCGCTGCCCCAACGACTCGCCTTCGAGAAGTTCCATCGCGAGATATACGGACCCATCTTCCGCTTCCCCGAAGTCATAGACGGTGACCGTATGCGGGGATTGAAGCTGGGACATGGATCGCGCCTCACGTTCGAAACGCGCGCGAGATTCGGCGTCGACCGTGCGGTCGTAACGCATGATTTTCAGCGCTACCCACCGGGCCATCCGATCTTGCCATGCGCGATACACAGCCCCCATCGATCCGGTTCCCAAACGCGCCACGATGGTATAGCGCTGCGCCACGGTCCGGCCGAGCATGATATCGCCATGCGCAGCAGCCACATCGGCTTTGCGCACAATCGCGTAGCCCTCGTTGGGACAGAACGTAACCGGTCCTTCTTGCGGCCCAGCCGGGGGGTATTCCGTTCCGCACGCCGGGCACACACGAAGTTCCCCTTCTCCCGCGGCGGAGCGGGCCCAGGTTCCGGAGTGCATGACAGCGTTCACGACGGCAAACCCAACCAAAGGCGATGGTCCCGGCCTCGGCGACCGCGCAGTCCCAAATAGACCACGCGTTGCATCCTGACCCCGAAAGGGTCGTTGTGCAAGATACCTTATACCTCAACCCCGCGGCTACTCACACCCCATCGCGACAGCGGTTTTTTTTGACACTTTCGGGCCAAATGGTGTGGACTGGCGGTACAAAACTTGTTGACTTACGGGCACACAACGGCCCGGCGAACAGTCGCCGTCCGAGCAACAAGCGGGCGTACGGTCATCAAATCCACCCAATCGTACTAATACCTCAAACGGAACGCATTGACGCCGCACTTGGCCTTGCGATTCAACATTGGCGCAAAAATCAAACCCATCACAATTGTCATCGTTACAGCAGGGGGCCATGCAGCGTTTTGCTAGACCTGTTAGCGAACTAGAACAAATACCGCTCAAACACTGCTCGTCGTTATCGCACCCCTCACCGTTTTTCTTTCCCGAACGATCCATACACTGCCAGTGATTCTTGGACCATGCACATGTTTGAGTCCCGCAGTTGGACATGTGGTTACAGCACGGGTCCGTTATCTCCGCAGGCTCTGCTTTGAAACATGCAGTAGTGCCGAAATTGGTAGGCTGGCATGTAGCACTGAACAAGTCGCAATCCTCTTGAGAGCAACAATGTCGCGTGCATACAGAATAGAGCATTCCAAAACGCGCGGCACAGAACAAGTCCGCCTTACACTCTTGATGATGGCCGCAAGGTTCTCCCAATGATTTCAATGGGTTGCCCGAATCGACTTCTGTCCCTCCCGAGCCCGCAGTTCCCGCCGCACCCCCAGTACCCCCGGTTGTTCCAGTCCCACCCGTTCCCCCAACCCCTCCCGTTTCTCCACCCGCACCTCCCGAGCCACCGGTTTGCACACCACCCGAACCACTAACGTCTGCTCCACTATCGATAATGGCTCCTCCACTGCCCGCCGCACCACCCGTTCCCCCCGATGCGCCTGTCTCTCCCCCATCATGGCCGATATTCACCGCCACCACACACGTCCCCTTCACACACGTCTGCCCTTTCGCGCAGGCCGGCGGCCCCATCGCTCCCTCATCCTGACAACGAACCGTCCCCAGCCCCGTTTCACCCACCACCAATTGGCAGGCCCCTACCCCTATCATCACTCCGAGCCCAAGTAGCCAATGCCGGTTCATTGCCATTCCCGATCCCAACGAAAAAGCCTTGATGCCTTGCTCATCGTAGCGCAAGTGCAGCTCGCTCGCCGTTCCATTAGAACCCCAATTTCATCGATGCCGCCATTCCTCCCGGCACGACGGCAACACCTGGTTCCCACGCGCCCACGGCGGCCTGCTCTGGTTCCCCATCTCGCATAAAGTACAATAACATCGCGGCAGTACCCGCTACGACTCCCACTCCGAACCCAATATCCGCAAACAAGGCCATCTGTTTGGCACGGTCCGCGTTATCCTCCAAATCCGCATAGGAAGTCCCTTTTCCGGTCGTGGGCGGGTCCTCGTTTCGACTCTTCAACGCCTCGAGCCCGAAATAGGTTCCTCCTGCCACACCAACTGCCGCCAGGATCCCGGTGCCGATGACCCAACCGTCGAACCGGCCTTTGGTTCGCTCCGGTTCTTTCACAGGAATAGGTTTTTCCTCGGCGAACTCCGGTTGTTCCTTGTCGTTGCCAAGCTCGTCTCTGGCTTTCTCGAGCCTCGCAATAATTGTCTTGACCCGCTGCTGCTCTTCGGGATCTCCCACCATCAACACATATCGCTTGTAATAATCGATGGCTGGATCGAGTTCCTGCAGCTTCTCGTGAATGACCCCGAGGTTGTAGAGCAACTCCGCCCCTTTTGGATCGATTCGCAATGCGATCTCGAGTTGCTCGATCGCCTCCCGATAGCGGCCATTGGCGTAATACTCCCGAGCCTTGCCAAAGTGCTGCTCCGCGCTCGCCTGCGAGGTTTGCCCAATCGCCGTCCTCGATAGTTTCGAGGGCTGCGCCAAGACGAGCGATGTCGCCAGCGAAGTTGCCATCACCAGCATCCACGAACCAACCCAAGACACCGTTTTGAACATCACAGGACATCATAGCGTAAGGTGAGGCGGGGCTGTGGCGTTCCGTGCAAAAGAAGGAGTCACCATGCGACGCTCAGCTTGGAAATTCTACTTATTCACCTTTTTTTCCGCCATGCCAGCGTGGGCACAGACCTATGCGGCCCCACCCTATCCCGTCCGAGAGCCGGAACCGAGGTATTCCCAAGTTGCCGATCCTCCGGACGATCCGTACGAGATGCAAAGCTGGCGAAAAAGCGAGCTTTCCACCTTTCGCTTCCACATTGGTGGGGCGGGCAGAATCCGAGAGGATGAGGTTACCCCCGGATTGTGGACGGCGTTGGACGTGGGCCGGGGACCGGCGGGATTCCGTTTTTCAGGCTCTTGGCTTCGCGTGGGCTCCAACCACGGCGTGGCCCATTATACTGGCGAATTGACGCTCGATCTGGGTGGTCGCCACAGTTGGCGACCGGTGCTGGGGGCCGGGGCGGGTCTTTCGCGAGTGTATGAAAAACAATCCGAGGAAACAGGCGTTGTCGCCCAATCCCTGGGCATTGGCTTGGTACGCGCCGGCATCGAATACCGCATTCCCGTGGAATCCACCGATACTCGCGCCGGAATCAGCGCCATCGGCATGCTTCCGGCCATCCGAAGCGACAATGCTCCCGACCTCAAACCATGGCTGGTCCTTGCCGCCACGGTGGGTGTCGGCTTCTGAGAGTTGCTCGCAACTTGGCTCCCTCCATCCATTTCTGGCACGACAGAACCAGTCGTCCCATCATGCCACCTTCCGTAACCCGTCGAATCGGTATCGCTTCCCTGATCTGGGGTGCTTCCATTTTCCTTTCTCGCATCATCGGATTGGTTCGCGAAGCCGTCCTCGGTCGCATTCTCGGAGGCGGAAAAGAAGCCGATGTCTTTCTCGCCTCGTTCATCGTCCCGGATTTCTTGAACTACCTGCTCGCAGGCGGCGCCTTGTCGATCGTGTTCATCCCGATCTTCAGCGGTTACCTTGCCAAAGGCGAGGAAAAGCGTGGTTGGGAAACCTTCAGCATCATCGCCAACTTCCTTCTCGCCTTGCTTGGAATTGCCACCGTAGCCCTGTGGATTGCCGTACCGTGGCTCGTCTCGCTCGTGGCTCCAGGATTCGATGAGTACCAACGAAGCGAATTGGTCAACCTCACCCGCATCATTTTACCCGCTCAAGTATTCCATCTGGTGGGCGGACTGTTGAGCGCCGCACTCCAAGCCCGCGACAAACACAGTCTTCCAGCACTCGCTCCCCTGCTTTATACAAGCGCTATCGTCGTAGGAGGCCTCGTCGGCGGAACCGAAGCGGGAGCGTATGGATTTGCATGGGGCGTTCTAGTGGGAAGCATCCTCGGCCCGTTCGCCCTTCCCCTCATCGGCTGCTTGCACGTTGGCTTGAGCTGGCGACCCATTTTCCAAATCAAACACCCGGATCTTCGCACCTATCTATTCCGCTCCCTACCCATCATGCTCGGTTGGTCCATCGTCGTCGTGGATGATTGGCTCCTGGGACGCTTCGGTTCGATCGTGGGAGCCAGCACCATCGCCACCTTGCACTACAGCAAGACGCTGCTGAAAGTGCCGATGGGCGTATTTGGCCTGGCGGCTGGGGTAGCCGCTTTCCCCACCCTTAGCCGATTGGTAGCCGAAAACTCTCACGCCGAAGCCTACACAACGTTGTCGACTGCCGTGCGCCGCATGCTCGTCCTTGCCCTGGCAGCACAAGTCGTATTGACCACGGCAGGACAAGAAATCGCAACCGTCATTTATGGAAGAAAAATCCCCCATGACCAATACGTGACGATGGGGTGGGTGCTGGGCATCATGTCCGTGGGATTGTGGGCCTGGGCGGCACAAACCGTATTGTCCCGAGGGTATTATGCGCTTGGAAAAACGTGGGAACCGACGCTTCTTGGCACGTCGATCGTCGTGTTGGCATACCCGATGTACTGGGCCATGGCGGGCTATGGCGCCATCGGTCTTGCGGCTTCGAGCGCCATCGCGATCAGCGTATATACGGTGGTGCTTGCTATTCGTTTGCGCGCCTACTTTCCCAACGTGGCCGATCATTACGGACGTTTTTTGCTTCGCTTCTGTCCTGCGGTATTCGCGGGTATCGCTTGCGGATTAGCGGCTCGCACGCTGTTGACCGATACTCACCTGCTCATCCGTGGCAGCATCGCCGCAACCGCGGGGGTAGCGGTGTTCGGCATCGTTGCTTACGCATTACGTGCCGAAGAGTTGCGTGATGTGGTGGCGTGGGGGATGCAAAAAGCAAGGCGTCGGTCTGTCAAACAGATATGAGCATCGACACTAGCGAGGCAGGCCTCCCCACGGTCTTCCGAAAAAACGTTCGAGCCCCAGCGCATCATTGGCATCTTTTCACACGAACGACCGTCAAACCGTAACCGTCCGTGGATCCCCAGCCCACATCGCCATTGGGAAACGTCACCATATCCGCGCCCGTGGGAAGCGGTACATCCAACGGCACAGGTCCTTCCGTTACGGTTGCCGAAGCGTCGAGAACGACGAATTGGCGTTGTCCCCCGGACTCGAAAGCCGCGAGCAAGCCCGAACCGTAACGTGCGAGGTAGGCGAATTTTTCTTGCTCCGAATCCGTGTTAGTAAGCCATTGAGGGGGAGACACCGCCCCTGCATCGTCGATATGCACGAGGGCGATATCACTGGAAGCGCGTCCTTCGGAAGACGAATAGGTCAACCAGAATCCACCATCCACGGCGGCCAGTCCCCCCAATCGAGCGTTGCTGCCACCGATGCAATTGCCGGAGGGTTCATCGCTTACGAGGGTGTGGTGGTCGAAGTAGATGCCCTTTCCTGGGTAACAATCGGACAGGCATACGGGGCCGAAACGCTGGATATTGTGGGCAATTCGGACATCGAGGCTGTGGCTGCATCCCCAACCCCATCCTCCCCCTCCTCCATTTCCGGTGGCGTCGATGATTTCGAGACGGTCCCCTTGATGATTTCCTTGGGAGCCCCAGTTGCCGGTATGTCCGAAGTAGGCGGCGTATTCGGAACCTGACCAGGCCAAGCGCCCTTCATGGGGCCAATTGTCGATCCATCGGTCTCCTTCGGCCTGATGGGAATTGCCGCCTACGATGATGTTTTCGAATTGGGCTAGGCCGTTGGCCGCCAATCGGACGAGCACCATTTTATCGTCTCGAACCACCAAGACGGCGGAACCGTCGTCGTGAGCAACGAGGCCGCGGATTTGGGAGCCTTGGGTGCTCGCAACCTGGGAGAAGGGTTGGTCCGCACCGTCCAGGGGAGTCACCTGAATGGTTCCGTTGGAGAGCCAGGCCATTTTCGAGCAACCGGAAGGTTGCGGGGACAAGAAGACCTCGCTGTAGGCGGCACCTGGAATAGAGGTTCGGCGAATTCGGTCGGCAAGGGGGGTGGAGCAGGGCAAGGGCGATTCGGGGACGGCCACACAGCCGGCACCTCCACCGTTTCCTGCCGGTCCGCCCGCGGAACCGGCGGTGCCCGCGGCTCCCCCCGTAGCCGATCCGCCGACACCGCTATCGCCAGCGCTTCCGGCGATTCCGGCTGTTGCACCGGTTCCGCCGTTGCCTCCTTCGCCACCAGTGGCACCGGCACTCCCCCCCGAGCCGCTTTGTCCGGCCACGCCCCCTGTGTTGCCAAGGCCGCCAGAGCCGCCATTTCCGGCCGCGGATTCAAATTCCACGTCGTCGAAGCCAAGCCACGAGGAACAGGCGGCAAGGGAGGCAATTGCCAGTGTTGTCAACGCATAAGAGAACGGGTTCGGTGTTGGGCTAGCCAAAGGTCGAATCATGAGGATGTCCGAGGCATGCGGCGTGATTGATTATGGCCTGAACTCGGTCGGTCATCACGCGATCGCCGACGATGCGTGACGAATCATGGTGGATTGGAAAAACGGCGGCAATGGCGCTCAGAAGAAGTTGCCGATGGTGAACTCGAACACGCTCGATTCTTCGTAAGCGAGACGTTTGAAAGGGAAGCCCCATTCGAATCGCAGCGGTCCCATGGGAGAAAACCAACGGAGTCCAAGTCCCCAGGACGTGCGGAGACTGGAGAGGGAATCCAGGGAAAAACAAGGGTCATTGACGGAGTAGACCCCCAAGGCTTCCATCGAGCCATTGGACTGTTGGCTCTGCCCTCGCGCGGCATTGCAGTACAAGCTTTCGGTGTTCCACGCATTGCCGGCGTCGGTGAACAAGACCCCCCGCACGCCTACTTTCTCGATGATGGGGATCTCGAGTTCGAGATTTTGGTAGTACATCAAGTTACCCCCGATGTTGGCGCCGTTGCTGATGGGAGCCGCATTGGGGTCGAGATGGGAAGCGAGCGGGAGGCGAGGTCCGACGGTACGGAGGCGGAATCCGCGCAAGTCGAAGATACCGCCCAAAAAGAAGCGGGCGAAGATGGGTACGCCTTCAGGGCTTGGGCTCGTCACGTAGCCGAGGGAAGTATTGAGTTTGGCCACGAAGCCACCGCCGAGCGAATAGTAGAAGCGTCCGGTGCCGCTGTAGCGAAGGAACTCATTGTCCGATCCCAAATGGGGGGTGGCCCATTCCACGGAACCTCGCAAGTACATACCGCTGGAAGGGAAGAGACGATTGTCCCGCGTATCGTAGGTGATGGCGGGGCGAACGCTGGAGGTGAATCCATCGCGGAAAAGATTCGCGAGAGGAAGGCGTCGAAATACGGAGACGGCCGACGACGTGCCCAGGAAGGTGGACCGTGAAACGGTCGAGACTTCGTCATACTCGCCGGTATAGGTGATGGAGCCGAAGGTATGGGGGCGCACGAGGGCATAACCGAATGTGGCCGCGCCACCGAGGGAGGTTTGGGAGAAGTCGTCGTAGATTCGAAGTTGGTCGTAAAGTTCGGTGGAGAACGAGAAGTCGCTATCCAGAAAGTAGGGTTCGTAGAAGTGGATATTGACGAGCTGGCGAAGTCCACTGACCTGTGCTTGCAGCGCCAAGGTTTGACCGGTTCCGAATAGGTTGGCCTGCTGCACTTGCGCGGTGGCGATGAAACTTTCGATGGAGGAGAATCCGGCGCCTACTTGGAACGTACCGGTGGGGCGCTCGACGATTTCTATATTGACCTGAATTTTATCGTCTTCCGCGCCTTGCTCCGTCGAGAAGTCCACTCGTTCGAAGTATCCGAGAGCAATGATACGGCTCCGAGATTCGTCGAGTTTGGTTTCGCTAAACAGGTCACCTTCTTGGATTTCCATTTCGCGACGCATGACTTTGTCGCGGGTTTTGGTGTTTCCACGAATGTTGATTCGGTCGATATACACGAGCGGCCCCCTGCGAATGGGGACGATCACGTCCACCAATTCGTGCTCGGGGTCGAGGTTCGTTTCCGGATCGGCCTGCACATTGGCGTAACCGGCATCTCTGTACAGGGTGCGAACGCGTTGAAGGTCCAGCGCGAGTTCGGCGCGTTTGAAGACGTCACCCGGCTTGGCCCTTACCATCTCGCGCAAGGCACGGCGGCCACCGAGAGGTTCGACTTCCTTGCCGTCCGCATCCACCTCATACACGCGCAGGCGCCGAATTTTGTATTGTGGACCTTCCACGAGGCTAAGAGTCAATTCGATTCCCGTGCGGTCGGGAGTCAAGTCCACGCGAGGCGCGGCGACCTGTACTGAAAGGTAGCCTCGATCATAATAGAGCGCGTTGAGCATGAGAACATCACGCTCGAAAGCGTCTTGGCGGAACGGACCGCCCGAACCGAAGGACAGAAAGCCGCCTTGACCGGTGTACATCACCTCGCGCAATTCCGCTTCCGACACATTCTCATTGCCAATGATGGTGACGCGGCGCACGGATACCTGGTCGTGTTCTTTGATTTTGAAGGCAATGACGACTTCGTTATCGCGTTGCGGGATGATTTCGTGCTCGACTTCCGCGAGAAAATAGCCTTCCTCGGCGTACATATCACGGATTTTTTGGATCGCGCGGCGGATGGCCGGATAGCTCAAAATGGTATCGTTTTTGACTTCGATCGCTTCCTGGAGTTTGTCCGCATCGAGGGCGAGATTGCCTTCGAAGGTGACGGTTTTTACACTGGATCGCTCACGGACGACGAAGCGAATACGCACGCCATCGTCTTTGCGATTCATGTCGACGATGATGTCGTCGAAGAATCCGGAATCCCAGAGTTCGCGTACGTCGCGGGTGAGTTCTTCGGGTTGGAAGAGCTGACCGGTGCGGGTGCGCAGATAGGTCATGATGTCTTCCGCGGCCACCCGTTGATTGCCCGCGACTTGGATTTCCATGATGGGTAAGCCGCGAGCCAGCTCTGCTTCCGTGGGAGGAAGTTGAGGGGCGGGGCGAAGCGCGGTATCCGCATACGGATCTTTGGAAGAGGCGGGTCGTTTGGTGTCTTTGGGCTTGTCTTCCGCTTCCGAAGAAGGCGTCGAGGAGGATGATTCCGGTCGGGAATCCGCGGGTTGAGCGTTTGCGTAAGCGCCGATGAGGGCCAACATAGCCATGATCGCGAACACAACCCGGGCCCGAACGCGGCGGGAAGGGATTGGGTTCACGGGGTCCACCATGGCGCGGTAAGAGAGATGCACATACGAGAGCGGTCCGCTCGTACCCCATTGCGCCGAATGTCTCAAGCTTGCTGAGTACGTGGCGGCGACGAAATGTGCCAAGGGGCGACCTTGGCCTGTTCCCTGCGTTGTCGAGCAAGCCATATTTCCGCGGCATGACGATGTCGGGTCGCAGCGGTCGTTAGCCATCCGAATTCCGGACGGGTTAGCCGCAACGCCTCGGCACCAGCCAGCATCGAACGTTGCCAAGTTCCCCTCCAAGGCGCCCAGCGACCTGAGTGGAATTACGATACCCAATCCCTCTCGCCCCGCGAGAGACCAAGGAGACTCTCATGCTAGAGAATCGAGAAGGCAAACGAATTCCCAACGTTAGCTTCAAGGTCATCGAAAACGGCACGTGGAAAACCATCACCACCGACGATCTATTCAAAGGAAAAAAGGTTGTCGTTTTCTCACTTCCTGGTGCTTTCACCCCAACCTGCTCCTCCTCTCATCTTCCTCGCTTCAATGAGTTGGCGAATACCTTCAAAAAGAATGGCATCGACGACATCGTATGTATGTCCGTCAACGACACTTTCGTGATGAATGAGTGGAAAAAGGATCAGGAAGCCGAAAATGTGACACTCATTCCCGATGGCAATGGCGAGTTTACGGAGGGGATGGGGATGCTGGTGGACAAGTCGAACCTCGGCTTTGGCAAGCGTTCCTGGCGTTACTCGATGTTGGTCGACGATGGAGTGGTGAAGAAGATGTTCATCGAACCGCAAGTCGACGGCGATCCTTTCGAGGTATCGGACGCCGATACGATGCTGGGCTACGTGGCCCCAAACGCGGAAAAACCGAAGTTTTTCACGTTATTTACGAAACGCGGTTGCCCCCATTGCGCGCGCGCGAAAAAGCTTCTTCAAGACAAGGGCATGCTCTACGAGGAAATCGAATTGAGTCGCAGCGTTACCTCACGTTCCCTTCGAGCGGTGTCCGGTGGCGCGACCACGCCGCAGGTATTTTTGGGCGGAAAGCTGATCGGGACCGCTGACGATCTCGAAGCCTATTTCAAAGGCTGATCCCGTCGGTATTCACGGGCTGCCCTCACGCGGTATTCACGATCGCGGCAATTCGGACACCGGGCAACTGGGGTCCAAGTATTTTCTCATCTTTCGCTCCAGATACTCGCGTGCTTTCCCTCGCCAAAGCATCCCCGGATCTTTGCCATCGAACACCACTTTCGATGTTTCGACGCTCACGGTCGCGTCGATCTTGACGACCATGAAATTACCTTTGACGTGAGCGGTGTGGGGGCCGGTCCACGTCACACCAATTCCGTGCTTGTTATTGAGGTAGTCCCCCAGGGCGCGAATGCGTTCCACGGCTTGTTCAAGGGGAAGAGAATGGGCGTGGTCGATACGAAAACTCATGGGAGCGAACAGATAGTACCGCCCTTGTGAGACGTCCAGCCAGGGCAAGCCCATCTCGTTTCTAACTTTGGCGTAAGGTATTGCTTGCCAGCCACGCTCCGTCGTCGTTGGAGCTTGCCCTTGTTGCCCTTCCGCCCGGTGGCTGGCTCTCGACGGTAGCCTCGGTTCTGGTGAACCCGGCCGCGCTGCGGTATCGAGCTGGTGGAATTGGATATTTGGGGGTGAAGCCATCGTTGGCGTTTTGCTTGGGTCGTTTTGCTTGGGTCGTTTTGCTTGGGTCGTTTTGCTTGGGTCGTTTTGCTTGGGTCGTTAGCATGACCGTGAGCGTTTTGCGTAGGCCGTGACCGTGAGCGCCCGTGGAACTGTCTACGACGCGTCGCCCTATGTCGTTTGTGGGTAAACCGGCTGTGTATGGTGCGTTGCTTGCGGAGCGAGAGGCTGCTGTCCGCTTGCCTGCATGGCGACGGCTTTTGCGGACGGAGACTGGGAATCGACGACGATGACTTTTCCGCCAGCGCCCATATCCGCAATCATCTGCAAACGAAGCAGTTCACGAGCGAAGGGAGAATGTTCGAGCTGAGCTGCCACGGCGGCGAGTTGCTGCGCAATGGCGAGTTGATTGCGCGCTCGCTCAAGATTCGCCGCGTTTTCTCTACGAACGGCTTCTTCTCGCATGAGCAATCCTTTGAGTTCATTGCTCATGGACGGATCGCCGATGGCGATTTGGAAGTCACCAAGTCCCCAACCATTCGCCTGAGACAGGCCCGCAAGTTCTTGTTGGGCCATGTGGGCAATTTGCGATTTGTACTGCGCGAGCTGATCGATGGTATAGGAATTGGCCGCTCCCGAGGCTACCGAGATCACGCTTGCCCGCAAGGTCATGAACGGATCGGCGACATTGACGACGGCGGCGTAAGGGTCGACGATCCTGGCTGTATAACCGACTTTGATGGTCGTGGGCGTTCCGCCTTTGGTAATGACATCGATGTCGACTTCGAAGGTATGCAACGCGGTTGACACCAAAACGACCTGGCAGAGCATGGGAGACACCCAATGGATGCCCGGATCCAGGACTCGAGATGGTTTTCCGAGCGTGAAAACGAGCCCCTTGTTAGGAGCACGGATGATCCGAAAGCCAAACATCATTTCTCTCCATACCAACGACTGGTTGTGACTTCGTGCAGGCTTCCGACGTCCACGTCAAGTCGAGATACGATCCATAGCGTCACGACTATGGGCATCAAGTGTGGTTGCGAAGCGAATTTAGAACTGGAAATAAATGAACGGAACGGCATCGGCGGATGCCGCCTCACGAAGGACGAAAGCGACGACGAAAAGCAGCAGTCCTTGGACGTACCAGGGGAGCGCGGCGAACTTGGAGCGAGCCCATTCGAACAGGGAGTCTGGGGTGTAGTGGGATACCAATCCCACGACGAGAGCGAGCAAGACCCAGCCATGCAAGTTTGGGTGGTAGGTGGTGAGTGTCGAGATTTGCTTCAGCACGGCCCATGCTTTTCCGAACGACTCCGCGCGGAAGAAAACCCATCCCAAGCAGACATAATGGAAGGTCAACAGGACGAAAAAGGCATGTTTGAGCAGTCCCCAAGCCGTGGTGGGAAATACGTAGGCACCTTCTGTTCCACGCCATCGTTGCCAGGCTCTGGTCACGCCGAGCAAGCCGCCGTGCAAGAAGCCCCAGAACATGAACTGCCACCCCGCGCCGTGCCAAAGACCGCCCAGCAGCATGGTGATCATGAGATTTTTATACGTGTTGAACGAGCCGTTCCGAGAACCACCCAGAGGGATGTAGAGGTAATCGCGAAGCCAGGTTGACAAGGAGATATGCCAGCGATGCCAGAACTCCTGAAGATTATGCGCTTTGTAGGGGGAATTGAAGTTCAGGTTGAACCTCACCCCCATCAAGATGCCGCAACCGATGGCGATATCGGTATAGCCGGAAAAGTCACAGTAGATTTGTGTGGCGTAGCCGTACACACCGGCAAGCACCTCGAGCGCGGAATAGCTGCTCGGTGAAGTGAACACACGATCGACGAGATTGATGGCGAGGTAATCGCCGATGACGACTTTTTTGATCAAGCCGATGGCGATGAGGAAAAGAGCTTTTCCTGCTTCCGATTGGCTAAAGGCGGTGGGATCGCGAGCAAGCTGGGGGATGAGATTTTGCGCACGTTCGATCGGGCCTGCCACCAGTTGGGGAAAGAACGAGACATACAAAGCGAACGTCAGCGGGTCTTTACAGACTTCGGAGCGGTCTCGGTACACATCGATGGTGTACGCCATGGTTTGAAACGTATAGAAGCTGATGCCCACGGGCAGGATGATCTGCAGGGTGGGGATATCGGCGTGAAGTCCGACGGAATGCAGGGTGGTCACGACCGAGTCGATGAAAAAATTATAGTATTTGAAAAACCCCAAGATGCCGAGGTTGGAGACGACACTGAGCAAGAGAAGGCCGCGTCGCTTGTGTTTGGGGGCAATGCTCATCCGATAACCGACCACGAAGTCGATCACGGTGGACAGCACGAGCAATCCAAGGAAGCGCCAATCCCAGGAGCCGTAGAAATAGTAGCTTGCGGCAAGCAGAAAGAGGCGTCGAAGGGTGGGTCTTCCGACGAGCAACCAGCTAATGACGAAGACGGCGAGGAAGAACCACGCAAATTGAAGCGTGTTGAAAAGCACTGGGCGGCCGTATACCCCGTGAGGCGAGCGCGTCTCAAGCAGCTTTGCCAATTCTTGGGAGAGATTGCTCTTTCGACGGGGGACTGTTGGGTTCGTGTCAAGGGAGGGGTGGGTTTCACCATCCCCGCGGAGGCGCTGTGTGCTATGGAGGCGTAGCCGGCAGTCCCCCTAATCCCCGTGTGAGACAGCCTGGTCCACCAGATAGAAGGACGGCACTCGGCCACCACCGCAGGAGCCCATGCATGCAACTGGATCTCGCCAAGGTCGACGCGATCCTGGAACGCTATCCCGCTGATGAATCATCACTGGTGATGGTGTTGCAGGATGTGCAGTCTCACTTTCACTTCTTACCTTCCGAAGCGTTGGAGCACGTGGCGGACAGGCTCGACCTTCCGCGTTCGAAGGTGTTTTCGGTAGCGACGTTTTACAAGGTATTTAGTTTGTCGCCCAAGGGACGAACGGTCATCCAGGTATGCAAAGGAACGGCATGCCACGTGCGAGGGGCGCAACTTCTCGAGGATGAGCTGAGTCGGCAGCTTCGCATCCGTGCGGGCGAGACGACGGAAGATGGCGCGTTTACGCTAGAAACAGTCAATTGTGTGGGTGCTTGCGCGATGGCGCCGGTCGTTGTGACAGGACAGAGCATCCATGCGGAGGTGGTTCCGGCGAAGATACGAACCTTATTGAAAAAGGCTTCTATTTCCTCCGAAAAGAAACGAACGAAGCAAACATCCGATTCATTTTCGAAACGCATGAGTTCCCCCGCTGCTCTTTTGGCAAGGAGCGAGGAACTTCGATCGATGTGGGAGGCGATTCCGACGAAAGTCGTGGTATGCGGTGGTCCTGGATGTCTTGCGGCGGGCGCCCTCGAGGTGATGGAGGCTCTTCAGACCGCCGCGTCCGAACAGCGATTGCCCATCGAGACCGAATTGGGCGCTTGCTCCCACGACCACTCGCTTCTATCCCTTTCCGGATGCCAAGGACTATGCCAACAAGGGCCTCTGGTGCAGGTTTATCCCGATGACATTCAGTACATCAAGGTGAAGCCCAAGGATGCTTCTTCCATAATTTCAGCAATAATAGAACGTCGCGTGGAATCGTCGCTGGTGGGGGAATCCCAAGGACGCGCCCAGCATCCTTTTTACCAGGGCCAGGTATTTCGATCGCTATCCTTATGTGGACAAGTAGATCCCGAGAGTCTCGATCATTATCTGGCGCTTGGTGGCTTCGTTTCGCTGGCACAAACGTTGGCCAACAGGACCCCGGAACAGGTTATCGAACTCGTCGACGCTTCAGGGCTTCGCGGTCGTGGAGGAGCTGGTTTTCCCACGGGAAAAAAATGGCGATCCGCGATTGCCGCGGCCAAGGCCGAAGGACGCCCACCATACGTGCTTTGCAACGGCGACGAAGGGGATCCGGGAGCTTTCATGGATCGGGCGATCTTGGAAGGGAGCCCTTATCAAGTCATCGAAGGAATGATCTTGGGAGCTTATGCCCTTCGGGCCCGCGAAGGGTATCTCTACGTTCGCGCCGAATATCCTCTTGCGGTCGAACGGTTGCAAAAAGCGATTTCAACGTGTGAAAGCGCGGGTCTGCTCGGCGAGCGCATCCTCGGATCTTCCCTGTCATTTCGTTTGCAGATCTCCAGAGGCGGCGGCGCTTTCGTCTGTGGTGAATCCACCGCGCTGATGCGAAGCATCGAAGGCAAAGTGGGTGAACCCCGCGCCAAATACACCCGATCGGTGGAACGAGGCTTGTACGACGCACCCACGGTATTGAACAACGTCGAGACCTGGGCCCTCATCCCTGGCATCGTTCGCGACGGCGCCGAGGCATTTGCTGCCATTGGCACCAAACGATCGAAAGGGACGAAAGCATTCTCCCTCACGGGGCAAGTGCGTCGCACGGGGTTGGTGGAAGTGCCCATGGGCACGACCCTGCGCCAACTCATTTTCGACATTGGCGGGGGTGTTCTCCCTGGAAGAACGTTCAAAGCGGTCCAGACAGGAGGCCCTTCCGGCGGATGCTTGCCGGAAAGCCAGCTCGACTTGCCTGTCGACTTCGATGCGTTGACGGAGGCCGGATCCATGATGGGGTCCGGCGGCATGATCGTGATGGACGACACCTCGTGCATGGTGGATGTGGCGCTGTACTTCGTTCGATTTTTGCTCGAGGAATCCTGTGGAAAGTGCGCTCCCTGTCGTCTTGGGCTCCCGCAACTGGCGTTTTTGCTGACCAAGCTCACGGAAGGAAAAGGGACGCTGCAGGACATCGAAACCATCGAGGCGATCGCCGCCACCATGGAACACAATTCCTTGTGTGGCCTTGGGAAGAGCGCTCCCAACCCCGTGCTGTCCACGCTTCGTTATTTCCGGCACGAGTACGAACAGCACGTTCGAGGGCGGTGCCCTGCGGGGGTATGCCGCGAATTGATTCGCTACGAAGTCATGGATACATGCACGGGCTGCCTCGCATGCATCAAGCCATGCCCTGAAAACGCCATCACAGGCGAGTTCGAAAAGATCCACATCATCGACCAGGCGTTGTGTTCTCGCTGCGGCATCTGTCGTTCGGTTTGCAACTTCGACGCCATTCGAGTCGTTTCCGGAGGTGAACCGTGAACTCCGCCACGCAACCGCTCGTCAGTCTGCGCATCGATGGCCGTCCCGTCCAAGCGCCCCCAGGCGCGTTCGTGTTGGACGTCGCGCGCGGCATGGGAATCGATATCCCCACGCTTTGCCACCATCCGGATCTCGAATCCGTGGGCGCATGCCGTCTATGCGTCGTCGAAGTCACCCACCCGGAATGGAAAGGCTGGAGCGGTTTGATGACCGCCTGCTTATATCCGGTAAAGGATGGTATTGAAGTATATACAAGAAGCGACAAAGTACTCGCTGCCAGAAGGGGAATCCTATCCCTTCTGCTTGCTCGTTGTCCAAATTCGGATATAATACGTTCCCTGGCGGAACAGGCGGGAGCGCGAATCGACGGGCTGACCACCGATCCCAACGCGGACAATTGCATTCTATGCGGTCTATGTACGCGTATTTGCGAGACTTATGCGACGGGAGCGATCACCACGGTGAGTCGTGGGGCGGTCAAACGAGTTTCGAGTTTCGCCAACCAACCTCCCGAAGAGTGCATCGGATGCGGCGCCTGTGTCATCGTTTGCCCCACTGGCGAAATCCAAGGACAACGAACGCCTACGGACTACCAGGTGTGGGAGCGCTCGTTTCCGACGGCCATCTGCACGGTGAATACCGCCGCGTGCATCGGCTGTGGTTCCTGCGAAGAGGCATGTCCGTTTTCTGTCGCGCGTGTGGCGCTTCGAGCGGGCGGTGACCAAATGGCCGTCATCCCTGAAGAACACTGCCGGGGTTGCGGAGTTTGTGTCGGCGCTTGCCCCACCGGAGCGATTACCCAGCGCGGCCTGGAATCCAATGTCGTGGGCCAACCGAAGCCAACCATACCAAGTGTGTTTGCCTGTGCGCGTTCGAACCTCACGTCTTCCGAATCCGCCCATCTTTTCGAAATGCCCTGTGTGGGAAGGATTTCCACGCCACTGCTCTTGCACGCCATGGCCTCCGGCGCGCCAGGCGTTCTCGTTCTCGGCCGCCATCAATCGACCTGTCGGCTCAATGGTTCGGAGGACTCCGCCCAAGCACGGGTTCGCGCCGCTCGCGATGCTCTCGATCTCTTGGGTCTCGACCCTCGCCGAATACAGTTCGAAGAGCCCGCGCCAGGGCCTGATGGTCCACGCGCTTCTGTCGCGCGCTTCCAATCGATGCTGGCTTCCCTCGAAAAACCTGAATCTTTGTCGTTGCCCCCTCTCGAACACGAGGGGCTCGACACAAGCCTTGCGCTCATCAACAAGATGAGCCGGAGCGCGGTAGAAACAGACGGAGGCGCTCGGTTTCTAGAAAAACATGGTCTTCCGACTCCATCGCTGCATGGTCCGGTATTGCTCGCCGGCTGCATTCCCATCCTGCACACGCTCGGGAAGGAGCTTTTCGCTCCCCTTTCCTTGGTGGATGCGTTGCGCCAGGCCCTCGATGTCCTCGAGCATCTTGGCATCATCGGTACGGGCATCCGTATCGGCGCACCCAAGTCCGCTTTCGCTCTCGAAAAATGCGGTGATGTGACCTTGCTCGACGACGTATTGCGCGGACGAGGGCGGGATTTGCCTCGTCCCGCCCAAGGAATGAAGGTGGCGTTCGACGGGACCGAGGCGAATCGGATTCTTATTGAAGCGCTTGGATATGAACCGGTCGATATTGGATCGGACCCGCTTCCGGACCATTTTTCACTGACGGCGCAGGACAGGAAGCGCGCGGTGGGCACTTTGGCCGAAGCGGAGCGAGCGGGGGCGCACGCCTTGTTGGTTGCCAATCCGCGGGCGCTGGCGCGTTGGGCGATGATGACGCGGGCGGGGTCGTGGCGTTCCCACCGTGTGCAACCCATTTTGGGGGTGCAGCTCGCTTATCACGCCGTTCACGGTCTTTCTCTCGCGCCCACCCATCCCAACCGAGTTTCCTCTCCTTGCATGCAGGTGGCACCATGAGCGCCAAAGAACCCATATTCGCCCCCGAATCCTTGCGGATCGTAGACCATCCGATCCTGCGTCCGGCTGCCCCCGCAACCGTTCCCTTCACTTTCAACGGCCAACCGCTGCTCGCCCGGCCTGGGGAAGCGATCAGTTCGGCCCTGTACGCCGCGGGCATTTCGATCTTCGGACACCATCATCGGGATGGTGGCGCCCAGGGCATTTTCTGCGTCAACGGCCAATGCTCCCAATGCACCGTGTTGGTCGATGGGCGCCCGCTCAAGTCCTGCATGACGCTCGTTCGTGAAGGCATGGTCGTGCAAAGCTGCGAAGGTCGTCCGTCGTTGCCCCACGACGATCACGTGGAAGCCTTGGGACGTCCTGGAGAAATCGACGTTCCGGTTCTCATTCTCGGCGGGGGTCCTGCTGGATTGTGCGCGGCTATCGAGTTGGGTCGCTTGGGAGTCGAAGTGTTGATCATCGACGACAAGCCTTCGTTGGGGGGGAAGCTCACGCTGCAAACGCATCAATTTTTCGGGTCCGTGGAAGATTGCTGGGCGGGCACGCGCGGTGTCGACATCGGTCATATTCTCGAAAAGCAAGTGCAGGAATTGCCGACGGTTCGTGTATGGCTCGATAGCACCGCGGTCGGCGTTTTTTGCGATGGCAAGGTCGGTGTCGTCACACCGCAAGGGTATCGGCTGGTCCATGCCAACTCCTTGCTGGTAGCCCTTGGGGCACGAGAAAAAACGCTATCGTTCCCAGGTTGTGATTTGCCTGGGGTGGTAGGCGCGGGCGCGTTTCAAACCCTCGTCAATCGAGATCTCATTCGAACGTGTTCCAAGCTATTTGTCTTGGGCGGCGGCAACGTTGGCTTGATCGGCGCTTACCATGCCTTGCAAGCCGGTATCGATGTGGTCGGATTGGTCGAAGCTCTGCCCGAAGTCGGCGGATACAAGGTTCATGCGGACAAGCTTCGGCGTCTGGGTGTCCCGATCTGGACACGAACGACCGTCGTGCGCGCCGATCCAGCCCCTGGCAAAGAAACCGTAGGCAGTGTGACCATCGCCAGCATCGACGATCGATTTCAGCCGATTGCGGGAACGACACGCACATTCGAGGTGGATACGCTTCTCATCGCGGTGGGGCTCAGCCCGGTGGACGAACTCTTGGAAAAAGCGCGACAGCTTGGGATCAAGGCGTATGCGGCTGGAGACACGGCGGAAATTGCCGAAGCTTCGGCTGCCATCTTCAGCGGACGGATCACAGGCCGACAGATGGCCCGGGACCTTGGGATTCCCGTGGAGATTCCGTCGTACTGGCCGGAGCTTGCGGCCATATTGAGGAGTCGGCCAGGAAAAACCACGCCTTTCGAGCCTCGGGAACTCGATCAACCCGTCCACCCCATCCTTCGATGTGTTCAGGAAATCCCGTGCAATCCGTGTCAACAAGCTTGCCCCGACAAGCTGATTACCATGCCCGGTTCCATCATGGCGTTGCCCACATTCTCGGGGAAATGTCTCGGATGTGGTGAATGCGTGACGGTTTGCCCTGGTCTCGCCATCAATCTGGTGTTCAACGATTACGATCCCACCGGTCAAAAGGCGTTGCTCATGCTGCCTTATGAATTCTCCCTCGACCGATTGCCTCTCGGAAGCCAGGTCGACACGGTGGACATCGACGGCAACCCCGTGGGAAAAGGAACGGTGATGGCGGTTCGAAGCCGGGAAACGCAAGACCGCAGGCATCTTTTGCTCGTCGAGGTCCCGGCCCAAGACAAACTGAAAGTCGCTGGATTTACGATACGAAAACCGTCCGTGCCCATCGACGGCCTGCCTATGTCCGGCGATGACGATCCGATCGTTTGCCGCTGCGAACGAGTGCGAAAAAGCGCCATTGTTGCGGAAATTCGGGCGGGAGTGCGCGATATCAATCAGCTCAAAGCGCTTGCCCGCGTCAGCATGGGTGGATGCGGTGGCAAGACGTGTACCGACCTTGTTCGACGCATCTTTCTGGAAGAAGGTGTGGAGTGGTCGACGGTCACATCCGGCACGGTGCGCCCTTTGGTCGCGGAAACACCGCTTGGTGCCTTTGTTCGTGGTGAGGAGAGCCCCCATGACTGAAACCTTCGATGCCATCGTGGTAGGCGGCGGGTCCGTCGGCGTTCCTTCCGCCTATTCCCTCGCAAAGCGCGGATTGAAGGTCCTTGTGTTGGAGCGTCGTTCCGCCGTAGGCCAGGGAGAGAACAAGGCCGCGATCGGTGGCGTGCGCGCTACCCACTCGGATCCGGCCAAAATCCTGCTTTGCACGCGCAGTCTCGAAGCCGTCAGCACGTGGAAACAAGTCCATGGCGACGATATCGGTTGGAAACCGGGCGGTTATTGCTTTCCCGCCTATTCCGAAGCCGTCGAATCCACCTTGCAGGGACTGTTGCCCAAACAACGCGCTTTCGGATTGGTCAACGATTATGTCGATGCCGACGCGGTAGCGGAACTCATTCCCGGTATCGTCCGAGAAGGCCTTCGGGGAGGCACGTATTCACCGAATGATGGTCAAGTATCGCCCTTGCTGCTGCCTGTCATCCTGATGCGACATGCCGAGCGAATGGGAGCGCAGCTTCGTGTTCACGAACAAGTGACGGAATACCTGGTCGAGGCGGGAGCGATCCGAGGCGTGGTCACGAACCAGGGACGCTACGAAGCGCCGATCGTCGTTCTTGCCACTGGCTCGGATGCCGCGCGCGATGGCCAATTGCTGGGGATTCCCATCCCGGTCACGCCCGATAGCCATGAAGCGGGAATCACGGCACCCGTCGAGCCCTTTCTCGCACCGCTCGTGGTGGATCTACGGCCTGGACCGGAGAACAAAACCGTCAATTTCTACTTCGGCCAAAACCACGAGGGGCAGATCATTTTTTGTTATACGCCCAAGGACTTGTTCGTCGGAACGAACCGAGAAAGCCTTTCGGAATTCCTTCCCACTCTTGCGGCGAGAATGATCAGCCTCGTGCCGCGGCTCAAACACCTTCTCGTTCGCCGCGTGTGGCGAGGATGTTATCCCATGACTCCCGACGGTGTGCCGATCGTCAGCAATGTGGACGGCATTCGTGGGTTGACGTTGGCGGTGGGCATGTGCGGACAAGGATTCATGCTCGGGATCGGAGTGGGGGAAGAAGTTGCTTCGCTTGCCCTCGAGGGTAAGTATCTGCTGCCCAAGGAAGCGTCGGATACGTTGCGATTCGAGCGTGACTATTCATCGGGCAAGAAAGAAGCGTTGAAGTAGGCCCCGCCCCTGGCTTTTTGTCCTCCCTCATCCCCTGCCGTTGTTTGTTCCCCCATCCCCTGCCGTTGTTTGTTTCCCCCATCCCCGGCCGTTGTTTGTTTCCCCCATCCCCTGCCGTTGTTTGTTCCCCCTCATCCCCAGCCGTTGTTTGTTTCCCCCATCCCCATCCCTTCCCCCCACAGTGTGGGCCCCCATCCCCGGCCCTTCCCCCCACAGTGTGGGTGGAAGGGGGGAGAGAGTGGTTTTACGTTATAGCGTATCCGGTTTTGTTGCTCGCGTTTTTCAGACGCATAAGACTACGTTTCGAATTTGCCCTACTTGTTGATGCGCATATCCAAATCTCCCAGGCCGATCCGGAACGGTTGCTCGCTGCTCTCCCCATTCCTATCGCCATTGCCGGTTTGCGTGGGCCGTGCGCCGTGACCGTGACCGTGACCGGTTTGCGTGCGCCGTGGCCGTGATCGTGAAGGAAAGACTCGGAAATAATGAGGGGATGGCTCAGGATCTGGAACGGTTGCTCGCTGCTCTCCCCAGCCCTATCGCCATCCCCCAACCTATCACTGACCTCGTCGCCAGAGGGACAAAAATAATTCATCTCCCCCTTAAATATCTCTTGCTAATAGCTTATAAAGTGTTTATAGACTCTCGACATCATGGCCTCTACAAGGATAAACAATCTCTATTGTCCATGCACCTACGAGACAAGCGCAGAGTGTTTTTCATCGGCGGAGGCAGCCCAAGCAATATTCCAGTATATACAGCAACGCTCGGAATCACAGTCGCAAAACGTGGATGCCTTGATGCAGCGCATCAAGCAACTCGAGGAAAAGCTTGCTTCCCTTTCCGCGCATAACGCTACCCTTCAGGAAGCTGTGCAACGGATGCAATCAGGGTTTCGTCAGCATCGTAGTGAGGTCGTTTCTGCCGACCAATTATGCTTCGTCTTGCCCGAGTTTGCTTGTGAGCAGTCTACCGGTGGTGGCTGCGAACAGGGTAGTTCCAAGCCATCCGACAAGGCCGCGGGTACTGAACAAGGCAATAGCGGCGCCGGTGACAAGCCCAAAAAGCCAAGCCGTCACAGACGACGATATTGATTTCGCGCTCGTGACGAACTCGGGTCTTGCGTTTCGTCGTTGATGAGTGGGTTTGGTGGCGAGGGGCGAATCGAATGGGTGGCAGGGCAGCGGCAGAATCGCTTCGTGGATAGGGGATTGGGGATTGGGGAGCTGGTGGGCTGGCTGGCCTTGCCATGGGGGCATCGTAGGTGTGGAATCTCGAGGCGGGAAGGACACGATTGGCGGAGCGGATACCTCTTGGACGGTGTGCTTTTTGGTCATCTTCCCATTCTCCAAGACGGCATTCTGAACACCCCCTGTGTCCGCTTACCATGGGGGCGTACTTTGGGAAGAAAAAACGCAAGATAGTTGGCCAAGTTTTTTGAACTGAAATAATTCGGCGGCATGAACCCTGACGATCGAGTAATTCGAGAGCTGTTGGCCGATGTCGTGGAGCAAAGCGCCCTAAACCTGTTGGATCCCG
>Ga0208459_1000348_pt1 | contig 53880 bp, 36 predicted proteins | sample AD_UKC087_MetaG_FD_184433 | JGI IMG/M metagenome (GOLD analysis project Ga0208459, IMG submission 184433) | Active sludge microbial communities of municipal wastewater-treating anaerobic digesters from USA - AD_UKC087_MetaG (SPAdes) (version 2) | ecosystem: Engineered > Bioreactor > Anaerobic >... | reverse complement strand
TTTGCCTTGAATGCCGCATCTGCCGGCGCGAAAAAGATTACTGCGGTCGATTCTTCCGCAGATGCAATTGCGGCTGCCGCGGCCAACGCCGCCATTAACGGCTTCGACGACCGGATTTCCTTTGTCGAGCAGGATGCCCTTAAGTTCCTTGCCGGCGCCCGGGAACACGACGTGGTCGTCTGCGACCCGCCAAAGCTGGCATCGGGAAGGTCGTCCATGGAGTCCGGCCTTAAACATTACGCCCGTCTTAATGTCGCCGCGATGAAGGCTTTGAGGGACGGCGGGATTCTCGTGACATGTTCATGCTCGTCAGTCGTTCGTCGCGACATGTTCCTTGAGATGCTTCGGGACGCAGCCGTTTCGGCCGGTCGGGTGATTTCGGTGCTTGACGTCAGGGGTGCCGGTCGGGATCACCCGATCAATCCTTCCTGGACAGAGGGCGAGTACCTCAAGGTGGCGACGGTCGTGGTAAGGGATCCTTCGCGGGCTTGACGGCCCGTTCAGTCAACACTAGCATTTCGACCGCCGAATGCTCCAGGAGTGCGCATGGAAAGCCAGTCTTTTGACCCGTCAATCATCGTCCTGATAGTCCTTGGAATCGGTTTCGTTGCCCTTGTCGTCGCGGTCGTGGCGAAGATGGCTGGCAAGAAGAAGGGACGTTCGCTGTCACCGTCGGCCTCGGCCAGGACTCGCGACTCGGACGATGAAGATGACAGGTTTGAACTGGTCGATCAGGAGATGACCATCAAGCGCGGGGGGCGCGGCGATCGGTCTCGAACCCCGGAATCATCGGCATCGGCTGCCGTTGGACAGGCCCAGAGGGGCTCCAGGCATCAGGATCGGGCCGGAAGCGCTTCCGGGGACACGGAAAAGCAGGTTCCGGCCTTGAAGGGTGCCGCGGATTCCGCTGCGGCGCAGTCCAGGTTCAGGGTCGATATTTCGTCCGCGCGACGGTTGCAGGAAGGGCTTTCCCGGACAAGGTCGGAAGGTTTCATCGCCCGGCTTTCCGAGGCGTTCGGACGAAGCTCTTCCGTTGACGAGGCGACGATAGCCGCCGCCGAGGAAGCCCTTCTTACCGCCGACATGGGTGTCGCCACGGCGATGGAGTTGTCGGAAGGGTTGCGCCGCGATTTCCAGCCGTCCGGCGGGCCCCTGGCCCCCCAGGTCATGGCATGGCTGAAGGATCGCACTTACGACATGATTCGAACCCAGCCCCACGGCATGCCCGGGCTTGATCGCCCCGGACTGAACGTCGTCATGGTCGTCGGCGTCAATGGAACCGGCAAGACGACGAACATCGCGAAGCTTGCCAACTGGTACAGGAACCGTGGACGCAAGGTATTGCTTGCGGCCGGGGATACCTATCGCGCCGCCGGGGCCGACCAGCTTGGAATCTGGGCCGAGAGGCTTGGAATCGACGTGGTCGTGGGGCGGCCGGGGCAGGATCCGTCGTCACTGTTTTTCGATGCGGCCAGGAAGGCGACCGAGGAAGGCTTCGATATCATGATTGCCGACACTGCCGGTCGTCTTCATACCGATACCAACCTCGTGGATGAATTGAAGAAGGTCGCCCGCGTGCTTGGCAAGGCGGTTCCGGACGCCCCGCACCAGGTACTTCTGATGCTGGACGCCACAATGGGCCAGAACGCCGTCAGGCAGGCCGACGTCTTCCTCAAGTCGGTCAATGTCAGTGGCATAGGCCTTTCGAAGCTTGACGGAACCGCCAGGGGCGGGGTCGTTGTGTCCATTGCCCGTGACATGAATCTTCCGATCTGGTTCGTCGGCGTGGGCGAGGCCGTTGACGACCTGAGATCGTTTCAGCCCGAGGATTTTGTCAACGCGCTGTTTGCGGCCGATTGACCGCACTGGAGCAAAGGCATGACCGAGATCCTGTGCAAGACAGATTCTTTCGCCAGGTCGGTGCGGGCCACGGTGATTGAGTGCGTCGCCACGGCGCCGGACCGGTTCCATGTCGTCCTGGATCGAACGGTAGTCTATCCGGGTGGTGGTGGCCAGCCAGCCGATTGCGGCACGGTTTCCGGGTATCCGATTCTTGATGTGCGCATGCGACCCGATGGTGGCGTTGAACATGTGCTGCAGGCCCCGGTCGCGGGAGTTGTCGATGTCGAGGTGAACTGGGCGGCTCGCCTTGATTTCATGCAGCAGCATACTGCCCAGCACTTGATGACGGCCATCGCGACGGCCAGGTTCGGATGGAAGACCATCGCATTCCACATGAATCCGGATCGATCCGACATTGAATTTGAACTTGATTCGGTGTCCAGACAGGATCTGATGACACTTGAAGAAGCCGTCAACCAGGCGGTTTTCGATGATCTGCCAGTTTCAATTTCATTCGTTTCAAGGGAACAGATGTCGTCCATGAACGTTCGCAGCAGGTTGCTTCCGGACGGCCTTGAGGGACCTTTCAGGTTGGTCGGCATCGAAGGCATCGACCTTAATACCTGCGGCGGGACGCATGTTCAATCCACCGGCCAGATCCAGGTCGTCAAGATCCTTGGAACTGAAAAACTTGCTCGTGGAGTTCGCGTCTTCTATGCGGCCGGTTCAAGGGCAAGGCGGATTTTCGAGCAGACAATCGAGCGGGAATCAGCGATTGGCGCGGCCCTGACCACGGGGCCATCGGATTTCATCGCATCGATAGAAGCCCTGAAGAAGTCCGGGCGCGATCTCGACACCTCCCTTCGCCAGCTTTCCGCAAGGCTCGCCGGCCTGGTGGTCGAGAGGATGCTTGAGGATGCAGGTTCCGGTCAGGTTGCCGTCTATCATCAGGACGAGGCCGACGGGGATTTTCTTCGACAGGTTGCCGAGCGGTTCCATGAGGCGCGTCCGGAAGCGCTTGCTCTGCTTACCGGCGGCGCGAGCGAAGGGCTGTTCATGGTTGTTGGTTCCGATGAAAGCGTTCGCCGCGTCGGCCCGGCCGTTGCCGGGATCCTCCAGGGGAGGGGAGGCGGCAGGGGGGCCATCTTCCAGGGCCGGGCACGCGCGCTTTCGCTCTGGTCCGAAGCGGTCGCGATCATTGCCTCGGAATCTGCTCGGAGTACATAAGGCAGTCGTCAACAGCCTTGATCAATTCCGAATTTCTGAATGGTTTCGCAAGGAAGGATCTTGCGCCGGCCCTTATGAATTCGTCCCGCCTGTGGTCGAATGAGAAACCGGAAGCGACGATGAACGGCATTGTCGGGCTGATTTCCCGCATCGCCTTCAATGCAGTCATTCCGTCCATCTCGGGCATGATCACGTCAATGATTACCAGCCTAAGCCGATCGAGGTTTTCACGGAATTTCTGGACTCCGATCCGCCCGTTTTCGGCAGTCACCACCTCGAAGCCCGCCTCAAGCAGCATGGTTTCGGCCATTGAACTGATTATCGACTCATCCTCGACAATCAGCACCAGGCCTTCGTGTGGAATGGTCGTGCGATACTCTTCCGGTGGTCTGTATGCGTCATCGTGGCTGACCGGCAGATAGATGTTGAACTGGGTTCCACGGCCGATCTCGGTATAGACCTTTATCGCGCCACCGTGCTCGACGATTGCACCGTGCACGGCCGCCAGCCCGAGTCCGGTTCCCCGACCGACTTCCTTGGTGGTGAAGAACGGTTCGAAGATGTGTGAAAGGGTTTTGGGATCTATCCCAGTGCCTGTGTCCCTGACGTGTATCCCGACATACTCACCCGGCAGGATCTTGAATTCGCTTGACCGGCAGTCGATTTCGGAAAGCACCAGGTTGTCGGTGAACACTTCAAGGCGTCCGCCATTCGGCATCGCATCGCGAGCGTTGATGCACAGGTTGAGTATGGCCGACTGTATCTGGGAAGGATCGCCCACGACCATGCTGTTTTGCGCATCAAGTCTCGATGTGATGACTATGGATTTGTCCAGGCTTCGTTCAAGAAGGCCGAGTGCGTTGCGGATTGATTCGTGCACGTCAATGGGCGTCGAGAGAGCCTTTCCCTTCCGGGCGAAAGCCAGAAGCTTCGATGTCAGTCCGGCGGCACGCTCGGTCGCGTTGAAGATGTTCTGGCAGAACTTCTGTTCCGGACTGTCCGGCGCCGCGCGACGGTTCAACAGTTCGGCGTATCCCTGGATGGCCGCAAGCATGTTGTTGAAGTCGTGTGCAACTCCGCCGGCAAGCTGACCGATGGCCTCCATCTTCCTGGAATGCTGGATCTGGTCCTGGAAGAGCTGCTTCTGCGTCACGTCGCGGAAGACGATGACGGTGCCCTGGCATGTATCGCCGCTTCCACCGACCACGGAAGCGCTGCTTTCGATAAGGCAGGTTCGGTTGCCTCTTGAAATGAGGCTTGCCAGATCGGCGCGCCTTTGCTCCGGCGCCGCCCCGCAGATGACGTCCTCGGCCGGATTCGGCATCGGTTCGCCCGTGTCGGGATCGGCAAGTCGCATGACGGCGGCGACGTGTCTGCCAATCGCGTCATTCCTGCCCCAACCGGTCAGAGCTTCCGCCACCGGATTCATTCTGGTGATATTCAGGCCGGGGTCGGTCACGATGACGGCATCGGCGATCGAGTCAAGCGTCACGCGCAGGTTCTGCTCGCGCTTGAATGTCTCCTGCCGGCTTGCCCTGATTCGGACGGCAAAAACGGTGACCACCACAAGGAAGGCCACCGCGACCGCAAGGAGCATTTTCAGAACCGAATCGGTTGACCACCCCTGCCGGATGATCAGGCGATCCATGTAGCCGTCCTTCAGCATCTCCCCGTGATCGGGCGGAAGTGCCTGAATGCTCTTGGAAAGTATGTCGGCAAGAATCTTCTCTGATTTGGGAATCGCAAAGCTTATCGGCTGTGGCGGGAGGCCGGTCGGGGCGGCGACAGAAATCCCTGCCAGTCCAAGTTCCTTCTTCAGCCAGAGCCCTGTGGAAAGAAAGCCAACCCAGGAATCGATCTCCCCATTCTCAAGCGCCAGGATTCCTTCGCGCGCGGACTGGTAGGACACTACCCGGACGTCCGGGTGTTCGTCCTTCAGGATTGCCTCGATGCCCGATCCCGAAACCACACCCGCTTTCAGTCCGGCAAGGGAGTCAATGCCGCCGATGTAGGCCTGATCATCCCTTGAAAAGATGACCGTGTGAAGACGGGTGTACGGACTGGTAAGAATCCAGGATTCATCCAGGTTACTGCCCTTTGCCGCCAGGATGTGAATGACCCTGGAATTGCCCCGGCCGTCGGCGCGGTTTTGAACTTCCGTGGAATCCATGCTCTGTGGATTCCCGTCCTGAAAGTGTTTCAGTTCATCGATTGTAATTGCCAATCCATTCAGCGCCGAGATTTCGGTAAGCAGATCGACGACCATTCCGCTGGGTGGAGAACCGGGAATCATCAATGGCGGAGCGTCGCGAAGAACGGCGTGAATTTCGGGTCTTGACCGGATGAATTCGATTTCCTGGGTGGTCAGCACAAGTTCACGCGGAAGATGATAGTTTCGTTCAAGGGGGAAGGTTGCAGGTATCGACCTGATTTCCGGCGGCAACTCGTTCCAACGGATGTTCCAGCGGTCTTCAAGAACCGGTTTGTTCAACATCCTGTCGTGAACGCTGTCGCGCATTACCGGTATTTCGGCAGGCGGCTTGCCGCCAAGGATTTCAAGCGCAATCCTGGCCGCCATTCGACCCTGATGAATCCCGGAAACGGCCGAGCCCCCGGCCATGCCGATTGACGGCGGCGTGCGAAGAACGACGAAAACCGGCGCGGAAGTCGCGGATACAATGCTTTCGAAAGCCTCGGTCACCGTCAAGTACCGGTTGGTTCGATCCCGTTGCCATGATGCGATGATCACTATGCTGTCATCGCCGATCATCGAGAGGCGAGTCAGCAGTTCGGCGTGCGAAAGCGTCCGACCGGACAGGAAATCGACGGAAAGGTCGTCTATTGGAAACAAGGCCGCCGCCGCCTTTACGATATTGTCGCCGGTGATCGAGTTGTCAACGATGATCCAGGCTTTGCGGCGCTCCGGGAAGAGCGTCCGGGCCATGGCTGCAATCCCCTTGTAGTCGAAAGACTCGACGACGCCGGCGAACCCGGGCGGCAGGGGCGTTACCGCCTCGTCAAGGAAGTTCACGCCGGTGAAGACGACCGGGGTTTCCGGGAACAGCGCGTCGCGGGATTCCTTCATGAAGGTGAATGCCCTGTCGTCGCTTGTGATGATCAGGTCGAAGAAGTCGGGTTTGAATTTTTCCTGAAGAGCCTTCGTGGTGGCCTGCTGTCTTTCCGCCGTGAAAGGGAAGTGCTTCGAGTCAAGATACTCAATATATATCCCGACGTTGGGCGCAATCTGCGAAAAGACCGACATGATGCCGGTCGTGATTGAGTCGGACCACTCGTAGCCCTGGTGGTAGGAGTTCAGAAACAGTACCCGCGTTGATGCGTCGCTTCCGGCCGGCGGCTCTGCCTGGGCACTTTGTGCGGCCGAATCCCGGCTGCAAAGCAGAAGCCCGGCTGTCATGAGGGCAAGCAGGGCCGGTCTGGTTGCAGACACCAATCGAGACATTCCGTGCACCGCACGTCTTCTGGATGAACCGATGATACACGTTTACGCGGTGAAAGTAACTGGCTGGAAGGCCTTAACCGTGTAATCAGAAGAAGAACATAACGGAAGCTTCAAGCTGATAAACGGGATCGACCGCGCCCGGGAAGGGGCCCTTGTTGACGAAGGCCGCGGCGGCCTTGCCCGGAAGGAAAGTGGTTCCGGCGATATCGACCGACAGGTACTTCTTGTACAGGAATTCCAGGTGCAGGTCGGCTTCCAGGCCCACGAAATTGGCGCCCAGCGCGTTGCGGTCGTTCAGCGCCCAGCCGGCGCCAATCGTGACCATCGGCTTGAAGAAGTTCTTGTGAAGAAGCCCGAATGAGACATCGGCGACCGTAAGGCCGGCGCGGTTCAGCCAGAACTTTCCCTTGTCCGCGTTCCTTCGGTCTGAAACCAGTTCATCGATGTTTCCGCCGCGATCGCGGAGTTCGTCTTCCGTCAGGATCAGTGTCCTGCTGCGGCTCTTTCCCGAGTAGAGCCATGCGCCGTTGCGCGTGTTGCCGTCCCAGTCGTCGTCGGCGCTGATGGCAAGAACGTTCAGGTCGAGAAGGAAGTTGAGATCCTTCACGCCCTGAAGCCTGCGATCCATGTTCATGTACGCCTGAAGTGCCCAGGCAAGGGTCGTTTCATTGTCGCCGCCGGCCCTTCCTTCAGTCGTGCCGTACTGAAGGCCAAGATCCAGACCGAACTTGATCCACCGCCAGTCGCCGGACAGGTTGGCCGTGATGGCCATCAGATCCATCGTGCGGCCGACCACCTGGCTGTCGTGAATGCCCCAGATCGCGGCGTCAAGCTTCAGCCTGTTGAACGGCATCGTCAGGCGGGCCCCGTAAAGGATTGTGTCGGAATTGAAGTTGTTGCTGTCGAAGGCGATTCCTTCGTACGTCTGATCCGGCATCTGGGCGACCGTGAAAGTCACCTGGCCCCATTTCTGCCTGGTCCAGAAGTTTGCGGCCCCGAGCCAGTGGCCGACGAACAGGCCGGTCGGATCGAAGAGCTTTTCATAGCCGACGCGGAAACCGATCTTCTGCTTTTCGAAGTTACCTTCCACATACGCCTGCCGGAAGCCGACGCGGAACCAGTCGGGCAGGCTGGTGCTGTAGTTGTCCGGATCGTGCGTGGACCAGATGTTAAGGCCCATTTCCAGTTCGAACACCATCTTCAGTTCCTTGACCGGGGTAACCACAAGCATCGGGGCAAGGAATGTTCCGACGACGCCCACGTCCTGGCCGTTCGCGTTGTAAAGAGGCGGGGTCTGGTCGAAGTCCGAGTCGCTGCGCCAGAGGAATATGGTTTGCAGGCGTCCCATGAACCTGGCGTATTTGTTTCCGATGCCGAAACCTTTCTGTTCGGGGGGCAGCAGTTCGTCCGGGGTTGGTGGCTCGACTTCCGTCCCGGAAGCCTCGTCCTGGGATTCCGCGTCCGCCTGATCGATGGGGTCACCCTCAAGCGGCTCCGGTTCAATCGCGCCCGCCGGCCCTGCCGCGGGCTCGACCGAAGGAGCGTCGCCTTCCGCGGTGTTGGCCGGCGCCGGTGCTTCGGCAGACTCGACCGTCGCGACCGGTTCCGCCGTGGTTTTGTCCTGTTCCTGTGCAAGGGCCGGGACGTTGAACATGAAAACCAGGATTGATGCAATTATTGTGCGTTTCATATTCCATCCCCCCTTCAGTCCGCGGCAACGACGAAGTCGCCGTTGACGAAGTAATCCCAGTCGCTTGAGTTCTGCCCCTGCAGCGGAGGCCTGATGGTCACCGTGTGCTCAATGCCCGGTTCATCCCTGTCGGGGAAGTAGTAGAGCCACTGGTCTTCACGATCCCACAGTGCGTATCCGTCGGAAAGCCACACATAGAAGCCGTCCGGATACTGAAGTTCGGGAACGAAAATCACCGTTGGAGCATGGGTTTCCTTGCTCTTGAAAACGATCTGGAACTCGCGTTCCGCGTTCGGCACGCCCTTCTCCGGGTCGAAGTAGTGCAGATCCGAATAGAAATGGGTGCTTACCGGCTTGCCCGAGATCAGGTGCGCGTACGGCCTGACGAAGGCCCTGTGTCCCCTGGGCGCGACAACGCCTTCCGGCTGTTCAACCTTGACCAGGTAACGTTCCGGTATTGCCTTGAAGGCATTCTCGTACCTTTCCGGTTCGCGGGATTTCTGTATGAATTCGACAAGCGAGAAGTCCTCGTGATCCCAGTAATCGCCGAGTTTCGGATCCGCATCCGGCGTATATACCCAGACCATGTTCCCGTGCATCATCTGTTCGTAGTTCTCGTAGTAGTTGTCCAGAATCTGCGTGCTGATTTCGTAATCGAACTGACGTGACTGGATGTAACCGATTGGGCAGTTGAACTTCGCAGGTTCGCAGGCGGGATCCAGGAACTTGTCCTTTGCCAGGCGGCATTCCTTCAGTTCTTCGTCGCACGCCTCGTCGTTTTCCAGGTAACGGAAGTTCCAGTACGTCCCGAATTCGCCCATGACGAACGGGATATTGTTGTATGCGAATTTCGCCCAGTCGGCCTTTTCCTTGATCACCGACGAGTAGTCCCTGAAATCGTATTCGTCCATCGCGAATGTGCGTTCAGGCATGTTCAGGCCGATCATCGGATAGATGTCGGGATACCAGTGGGGTGACCAGACGAACTTGATTTCACCGAATTTCTTCTCGAATTCCGGGGCCCCCGGGATGTCGGGCGTGGTTGCGTACTGCTGGTACTGTCCGCCGACGCCGCCGGCCCCGCCGCCGAGCAGCATGTCGATGCCGTGCGCAGGTTCCAGCCAGAATGTCAGGCGGTTCGCCGGGGGTGTCTTTTCGTCTTCGGAATAGACCTTCAGGATACCTTCGCCGACGTATTCGTAAAGCGGTTCAAGGCAGTTCTTGTCAACCGCCATGTTCATTCCCAGGACCTTTATCAGGTCGGCGCCGTAAAGCCCCAGCATCTTGCGGGTTTCGTCGGTGTTGTCCTTCGGCAGGATGGCCAGGTTGGCCTCGATGACCTGCTGGGCCACCTCGCCGATGGTCTGGCCGCCGGGCAGCTTCATCGGGAGTCCCTCGTCGTCGAGCACGACGCCGTCAAGCAGGCTTGCCACAAGATCCGGCGACCCAAGTTCCAGGTATGCCAGGACGATTGACATCAGGACATAGACCGCGGCAGGTTCGTTCAGGATGTCGTAGCCGATTACGTTGGGGTACTTCTTCCCGATCCTGGCGATTTCTTCCCACGCGCCCCGGAATCCTTCCTGCAGCGATTCGCGCAGGTTGTTGACCTTCACATAGGTGTATCCCGCCGACCGCAGCTCGGCGGCCCTGGCATCGGCCTCTTCCGGGGTGTAGAAGGTTTCGATCTCGAGTCCTTCATCGAGCCTGTCCGAGTATCCGTATTCAACCGTGCGGCGGTTCGGAAAGACTTCATCCCCGCTGTAGAATGCGGCAAAACAGATGTTCGTCTGCAGCGACACGCCGTTGTTGATTCCCCACATCTTGAAGGGCAGCCCGTCGTAGGTGTCCTGCGAGCCGAAAGCGGTCGGCGGGAGGTAGGGTTCCATCCTGTCGAGCTGGGCGGTGATCTGCTCCTCGATTTCGTGGGTGATCATCGGTTCTTCCAGGTTGGCAAGGGTTGCCGCGATCATCTTGATGATGGTGAACAGATCCATGTAGAGGATGTCGCCGGTCTGGTTCACGGCAGCCCCGAGAAGCTTGCTGACGCCCCAGTAAGGAGATTCGAAGTTCTTTTCCGGAAGGCAGACCTGGCTTGCCCACAGCGGTGCGCCGTCGCCGCTTACGCGGTCGTTGAAACCGGCACGGTACTTGGCTGCCTTCACCTCGGGCGTGTCCGACGCCTGGATGCCCAGTTCGTTGCGGGTCTTTGACGGGAAAACCGACCACAGCATGTTCATCGGATCGCCCTGGGGACAGCATTCGGCCTTGCGGTCATCGGTGCAGACGATGTCGGTCACTTTTCCGTCGGGGTCGATCGCGAAGTTGTCGGCGTTGTAGTTGCAGCACTGCTGGCAGACCGGCCAGTTGCTGTAAAGGCTGTAGAAGGTCCTGCTCCACAGGTTTTCATGCAGGTTGATCATCACGTAGATGTCGTACTTCGCGGCCAGTTCGACAATCTTTTCGAAGTATTCGAGGTATTCGCGATCGGGCTTGAACTTCTTTTCCGGATAGACCGTTTCCCACAGCCACAGAAGCCTTACCGAGTTGAAGCCAAGATCCTTCATCTGCTTGAAGTACTCTTCCGCCTTGGCCAGGCTGAAAGGCCTTCCAACGTACGAAAACGGCAGTTCGGCGCCGTCCTTCATGGCCTGGATCTGATCGCCGACGTGGCCGTAATAAGTCTGGGGCGTTTCGTCGTTCCTGGTCGAACGCACCACCGGAACCTTGATGTTTCCGCCCAGGTTGATGCCTTTAATGTTCAGGTACCGCCCTTCGGTATCCTTGAACCACGTAAGGTCGGTCACGATCGGTTTCAGGCCGTCGTTCAGATCGGGCTTTTCACCGGAACATCCCGAAAGGAACGCAAGGGCCACCGTCACGGCAAGCGTGGCAAGCGAACCCCGGAGAAGGTCGGTCCGTTTCATGTCAATACCCCCGGAATCAAGTCGTTGAAAATCGTCCGCGCCGGGACGAAAAGTCGCTGCAAGGATAACCTGTGTAAAGGAAAATTGCCCATTCAAAATTCGGCCCTCCCGCCGGCGTCCCGCCTTGACAATTGTCCAGTCGTCGCCTAGAGTTTCCCCGCGATTGGCGGGGCGGTACCGCCGGCCTGGCCGGATCAGAGAAACCGTTGGAAATCCGACGTGTTGCGAGTCTTATCACACTAGTTCAGGAGAAACGGGATGTCCAGACGAGAGATGGTGACGATTGACGGCAATGAAGCAACGGCATCCGTGGCACATCGCATAAGTGAAGTTATCGCGATTTACCCGATTACGCCTTCGTCCAACATGGGCGAGTGGGCTGACGACTGGTCCGCGCAGGGCCGCAGGAACATCTGGGGCACGGTTCCCCAGGTCACCGAGATGCAGTCCGAGGGCGGCGCTGCAGGCGCGGTTCACGGCGCGTTGCAGGCCGGTGCCCTGACGACCACTTTCACGGCATCCCAGGGTCTTCTTCTGATGATCCCTAACATGTACAAGATTGCGGGCGAGCTTACATCCTTCGTGATGCATGTGTCCGCAAGAACCCTTGCCACGCACGCACTTTCGATTTTCGGCGATCATTCCGACGTAATGTCCTGCCGTGGAACCGGTTTCGCGATGCTTTCGTCGGCTTCGGTTCAGGAAGCCCACGACTTTGCTCTTATTTCCGCGGCGGCGACCCTGAAGTCAAGGGTGCCTTTCCTGCATTTCTTCGATGGTTTCCGGACCAGTCACGAAGTCGCCAAGATTGAAGAGCTTACGAACGAAGACCTGGGTCACATGATCACGGACGAGATGGTCGCCGCCCACAGGGCGCGGTGCATGACCCCGGATAGTCCGGTTCTGCGCGGAACCGCCCAGAATCCCGACACGTTCTTCCAGGCCCGCGAGGCGTGCAACCGCTTCTACGATGCCTGCCCGGAAATCGTCCAGGGCGAGATGGATCGTTTCGGCGAACTGACTGGCCGTCGTTACAGCCTGGTCGAGTACTTCGGCGCCCCCGATGCCGAACGGGTGATCGTCCTGATGGGTTCCGGTTGCGACGTCGTCCACGAATACGTCGAATGGGCAATGGCGCGCGGCGAGAAGATTGGCGTCCTGAAGGTGCGTCTGTACCGCCCGTTCCCGGTTCAGGCATTCATCGATGCCATTCCGAAGACCGTGAAGTCGATTGCGGTTCTTGACAGGACCAAGGAACCTGGCGCCGATGCCGAGCCGCTTTTCATGGACGTCGTGACCGCAATTCACGGGGCGAGGGCCGCCGGAAAGTTCCCGCTGGCCGTCGAGCCGAAGCTTGTCGCCGGTCGTTACGGCCTGTCTTCGAAGGAATTCACCCCGGCCATGATCAAGGCCGTCTATGACGAACTCGGCAGGGTCAGCCCCAGGGCGCGTTTCACCGTCGGCATCCACGACGATGTCACGAACCTGTCGCTTGATTTTGACAAGGACTTCGATATCGAGCCCGAGGACGTCAGGCGTTCAGTGTTCTTCGGCCTGGGATCGGACGGAACCGTTGGGGCCAACAAGAACTCGATCAAGATTATTGCCGGCGATACCGACAATTTCGGCCAGGGTTACTTCGTCTATGACTCGAAGAAGGCCGGCGCAATCACCGTTTCGCACCTGCGCTTCGGGCCGCGCCAGATCCGGTCTTCATACCTGATCAGGAAGGCGAATTTTGTCGCCTGCCACCAGTACAGCTTCCTGGAAAAGTACGACATGCTGCGCTATGCGGCAAAGGGTGCGGTCTTCCTTCTGAATGCACCTTATTCCGCCGAGGAAGTCTGGCAGCACCTGCCATGCGAGGTCCAGAAGGACATCATCGCCAAGCAGTTGAAGTTCTATGTGATCGATGCGTACAAGGTCGCCCGCGAAAACGACATGGGCGTTCGCATCAACACGATCATGCAGACGTGCTTCTTCGCGATTTCCGGGGTCCTGCCGAAGGACGATGCCATCAAGGCCATCAAGAAGGCGATTGAGAAGACCTATGGAAAGAAGGGGCCGGCCATTGTCGAAAAGAACTTTGCTGCCGTCGATAATTCGGTGGCGAACCTGCACGAAGTGAAGGTTCCGGAAATTGCCACCAGTTGCATCCTGCGTCCGCCGGCCGTGCATCCGAAGGCCCCGGATTTCGTGAAGAACGTGACTGCCCCGATGATGTCCAGCAACGGCGAGGACCTGCCGGTTTCGGCGTTCCCGGTCGATGGCACCTGGCCGACCGGCACGACCAAGTGGGAAAAGCGCAACATCGCCCTGGAAATCCCGGTGTGGGATCCGTCCCTTTGCATTCAGTGCGGAAAGTGCAGCCTGATCTGCCCGCACGCCGCAATCAGGGCCAAGGTTTATGGTGCCGAGCATCTGGAAAAGGCCCCGGCGACTTTCAAGTGCGCCGACTACAAGGCCCCGGACTTCAAGGGCAACAAGTGGACCATCCAGATTGCGCCCGAGGACTGCACCGGCTGCGGCCTGTGCGCGAAGATTTGCCCCGGGAAGAACAAGGCCGTGGAAGGCGAAAAGGCATTGATGATGCGCGATCAGCTTCCGCTGCGTGTCACCGAGGCGCAGAATTTCGAATTCTTCCTTGGCCTGCCGAACATCGATCGCAGCAAGCTGAAGGGCGGCACCGTCAAGGGAAGCCAGCTCATGGAACCACTGTTCGAATTCTCGGGAGCCTGCGCCGGCTGCGGCGAAACTCCGTATGTGAAGCTGCTGACCCAGCTTTTCGGCGACAGGGCGTTGATTGCCAACGCGACCGGTTGCAGCTCGATCTACGGCGGCAACCTGCCCACGACCCCGTACACCGTCAATTGCGACGGGCGCGGACCGACCTGGAACAACAGCCTGTTTGAGGACAACGCCGAATTCGGTTTCGGCTTCCGGCTGGCGATCGACAAGCATCGCGAACAGGCGCTTGAACTGCTGAGCCTCCTGTCGGCGAAGATCGGCGACGAACTTGTTGCCGCGCTGGTCGAGGGCGCCGACAAGACGGATGATGCGGACATCGCCGCGCAGCGTGAACGGGTTGAAGGCCTTCGCGCGAAGCTCGCCGACGACAAGTCACCGGAAGCCCGCCGCCTGCTGGTTCTTGCGGACTACCTGGTTCACAAGAGCGTGTGGATCCTGGGCGGTGACGGATGGGCCTATGACATCGGTTACGGCGGACTGGATCACGTCCTGGCCCAGGGCCGGAACGTCAATATCCTGGTTCTGGATACCGAGGTTTACAGCAACACCGGCGGACAGGCGTCCAAGTCAACCCCGCTGGGGGCTGCCGCCAAATTCGCGATGGCTGGAAAGGGTACCGCCAAGAAGGACCTGGCAATGATCGCCATGACCTATGGCAACGTCTATGTGGCGAAGGTCGCAATCGGCGCGAAGGATGCCCAGACCGTCAAGGCGTTCAAGGAAGCAGAATCCTGGCCGGGAACGTCCATCATCATCGCTTACTCGCACTGCATCGCCCACGGTTACGAGCTGATCGACGGGCCGGACCATCAGGCCACCGCAGTCAGCACCGGCATCTGGCCGCTGTTCCGCTGGGATCCCAGGCGTCTTGCGGAAGGTCTGAGTCCGTTGCAGCTTGATTCTGCCGCGCCGGTCGGCGATGTCGGGGACTTCGTGAAGAACGAGACCCGCTTCCGGATGGTGCAGGCCGCGAACCCGGATCGTTTCGAGAAGCTGATGGATATGGCCCGCAAGGAGGTCGCGACGCGATTTGCCATGTACGACCAGATTTCGAAGATGGACTTCTCGACCCAGAAGGATTCCGAGTAAGGGCTCCTGATTCCCGCCGTCCTGCAGTTCCCGTCCGGCCACATCCCCATTTATTGCCTTGATTCCGGTCGAGGGTTAGAATACACGGCGCCGGACTATGTCCAGCATCCAAGCTTACCTGGTGAAACGAGGACTTCAGATGCCGATTGACAACGGAAAGAATGGCAAGCTCATGATGCCACCGCCGATTCCCGACTCGCCCTCCCAGCCCCCGCGCAGCCGCGAGTACATGCCGGTCAAGGTTGACAGCGGCGCCGCGATGGGTGAAATCCTGCTGCGCGAGAAACTGGTCAACGTGGATCAGCTCCACGAGGCCAAGCAGGTTCAGGGTGACGGCGAAAATCTGGGATATACGCTTGCAAGGCTTGGATATCTTGAAGAAAGCCAGCTTCTCAACTTCCTTTCCCGCCAGTACGGGGTTCCTTCGATCAATCTGGACGAGGTCGAGGTAATCGACGACGTGATCTCCCTGGTGCCCAGGGAGGTGGCGGAGCGTCATTGCCTGATGCCAATCGCGAGGCAGGGTTCGACCATCATCGTGGCGATGACCGACCCCGGCAACATCTACGCGATGGACGACCTGAAGTTTCTTACAGGCCTGAACGTGGAATCGGTGGTTGCCTCCGAGACCGCGATTAAGACGGCCATCGAGAGGTATTACGGCGAGTCGAAGGCAGGGGCGGATCTGGATGGAATCATCCGCGAAATGCAGGAGGAGGACGACGAGGTCAGCCTGGTTGATGAAGCCGACGCCGTCGATGTCACCGACCTGACCAAGGCGACCGAGGAAGCACCGGTTGTCAGGCTCGTCAACATGATCCTGGTTGACGCGGTCAAGCGCCAGGCTTCCGATATCCACGTCGAGAGTTACGAAAAGGACTTCCGCGTCAGGTACAGGATGGACGGGGTTCTTTACGAAATAATGCGTCCGCCGATGCGGTTCAAGAACGCGATCACGTCCCGTCTGAAGATCATGGCCGAACTGGATATCGCCGAAAGGCGTCTGCCCCAGGACGGCCGTATCAGGATGGTGATGGGACACAAGAAGGAAGTCGATTTCCGCGTGTCGGTCCTGCCGTGCCTCTTCGGCGAGAAGATTGTTCTTCGAATCCTGGATAAGGGCGCCCTGAAGCTGTCCCTGGATGCGATCGGTTTCGAGGCCAAGCCGCTGGCCCATTTCCGCGAGGCCATCAATCAGCCGTGGGGAATGGTGCTGGTTACCGGTCCGACGGGATCCGGAAAATCGACGACCCTGTATTCGGCGCTTTCCGAATTGAACATGCCCGACACGAATATCTCCACGGCCGAAGACCCGGTTGAAATGAACATTTCGGGCATCAATCAGGTTCACGTGCGTGAAGACATCGGGCTGACGTTTGCATCCGCGTTGAGATCCTTCATGCGGCAGGACCCCGACATCATCATGGTCGGGGAGATTCGAGACTTCGAAACGGCCGAAACCGCGGTCAAGGCCGCGTTGACAGGCCACCTGGTGCTTTCGACCCTGCATACGAACGATGCGCCATCGACCATCAACCGACTTCTGAACATGGGTATCGAACCGTTCCTGCTGACGGCCACGCTTGTCCTGATTTGTGCCCAGCGACTGGTACGCAGGATTTGCCCGGAATGCAAGGAACCTTTCCCGGTCGATAAGAGCGTCCTCATCGACATCGGCTTTTCGCCGGAGCAGGCAGAGGGCCTGGTTCCGATGAAGGGCAAGGGCTGCAAGAATTGCAACGGGACCGGTTACCGCGGTCGGTCCGGTCTTTACGAGATCATGCCGATGTTCGACGAATTGAAGGAATACGTCCTGCAGGGATATTCGGCGATTGAACTGAAGCGTGAAGCCATGAAGATGGGGATGCTGACGTTGCGTCAGGCCGGCCTGGCCAAGGTGGCGGCGGGAACGGCGACGATCGAGGAAGTCCTGCGCGTGACCCGCGCGGACTGATGCTCGATCGGGGTTATGGGATGATGGAAGAAGGCAGAAGATCCAATACGCAGAATATGCAGGCGGTCAGGGCGGGAGACTCCGGGATGGCCAGGAATCCAACCGTTCAGGCGCAGCCACAGAGTGCCCCGTCACAGAGTGCCCCGTCACAGAGTGCGCCGGTTCAGGGCTCGCCGACCCAGATAGTTCAGACAAACGCCGGTCCGGCAGGGCAGGGTGGTCAGGGCGTTCCCGGTCTTGACATCAACCAGTTGCTTCAGGTGATGGTTGAAAAGAATGCGTCCGATCTTCACATCACCGTCGGTTCGCCGCCGCAGTTGAGGATTGACGGGTCGCTTTATCCGATCAAGGTTCCCCCGCTGATCCCGGCCGACACGCAGCGCCTCTGCTTCAGCATCCTGAACGACGCGCAGCGCCAGAAATTCGAGGACATGCACGAAGTCGATCTGTCCTTCCAGTGGCGAACCAAGAGTCGTTTCCGGGCGAATTTCTTCATGCAGCGCGGCAGTATCGCCGGTGCAATCCGACAGATCCCCCAGAAGATCCTGTCGATGGAGGAACTCGGGCTGCCTCCGGCGCTGGCGCAGGTTCTGGATCGACCGCGCGGCCTTGTGCTGGTAACCGGCCCGACCGGTTCCGGCAAATCTACATCGCTGGCTTCGATGGTTGATACCATCAACCAGAGGCGCCGCGGTCATATCATCACGATCGAGGATCCGATCGAGTTCCTTCACCGCCACAAGAACTGCATTGTCAACCAGCGTGAAATCGGCGCGGACACGGCGGACTTCCACGGTGCGTTGCGTTATATCATGCGACAGGATCCGGACGTCGTCCTTGTCGGCGAAATCCGCGACCGGGAAACCATGGAAACCGCGTTGACGCTTTCGGAAACCGGCCACCTGGTTTTCTCGACCCTGCATACCAACGGCGCCGTCCAGACGCTGCATCGCGTGATGGACCTTTTCCCTGCCGATCAGCAGGAACGCGTTCGAACCCAGCTTTCGTTCGTTATCGAGGGAATCATGTCCCAGCAGTTGCTGCGGCGTGTTGATGGCGGTCGCGTGGTTGCGGTCGAATTGATGATTCCGAATGCCGCCATTCGTAATCTTATTCGGGAAGGCAAGGCTCATCAGATATACTCACAGATGCAGATGGGACAGGCGAAGTTCGGGATGCAGACGATGAACCAGTCGTTGCTGCGTCTTCACCAGGAAGGATACATCACCCGCGATGACTGCCTGATGACGGCGGGTGACCTGGAAGAGATGATTGCAATGCTTAACGGATGACGTCCGCATTGGAGGTTTGAATGGCCAAGTTCAGCTGGGAAGCGACATCGGCGGAAGGAATCAGGAAGAAGGGCGTAATCGATGCCGCCAGCCCCGACGAGGCCAGGAAGCGCCTTCGATCGATGAACCTGGAGCCGGTATCGGTCAGCCGCAGCCTGTCGTCAATCGAGATTACGATTCCCAGGCTCAGCGGCATCCCGATGAAGACGCTGGTCGTCTTCACCCGTCAGCTTGCGACGATGATTGACGCGGGCCTTCCCCTGGTTCAATGCCTGGACATCCTTGGAACCCAGGAGCCCGACCTGGAATTCAAGAAGATCATCATGGGCGTCAAGGCACACGTCGAAACCGGCGGAACGCTGGCCGACGGCATGAAGAAGTATCCGAAGGCCTTCGATACGCTTTTCGTTTCGCTTGTCCAGGCCGGCGAAGTCGGCGGTATTCTGGATACCATCTTGAACAGGCTTGCCGCATATGTGGAAAAGAACCAGAAGACGAAGCAGAAGGTTCAGGCGGCGCTGAAGTATCCGACATTCGTTTCCGTGGCCGCCGTCGTAATCGTCGGCTTCATGCTCTGGAAGATCGTTCCCCAGTTCGCCGGCATGTTCAAGAGCCTTGGCGGCGCCGAGCTTCCGGCGTTGACGGCCATGGTTGTCGCGGCATCGGAATGGTTCGTCAACCACATCATCATCATCCTGCTGATTGCGACAGGTGCGGTGGTCGGATTCACTCTGTTCAAGAAGTCCAAATTCGGCATTTCCTTTCTGGACAAGGTCGCGCTGCGCCTGCCAGTAATCGGCGACCTGATCAGGAAGTCGGCGGTCGCCCGATTCACGAGGACGCTCGGCACCCTGATATCGTCCGGTGTTCCAATCATGGAAGCGCTTGATGTCGTTGCAAGATCTGCCGGAAACGTCCATATCGAAGCCGCAATCATGCACACCCGCGCCAAGGTGGCTGAAGGTCACAATATTGCCGGTCCGCTGGGTGAAACGAAGATCTTTCCGTCGATGGTCGTCCAGATGGTCGGCGTCGGGGAATCGACCGGCGCACTGGACGTCATGCTTACCAAGATCGCCGACTTCTACGACGACGAGGTCGATGTCGCCGTCGATTCGCTTACGTCACTCATGGAACCATTGCTGATGATTGTCATCGGCGGATCGGTCGGCGTCGTGCTCATTTCGATGTACCTGCCGATCTTCGGCATGGCGGACAATCTTTCCAGAAAGCAATAGGCGCCCCGCGCCCGGTGGCACGAATGTTCGGCCAGATTCGACTACGCCCCGACCATACAGAATCGTCACGAATCAGGAACCTGCTCAGGTCTCTTTCCCTTCGGGACAGCTTTCCGCTTGAGTCGATGGATCGGGACGACGGCGACAGCAGCAACACCTTCAGGGGACGCCTGGTGTGGCTGTCGTGGATCCGGCTGGCAATGCTTGTCGCGCTGGCGGGATCCACGATTGGCTTCTCGCTTGGCGAGAATGTCGCGCTTGATGGAGATGCCCGCGGTTTCCTGATGTGGTTCACCATTGTCTGCATCGTTCCTGGATCCCTGTACTTTCCGCTGATCCTTGCCGTCCGGTCGATGGTCGCCCTGCGCAGTGTCGCGGTGATTCAGATCATCCAGGACAGTGCCTTCGCCGCCGTCATGGTGACAACGACCGGCGGTTCGACATCCGGCTTCACGTTCTTCTTTCCCCTTATGATCATCATTGCCGGACTGTTGCTTCAGAAGACCGGAGCGTTGATAGGCATCCTTATCTCGTCACTGTTCCTGCTGATCATTTCCATGTGGGAAATCGGAATGCTCGTTCCGCCCCCGATGATTGGGACGATGCTGACGACGGGACGGTTCGAGGATGTCTTTTACGCGTACGCGATCAATGTTGTGGCGTTCATCGTCGTCGGGGTGCTTTCCAATTTTTTGATGGCCCAGATTCGCAAGTCCGATGTCGAGCGCGAAACCTATCGGATTGACCTGGCCGATCTGCGCATCCTGCACGAGACGATCATTTCTTCCCTTGACACCGGGCTGGTGACGGTTTCCCTGGAAGGCACCGTGGTTCATCTCAACAGGGCGGCGGCACAGCTTCTGCGTCTTGATGCACGGGCCGCCGTCGGCCAGCCGATTCAGTCCATCCTGCCGGAACTCAATCGTCCGCTTGAAGACATCGAGGGCGAGGTCGATATAGTTCGAAAGTCCGGGGATGAGGCGCCTTCGTATTTCCTGGTCGTCGTTAAGCCCCTGCTGTCAAGTCGGTGGATGATGGTGGGCCGCTTGATCAGAATCGAGGACGTAACCGGCATTCGCCAGATGGAGGCCCAGAGGAAGGAAGATGAACGCCTGGCGACAATAGGCAAGCTGTCGGCCGTGGTCGCGCACGAAATCCGCAATCCGCTGGCGGCGATTTCGGCATCGGCCCAGATGGTTGCCATGTCGCCTCAGGTGGGTGAGGAAGATCGCCAGGCCCTGGAGATTGTGGTTAAGGAGACTGATCACCTCAACGAGTGGATCACGGATCTGCTGGATTATGCCAGGCCTAAGAGGGGTGTCCTGTCGAAGTTCGATCTCTCGGAGATGGTTCTTCACCAGGCCGGCCTTGCCGGTTCGTTCGAGGGTGCCGTGGGCGTCTCGATAATCACCGACATCGAACCGGACGTGATTATCAAGGGGGATTCCCAGAGGTTTGGACGCGTCGTCATGAACATCATGAAGAACGCGGTTGAGGCCATGAACGGGATAGGAACCATCAAGGTCGGGTTGAAGACCGGCCAGTCCGGCTCCGGAGAGTCTTCAAATGAAACTCCGCCGCCCCCGGTCGCCGTGCTGACCATATTCAATGACGGCCCGGCAATCCCGCCAGAGGAACTGGGCCGGATATTTGATACCTTCTACACAACCAAGGCTCGTGGAACAGGGCTTGGCCTTTCCACCGTCGCGCAGATATGCGCCGATTACGGGGCGAAACTCTCGGTGACCAGCGACGAGCATGAAGGTACCGAATTCAGGGTGGAAATACCCCTGTGACGGACGGTCTGATGGAATCACTCTCACTGGTATTCGAAGGCGGCTTCAAGTTATCCGGCGGAATCCTTGGATTTGATCACCCCGGGGCCGGCCTTTCCTTCCTGTCGTCCGCCGAGGTGCCCGGGGCGTGGAGGTCAAGGAAGCCGCTGTGTACCGAAACGACGGCTTCGTTGTTGCGAAACCTGAGACGTGAGTTCCGCGCGCTGGTTCTGCCTTATTCGAGGCCGACCGGCATCGGATCAATCATCGTGACACTGTTCCCGGCGGCCCCGTTGCCGGGGGCCGCGGCAATCCTTGTCGAGCATGGCGGCCGGCGGCTTCTGTACTGCGCCGGACTTCCGGATCGTTCGGTTCACCTTCCGGCCTGTGACATTGTGGCTGCAGTTGTGGCCCCGGAGCCCGGCCTGCCTTCCGCCGACTTTCGGGAAAGGCTTACCAGGTCGGTCACGACGGCGCTGTCGGCCGGCATGACCCCGGTCATCAGGAGCAACTCCTTTGGTGGAGCCATCGCCGTCAGCCAGGCGCTTTCACTTGCCGGAGTTCCCTGCCGCCAGCATGAAAACGGTTTCCGGCATAACGCGGTGTGGCGGGCGACCGGATTCGATTCCTGCCTCTGCGCCCGTCTTGGTTCGCGCATTCCGGCGGGTTCGGCCGTCCTTCTGCCGCTTCATCTTTCGCAAGGAGCCGTCGAGTCCAGGATCGTCGCTCCCTGGAGGATATGCGTTGCCAGACCGGGCGAGGACGGCGGGCCCGCGCCCTGCGACGAACTGATCCGTCTTCATGCGGGCCTTGAACCCGTTTCCATGGTTGAGCTTGTTTCCAGGACATCCCCGGCGGAAGTCGTGGTCTGGGGCCAGGGAGCCGAGCCATGCCGGGCCATGCTTGCCGGCAGCGGTGTCAAAGTGCGGACTGTCGATGGAACCAGGCAGTGCGCGCTGGATCTGTCATGACCTTTCAGTGAGTCCCCGGGACGGGGCTGTCGGTCGAACCGTGGGCTGTCTTCAGGCAAGTCTTTCGAGCAGGGCCTTCAGGAAATCATAGAAAATCCTGGTGGATGGAATCGAAAGCGTTTCCTCGGGGGAATGTGCCCCGGTGATGTTCGGACCAAAAGAAATCATGTCCATTCCCGGGTATTTCTCGCCGATGACGCCGCACTCGAGACCGGCGTGAATCGCGGTGACCCGGGGATCGACGCCGGTTCTTTCCTTCCACAGCGCCCTGGCCGTCTTCAGGACTTTTGAATCCATGTCGGGACGCCAGCCGGGATAGGAATTGATCAGTTCGCAGTCGGCACCGGCCAGGCCGGCGACCGCGCGAATCGATTCACGGACCGCTTCCATTGCAGATCCAACCATCGATCGGCTGTTGCACAGGATCTGGACAGAGCCATCCAGCGTCGTGACCTGGGCCATGTTCGAAGACGTTTCAACCAGGCCGACGATGGCCTGGCTCATCGTTACCGGGCCATGGGGCAGCGCCAGCAGCATCTTCCAGATTGCGGGCGATTCGGCGATAGCCTGGCACTCGCATTCAACCGGGGTGACAGACAGGTTGACGCCGGGATCCGACTTCCCAAGTTCGATCTTCACTGTCTGTTGAAGCGTCGCCACGGCCGATTTGAAGTGATCGGCGTCTGATTCCGGGATGAAGACGCAGGCCTCGGCATCCCGTGGGATAGCGTTTCGCTTGGTGCCACCCGAAATCGTGCAGAAAAGCGGCGGATGGATGGGATCGAGCACGGTTGCCATCCTGGCAAGCAGCCGAATCGAGTTGCCACGGCCGGCATGAATCTCAAGGCCGGAGTGGCCCCCACGCAGGCCTGAAACCCCGATCCTGAATGCCATGGTTCCGGCCGGACGGGGTATTGCCGTTGTCTTCATGGTAATCGTCGTGTCGCCGCCGCCGGCGCAACCAACGTACATGGTGCCTTCTTCTTCCGAGTCCAGGTTCAGCATCACCCTGCCTCGAAGAAGATCGGGTTCAAGCCCGAAAGCACCGCCCATGCCGGTCTCCTCGTCAACGGTCAGCAGCAGTTCAAGGGGCCCGTGCACGCATGACGGGTCGATTGCGGCGGCCATTCCGGCGGCGACGCCAATGCCGTTGTCGGCGCCAAGCGTGGTGCCGCGGGTGCGTATGAATTCCCCTTCAACAAAGGCCGGAATGGGATCCGTCTCGAAGTCGATCGCGGTTTCCGGCGTCTTTTCCCAGACAATGTCCAGATGTCCCTGGATGACGATGATCGGCGCGCTTTCGTGTCCCGGCGTGGCTGGAACCGATATGGCGATGCTGCCGGCCGCGCCTTCCCTGACGTCGAAGCCGTGCCTGCGGGCCCATGCCAGGCAGTATTCACGGGCGGCTTCTTCCTTTTTCGAACCGCGCGGTATCGCAACCAGATCGTCGAAGATTTCAAAAACAACCCTTGGCTCAAGATCACGGATTCCGGTTCCCATTGGCAGCCTCCAAAGCAATTGCGGTCACAGGATATCATGTCCGCGATGCTTGTCCACCTTGCCTGAAACACGCAGTGAAAGTACTATTCCCGAAGCAATTGATGAATAATCCGGCATGAACCTGATTCTGCGGAGGAACCGATGCCCAGAGGCTTGATACCCGCGATACTCGTCGCAATGCTGACTTCAACCGCCTGCGCCCCCGCCTTCACCGGCCGATGGGACGGTTCCGGTGAAATCGGCGAGGCCGGGTATTTCAGTTTCAGCCTGGATTTTGTAAAGGGGCCCGGCTCCGGGGAATTCCGGACAGATAAGTCAGATGTCGTTGCCGGGCCGGTATGTCAGGTGGTTCGCCGCGACCGGCACGTTGAATTTGTCATCGCGTCCCGGTCCGGCTCGGCGGATTGTGCAAGCCTTTCCTATCCACTGACTTTTGTCGGTGATTTTGGACAGGATGTCGTTACCGGAAGCGTGCTTGAACGGAAAACCGATGGTGGCGAGCGCCTCGTCGGGGTTTTCCGGGCTTTCAGGGTCAGGAAGGATAAGTAACCGGAGGTGTTGACGTGGCTCTTCTGAAATTCCAGGACGAGACCGGTGCCGAGCAGTTCGTTCACGTTGGTCCGGATCGCCCGGAGATAACGATCGGGCGCGTCAGAACCTGTGACCTGGTGACGACTAACATCACCGTTTCGCGCCGTCACGCATCGGTCACCTTTCAGGATGGCAAGTTCATCCTTCGTGACCTGAACAGCGCCAACGGCGTATTTTACAACAAGCAGCGCGTTGGCGAACTGGTGCTCAAGGACGGCGATTCGATGCTTGTCGGCAGCATGCCGGTTTTTTTCGAGCTTGAGCCAAGCGACATGAAGGGGCATTCCGCCTCTGCCGCCGTCGCGCCTTCCAGGGATCCAGTTCATGCCCGTCCGACTGTTGCGGCCCCCGGAACCGGCGTGCAAGGTCAGCAGGAGGCGGCGCCGGCTCCAGCCCCCGGGCCGGCACCAGCGCCGGCCCCAAAGCCCCCGGTCGCGCAGGCACCGGCGGCGGCCCGGCAGCCGGCACCGGCACAAGCGCCAGCCCCAAAGCCCCCGGTCGCTCAGGCACCGGTACCCAGGCCGGCACCGGCACCCAGGGCTCCGGTTCAGCCTGCACCGGCACCCAGGCCGGCACCGGTGGCGTCTCCAGTTGCCAAAGCCGCCCCCGCCCCGGCGGCGCAACCCGCCCCCGAACAGCAGGACAGGGCTCCAAGGAATGTTCCGGCAGCCTTCAGGGCCGACTGGAAGCCTTCAGCGGCACCAAGGCCCGCGCCGGCAGCCACCGCGAAGCCATCCGTCCAGAGATCGGTCGTGGCCAGGCCCGCCAGCGATCCAGGCCCGTCTGTCGCATCCGATGGCCCGCGTGTCGACGACGAACTCGACAGCACCCTGGTTCAGCAGCCCGGGCAGGGCGGTCGCCCGGTTCAGCCAGTGACTGCCGTTCCCCCGAAGCCGGTTTCGCCAGGGGAGTCCTCCGGCCGGACTGTCGAACTTGAAAAGGCGCTTGAACTGGAGCGGGCAGATCGTCTTCAGATTGCCGAGGCGCTGAAGGTGGCCCAAGAGCGTTACTACGATGCATCCGAGCGTGCCGACATTGCCGAAGCGGCGCTGATCGATGTCAAGTCGGAAATGGATCTGATTTCCCAGGAAAACCGTGAAATGGCGGATCGGGCCGACCAGCTTGAACGTGAGAATGCTGACCTGTTGCAGGAAATCGATGATTTGCGTCGCGAAAGAACCGAGAACTCTTCGTCCGCGAGCTCAGTCCAGCAGCAGATTTCGTCGCTTCAGGCAGAGGTCGGCAGGTTGAAGGGCGAGCTTTCCAGAAGGGAACTGGAGGTGTCGTCGCTGAAGAGTGAACTGGAGCAGGCCAGGACGACCACGCAACCCGCTTCGTCGGGCGATCTTGATGCCGCCCTGCGCCAGATAGAAGAACTGAAGATGTCCAACAAGGGCTACCTGAAAAGAATCGGGCGCCTGATGGAAGAGCAGGAGAAGGCGGTTCCATGCGGCGTGATCGTGACTCCGGAAGTCATCGGACTGGCCGATCGTCTGGTTGATCTGGCCGGGGAATCGATCGACGCAGCCAGCCTGGCGCGAAGTCTTGTTTCCGAACTGAAGGCTGCCGGTGCCGCGGACGAGACGGTTCTTGAAATGAGATCCGCCATCGCGAGCCTGGCCGATTCCGTCAATGATCTTCGAAAGGTTTCGGCGGACATGCAGACGATGCTCAAGCCGCCCGTCCAGGACTGATCCACCGTAATTCAATACTGATATTCACGACTGGGATGGATCGCGTTATATTGTGTCGTTCCATGTTCCCTGCGGATTTCCCCTGGAGGTTTCGAATGAAGGTAATCGTTAACGCTGTTGTGGCCCTGGCAGCCCTGGTTGTCATGATTTCGGGCGCAAACGCCGGTGAACAGATGCATCAGGTAACCATTGACGACGTCATGAAGTTCCGGGTTATCAACAATGTCAGCCTGCTGCCGTCGGGTGATTTCATCCTCCGAGTCCAGGACTGGGGAACCGATCGCTCGTTTGCAAAGGATCTGTATCTGCTTGGTGCCGATGGAAGGCTGCGCCAGCTTACTTTCTCGGGAAAGCTGAAGGGCGACTTCGCGGTCTCGCCGGATGGCAAGTCGATTGTCTTTGCCGGTGAACGCGACGGCAAGGCCGGTCTGTACGTTCTTCCGCTTGATGGCGGCGAAAGCCGGCTGGTGCTTGGAATGCCGATCGGCGTTTCCTCGCTGCGCTGGGCCGGGAACAAGGTGTATTTTTCGGCGGCGGTCTTCCCTGATTGCGGAATCGACTTCGAATGCACCAGAAAGCGCCTGGAACAGAAGAAGGACGTGACGTCCGCCATGGTTTACGACGACCTTTACGTCCGGCCATGGAGTTCCTGGTGGGACGGCACGCGCAACAACCTGTTTGCGTTCGATTTTGCAACTGGCGTTGTTGACCCGGTGGCAAGCGGTGATTTCGACGTTCCGACGGTTCCGTGGGGCGGGGTCGAGGATTACGACATTTCCCCCGATGGAAAGTCGGTCTGCTATACCGCCAAGAAGGATCCCAAGAAGTACCTTTCAACAAACGACGACCTGTTTGAAGTCACCGGGGGCAAGGAAAAGAACCTGACCGCAAAGAACCTGGCTTCCGACCGCGCGCCGCGCTATTCGCCCGACGGAAAGTTCATCGCCTTCCTTTCGCAGGAAAAGCCCGGCTATGAGTCGGATCGGATCCTTCTGAAGGTCATCGATCGCAAGCGGGGCGAGGTCGTTTCCCTGACCGACGCCCTTGACAACTGGGTGATGGATTTCGTCTGGGCCGCGGACAGCCAGTCGCTTATCGCGACCGTGGCGCGGGAGGGTCACCGGGTTCTGTATCGCGTTTCCCTGAACAAGCGCACCGGCTTCACCCCTATGTTCGACAGCGGCATGTACCGCAACCTGATTCTTTCGGCCGACGGGAAGACCCTTTTCCATACCAGGGAAACGATTACGACCCCGCCCGAAGTGTATGCGATGGATCTGGCAACCGGGGCCGCCCGTCAGCTTACGAATCTAAACGGTGAGGCGCTCAAGAACCTGCTGCTTCCTGAGATCGAACAGATTCGCTGGGACGGCGCGAAGGTCGATGGCGTCCCGCAGCGTGTTCACGGGTTCCTGGCCAGACCGGTCGGCGCCGACGGGAAGGCTTTGAAGAAGAAGGTTCCGCTGGTCGTCATGGTTCATGGCGGACCCCAGGGCGCGTGGGAAAATTCGATGCATCCACGCTGGACCCCGCTTGGGCTGACTGGGAACGGCTATGCAGTGGCGATGCCGAATCCGACCGGAAGCTTTGGCTACAAGCAGGATTTCGTCAACAAGGTCTCGACCGACTGGGGCGGACGCGCGTACGAAGACATCATGGGAATGGTCGATTACCTTTCAAAGGATTCACTGATTGACGGGAGTTCCGTGGCCGCGATGGGTGGTTCGTATGGCGGGTACATGGCCAACTGGATGGAGGCGAAGGCCGGCACCAGGTTCAAGTGCCTGATTTCGCATGCGGGTCCGGCGGATCTGGAAATCATGTACGGGACGACCGACGAGCTCTGGTTCCCCGAATACGAATTCCGCGGGCCGCCCTGGGCCGAGCCCGAAGAATACCGGAAGTGGTCGCCGCTGTCGTACGTGATGGACTTCAAGACCCCGATGCTGGTCATGCACGGCGCGAACGACTTCAGGGTTCCGCTTGAGCAGGCACTTGCAATGTTCACCGCCTTGAAGCGGCGCAACATCGACTCCCGGCTGGTCGTTTTCCCGGACGAGGATCATTTCGTCAACACTCCGAAAAACAGGCGTTTCTGGTATCGGACGGTTAACGAATGGCTGGATAAGTATCTGAAGAAGTGATCAACGGCAATCCAGGCTTCCTGCCATCAGAGTTTTCCCGCCGCCTGCGGGCGTTTCCCGACCACCTGATGCGAAGGTCGGTTCTGAAAAACGCCATCGCCGCCATGTCCGACGACGATATACTGGCCCTGGCCGGATATCTTGTCTGTCGCACGGACGCGGACGATTCACGCCAGGTCTGGCTTGATTTCGTAAGGGAAATCCTGCTGACCCCACCCTGGTCGGCGGAACGGATGGGGCTTGTTGCCAGTTATCCCGCCATCCGGGAGCGTCGTCCGGTGCTTGAATTCCTGGGCATTGACGATGAACGTTGCCGCGCCGGTGGCGGTCGATTCGGCCAGTGGGCGATGGAGGACATCCCCCTCGGCGTGCGGAAGGCGAAGGCAAGGTTGAGCAACAGGGACACGTTGCTTCAGTTGACCCAGGATCCGGATCCGTCCGTGGCAAGGATTCTTCTGGACAATCCGTTCGTGACCGAGGTGATGGCCTTGCGGGTCACCACAAAGCGTCCCCAGAAGGCCCAGATTCTTCGTGGTGTGATGGAGTCCCGCTTCATTACGTCCGAGACGGTCCAGAATTCGCTGGTGAACAATCCCTACTGTCCCACGCGGATGGCGGTGGCCCTGGTTCCGCTGCTTTCCAGGACGCACCGGGCCGAAACGGCGGATTCCGGCAGCGTTGACGAGGCCGTGCGAAATGCCGCGGCTGCGATGAACCTTTGAATCAAGAACAAGGTCACAGAAGCGGGGGTTCCTGTTCCTTCTGCTCGGCCTCGCTTGCGGCCGCGTCGCGCAGGGCGTTGTAGAACAGCTTCACGTCATACACGGGCTTTCCCTGCGGTGCCGGCCGGTTTTCGTAGTAGATCTGAAGAAGCTTCAGGCTGTTCGGTCCGATCAGGCTCGCAAGGTGGTTCAGGAAATGGTCCTGTCGGAAGCGCTGCATGAAGAATGTGGCGATTTCCAGGCGAACCCCGGGATCCTGCAGGTCTCCCGAAGCCTCCGGCAGATGGCTTATAAGCCTGGCGATGTGCCACCCGAATCTGGATCTGACCGGGCTGGTGAACTGCCCGGGCGACAGCTTCATGACTTCTTCGGCAAGGGTGGAGTCGATGTGGGTAAGCCCCTTCTGGTAGCCGGCCTTCCTGTCGAAAGCGAACGAGTACTCCTGGTATGTCAGGTGATATGCCCGCTTCTTGAACTCGGGCGCGAAAATCGCCATGTCGGCAACTTCCGGCGGATCCTGTTCAAGCATCTGCCTGACGGCGGCCATCGGCGCCTGGCCCTCGTTCATGCATTCCTCGAACACCGCCGGGTCGCATGATTTCGGGTCGGAGCAGCAGATCCATTGATAATCCTGGACGTCGTACAGATCCACGTGATTGAAACGGGCCCAGACCTGCGGAAGGGCGAACATCTCCTTCAGCATGCCTTCCGGCACGTCCTGGGGTTGAAACTCCTGGACAATCTTTTTTTCGACATACCTGCTGGCCAGCGCACGCTCGAAGACCGACCTTTCTGGCACGAATCCGCGTCCATCGACCGCCTTGCGGGCCAGCAGTTCCTCCACCAGCACGGAATCAAGGACTTCCTGTGGGTCGGCCCCGGCGTCCGCCCGGGAAAATGCTTCCCTGACGCGCCAGGCCGGGATGGCCACATCGCCGGCGCGTGCAACGATTTCATCGTCGCCAACGCCGTTCCACGCGGGCGAATCCACCAGGATTTCAATCGGTTCGACGACGGAAGGGCGCTGCGGGATTTCCTGGCTGCAGCCGATCGACGCGGCGCAGGCCAGAAACAGAAGCGGCAACGTTTGCATCAGTCGCGTGCCAGGCACGTAAGCCATCAGTTCAAGCCCCCAGAACCCGAAGAGATCAGTTAATTGAAGAGCAGTCGGCGGTTGTGCCGCGCTTGTCAATCTGCAGATACGGGTTATAGCAGTACGATGCCGAGAATCCGGACGCGTCGGCGGTCGGCGTGAGCCTGTGTCTTTGCGCGAAGTAATACGCCGGATGGATGAAGAAAGTGCCTTCCGAGAATTCCGTGTAGTAGAGATAGGCGTTCATCGTGGCTGGTTCCCACTCCCATCTCCAGGGGCTCTTGCCGCCTGCCGTGGTTCCCGTCGGACTCGGCCTGAAGTTGCCGGGCAGCACCATTCCGGATCCGGCCATTCCCTGGGGGGGCACATAGTCGATGGTCGCGCCGAACATCTGACCCTCGTCGATGCGGTCGCGCCTTACCCACCAGTCCTCGATCGCCAGGCGCAAGCCGTACCCCACGTCGCTGCCTTCCGAATTTTTGTACGCGAACGGTGTGTTCAGCGTTTCCGCGTCGGTTCCCTTGTGGGAGAAATGCATGATGTTCAGCGTCGATTTCATGGCCGAATCGAGCTGGCACTTGAAATCGAGCGAGTCTTCCTTTGTGACCTGAATCCACGCGCATGATTCGTGCGACTTGCTGGTGATGTAGTTCTGGAAGTGTCCGCCAGGGAAGAGCTGGTCTTTCGGGAACACCCAGTTTGCGTTGTATTTCCTGCGATCGCCGTCGTTGTAATTGCCGTTTCCGTCATCGATGACCAGACCGGACTCGGTGGTCACGAAGCTGCGGATATCCTCGAAGCCGCCGTTGCCGAAGTATGTCTCGACCGCAATCGGTTCCTCGGGATCCTTCTGGACGACGACCATGGTTCCGGAGACCTGGTTTCCAAACACGAATGTCGAATCATCGTGCCTGGCGTAGTAGTACATGTACCTTATGAAATAATGGGTATAGGTCTCGATGACGTCGTAATACACCCAGATCGGCAGGCTCTGCGCGGCTTCCAGCGATGGAACGTTGTTGTCCATGTTCCAGTCAAGGTCGAAATTGACCGACGTCGGGTAGTCCCACTGTGGCGCAAGAATCTGGGTCGCCTGGTACAGCCTTGGTGCATATCGGGACGCGATTTCGCGATATCCGTCCATGCCGTCCGGGCCCCTGGTGGAGAACCTGAACGTGTAGTCGCTTCCGAGCTCGTTGGCGGCCAGGTCCTGGACGCTTCCGGAGATGCGGAAGCTGTAAGGGGCCAGCGACTGGATCTGGGTCGTTGATTCAGGCGTGAATGAAACCGTGAACGATGTCGCGTCGTATTCGATGGTTCCAGGAACCGACTGGCCATAAACGTCGAAAAGTTTCAGGAAATCGGCACTCAGAAACACCGCCCGCATGTCTTCGCTGAAAGTGACGCGGACGACGAAATCGGTCGGGATTCCGGTTTCCTCGTTCATCGGGTATGTCGCCACCACAAGGGGGGGGACTTCGTCCGGTGGAATTTCGACCGGAATGTCGGGCGTCGAAGTCTCGGACACGTCGCTTCCGACGTCGGGATTCGCAAGGTCATGGCCACCCTGGTCATTTCCGGTGTCGATCTGGATAACGATATCGATTCCGCCATCATCGGCTTCGACGTCCTGATCCTGGGGCGTTCCGCCGCACCCGGCCATCAGGAAAGAAACGGCCAGAATTGCCAGCACGTCAACTCTGAAAATACCCATAAGTCTGTTCATCCGCAGGATCCTCCGTGTTGCCCGGCCCCGTCTGGCGGCAAATGTCGATGAAGTGCCGGAACACTGGAATAAAGACATGCAAAGACTCGCAAAAACGGCCCTGGATGTCAATTGGATGCTGCTGTCGTCAACCCCGTCCGAAACATTGACAAGACCCCGGTTGACTTGTTGCCGCGCGTGATTATTTTCCTGTCCGAACCGGGCCACGGGCCCCTGTGACAATGGATTCTGATTCGTCTGGAGGCGGACATGGAAAGGATAATCGGTATCGACCTTGGAACCACGAACAGTGTCGTGGCCGTGATGGAAGCTGGGGAAGCCAAGGTAATCCAGAACGAGGAAGGCGGGCGTACAACACCGTCCGTCGTTGCTTTCGACAACAAGGGTGCCGTGCTTGTCGGCCAGATTGCGAAGCGCCAGGCAATCACGAACCCGGAAAACACGATATTCAGCATCAAGCGCTTCATGGGCCGTCGCTTTGGCGAGGTCGATCAGGAAATGAAGTTCGTGCCTTACCACGTTCGGCGCGGTGAAAACGATCAGGCCGTCGTCTTGGCACAGGGAAAGGATGTAACCCCGCCCGAGGTTTCGGCCAGGATTCTTCAGAAGCTGAAGAAGGCCGCCGAGGATTATCTTGGCGGTCCGGTCAGTGCGGCCGTCATCACGGTTCCCGCGTACTTCAACGATTCGCAGCGCCAGGCGACCAAGGATGCGGGCCGGATTGCTGGACTTGAAGTCAAGCGCATCATCAACGAGCCGACAGCGGCGGCGCTTGCGTACGGAATGGACAAGAAGAAGGACCAGACAATCGCCGTCTATGACTTTGGCGGCGGTACCTTCGATATTTCGATTCTGGAAGTCGGCGACAACGTCGTCGAGGTCAAGTCAACGAACGGCGACACGCACCTTGGCGGCGACAACATCGACCTGAGGGTCATCGAGTTCCTGATCGAGGAGTTCAAGAAGGAATCCGGCATCGACGTCAGCAAGGACAAGATGGTGCTGCAGCGCCTGAAGGACGCCGCGGAAAAGGCCAAGATCGAGCTTTCGTCGATGATGGAAACGGAAGTCAGCCTGCCGTTCCTTACCGCCGACGCCAGCGGTCCCCGTCACATGAACATCCGCGTTTCCCGCGCCAAGCTCGAGCAGTTGATGCTTGATCTGGTCGAGCGTTCGATTGAACCGTGCCGCAAGGCGCTTGCCGACGCCGGACTGAAGGCTTCCGACATCGATGAAGTCGTCCTGGTCGGCGGTTCCACCAGGATTCCGCTTGTTCAGCAGAGGGTGAAGGAATTCTTCGGCCGCGAGCCGAACCGCAGCGTCAACCCGGACGAGGTCGTGGCCGTCGGGGCCGCCATCCAGGGCGCCGTGCTTACGGGCGAAGTGAAGGACATGCTGCTGCTGGACGTAACCCCGCTGAGCCTGGGGATCGAGACCCTGGGCGGCGTGATGACCAGGCTCATCGAGCGCAACACCACGATTCCGACCAGGAAGCAGGAGACGTTCTCGACCGCGGCCGATGGCCAGACAAGCGTCGAAATCCACGTCCTTCAGGGCGAGCGCGAGATGGCCGCCGGGAACCGGACGCTGGGCAAGTTCATTCTGGACGGGATTCCGCCCGCGCCGCGGGGAATTCCACAGGTCGAGGTTACTTTTGATATCGATGCGAACGGCATCCTGAACGTTTCGGCAAAGGACAAGGCGACCAGCCGCGAGCAGAAGATCACCGTCACGGCATCTTCAGGCCTGACCGAAAACGACATCAATCGGATGGTTGACGACGCGGCGAAGAACGAGGCCGAGGACAAGCGCCGGCGCGAGGAAATCGAGACCAGGAACAAGCTGGACACCATGGTCTATCAGACCGAGAAGCTGATCAAGGACAACCGCGAGAAGATTCCCGTCGGTGAACTGGCCGAGGTCGAGCGCGAAATCGAGAGGGCCAGGGAAGCCCTGAAGGGCAACGATCAGGAAGCAATCCGGAAGGCGATTGACGATGTCACCGCGGCGTCGCACAAGATGGCCGAAAAGATGTACGCCGCCGCAAGTTCGCAGCCCGGTGCCGCCCCCGGCGCCGAATCCCAGTCCGGCGCCCCCGAAGGCGAAGTCATCGACGCCGAGATTGAAGAGCAGAAATGATCCCATCCACAAGGTAAGGGCGAATGAAAATTCGCCCGCCGCGGTCGAGCACATTCCATCCGCCCCACGATCCGTGATTCCACGCTCGATGAATGACGCAGTCGTGCCTGTGGCCGGCCATGAAGTGTCCGGTTCGAGGGGCCTCACCGGAGCACTTATTGGCCGGCCCGATCCGCCCCACGATCGGTAGGGGCGAATGAAAATTCGCCCGTCCTAAATCACGTCGAAGCTTCAGCGAAGTTGTGTGGTCGTTCCGAGGTTAATCAGTTCTGGGTGGCCGGTGCGGCTTCAGCGGCCGGTGCCGGGGCAGGGGCTTCGGCGGCCGGAGCAGCTTCTGGAGCCGGTGCGGCACCTTCGGCGGCCGGAGCAGCTTCTGGAGCCGGTGCGGCACCTTCAGCAGCCGGGGCGCCTTCCGGGGCGGGCGGCGGCGCCATGGCCTTCATCTTTTCCATCTGGGCCTGCATGGCTTCCTTCATCATGCGGGCCATGTCGATCGCCCAGCCCTTTTCGGTCCGAACCATCGGTGCGCTGTTTTCCTTGCCGTTGGTCTTATAGACGACGCGCGCCTCATCCTTGTTGTCCGGGCTCACGGTCTCGGAAATGACTTCCATTCCGCCGGCCTTGCTGAAGCCCTTGCACATCTCCTTGAAGATGTCGAAGTCTTCGGCCTGGCCTTCCGGCTTCTGGGCGAAGTTCTTGAGCTGCTCGGAAATCTGGGTAAGCTGCTCGACGCTTTCCGCGGTGAGGCCACCCTTGATGCCGGCGACATCGCACTTTTCGATTGCGGTCATCCATGCCTTGAATGAATCACCGGGGGTCGGGAACTTTTCCTTGCAGGCGGTAAACGCGACAAGGGACATGGCAACTGTCAGCACCAACACGAGCTTCTTCATCTGGGACTCCATGAAAGACAAAAAAATCAAGGATGTTTCGTCCCCGAAACACCGCCTGGAACACTGTTTTGATCGATGACTTCGTCGATCAGGCCGTATTCCCTGGCCTCTTCCGGACTCAGGAACCTTTCGCGGTCGGAATCCTTCAGGATTTGTTCAACGCTTCGTCCCGAATGGTTCGACAGCAGTTTAACCACCTGATTCTTCAAAAACAATATTTCCCTTGTGCGTATATCCACATCGGTCGCCTGGCCCGAGAATGAACCGAGCGGCTGGTGCAGCAGTATCCGCGAATGGGGCAGGGCCCGACGCTTGCCTGGCGTGCCGGCGGCAAGGAGAAGGGCGCTCATGCTGGAGGCCTGGCCGATGCAGATCGTCGAAATCGGGCACCTGACGTACTGCATCGTGTCATAGACCGCCAGCGTGGAGTTGACGTTCCCACCGGGCGAGTTGATGTAAAGATAGATGTCCTTGTCCGGGTCCTCTGACTCAAGGTAAAGAAGCTGGGCGATGACAACGCTTGCCAGGTTGTCGTCGATTTCCCAGCCAAGGAAGATGATCCTGTCCTTCAGGAGCCGGGAAAATACGGTCCATTCACGTTCGCCGCGGGCCGTATGCTCGATTACCGTGGGAACCCACCACATTGGATACTCCTTGCGTTGCGTCGCCGTGGCACGCCTTCCGGCGTCAGTCCTGCTTCGGGGCGGCAGCCTTTTTCGCCGCGGGCTTCCTTGCCGGCTTCTTCGCCGCCTCGGGCGCCGCATCCTCGGCCGGTGCCGCGGTTTCTTCAACCGGATCCTGCTTTTCGGCCGTCTTCTTCGCCCTGGTCGCCTTCCTGGCCGGCTTGTCCTCGGCAGTGGGGGCCGCGGCGGCCTGAACCGCGCCTTCGGCACCCGGGGTCACAACGGCATGCCTGGTCAGCAGATCCAGTGTCTTGCCGACCCGAAGCTGCCTGCCAAGCTGTTCAAGCCTTTCCTGGCCGAAAATCGCCTTGATCTTCGGCAACGGCATTCCATAGGCGTCGGCCGTTTCCTGCAGTTTGGCCTCAATATCCGCTTCCGTGACCTGGATTCCTTCCTTGTCGGCAATCGCTTCAAGGATGATTGACCGGGTCAGGTTGCGGCGGGCTTCCTCGAGAGACTTTTCCCGCGGAACGCCAAGGTCGAAATCCTTTGCGAGTTCGGCGCGTTTTTCTTCCGGAATCTGCTGAAGAACCCTGTCACGGGCTTCCTTTTCCGCCATGTCGGCCAGGCGCTCAATGGTCCGCTCGCCGATTTCAAAGGGGTTGTTTTCACAGATCCTGGAAAGGATGAGTTCTTCGGTCTCTTCCTTCAGCTTTGAATCCCGCTGCTCTTCAAGCTGCTTCTTCAGCAGGGCATGGAATTCCTCGACAGTCTCAACATCCGCATGCTTCTTGACGAATTCGTTGTCCAGTTCGGGCATCTTCCGGGCGCGGATCTTTTCGATCTTCACAACTGCGCGCACGTCCCCGGCCTGATCGGGATCCATCTTCTGCCCGCGGGCGGTGATTCGGCCAATCCTTCCCTGGACGGTCTTTTCCTCGCCGGCGGCCAGGCCAAGAATCTGGCGTCCGATACCTTCGACAGGTTCGTCGTCCGTCCCGCCCATGATCCTGGACGAGTGGGCATCCTTGATAACCGTGCCGTCGGAAACCAGCGACAGGGTCACCTGGGTTTCGGCCATGTCGCCTTCCTCGACGACGCAACCTTCACCCTTGTCCTCGAAGCGGGACAGGGATTTGCGAAGACCGTCGATGCGTTCCATGATCTGGGCTTCGGTCACTTCGGGAGCGAACGGCCCCGCCACTTCGACTTCCAGGTAGTCCTTCACATCGACTTCCGGGAAGACCTCGATTTCAGCGGTGTATTCGAGTGCGTTCTCTTCGTCGCGCACAAGGTCGAACTTCGGTTCGGTCGATGCCTTCAGCTTGAACTGGTCAATGGCGTCCCCGAACGTCTGTGAGATCAGGTTCTCGCGCACTTCGTATTCAATGCGCGGACCAAGCTGGGCCAGCACAAGGTGCATCGGCGCCATGCCGGGCCTGAAACCGGGAACGCGGACCTGGGCGGCGTACTTGCGGGCCAGCCTGCGCCTTTCCTTGTCAAACCCTTCCTTGTCGATGGCGACGGTGATGCGGTGTGTAAGCTTTCCAAGATCTTCGTGATCAACTTTCATCAAATGACTCCTTGCAGCGGCGAACCGTGTCAGATTCCAAAAGGCGCGGGGAATGTATCAGTTTTACCTGACCTTGGCAAGGCGGCCCGCGGGCCTGAACCACGGGAACAACTGGCCGGCCAGGAAGCCGAGTCCGTGCCGGATCCAGAGCGGATTATCCTTAAGGACGAACCATACCGTGGGAAACAGGATACGGGGATCCAGGTAGAATCTTCGGTATGCCCAGGCGCCAAGCCTGTTGAGTTCCCGGTTGGAAAGTCCGCACATGTCACCGTCGATGCCAAACTGTTCAAACAGCTCGCTGGGGTCCAGCCGCATCAGCGGATAAAAGGCCGCGTACTGGGGGCGAACCTTCAATGCGAACCTGACGTCGGCCTCAAGGGTGGCGCGGCTCCACCCCGGAAGGCCGCAGATGAATTCGACGACGGTCTGGAGCCCGATCTTCCTGGCAGCCGCCACGTTGGCGGCGACGATTTCCGGTTCCCGCGGGGATCTTCGGATGGCTTTAAGAATGTCCGGATCGGTTGATTGCAGGCCGAAGATAAGCAAATCGCACCCGGCCCTGCGGAAGCGTTCAAGGCGCTGCCCGCGATCCTTTTCGAATACCGAAGGGTGGGTCTGGCACGTCCATTTCAGGTCGTATCCGCGTTCAATCAATCCTTCGCAGAATTCCCTTTCCCAGTCGGGATCGACCGCGAAGTAATCGTCCTTGAAGGTGATGTACCTGATGCCGAAATCGCGCACCAGTTCGTCGATTTCGCAAAGCACGTTCGCGGCCGAGCGAAGGCGGACCGTCCTGCCGGAAACGAAAGGAACGCTGCAGAAGGTGCAACGCCTGTGGCAGCCGCGGGAAGTGATCATGGTCGTGTACGGCTTGCGCATCCCGAGTACGCGCCAGTCGTGGTACCTGTCGATGTCGATGATGTCCCTTCGTGGAAATGGAATCGAGTCAAGATCGGCTATCGGCTGCCGCGCAGGGTTTATAACGATGCTTCCGTCAACCGAAAAGGCGATGCCGTCGATTTCCCGGGGATCCAGTTCGCCGTCGATTGCCCGGATCATCTCGACGATTGCTTCCTCGCCTTCGCCTGTACAGACCATCGTGGCCCCGGCATTCAGGTAGGGTTCCGGTCGATACGCGTCCGCGCCGCCAACCAGTATCGGCAGTTCCGGCGCGGCCGCCCGCAGTTTTACAATCCAGTGGCAGACCGCGTCGCGCGTGATTGAATCCGAATAGAATCCAACGAAGACAAGACCCTCGTTGCGGGCCTTCGCGGCCAGTTCGTCCGGTCCGAAGGCGTCAAGGGTTCGATCCATGACCTGGCAGTCGATTCCGTGTTCCTTCAGCACCGCGGCAAGGTAAAGAAATCCCAGGTGCGGAACCTTCTTCATCGACAGTTCGGCGTGGCGGGCGGCGGCCAGGTACTCGGCCTGGGCGCTGGTATATACGAAAAGGGCCCTGCGCGCGCCATGATTGGTTCCGAGAGTCATGCAGCCTCCGGTCGGGCTGCCAGTTTCTTACCATCCCGCCGCCTGTGTCAAGCGCGGCTGAAGCGAATGCGTTTCCACGCGGTCCGGGCGAACCTGATGTGAAGGCCGTCGTCATCCATCCGTTGGAATGATGGTATGCTTTGTGTCGGCTTGCGGCCGGGCCGCGGGCATCTGCATGTTTTCCGGGGGATCTGCGATGAATGATTCGGGAACTGGTGTTGCGGGCAATGGATTTGAAGCAGGGTGGGCCAGGGTGGATATGACACCGGCCGAACCGGTTCCGCTGGCCGGATACACTCATCTTTCGGATCGGATGTCGAAGGGCGTCCATGACCCGGTGTTCGTGCGCGCGGTTGTCATGAAGCAGGAAGGTGGCCCCGCGGTCGCCCTGGTCATGTACGATTTGGTTATCGTTTCCGAAGACCTTTATCAGGGGCTGCGCGCCAGGTTGTCGGACACCGGACTGACGGTCATGTGCGCCGCGACCCACACACATTCTTCCTTCGGCGGATTCTGGAATGCGATGCTCGGTCGCGCATTCCTGGGACGCTTTCGACCCGGGGTCCTGGAATCCTTGATTGAGCTGGGCGAGAAGGCGGTGCGGGACGCCCTGGCAGGGATCGGCCCGGCCATCGTGAAGACGGGGACAAGGAAGATTCCAGGTCTGAACGGCAACCGTCGCGACCACAATGGCCCGCTTGACGAAGAACTGCATGTCGTGACCCTTGAAAAACAGGATTCAAGGGCCTTGCTCTTTTCATATCCAGGACATCCGGTGATTTCCGCCGAACGGGATCACAATGTGGTTTCGGCCGATTTTCCGGGCCTTGCGATCAGGAAGATTGAAGGCCAGTTCGATTTTGCGATGTACATGCCCGGGGCGCTTGGCGGAGTCGATGTCAGGTTTCCCCGGGAGCCCGTCCCGATCGACGACAATCTGGAAATGATGGCGGCCCCGATCGCCCATACGGCCATGCAGGTCGCGCGCGACGGCAACGCTTTCGCTGATGAACGTCTTGTTCTGGCCCATTCGATTCGCGAGCTTCATTTTGATCGCCCAAGGATTCGATGGTCCTATGACGACGACAGGAAGCCTTTTGATTTCCTGCTTGATGCCCTTGCCAACGGGCTGGCCAGGCCGGTGCCCAGGGTTGCCCGGATCGAGGGCTTCAGGATTGCCGATGTGGCCGTGGTGGGTTTCCCATGTGACCTTGGCATCGGCCTTTCCCTGCGCGTGAAGCAGATTGGACGTGAACTGGGCCTGAAAGGGGTCGTAACGATGTCCGAGTCCGGTGGATGCGTCGGGTATGTTCACCTGCCCGAGGATTACAGCACGACGCCGGCCGACGAAGGCGACGCGATCCAGATGGGACGTTACGAGAACGCCATGAACTTTTTCGGCCACCAGACCGGCACAAGGTTCCTGGAGGCCGCCGACGGGGTCCTGAAGGAACTTGCGTAAAGTCACCGAGAAGGATGCGGCCGCAAAGGTCGTTTCGGCGATGAGCGAACTGCTTGACGCGGTTGCACGCGGCCAGGGTTATTCCAACCTGGATCCATCGATCCTCGACGGCGTCACGATTCCGGTCGGACATGGTCTCGGCGGCGCGGAACAGGCGGGAAAATCGGCCGCCGATCTGTTGAATCTTGCATCGGGAATCGTGAGTTCCGCCGCGGCCGGCACGGACAACTGGAAATCCGGTTCGGTCTGCTGCATGCAGTGCGGCGGTTCGGATTGCGTCCATGCGATGCCGCCTTCGCCCACCGATGTCTTTGCCGGTTACCTGGCGACCGGCAAGCCGAACTGGGTCGATTTCGCCCACCTGTGCATCGATCGTCATGTCGAGGGATTCGAGACGCTTTTCGTGCAGCGGCCCGGCGTGGTCGGGGTGTCGATTCCGGGCTCGGACATCGAATCGGAACTCCTTGATTCGTTTCGGGATGCCGCGTACAGGGTTGTCTGGGCCGTCAATGTCGGTCTGGTTCCCGCCGATTTTGAACCTGTGCGATCCGGCCAGGACAGGATTGCACTGTCCCTGCTGGCCGTGCTTCTTGTCAGGGGCGGACGGCCCGCTGTCAGGCTGAACGCGGTCGGTCTTGACACGGACGCCCTTGATCATGCCGCGGGAAACCAGGGTTCAAGGGGGCCGGCCGAGCGGGTGCGCCGGATTCTTGCCGCGACGGCCGGGAGGTTGGAGGCAATTTCTTCAGGGCTGCGCCATGAAGCCAGGGTGACCGGTCCGGAAGATGTCAATCGGCTGGTGGACAGACTTGCCGGGGGCGTTGGCCCGGTAATGAACCGGCTTCGATCGGATCTTGTGGCCGTTTTCCAGGGTGTCGATGACCGCACAAGGCATGGCGAACAGCGTGCAAGATCGGGAAGCAGGCCGACATCGGCGGCATTCGGCGATGCGGAGTCGGCCCCCGACGAAAGCCTGTTGATGGATATGGTCGAAAGAACGGTCATAGTGGCCGGCCCGCGCGGCCGGTGCCACGTCTTTACGACCGACGGGCGCCTGGTCACATCGATCACCTTGAACGACGGCGATTTCCAGGCGCGAATCGTTCACGGTCGCTGGCGTCCGTTGAAGGAATCGGATATCTCGCAGTTCAGGCAGGCAATTTCAAGGCGGCGCTGACCGGAAGCCGGAATTCATCCGACCTCCTCCTCGCGCAGGATATCGATCATTTCCCGCACGGCCTGATCAAGTCCGACGAAGAACGAACGGGACATTATGGAGTGTCCGATGTTCAGTTCGATGATTTCCGGGATGTGGCAGACTTCCCTGGTGTTGACGTAGTCAAGTCCGTGGCCGGCGGCGACCTGCAGTCCAAGGCGCGCGCCCTCCGCGGCGGCCACCCGAATCCTTTCAAGTTCCTGGCGCTGCCTTTCCCCGCGGGAATCCGCGTAAAATCCGGTATGGATTTCAATCTGGCGGGCGCCGCATTCAAATGAGGCCCGAACCTCGGCCGGGTCTGGGTTGATGAACAGGCTGACCGTGATGCCGGCACGACTGAGCATCTCGACCGTCGCCGCGACCTCGCGTTCGCGTCCGACCACGGCAAGTCCGCCTTCAGTGGTCAGTTCGGCCCGCTTTTCGGGAACCAGGGTTGCCAGATCCGGCTTGACCAGGCACGCGATTTCAAGCACGTCCCGGTTGGCCGCGAGTTCCAGGTTCATCACGGTTCCGATGGTTTCGCGCATGATGCGCACGTCCCGTTCCTGGATGTGCCGTCGATCCTCGCGAAGGTGGATGGTAATCTGGTCGGCGCCCGCGAGCTCGGCGACACCGGCGGCAATCACCGGATCAGGGTACTTCGTCCCACGGGACTGGCGAAGGGTCGCGATGTGATCGACGTTGACACCAAGTCTGATACGGTTCATTTCAGTCACCACGGGGGCAGATGTAATCCGCCCATGAAAACCGGGCGGGAGGATGTAACCCGTCCATACGGAAAGCAGGCGGGCCGGCCCTTCATTCCAGGATTTCGTCCCGTCCGCACGCGGCAAGAATCTGCTCGGCGTAACTCTGGACCATGCCCTCGTCGGGACCTTCTACCATAACGCGGATCTTCTTTGAAGTGCCCGAGTACCTTACAACGACGCGTCCCTGCTCGCCCAGCGCCGCCTCGACCTCGCGAACAGCCTGATTCGTCTGCGCCAGGCTTTCAATCGGGGGACGATCGACCACGGCCCTGCTGTAATTGACCTGGGGATACTTCTCGTATCCGCCGGCAAGTTCCGAAAGCCTGCGGCCAGTCTTGAGCATCACCTCAAGCACCATCAGGCCGGAAAGGATCCCGTCCCCGGTCGTCGAGTGATCAAGGAAAAGCAGATGGCCGGACTGCTCGCCGCCAAGGTTGTACCCGTCCGCCAGCATGCGTTCAACCACGTAGCGATCGCCGACGTCCGTCCTTATCACGTGCAGGCCCCGTTTTTTAAGGGCGATTTCCAGCCCGATGTTTGTCATGATCGTTCCGACAACGCCGCCGCCCTTCAGTCGGCCTTCCTGGAGCATGTTCTCGGCACAGATCGCCATGACTCCGTCGCCATCGACGATGTTGCCATGTTCATCGACCAGCATGGCCCGGTCGCCGTCGCCGTCCAGCGCAAGCCCGACGTCGCACCGCAGTTCGCGAACCTTCCGCCCGAGCGACTTCGGATGCAGGGCCCCGCACGCCTCGTTGATGTTCGTCCCGTCCGGCTTGTCGCCGATCGTGACGACCTCGGCACCAAGTTCGGCAAAGACCATCGGCGCGACCTTGTAGCCGGCGCCGTTCGCGCAATCCAGGGCAATCCTGATGCCTTCCAGCGTCCGGTCCCTTGGAAACTGCGACTTCAGGTGAACGCAGTACCTTCCGATGGCGTCGTCAATCCGGCTTGCGCGCCCGAAATCCTTGCCGGTCGCCACCGGGGGAAGCCTTGACGGGTTCTGGACCAGTTCTTCCACTTTCAGTTCGATTTCATCGGGCAGCTTGAAGCCGTCACGGCCAAAGAATTTGATTCCGTTGTCCATGAACGGGTTGTGCGATGCCGAGATGACGACGCCGGCGTCGGCCCGGTTGCCGATTGTCAGGTATGCGATCCCCGGTGTCGGGATGGGACCCACGAAAAGCACGTCGGCGCCCATCGAGAGGGCACCGGTCGCAAGGGCGGATTCGAACATGTATCCGGAAATCCTGGTGTCCTTTCCGATAAGGATCCTGGTCCTGGCCTGGCCGCCCGGAAACATGACGGCGATTGCCCGTCCCAGGGCCATGGCGACTTCGGGTACCAGCGGATACACGTTGGCGATTCCGCGGACGCCATCGGTTCCGAAAAATTTTCTTTCAGTATCGGCCATTCAAGACTCCTGACATGGCGCGGCCTGACGCCGGCACCTGAAAACGATACTTCATCCTTTCAACGTGGCGCCGTTTCCTTCTGGATGGTCAGGCTCACCGACTTCGGCGATTCGGTGCACTTCAGGCCAGCCGGCCGCTCGCATGCCGGTCGGATGCCCGGGTGCCCCGAAACCCTTGGATCGAAATCCGACGCATCGACATAAATTTCCAATGGCAGCCGCTTTTCCTGCACATCGAATATCGTTGGCAGGGAACCTGAAAGCGTGACGTCAACCAGTTCGGGAACGACCGAGCACACATAGTCGTCCGGACAGTTGCGAATCTTGACCGGAACCTGGTCGAACACCTTCTGGCTCTGAATCTCCTGGACCGGAATTTCAACCCGCACCCGATCGACATTCAGTGAAAGGAACTTCGAAGAGGGCTTCTGGATCTGGACTTCAATCACCGAATCCCGTTTCAGGGAACTGATGTCAACGGGATATGTGGCCAGTTCACGAATTGGCGAAACCGACGACTTGGCGCCCTTGATCGAGACTTCCGATGGAGTAAGGCGGGCTTCCTCGGTTGGAACCGTGTATCCCGTCGAAGCCTTGCCAACCGGATTCAGCTTGATTGGGACCGTGATTTCGACATTCGGCTCCATGTTGACCGTGAATTCGGACGGATAAATCGAATGGATGTAAAGACCTTCGACCCCGATTGCCTGCCGGATCTTTTCGCGGTCAAACACGAACACGGAGCCGTTCTTGAATCCACGAAGGTCAACAGCGTACGGCGAGGCCTTCCTTTCCAGCGCCTTTGTCAGTCTGGACCACCTGTCGCGGACCATTACCTTGATTGACGAGGGCATCGTTCCCACAAACACCTGGTCTTCAGAAATGTTCGTAAGGATGACCGGAATGTCGATTTCGGCCTCGTTGCCGCGTTCAGTGCGCACAAGGGTGAACAGCGCCACCGCCAGAATCAGCGACAGCACCTTGATTCCCAGGTTTTCCCTGACCAGCTTGAACAGGAGTCCGCGCCTGGCCGGCATCTTCTGGGTTCTTGGTCTTGTGGCCGGCATCTCGGGAATCGTCTTCGCCTCGTCCTTTCCTTCATTGTTGAAGTTTTCGTTCATCGTCATTCATGCCCCTTTCGCCGTCCGGGCCCGAACAGGTCCATCAGCGCGTCGCGCAGGGAACGCGCATCGAATCCGCGCCTGATTTCACCGTGATCGCATATCGAGACGGTGCCGGTTTCCTCGGACACGACAACCACGACCGCATCGGTTGCCTCGGTCAGTCCGATGGCCGCGCGGTGCCTGGTGCCCAGGTTCTTGTCGATCTTCTGGTTTTCCGTCAACGGCAGGAAACATGCGGCGTGGCTGATGCGGCCTTCACGGATGATCACGGCGCCGTCGTGAAGCGGGTTTTCGTGTGTCGGAATGAATATGGAAAAGAGTGTGTCCGCCGTCACCTGAGCGTCCATGGCGATTGCTTCCTCGGTGAACGGCGTCAGATCCGCTTCCTTTTCCAGGACGATCAGAGCGCCCAGCCGCTTGTCCGACAGGCGCATCGCCGCCTTGATAACTTCTTCGTAAACGGCGGTTCCGGCCTTGCGGTTACCGGTAAGGAACAGCGGGTTCCGGCCGACCTGCGAGAGGGCGCGCCTGATGTCGGGCTGGAACAGGATGATCAGGATGACCAGGAAGTAGCTGACGAACTTTTCCAGGATCCAGTGCAGTGTGGTCAGTCCAAGCACGGCATCGTTCGAGATCAGGTACAACCCAAGGGTCAGAAAGACGCCGATGAGCATCTGCAATGCCCTGGTTCCCTTGATAAGCAGCATTACTCGGTAAATGATGTAAAAGACGATGGTGACATCGACGATCGACGATATCAGCGCCGCCTTGCTTAGGTCCAGGAAGATATCTGAGAACGGGTTCAAAGTCTGGCCTCCGTTTCAGTCGGAACGTTTCGGGCAATCGCCCTGGCAACCTTGATCACGTCGCGCATTTCCGCGACATCGTGAACCCGGATGATCCTTGCGCCGTTGATTACCGCGGCCGCAACCGCCGCAGCAGTCCCGAATATACGACTTTTCGGTTCGGTTCGTCCGGTGATCGCCCCGATGAACGACTTCCTGGACGGCCCGACAAGCACGGGAAAGCCGAGCGCCGCAAAAACACCGATTCCAGACAATAATTCCGCGCACTGCGTTGCCGTCTTTGAAAATCCGATTCCGGGATCGAGCCACAGGCGCTCGCGGGGAAGTCCGGCCTGGAACACCGCCTGAAGCTGCGGCATGAGTTCGGCAATTATTTCACCGGTCAGCGAGGCGTATGCGGCATGCTGCTGCATGTCGGCCGGGGTGCCGCGCATGTGCATTGCCACGGCGATCGGCCGGCGCCGTCCAAGAAGCGGGATCATTCCCGGGTCGAACTTGAACCCCGACACGTCGTTCACGATGCATGCGCCCGCGTCCATGGCGGCCGCGGCTACCGAGGCCCTTCGTGTGTCGATTGAAACCGGCACTTCGGTTGCGGACGTGATTGCGCGCACGGTCGGAATTACGCGTGAAAGCTCGACCGGTTCGGGAACGGCGACGGCCCCCGGTCTTGTCGTTTCGCCGCCGACGTCGATGATGTCGGCACCCTGTTCGACCATCTGCAGGGCGCGGTGGATTGCTGCGCGCGGGTTGACGAAATCGCCCCCGTCCGAAAACGAGTCCGGAGTGACGTTAAGGATTCCCATCAGCAGGGGTGGACGCGTCCCGTCGGCTGCTGCGGCGGCGATGTTCGCGGTCTTGTCTTCAAGGGCGTACATGACCCAATCATACGTCCGTTCCCGCGTGCTTAACAAACGCGCGCGCGAAATAATGGGGTTTCACGGCGTGCCGCAATGCTGGTATCTTTCGTTGTCGATATACTGGCCGGGACGGGCGGCCGCGATTCCGGCGCCAGCGCCTTCGGTCATTAAGCCACCAGGTGAAAAATGGATCTTTCCGGATTCCCGAACCTTCATCTTCTGACGGACATATTTCCCAACCAGGTCAAGGGCTTGATGACGATCATCAGGGATCGTGAAACCGATCGGGATCGCTTCATCTTCTATGCGGATCGCCTGATCCGGCTGCTTGTCGAGCGTTCGCTTGAATTCCTGCCCGTTGCCCCGGAAAGCGTGGTCACGCCGACCGACGCGACATACGCCGGGGCACGCTTCCTTGGCCAGATCTGCGCGGTCTCGGTGCTTCGGGCCGGCGAAAGCATGGAAATGGCGGTTCGCGACGTCTGCGGAAAGGTGCGGCTGGGAAAGATACTGATCCAGCGTGACGAGGAGACGGCCGAGCCCCATCTTTACTATTCCAAGCTGCCGCCGGACATCAGCGACAGATGGGTGCTGCTGCTTGATCCGATGCTTGCAACCGGCGGTTCAATAATCAAGGCAATTGAAATAATTAAAGAAAAGGGTGTTCCCGAGGAGCGCATCATTTTTGTGAACCTGGTTTCCGCGCTTTTCGGATTGAGTCGGGTCTTTTCCAGGTTCCCGCAAATCCGGATCGTCACGGCCGAGGTCGATCCCGAGCTGAACGATCGCTGCTACATCGTTCCGGGGCTGGGCGATTTCGGGGATCGATACTTTGGGACCGAAAGGTAAGGGGGCGAAGATGAAGGTTCTTGCAATCAATGGAAGTTCCAGGAAGGGCGGAAACACCGAGATCCTGTTGAAGGCGGTGCTGGCGCCAGTCGAGGCCGCGGGAATCGAGACCGAGATTTACCAGATTGGCGGAAAGCTGCTTCATGGCTGCACCGGGTGCAGATCCTGCCGCGAACGGAACGAATCGACCTGCATCTTTACCGATGACGTGATGAACGATGTCATTCAAAAGATGATTCAGGCAGATGCAATCGTTATCGGATCGCCGGTCTATTTTTCGGATTTAAGCAGTGAAATCAAGGCTCTTATCGATCGTGCCGGATACTGCACGCTTGGGCGCCGCCTGCTGCGTCGCAAGGTTGGCGCGGCCGTCGCCGCGGTCAGGCGCGGCGGTGCAGTTCACACCGTCGATTCGATCAATCATTTCTTCATGATTTCCGAGATGGTGATTCCTGGTTCGACATACTGGAACTTCGGCATGGGCGGACCGGCCGGCGCGGTCGTCGAGGATGCCGAGGGGCTGCGCAACATGCAGAACCTTGGCGAAAACATCGTCTGGCTTCTGCGTCACACGTCTGAATTCAGGGACAGGTGATGGAAACCGTTCTGTCGGTGCTTGCCGCCGGGGGTCTGGACACGGTCAGGATGCTGGTCTTCTTCCTTGGGCCGGTATTCCTGGCGGCCTACCTGATGTATCTGGTGGCGTCCTTCATCGGGCGTTCGGCCGGCAAGTCGATAGGCTTGAAGGCCTTTGCATGGCTGACGGCGCCCGGCACCGTCGTGCACGAACTGGGACACGCGCTTTTCTGTGTCATTTTTCGTCATGAAATCAAGGAAATCAAGCTGTTTGACCCGCAGCCCGACGGCACGCTCGGGTCGGTTTCACACTCCTGGCAGAAGGGCAGCCTTTATCAATCGGTTGGCAATTTCTTCATCGGCACCGGCCCGATCTGGTTCGGCTGCGCGGTGGTGTTCCTGCTTTCGATGCTTCTTGTCGGCACGGACTTCCTGTGGGTGGCCGTCGGAACCAGGGTCGAGCCGGCAGACCTGGCCACGCCGTCTGCCGCCGGCAGGCTGAGCCTGGACTTCCTTCATCACGTCTGGGTAACCCTGTCGGGCTTGATTGAACCCGCGCTTTATTCCGACTGGAAGTTCTGGGTGTTCATCTACCTGACGCTTTGCATCGGCCTGCACATGTCCTTAAGCCCCGCCGACCTGAAGGGATCCTGGGTCGGCTTCCTGATGCTTGTCGCGGTCATGCTTGTGGTCAACATCGGCATCGCCGCCTTCGTGACCGCATTCCCCGCGTCTTCGGCCGCGGCCCCGGTGGCCGGGGTCACCGCGGCCATGGTTCAGTTCTCGCTGGCCGTGACCGGGGTTCTTCTGGTCACGGTGATTCCGGCTTTCACTCTGATGATCCTGATCGCGGCGATTACGCTTGTGGCCCGTCTTTTCTGACAATGCGGCGCTATTTCGTGAAGTCGGCGAAGTCCTTGATGAATTCAGCGAGTCTTGATTTCATCTTCTCGTCGATCAGGTTGCCGCTTTCATCAAAGCAATCTGCGGCGTTCGACACGAACAGCAGGCGTCCAAACCAGGGAATCGTTCCCAGCGCCCGCAGGGTCGGCAGCAGTGCCGCCTGGGCCATCCTGGTTCCGACCGGCCCCGTGCTGGCTCCGGTCAGCGCGACCGGCTTTCCCGAAAAGACGCGGACGTCGCCCGTCGGCGGGCGCGACATCCAGTCAAGCGCGTTCTTCAGCACGCCCGGAAACGAGTGGTTGTATTCCGGCGTGGCGATGATTACGCCGTCCGCCCCGTTGACCAGATCCTTAAGCTGCCTGACCGCCTTCGGCAACCCTTCCCGATCCTCAAGGTCGCCGTCGTAAAGCGGGATGCCGTGAAGCGTGGCGACATCCACATGGACGCCTTCCGGCGCGACCTGCGCGGCCGCCCGCAGCAGGGCCGTGTTGAAGGAACCTTTTCTCAGGCTTCCCGAAATTGCGACGATGCGAGTCATTTGGTGGCCCCCAAATCCAGGATTACTTGTTGAAACATCAAACTTCGTGAATCGTAACACCTTGGAATGGAAGAGGGTGAAGGCATGATGAAAAAGGCGCCACCCCCGGGGGTTCCGGGGGCGGCGCGCGAAACGGGGGCCGAACCGGCCACCCGATACTTTGATCAGTTGCCCGTATTGTTGATGGCGTCAAAGACGTCCTTTGCCTGAAGAAGCTGGTCGCGGGTGAACGCGGTCCAGTTCGCCACAAGGTATTCGCCCCAGGCGATCAGGATGCCCTGAAGCTGGTCGAATTCCGGGGACAGGCCAATACCGGCAACTTCGTTGAACTCGGTTCCAAGCAACTGCTTCGCCAGAAGATCCACCGCCGCCGGGGACGTGCTGGACAGGACACTCAACGCGGCGGCGAACGAGCCGCCGAACTGGAACGGGTGAACCAGGTAAAGAGCCTCGATCTGGGCGATGTATCCGGCCATTGTGGGCGCGGCGACCTGTGCCTTACCCTTGCCCTGGATTGCGACGCTCAACTGGTGCTTCCAGAACCCGATGGTCTTGCCGTTTCCGGTGAAGATCAGCGTGTCGGTGTCGATTGCGAATCCGAAGTCGTTGTCCGTGGAATCCGAATCAACCAGTTCAACCTCAATCAGGTTCGGGGTCGTCGGGAAGAAGAACTGTGCAAGCTGTTCGTTGAAATCGGTCTCGGCCGTTTCCACCGGAACGGAAACCACGTAGCTTCCGGGGTTCAACTCGGTGAAAACATAGTAGCCGTTCATGTCGGTAATCGTGGTGGAGACGATTCCACCATTTTCATCGGCAAGCTCGACAGTCACATTCGGAATCAGCGGCTCGCCGGCATCAAGGACGCCGTCAAGGTCGGCATCGACGAAAACCGTGCCCGAGATGTCATATTTGTCGCCCGATTCAAGGAAATGGCAAGCCGGCCCCGGCCGCTCGCCGATTGCCACGAACAGACCGGCCTTGACCGCGACTTCCACTGTTCCTTCCGGAATCGCTCCCTGGAAGGTCACGGAGTATGTCCGGGTCGTCCCTGTATCCTGGCCGTCATCCCACTTGATTCCGTACACGCCGGTGGTCGGATCCAGCCCGATGGATACGGCGCCCATCGGCTCCCATGATGCGACGGTGAGTTGGTCGCAAAGCGGGAAACCGATATTGAAATGGCTCAATGCGGGATCATCGAGAACCGTGACGGAGTAGGAGAACGTGGTCTGGTTCAGGCCGCCGTCATACGTGGAGCCAAGGTATGTGACGGTCCATCGTCCATCGGTGTCCAAATCCACTTCGTTAAAGGATGGCGCCGCGCCGGCCGACAACGGAAGCGCGAACACCAACGCCAGAATCGCACCCGCAAATGTATTGATTAACTTTTTCATGATGTTTTCTCCCAACTTCAACAAGCCTTTCAAATCGTGCCTTTCGCAATGCACGAAAGGTTTCAAAGCAACCGGCGTGCCAAAGGTTGAATCGCTGTAAAAACAGTGGCTTGTTGGCGTTGGGACCGGCGAGTCGCCCGGCGGCAGTCTCACTGTGAGATTTTTGCCGTATCAGTCATTGAGACTGTATCAAAAATGAGACTCAAGCGGGCTCAGGATGTCAGGCCCAGCTTTTTGAGCCGTCGAAAGAATGTCGCGCGGCTGGTTCCAAGAAGCTCCGCAGCCTTGGTCCGATTGCCCCCGGCCCTTGCAATCGCGTCCATGAATACGGCCTTTTCGTCGAAGTCGGAAGAACGTCTTCTGGGCTGCACGGGTCTGGACTCAAGCACTTCCGCGGGAAGATCCCCTGGACGTATGGTATCGCCCGTGCAGTGAATCCATGCGTAATCGACCGCGGCCTTCAGTTCCCTGATGTTGCCCGGCCAGTCATACGAGACCATTGCCGCCATCGCAGCCGGGCTGATATTCCTGGAAGCCGCCGAATCAACCTGGTTGGCGTTTTCATCCATGAAATGTCTTGCCAGAAGTGGGATGTCCTCGCGTCTTTCCTTCAGGGAAGGAACGGCAATCCTTGCAACCCTGATGCGGTAAAGCAGATCCTGGCGGAATCGGCCGGCCGCAACCTCGGCTGCAAGGTCCAGGTTGGTCGCCACAAGCACGCGGACGTCAATTTTCCTTGGCCTGGTGTCCCCGACACGCAGTATTTCCTTTTCCTGCAGGACCCGCAGCAGGGACGCCTGGAGTTGCGGGGAGATGTCGCCGATTTCGTCGAGGAAAAGGGTTCCGCCGTTTGCCGCCTCGAAGAATCCCTGCTGGTCGGCGACAGCGCCGGTGAAGGCCCCCTTGCGGTGTCCGAAAAGCTGGCTCGCGAGAAGCGAGTCCGCCAGGCCGGCACAGTTGACGGCGACGAACGGGCCGCCGCGCCTTGGACTTGCTTCATGGATGGCCCTCGCGGCAAGTTCCTTTCCGGATCCGGTCGGTCCTTCGATCATTACAGTCCATTCGCCGGACGCAACGCGTTCAATCATCCTGACCATCGACCGGACGGCATCGCTTCTTCCGATGATCGGTCCGTACCTGTCCTGCCGAACAGAATCGCGCAGGCCGACGATTTCATCGATGTCGTAAAGGAAAACCTGGCGTCTTGAAGGATCGCCGATGTCGTCCCGGATATCGATTTCAAACCACCGCTGCTCCTGGCCGAACGGAAGGTGGATCTGGATCCTTCCCCTGGCCGGCTCGGGCGTCTTCATGGCATCCCGAAGCGTGGCCTGGAGTCGTTCCCCAACGCGGAAGAAGTCGGTCCATTCATGCACGGCGCCTGATTCATTCTTGGCAAGAAGCGGGGCGCACATGTCCGAGAAGTAATCGACCATTCCGTCGTGATCGACCAGGAGGGTTCCCACCCGCAGGCGGTTGAGAACGGCCCGAAGGTACTCGTTTGCCCTTGTCAGCCGCTTCATGGCGGCATCAAGCTCGCGCGTGGCCGCTTTCCTGGCGGAAATGTCACGGATGACGGCGGTGAAGTGGTGATGATCGCCGAACCTTGTTTCGCTGAGGGTGATTTCGATGGGAAAAAGGGTGCCGTCGCGACGGCGGGCCATCACCTCCCTGGCGTGCCCCAGGACCTTCCTGATTCCGGTCTGCAGATACGCGCGGATGTATCCATCGTGCATTTCCGCGTGTGGCGGCGGAACGATTATCGAGACGTTACGGCCGATCATCGAGCCTTCTTCCCAGCCGAACATGTCGGTCGTGGCCCGGTTGACCATTTCGATGATGCCGTGTTCGTCAATCGAGACGATGGCGACGACCGAGGTGTCGAGGATCGCCTGGAGTCTGGCCGTCTGTTCCTCGAGTGCCGTCACCTGGCGGCCGGCTTCATCGGCCTGTCCCGGTGATTGCGTCGAGCCGGACATTTTCGTGGATTTCTTCATCGTCATCAGTCCGACAATCGTTCTGTGCACAAGTATAGCCGCGACGCGTTCAATGCCCAATTCCCGTTAAGCGATGCGTGTCTGGCGGGGCGTGTTCCTGTTGCCCAGCGCGAAAGGCCAAAGCCGTTGTATCATTACGCGTCGCCAGAGGGACGCCGGGCTTTCCGGATTTGATGAGGCCATGACAGTTACGAGCAGTCTGGATTCTTTCGATGTCACCAGGGTCGGCCCCGGGGTGCGCGATCCGTCCGGTTTCGCCGGGGCGATGCCGCCGTCGTATTTTGACCATGTCGGGCCGGAATTCCATGCCCAGCACGAGCTGTTTCTTGACTACTTCAGGGGCGATTCCGGCGAAGGCCGCGTCTTCAGTTTCCAGGGCGACAGCGAACTGTTCATCCTTCACAATTTCGATGCCGAGTCGATCCGCCGCCACCTGGGCGGGGCGGTGAAGTCGCTGCGCGACCGGCCGTTTCGATACCGCAGTTTCGTGAACAATCGCGAAAGGTTCGTCATTCATCAGATATGTTCCGATTTCGATGATGCTCCCGGTGGGACGACCGAAGGGCGACAGGGTGACGGCGCGTGTCCCGACCTTGGATTCGGTGATTGCCGCAGGCAGTTTGTTGACGATCAGGGGCGCGTGTTCCGTCATGTAGCGGTCAGTTATGACGAAAAATCCGGATCTTTCCTGTTGAACTGCGTGAATGTGGCCCACCAGACGCTGCTTTCGAATCTGTGGGAGATATTTTACCGCCACCTGATTGATGTCGATTTCGTCCAGGTTGAAAGGGCATTCGATTGTGCACCAGGGGTTCGGACTTACTACAGGGTCGTGGCCCATTGCGTTTCGGGGGTTTCCGAAAGGGATGTTGTCTCGCTTCAGACCGATTTTGAACGATACATCCGCCACTTCACGATTACGATGAGCCTTTTCGACCTGGTCGGGCCGGCAATGGTCGGGCCGTCGAGCAGCCACACCGCCGGCGCCAACCGCATCGGACAGATTGCCCGCGCCATCATCCTGGCGAAGATCGAGCAGGGTGAAACGGTTCGTTCGGTCGGTGTACGGCTTGTCGGATCGTTCGCGGACACCGGGGTCGGCCACAAGACGCCGGTGGCCCTTGGCGGTGGCCTCTGCGGATTTGACGCCGATGACGAGAGGATGCTGTCGGCGGGATCCATCGAAAGCCTGCAATCCGGCGGAATCGACTTCGGCGGACGCAAAGCCTCGTTTGATGGATTCGTGCGTGGAACCGATGCCGATCTGGCAAGGTACGCCGAGGATCGGTGCGGCAACATCGCCGAGATCATATTCAGGACGGACAGGGGCGAATACACGGTGACCGGTTTTTCAATCGGCGCCGGCAACGTCGAAGTCAGGTATTTTAATGGGCGGCTGGTCGAGCCGATTAACGGCAAGCATGACTTCTTCCTGGATGGCGACAGAATCGTTTCGCGACCTGACGCCGGGCGATGCCTCCCGGTCATCCGGCGCATTTTCGATGCCGAGTCGCCACGCGATGACTACGTCCTGCGGTTCAATTCGTTCGAGGAACTGATCGATTACTGCCGGGATCACGGTTTTGA
>Ga0208459_1000334_pt1 | contig 55076 bp, 49 predicted proteins | sample AD_UKC087_MetaG_FD_184433 | JGI IMG/M metagenome (GOLD analysis project Ga0208459, IMG submission 184433) | Active sludge microbial communities of municipal wastewater-treating anaerobic digesters from USA - AD_UKC087_MetaG (SPAdes) (version 2) | ecosystem: Engineered > Bioreactor > Anaerobic >... | reverse complement strand
ATGCTCGGTCTCGATCTCGCCGAAGGCCATCTTTTCATCCTGGGCTCTCTCCATGGCCCTGAGCTGGTCCTCGGTGAGGACGTGGCCGGTCTTCGCTACATGCACCTCAAGGGCCTTCAGACGTTTCTGGAAACGCTCCAGGTCATGGCGAAGCCATACGCAGCGGACTCCGGCAGCCGACACGAAGACGCCCCGTCTCCTGAGCTCGTCACTCACCCGCTTCTGGCCCAAGGCAGGGTTCTCGAGAGTGAGGTCCAGGATCGCTGCCTCGACATCTTCAGGAAATGCGGTTCTTGAGGTTCGGCATGCGCTTGCTCTTCTCTGTAAGAGCTTCCAGGCCTCCATCCTCGTACGCATTCTTTACCCGGTAAAACGTGTCCCTGCTATAGCCCATTACTCGGCACGCCTCGGATACGTTCTTCAGGTAACTGGCGAGATCTAGTAATCCCAACTTGTTTCTGATAAGCTTCTGATCGGTAGTCATGGTTCATTCTCCTTTCTTCAGTTTTCGCAGAACTTCAGAAAGGTTAACCATGACTACCACTTGCTGGCAATCACTTACTGTCCGATCAGATCGTGACTATTACACTATATCAGACCCCCAGCACCCGCTGGATGGCTTTCTTCAACTCGCCCGCTCCAACAGGCTTCAGGAGCAATTCGCTTATTCCATAAGATTCCACATCCTTCTGGTTGATGATATCATTGAACCCGGTACACAAAATAATGGGTATGTCGGGACGAACCTTCAGGAGTTCTCCTGCAAGGTCTAACCCGATCATTTCAGGCATGGTCAAGTCGGTGATTACTAGATCGATTTCATCCGGCTTCCGGGAGAAAAGATTGAGCGCCTCCGGACCGTTTCTGGATGGAATTACCTGATAGCCAGCTGTCTTCAACGTCCTCTGCAGGCTGGAAAGTATGATCTCCTCGTCATCAACTAACAGGATCTTTCTTCTACTGAACTCTGAGGGTGTGTGATTGTCATAGAAAGCCTGAGCCTGCGGTCTCGCCTTACTTAAAGGAAGATATACCTTGAGCAAAGATCCTTTCCCCACATGACTCTTTGCAATGATTGCTCCAGCGTGGCTTTTCACTATGCCATGTGCAATGGAGAGCCCCAAGCCGGTGCCTTTGCCAACCCCCTTGGTCGTGAAGAACGGATCAAAGATCCTCTCCTTCACATCGGATCCCATTCCCACACCAGTGTCTCTCACTGTAAGCTCTAGATACTCTCCCTTCTGTATACCCATATAATCACGCTTGGATTTTATGTAACTATTCTTAAGACTCACCTCTATCGCGCCTCTATGCCCTTCCAATGCATCCGCAGCATTCCGGCAGAGATTCATGATGACCTGCTGAATCTGAATAGGATCTCCTATGATCGTATCGGATTTGACTTCGAAATATTTCTGTATCTCGATGGTGCTCGGCAGCGACGATCTCAGGAAAGCCAGGCTTTCTTCCAGCAGTGGCACCATGTGTACGGGCTTCATGATCTGTTCGCTTCTCCTGCCGAAAGCGAGGATCTTTTTTACGAGATCCCTCTGGCGATACGCCGCCCTCAAGGTCTCTTCCAGAATTTCATAGCGAATGGAATCATGAGGCTCGTCATCGAGAAGGCCTTCGATGTTGATGATGATGGGGGAAAGGATATTATTCAGATCATGGGCTATTCCACCTGCAAACCGATCGAGGGCCTCTATTTTCTGGGCATGCAAGAGCTTGTCTTCAAGTTTCTTTTTTTCTTCTTCCGCCTGCTTGCGTTCGGAGATATCTCGCGTTATCCCAAGAATGCCGGTAAGATTGTTCCTATCATCACATAAAACTGAGAAAGTAGTTTCAGTCCAAACGGTTGAGCCATCCTTGCATGTCTCTTCCAGTTCAAGGGTGTGAGTCTTGAACATATCCTTTGAATCCTTTAACTCACCGTCAAATTCTTCCTGGAAAACCTTCATGGCAACTTCCAGGGATGCCGGAGTCAGAGCTTCAGAAGGCGTCTGCGCCATGGCCTCTTCGACCGAGAAACCCCTGATTCGCGATATTGACGGGCTTATGAAGGTAAAGCGAAGATCCATATCCAAGGTGAAAATGATGTCGCTTGCGTTTGTTGCCAGGAGCCGGTAAAGAGCTTCGCTCTCTCTGAGAGAACATTCAGCTCGTTTTCGTTCCGCGACCTCCTTTTCCAGTTGGGTATTCCTAACATCCAACTCAATCATGCGTTCCTTTACTATCTCTTCCAAATGCTCACGATATTTTTGCAGCTCTTCTTCGACCTTCTTGCGCTCAGAGATGTTTCTGGTCACACCCACTATGCTTACAAGCTTTCCTTCCTCATTGAAAAGACCGCTAGTCGTTATTTCCACCCATATTGTTGAGCCGTCTTTCCGGTATCTCTGGGCCTCTAAAATCGAGTTCTTTTTTTCTTCAGGGACCTCCCCCTCCTTGATCCAGACCATTGCCTGGGAAAGACTCTCCATGATCCTCTCGCAGGATTCTTTTGTATAAGCCGAGGCGAAAGGCTGGCTCATTATTTCTTCAGGAGTATAACCGAACATCTTCACTGACGATGGGCTTACATAGGTGAAGTGGAAATCTGGGTCCACAGCCCAGATCACATCCTGTGCATTCTCAGCCAGGATCCGGTAACGCTCCTCGCTCATTCGCAGCGCCTGCTCTGTCAGCTTGTGCTCGGTAATGTCCCAGGCAAGTCCGGTCAGGTGTATCTCCCCGGTTTGAGGGTCACGTTTTGCTGTTGCACGTTCTTCGAGCCAAGCGGTCCTGCCGTCACAGGGGCGGATGATACGGAACTCGCAATGCCAGCTTTCTCCTCGCTCAACTGCCTGGTGGACGAGTGCACTATAGCGCTCTACATCGTCAGGGTGAACGAGCTTAAAGCCTTCGGAACTCCTTTCGAATGTCTCGGTGTGCAGGAGACCGAACACATGAGAGGCGGAATCAGAAGCGATCTTTCTGCCAGTATTCCTATTCCAGTCCCAGTATGCCATGCGCGCTGTTGCGAGTGCTGCCTCCAGCATTTCATTGCTCTTGCACAAAGCCTTTTCAGTCAGCCTGCACTCGGCTGCATACTCTTCCAGCTCAGCAATCCGCTTTCGTGCTTCTTCCAGCTCCAAGATAAGCTGCCCTTTTAACTTGCTTTCGTCCTCCATGTAAGTACTCCACGCTGATAAAATGATCATAAATAATAATTATATAATATAGGTAATATAATAAATAATGAATAACTAATTATCGTATATTCAATATTTATACTTTTAAACTGTTGGATTTGGCTACCTCTACCTCATGCGGATAGGGCGACCTCATCCTTGCAGCGACCTTCTGAGCTTTAGAGATAATCTCTTCACGAGTCTTCATGCCCTATATACGAATCTAACCCCATTTGTTTCTCGATCTCGATTTACTGTGAAACAATTGCCCCTCGATTCGTATATATTGCATGGACAAAAGACTGATCGACGTGATTGCTTACATTATAGTATTGATGGAATCGGCACAGCGTTTTCACGAAAAAAAGGAACCATTCGACATCTTAGACATGAACTCGATACAGCTGATATACAATCGGTTTGTGCCCATCATCCACAACCCTCAGATTAGCTTGATAGAGTATCATGACGAGGTCCTCTGTCTGATGCATGAAGATGGATGGACATGGGGCGAGACCCTGGATGTCAAGAAGAAGACCTCTCCAGAGGTTCAGCCCTACGATATGCTCACGGAGAATCAGAGGGATGAGATCGCTTACAGGATCGGGATCATCGCCAACATCACAGACTTTTATCACGAATTTAGGGCTGATATCGAGAACGATATTATGGACTCCCTGATGACCCTCGGTGGCCATAAGATCCTGCCGAGAGGTCTGAAAAGGACGATGTAGATCTGGTGTGCATCCTGGGCTTCGGCTACTCCGGGCAGGAGAAAATACACAATCATAAACACTTGTCTTCGACCATGGCTGTTTCACGTGGTGCTGCCCGCACCAGTACTTGATTTCCAGACGCCAATTTCAGGGGGGTCTTTACTATGGCAAAAAAAGCAGCCATTTACGCAAGGGGCTCGACCTCGGATCAGTCTGTGAAAGGACAGGGCCGAGAATTGAGAGAGTATGCGGAGAACAGAGGGTGAAGGATAATCCATGTTGCCGAAGAGCAGGAGGAGGGGAAGGTCTTGCACTTCAAAGCTGGGATTGGTAGCGGGGGGAGGATTTGAACCTCCGACCTTTGGGTTATGAGCCCATTTCTATGCCTTATTCTGTATTATTCTTTGGGTTACTTGACATTACCACTCTTTTGATTTATTAAGCTTTTATGGTTTCTAAAGATTACCACATTGTACACCGAATAGCTAATGTATTGTACAATATTTGTACACCGGAGGGGGAAGACCATGGCCGTTTATCTCTTCTGTAAAGAATGCAAGAGCACTTATAGCGTGACCCTCAAGAAGTGTCCGAAGTGCGATAGCCCTACCCCATCACGGAATAAAGTCTTCAGGGTCTCCGTGATGGTCAACGGCAAGAGAGTCACGAGGACTATCCCGAACAGCATTGAGCGTGCACAGCAGGTCGAGGCGAAGATCAAAGGCGAGCTGATTGATGATGAATACTTCGACCGGAGAGAGAAGATCCCCACTCTCGGCGAGATCTGGACAGACTACCATGAATCACACAAGGCAACCGGCAAGGCTTGGGCTCAGGACAAGAGCCGGTATGAGACTGTATTGAAAGATCGCTTCGAGAAAAAGCCCCTGGACGAGATCTCCCCCTTTGACGTGAACAGGCTCATGGTTGACATGAAGAACACCACCTCAAAGAGGAAGACCGCCTATACCCCCAAGTCAATAAAGAACGCCCACGAGTTGTTGAGCCGCATCTTCAACTATGCAATCAATGTAAAGAGCTACGAGGGGCCGAATCCCTGCAAGAAGGCAAAACCGAAACCCGTTCACAACGAAGTTACCAACGTGCTCGAAGACAAGCAGATCAAGAATCTCCTGAAAGTCCTCGATGCTCATGAGGACAAGCCCACGGCAAACCTTATCAAGCTGCTGCTCTTCACCGGCATGAGAAGGGGCGAGGCGTTCAATCTTACATGGCAGAAAGTGGACCTCAAAGCCGGTTGGATCTACCTCGAAGAGACGAAGGGGGGGAAGCCCGAGAAGCTCCCCATTAACGAACTGGCCCACCAAGTGCTGAAGGATCAGGAGGATCTAAAGAACGAACTGGAGAAGCAGAAGACCGAGAAAGAGAACCCTAAGCCTGAGAAGGTCGATCTCGTATTCCCGAATAGCAAGGGCAAGAAGCTCATGGACATAAAGCGGAAATGGGCGAAGATCAAAGAAGAGGCAGGCATCCCGGTATCATTCAGGCTCCATGATCTCAGGCACACCTTTGCCTCTCTACTTGCGAACAGCGGGGAAGTGGACCTCTACACCATACAGAAGTTGCTCACGCACAAGAGCCCGAAGATGACGCAGCGTTATGCACACCTTGTAGACGAGGCGAGGAAGAAGGGCTCCCGTACACTGGAAGGAATCATCCTCAAGGCCCAGGAATCGACGGACGAGGATGAATCAAAATTTGAATTGAAAGGGGCATAAAATGGAAAGAGCTATCGGATTGGAAGGGTTTGAGGCTTATGGGCTTGATATGGACGCGCCTGCAACTCTAAGATACATTGCAGACCTGATCGAATCAGGCAAGGTAGTGGATTTCGCAATCGTCACCCTTGATGAAATGGACAGGAAGCTAAAGCAGGGCTCAACTGTGCTGTGCCGTGATGAGATGATAGGCGACCTCATGCGGGCCGTTGCTGAAGAGATGAATAGATTTCTTTGCGAGCCAGATTCCCCAGAGAAAAGAACAACGCATTAAAAGTTCCTCCATGTAGCAAGAGCCCCTATTCATGGGGCATCACGAGCAAAACAATCTGACAGTTCAACAGCAACACAACTCTATTTCTTTTTCCTGTACCCTTCGTGATAATCCCCGCCCGCGTCCTTCTGCATCTCTTGGAAATATTTGCCGACCTTGATTACAGGCACCACCCGTTGAAAGCACCCGGTCCTCCGGTGAAATTCAACCTTGAGCTGTCCCTCATCATTCCCGGTCCTCTGCACCATGATAACACTGTCGCTCTCCTGGGAGACAAAGGAAGAATCACGGATGCTCAGATATGACAAGTCCCCGCCTTCCCCGCCCGGCTTGGATGTATGGCAGAGTAGGAAGATGACGAGCTTATTGTTCACGGCGATCCGCTTCAAGGCCCGGACAACGGTCCCGATTGTGATGGATATGTTCTGCTTCGCCACCATATCGAACAGGTAGTGCAGGTGATCCACGAACACAATGCGCGTGTTGTGCTGCTTCAGGGATTCGAGGATCTTCTTCTCTACCCATTCTATAGACCGCGCCACAAGGCCATCAGGCACAAAGAAGAGCGGGAGGTCTCCCGAATCAAAGCAGTTGATAAACTGCCTGGGTGTGACCTCGTAAGAAAACCACAGGCTGAAATACTGCTGGTCAGCAAAGTTCTTGGTGAGTGTCTGTGCAAGAAGGGTCTTGCCGTTCTTTGTCGGACCTGAGATCGCTATAAGTTCTCCATCGTTGAAATTCTCAATAGCATAATCGAGACTCGGAATCTTGCTGCATACATTTACGAGGGGCTTTATCTCGCCCGCGCTCGTCAGCTTGTCCTGAAGTTGATAGGATGAAATTATTGGATGCCTGTCCTGTTCCTGCTTCTGTTCTTGTCCGTTCATACTTCCCCCCTTATTGCAGAGATATTTTTCATTTCCTGTTTGATACAGTCCTGAGTGAGCTTGATGTTCTCGAACAGGAGTTCCCCGGCTTCAAGGTCTCCATAGGGTAATCGGTCCCTCATGGCTATTAACATCGAGAGGGATTCCTGAAGAAATGTGATGCTCTTTCTGGCATGGGAGAGCATTGTCTCCCGGTAGGCATTAAGATATTCCTGATTGAACCTCTCCGGGAGAAGGAATGCAGAATCAAGGGATTGATCCTTCTGCTCCTCGTAGAGTCTGAGGATGTTGTTCATTTCTGATCCCATGGCTTCGCAAGGAAGGGATTCTCCTGCTGCCCCGTTACTGGCTTCGAGTTGAGATACTTTTCAAACTTGGGTCCGAATAGGGTTTCAGGACAGATGTACTTCTGCATCTTCGGATCATTGATCCACTCCGCAACTTTAACGTCAATCACCCTCTTGAAATCTTCAATGGTGCGGCCTTCGGCCAAACGAGCATTGATGTGGGATGCTGTTGCTTTTGTCCTTGGGGAGAATCTCTTGCCGCTCTTCTGATTCAGGTATTCAACAATCTCGACAATATAATCTTTATTCTTATCATTCTTACATTCTTGTTTATCGTGTGGCTCTCGTGTGGTTCTCGTGCCGGTTTCATTATGGCTCTCGGTGTGGTTCTCATAGCTCTTGGGATTCTGATAATAATCGTAATTTACAATAGTTATTACCATTCCTCGTGTGGTTCTCCGTGTGGCGATCCTTCCGGTCTTCCTGAGGTACTTCATTGCAGTCTCGCAATGATGCCTTTCGTACGACTCTTTTCTGAATCCGACTTGCCAGCTCAAGTCCTCAATTATCTCGTCATAATTTGTGAGGCATTCTCCTCGCTTGAAAACTTGACCACCTTTACGAACATCCTTGTGATTCGCCTTCCTAAGGAGATAATCCCATATTTCTCGGATGTGCGGAGGCGCATGCGATATAGATGATTCTCGTATTGATCGAGCCTTCAATATAAACCCGCCGGGTACTGTATGTGTCCGGAAGTCCTCCACGCCTTTATCCCTCCCGACTGCCCTCGGAAAGCGTCTTCTCTGTCACAATACGAAGGAATTCCCGTAATCGTCCGGCTTGACCAGCTACCCGGAGAGCATCTCGAAGGTGCCCGTGTTTCGCGTACCATCGACAATGATCCTCTAACTCGCGCAGCTTGATTACATATGATTCTATGGCCTCCATCGGCTTACTCCCCATCAGCAACGAGGCCAAGCCCCTTGAGCCGATCAACTCTACGAGCTGTCTTTTCCTTTGCTGCGTCCACACGCGCGTCCCATTGATCGGCATCGACAAAGAGCCTTCCCCCGACTCGCACGAAAATCTGGGGATTTATCCCCAGGCTGTGCTCTTTTCGAAGCGTCGAAGGCCGCAGATAAATGCCATGCTCACGAAGTAACTGCTCATCACTTACCGGGACTAGACGGTGACGTTTCCGCGTGTCGTTCATAAAACCTCCTGCATTTCTTTTTTGTGAACATTCTCCGACACTCTCGAAAATCCGACCACAATAAAAGTCCGATCTCTGCAAAAAGGAATAAGGATTTCCCATTCTATCTCTCAGAATATAATGATTATTTAAACGAACATTGCAGGCATTATATTTCCATCATTGGACATGTTTTTCATTGAATGATATATTTAATATACTGATATTCTCACAAGGGGAGGTTATGGTAAATCCGACTAATAAAAGTTTTGATCAACCTTGGTCCTCAAAAGAACTTTCAACTCTGTCTGAATTTGAGATTACAAAATTAAGCTTTCAGAGGGATACCAAGAACATAAAGTTCTTCCTGCCCATGGCTCTGTTTTTTTATTATATCGGATCGCACGCGGGCCTTTTTGGCAAAATCATAGGATGGATCGGCATAGCCTTATTTACAATATTTGCTCTCGAAGTGTCCTTTCACGCAGTGCTTACTGTGATCTCTCTTATTGGTACCCCTATTCTAACAAGGGGGGCAGTAATAAAAAATCTGTTCTGGAAATCGCTACAACTTATTGTGATAGCTATATGCCTGTCGTTCTATGCCGGTTGTGCTGCATTGATCTATTCCGGCATTTATAACCTTGCTTTCTCGCAACTCATCCCTTGATGTACCGATCATCATAAAAAGGCTTCGTTCAGCTCTAAGAATCCACAAAGGTAGGATGGGCCTATGCATTTCATCATCTCTGTAAATGGCATCTGACTTCCAAAGTGAGGAAGAAAAGACGGCTTATAGTAGATGGGCCTTTCGGCCCTTCAGGCTTTTTTCAAACCGCTTCTTAAGGTGACCATGAAAAATCTCGTTTAGATCCAAATGCTGATTTTTTGTGATTCCCTTTTCAGGATCTCTCACAACTTACGGAATCGGCCCGATGTTAACAGCAAGGCATTCATACAGGTTCAGGGCATGGGTTTCTATTTCCTGAGTTGTGCGGGGCATTTTAAACGAAAGAAGGGGCATTCCTGGCATAGGTTGAATCACTTCAAAGATCTGCCCCTCTGAGCACTATCGAGACTTGAGCTTGCCGATAACCGGATTATTCTTCATCACCTCTTCAACGATTGCCTTGAGGTCATCATCCATCCGTTCATAGCTGATCTGTGCGGCTCGATCCGGGTTCTCCGCTGCGTACATCTTCGAGGCATAGGACTTCGTTTCCTTGATGACCTTCTCAAGCAGAAACTTCTTCCAGGCATCGGAGCCGTGCTTGTATGCAGGGAAGTTGAACAGGATCGGTCCCACCTTCTCGATGATGGGGCTCATGTTCCTGGCTACGTCCCGGTCGGAATCGGGGAAGCCTGTCTTCGGATAGATGCTCTCATACCCTATCCCGAGCCGGTCAACCTCGCGCTCTACAGCATTCTTTGTGGTGACAGAGAAGCCCGTTGTCTGCCGCAGGAGCGGAGTCTCCGTCTCCCTCGGCTTCGTCGATAAGGGCGAAACTGATTCCGGTAACTGCTGACTCAGGTAGGGAACATTCCCCGCAGCCTTCCCGAGCATCCCCCAGCTCGAATCATTACGAGCATCCCGAAGTTTCGCCTCTTCAGGATCGAAGTGAGCGACAATATCTTTTGCCGTGCGAGCCGGGACAGTGAAAGAGCCTGCATACTCGTTCACGAAATTCTGAAGAAGCTTTGCATTTGTCTTCGGGTCTTTCGATCGGAGCATGTCCACGATCACAAGCCCGGTCCCGGAGATCCTGTTTATCCCTGCTGCCGCGTTGACATAATCTCCAAAGGTCATCTTCTCCGGGTGCTGCATGGCCTCTGCCATGAAGAAGTATATCGAGAAGGGCGCGAAGGGCCGAACATCCATGTACTTCGCCTCCTTCGTCTTCGGATCTTCGGAGAGCTTCACCTGATACCACTTCTCCCCAGCATACTCTGATTGACGCATGTGCCATGCGCTCTTGAGCATAAGGGTTCCGAGTGTGGCGCGGGATGCTGCCCTTGCAAACTGCTCCGGGTTCCCGCTATGAAGGGCTTTCAGAGTGTCGGGAGCTACGGCCCGTAGATAGCCAAGGGGTGAATGATCGAGCATGAATGGAAGAGCATTCGCAAAGGCAAACCGGGGAAAGGGATTCACAGTTGTAAGCCCGAGCTTGCGATAAGCGGCAAGCAGATCCCGCCCGGTCTTACTCTTCGGCGATGCAGAGAAGGTCATCTCAAGGGCGTAATCTACTGCCTTCTTATACATCCCTTCGGGTATTGCATCCGGGCTCACCTTGGCATAGTCCATGCCCGCTTCCTTGAGTTGCTGCTTCAGTTTCGCTTCAAAGGCAATCTTCCTGAAGAAGTGCTCCTGCGACCTGTTCAAGATGTTGAGCGCGTAGGTGGTCTTCTGCCCCATCTGTGCGAGTCTTCCGATAATGGCATCTGTGGCTCCCTCCCCTGCACTCGGGACTTCATGAACGCTTTGAGAGAGAAGGCGGGCTCGATGGGTAGCCGCTTTATCTGCTTCAAGAATCCTATCAAACTGCATCCGGCCTTTGCTGGAAAGCCTGTTGTAAAAGGCATTGATGATGTTGATTCCGTTCGTTGCCTCGTCTGTGAGGTTCACGGCTCGAACACCGCCCTTGATAGTAGCTTGGATAGCTTCATCGAATTGGGCAAGAACGAGCCTGCCCGATTGCGAGGTGATGTTTCTCATGGTCGTGGCAAGCTGGGTGACGAGCATACCGCGCCGGAAGTCCTCCACGCGGGCAAGCCCATCCATGGCCTTTTCCCACCAGAGTTGCCCTTCCTTGTACTGCTCGTGGGTCCGGTTGAAGGCATCTGCCGCCGCCTTGTTGTCCTTGAACACGAAGCCCATATCCTTCGAGAGTCTGGAAAGATAGTTCAACTCTCTGCCTGCCCTGGATATGGTATCCGTCCAGATCCCGGCGAACTCTTCGGGTGTGATGTTCTCTGCCTTCAGGATGCCGGGGAGGTCCTGCACCTGAACCTCTCCGGTCTTCAGAAAGTCGGATACGTTCCTGAAGAGGCGTTTTGACTTGTCGAATTGAAGGGCATCGAGGGAATCACGGGTTGCCTGCACCACATCCTTGACCACCGATTCTTTCAGCTGTGGCTTGCTTAAAATCGAAGCGGCGGGGTTTCCCTTCGGTGCTGCCTCTTCGACCTGCTTGAGCTTGAAGGGCAATTCCTTTGCCTCATTGAAAGCGGCAACGGCATCCGGGCCATCTTCCTTGCTGCGGCAAAGCCCGGCCCTGCTGACCTGCTGACGGCTGTTTTGATCGCCCCCCCAGGTGTTACGAAGTATGCGGCATTCTCCCCCAGCCTGCCGATGAACTCGGCCCCCTGATCGGGAACACCGAGCCCCTTCGCTGCGCCTTCGATCGGCTCTCCCACGATTCCCTTTGCTACTCCGGTCACAGGGGAAAAGACGTACTGCAAGGCCCCGAGCCCGCCCATGAGGGTGTTCTTGATCCCCGGCTCTTCGACAGCCTTCTTCATGGACTCGATGCCTTCCCTTGCCTCTTCCTGCTGAATGTTGTAGGCGTTCCGCATCGGGTAGGTGAAGTTTTCGAGGGCGGTCTTCGGTTCGGGAATGGGGGTCTTTGCTTCGGCTGTAACGCCCCTCTTTGCGAGTTCCCTTCGGGCAAGCTCTCTTCGAGCAAGTTCCCGGCGGGCCAGTTCTGCCCGTGCAGCTTCGGGGGCGGTATTCGATGAGCCCTGCTCCCGCGTTCTCTGCCGCCTATCAAGCTCCGCTCTTGCCTGTTCCGGGGTAATAGTCTGCATGAGATCCCCTCCCGCTTTATTTAAGGCATCATATTCCCCAGGCTTTTTGATTTTCAATTCAAATACCCATGACAGTTCAAAGTCCTCGGTACAAAGACTTGCAAGCAATGGCTGGAGAATGGCTTGTGGAGCCAGTTCCAAAAGCTATAAGAGAAACTGTGCAGGGCTTAAGAGACGTTACCGTTAGGGCGGGGGGCATGGTTTAAAGGCCCCAGGGTGGGGGGTGGAGGCATACCCTTGGGTGAGCTACCCATGGGGAAGCGTCCGCAGATCATGGATCAATGGGTCTTTCCACCAGTACCCATGGCGAGATTGTACGCATGGTGTACAATGATCAGTCCGGGGCTACCATTGTGATCATCCCCAGGAGCACCTTCTTTGCCCTTCGAAACCCGCTTACAATTGGCGAGATCATGCCCGGCCTGTCTGCCCTGTACGTTTGTACACCTTTGCTTCTCAAAGTCTCATTATCCAAGCTGTACTGAGCGGAACAGGTGAGGTCTTCTCTATAGGAACGAGCGTGCAGGGATGGGCCATTCATCCCCCCTATCTCTTCACAGGGCTTTCAATCAAACAGGAATCGCTCTGGAAGCTTTGCTATGATCTGGCCGGGAGACTGCTGGTATCGGCCCTTTTCATATCAGGAATATATTTATTATAAAACCGTACTCAGTTTATTATCATTACAGGATCGTTTATAATATAGTACTTATATTAAGTACATATATATAGAATTAAATAATATATGCTAAGATGCGCAGCCGATCCTGGAGCCGGTCCCTGTGGATGAATCCCCTGTGCCAACCTCCCCCACCTCTGAGGCCCCTTTGTACACCATGTGTACACCTGGACATTGTACAAAAGAAAAAGCGGCTAAGGTTTTCACCCTAACCGCTTGATTTCTATTGTTTTTAAATGGTAGCGGGGGGAGGATTTGAACCTCCGACCTTTGGGTTATGAGCCCAACGAGCTACCAGACTGCTCCACCCCGCGTCACATGAGTCTTCTATAATGTATGGAAAGGGATTGTCAAGGAAAGTTTTCCTCTGACCTGGAAAAAACATCAAATGATTCTGTATAGATAATAACAGCCCATCCCTGCTTCCGCCTTCCCCGGTCGAGTTCCCGTCCCCGGGGTAGACGCGGGCCCTGTTTCTGCCGCTCCGGGGTCCCGGATTCCGGGCAAAAAAAAAGCAGGCCGGTCAGACCTGCGAACATATGAGGAGGTTCTACGGGGAATGAATCTTGAAGAACCTATTTTTCTCTATCGACAAGCGGTCAGTTTACTTGACCCTTTTCTGAAAGTTTTTATAAATTTTTTCTCGGGCCCCATTTGTGCTATAGCTTGGCTCATGGAAAAGCACATCCCTCCCCTTGCATACAGGATCAGACCGGAATGCCTCGATGAGCTCATCGGGCAGGACGAGGCCAGGAACTTCCTCCAAAGCTTCATCACGGGCAACAGGCGCTCGGCCATCCTCTGGGGCCCCCCGGGCTCAGGCAAGAGCAGCCTCGCTCACATCATCGAAAAGCTCTACCCGGACTCGTACTTTCTCATCAGCGCCGTCACCAGCGGGGTGGCGGACATCAAGCGGGTCGTCAAGCTCGCCGAAGGACTGCCCGTGCCGCCCATCGCCTTCATCGACGAGATCCACCGGTTCACCCGGGTCCAGCAGGACGCCCTGCTGCCCTTCGTGGAGAGCGGGGAGATCGTCCTCATCGGCGCCACCACCGAGAACCCGTCCTTCTCTCTCACCGCGCCGCTCCTTTCGCGTTGCCAGGTGATCCTGTTCCATCCCCTGGACCCGGATCATATCGAAGGCATCATCAGGCGCGCCCTCGGCATGGACGAAACCGTGAAGGGTCTGAACAAAACCCTTTCCGACAAGGCCTTGAAGGCCCTCTCAGCTGCCGCGGACGGGGACGCCCGGGCCGCCCTCAACCTCCTGGAGCTGGTGCTGACGAAATCGCCCAAAGACCGCATCGAGGCGGAAGACCTCGGGTCCCTCCTCGAGAGGCCGCTGTACCACGACAAGACGGGCGAGCGGCACTACGACCTCATCTCCGCCTTCCACAAGAGCGTGCGGGCAAGCGACATCCACGCGAGCATCTACTGGCTGGGCAGGATGCTCGAAGGGGGCGAGGACCGGCTCTTCGTCCTGAGGAGGATGATCCGCATCGCCTCAGAGGACATCGGCCTGGCCGAGCCCAACGCGCTGCGCATGGTGATCTCCGCAAGGGACGCCTTCACCGCCCTGGGGTCCCCCGAGGGCGAGCTGGCCATCTACGAGGCCGCGGTGTACCTCGCCTGCGCGCCCAAGAGCAACGCCCTGTACATCGCGGAGAAGAAGGTCCGCGAGCTCATCAGGAAGACCGGCACCCCGCCGGTCCCCCTCTACCTGCGCAACGCGCCCACCAAGCTCATGAAGGACCTCGGGTACGGCAAGGGCTACATCTACGCCCACGACGACCCCGAAGGCGCGCTCCTGGTGAGCTACTTCCCCGAGGGCATGGAGGAGGTGCGGCTCTACGTCCCCCGCGACACGGGGTTCGAACGACGCATAAAGGAGATCATGAATGCTCGAAAAAAGGCTGCGGCACATCGGGCAGGAACATATCGCAAGACTTCTTGAGCAGGGCGTACCCTTCATCTCCCGAGAGGCGATCGAACAGGATCTGGCAGGCGTGGACATGGGGCTCGTTGCGGAGCTCGTGCAGGGCAGGCACCTCTTCATCGAGCCCGGCATGGAGCGGGTGGAGCCCCCGGAGGTTTTCCCCGCCTCGTTCGCCGGCACACCGGACGCCCTGCCCTTCCGAAGACAGGGGGAGGAGCTCCTGAGGCAGGGCAAGGTGGCCGCCCTCATCGTGGCGGGCGGCCAGGGGTCCCGGTTGGGGATCGAGGCGCCCAAGGGCGTGGTGGAGGTGAGCCCGGTCAGGGGCAAGAGCCTGTTTCAGCTCCATGCGGAAAAGATCCGCGCCCTCTCCGCTCGGTACTCCCGCACCGTTCCCCTGTTCATCATGACGTCCCGGGAGAACGATGCCCAGACCCGCGCCTTCTTCGAGAAGCACGGCTTCTTCGGGCTTCGTCCTGAGGAGGTCTTCTTCTTCGCCCAGGGCATGCTCCCGTCGGTCACCCCGGAAGGCAGGCTCATCCTGTCCCGGGAGGGCGGCCTCTTCCTCAACCCCGACGGCCACGGCGGCACGCTCACGGCGCTCAAGCGCAGCGGCTGCCTCGACCTCATGAGGGAAAAGGGCATCGATGAGATCTTCTACTTCCAGGTGGACAACCCCCTCGTCTCTGTATGCGACCCCCTGTTCATCGGGCTGCACAGCATGAAGGGCGCGGACATGTCCTCGAAGGTGATCAGGAAGCGCGACTTCGGGGAAAAGGTCGGGGTCATCGCAACGGTGGACGGCCGGACCCGCGTCATCGAATACAGCGACATGACCGACGAGATGCGCTATGCCGTCGACGGGCAGGGCCGCATGCGCTACTGGGCGGGGAACGCGGCCATCCACGTCATCAGGCGGGACTTCGTCGAGGCCCTCACCGGCTCGGACCTGAGGCTTCCCTTCCACCGCGCGGCCAAGGCCATCGCGACCCTCGACGAGGGTGGGCACCCCGTCGAGATCAGGGGCGTCAAGTTCGAGACCTTCATCTTCGACGCCCTGCCCATGGCCAGGGCCTCGGTCACCCTGGAGGTCCTGAGGGAGCACGAGTTCGCCCCGGTGAAGAACATGACCGGGGAGGATTCGCTTCAGAGCTCGCGGGCCATGCAGAGCGACCTCCACAAGGCCTGGCTTCAGGAGGCGGGCATCCCTGTGGAGCACGGGTGCCTCGTCGAGATCAGCCCGCTGTTCGCCCTGGAAAAGGACGACGTAAAACGACAGGTTGAATCCCTGCCCAGGAACATAGTAAAGGATATGTATATCGGTTGATGCAATAAGGAGGGCTGCTCCCATTAAAAGCTCTGCAAAGAGGCATACCGTCAACATTAAGGAAACCAGCTGGGAGATCCTGATCTGGATGGGAAGCTTCATCGTGCTGGGGTTCGTGGTGCTCTTTGCCATGTATTCCTACCGGAGCGTGGAGCGGGAGATGGCCCGGCAGTTCAACCGCGAGCAGGGGCTGCTCGCCCAGCAGACCGCAATGGGCATAGAGCAGTACATGCACGACATCACCAACATCCTCAACCTCACCATCCACATCCAGTCCGTTGCCGACGGCGACCCCGAGGCCATCAAGATCGCCCTGGACAACGTGTACATGTCGCTCAAGAACAAGGTCACCTTCGTGTTCTGGGAAAACGCCGACGGGATCATGACCTACCACTACCCCAGGAACATCCTGCCCGGGCTCGAGGGCAAGAACTTCTCCTTCAGGACCTATTTCCGGGTGGGCAAGGAGCTGGGCGTGCCCTTCGTGTCCGACATCATCACCGTGGGCGGTGAGGACAACCCGGACATCCCCGGCCGCTTCGAGACTTTCATCATATCCTTCCCCCTGAAGGGGACTGGCGGAAGGTTCAACGGGGTCATCGGCTGCGCCATCGACCTGGCGAACATCACGGCCCACTACGTGGCCCCCATCAGGCCCTCGGAGACCGGCTACGCGTGGCTCCTGGACGAGACGGGGATGATCCTCTACCACCCCAACCCCAAGTGGATCGGCCTGAACCTCTACGACATCGTGATGAAGCTCCAGAAACAGGGGTATGCCATCGACGGCATACAGGAGATCAAGCATGCCATGGAGCTCAAGAACGACGGCATGTACGAGTTCACCTTCCCCCACTTCCCCAGTCCGGAGCCGGTGAAGAAGCTCCTGGCCTTCTCTTCGGTCCACTTCCTGAACCGCCGGTGGGTAACCGTCGCCACCTCGCCTTACAGCGAGGTGATCTACCTCATGTCCGACACCTTCAGGAACACGATCATCCTGGGATCGGTGAGCATCGGGTTCGTCATCATAGCCACGCTGGTGCTGCTCCGCATCAACAAGGCCAGGGCTACGGCGTCCGAGCGCAACAAGTGGGCGGAGAGGGTGCTCGTGGCGCACAAGAGGCTCGAGACCATCTTCAACGGCGTGCCCCACTACCTGGCCATGATCGACGCGGCCTTCACCCTGGCCGACGTGAACCAGCGGCTCTGCGACCTCTACGGCGTCAAGCGCGAGGACGTCATCGACAAGCACTGCTCCCTCGACTTTGCCGAAAACGAGCGCATGTGCAACCTGAAGATCGTGGAGAAATGCTTCAGGACAGGCCAGATCGTCACCGAGCGGGACCAGCGGGTCGAGATCAACGGCAAGCCCTACTTCTTCGACATCTCCGCCATCCCGCTGTTCGACAACAAAGGCGAGGTGGACAACGTGGTGCAGTACGCCGTGGACATCACGGACAAGAAGGCGCTCACTGAGAAGCTCATCCAGGCCGAGAAGATGGCCGCCGTGGGCCAGATGTCCGCCCACGTGGCCCACGAGATCCGCAACCCGCTCACCAGCGTGCTCCTCCACTCGGAGCTCCTCGAGGACGAGATCCGGGAGCACGGCGAAAACGAAGAAGCGCAGGCGCTCATCCTCACCATCAAGACCGAAATCGACCGGCTTTCCCAGATCACCGAGGAATACCTGTCCTACGCACGGCTGCCGGTACCCAAGAAGCAGTATATCGATCCCGAGGCGGAGGCGAACGCCGTGGTCTCCATGCTCATGCCCGAAGCGAAGCGCAGGAACATCGAGATCAAGGTCACGAGCACGGGCAATCTCCCGAAAATCCTCATCGACCGTGGACAATTCAAACAGCTTCTGATAAATCTCATCAAGAATGCCGAAGATGCGATGCCCTCGGGTGGGAACCTGGAGATAGCCCTCATGGCCATCAAGGACAATTTCCTGCTGCTCGTGAAGGACACGGGGTACGGGATCCCCCAGGAGCTCACCCGGAGGATCTTCGACCCCTACTTCACCACCAAGGACAACGGAACGGGCTTAGGACTGGCCCTCGTCCAGTACATAGCCAGCGCGCACGACGGGTGGGTGGACGTGGAGAGCCAGAAGGGCACGGGCTCCACCTTCATCTTCTCCATTCCCATTCCCTCAGCCCAAACTCTTAAAGCAGAGGTTAAGGCAGTATGAGAAAGATCATGTGCATCGCTTTCCTGTTGGTCGCGATCCCTGTCTCCCTGTATGGGGCCAGGCTGCAGTACGCCCTGCCCCCCGGACTGTCAAAGGCCTACCTCCTCTCGGCCGGCACGCCCGCCATGCTCGAGCATGAAAAGGCCCGGGCGAAGGCAAAGCTGGAGAAGCTCAAAGGGGAATTCCGCATCGACACCCTGGAGGCCGGATCGAAGCAGGGAAGCGGGGATGTCAAACGGGCGAAGCAGGCATACGCCGACAGGATCGAGGCGCTGCGCAAGGCCTACCTGTCCCGACTGAACCTCCAGCTGACTTCGGTCAACGCGGACATCAACCTCGCATCCTCGGCCATGGCGGACGTGACATACTTCTATACGGCCAGAAACTCCTCCGACAAGGTCATCACGGACATCACCTACCGGCCGCTCATCAACGGCAAACCCCTGGGCACGACCTCGACCCTCGTCCTCGAGTTCATGGACATGTCCACCCTGACGTCCGGCCTGGCGCCCGGGGAGACCATGACCAACCAGGGGCACGACCCGGAGAAGTTCTCCTTCTTCCTGGGCGAGATCCCCCAGGCCGAGGTCAAGGAGCTCAAGAAGGACTTCGGCAGGAAGTTCACCATCGACGTCATCGACATGCATTTCGCCGACCGGAAGGGATACAAGGGCCAGTTCAAGCCCCAGACTTTCGAGGAGGCCTTCGCCGGACAGCTCGGTCCCCTGGAGAACGCCATAAGGCAGGCCGAGGCCCGGGCCAGGGAGCTGAGCGAGTCCGACAGGAAAGCCCTCAAGGAGTTCACGGCCCAGAAAGACAGGCTCGTGGCCGAGGAGAACAAGACCCTCGTCGGACTGAAGAGATCGGCGGTGCGCTACACCGGGACAATAGACAAGAAAGGCCGCCACATCTTCGAGGACGTGGCCCCGGGCACCTATTTCCTCTATGCCTCCACACCCGACGGTCGCGCCGTGTTCGAGCAGGTCAAGGTGGGGGAAGAGCGGAAGCAGAAGAAGACCTTTACCGGGATGAAAAAGGACCCCTTCGTGCCATGAAAAAAAAGATCCTCGTAGTCGATGACGAAGTAGGCATCCGCGAATCCCTCCAGAAGATCCTCGAAAAGGAGGGCTTCCTGGTGGAGACCGCCTCCAACGGCGAGGAGGCGTTCCGGATCATCAGGGGCGGCGACATCGACCTGCTCATCTCGGACATCAGGATGGCGGGCATGGACGGCCTGGAGCTGCTGAAGGTGTGCAAGTCCGTCTCACCGTTCACCGAGGCCATCATGATCACGGGGTACGCCTCGGTGGACACCGCGGTGGACTCCATGAAGCAGGGCGCCTATGACTACATCACGAAACCCTTCAAGAAGGCGGATATCCTGAAGGCCGTGAACACGGCCATCGAAAAGCAGGTCCTCGCCATGGCCAGCATCAGGAAAAAGGAGCTCGCGGAGGCCTTCGAGTCAGGCCCGCTCGTCGAGTCGTCGAGCCCGAAGATGAGGACCATCGTGGACCTCGCGCGCCGGGTGGCGCCCAGCCAGGCCACGGTCCTCATCCTGGGAGGCTCCGGCACGGGCAAGGAGGTCATCGCGGACATGATCCACCAGCTCTCCCCGAGGGCTTCGCGTCCCATGGTCAAGGTCAACTGCGCGGCCATCCCCGAGACGCTCATAGAGTCGGAGCTCTTCGGCTACGAGCGCGGCGCCTTCACCGGTGCCCAGGCCCGCAAGGAAGGCCGATTCGAGGTGGCGGACAAGTCGAGCATCTTCCTGGACGAGATCGGCGAGGTGCCCCAGGCCGTGCAGGTGAAGCTCCTGAGGATACTGCAGGAGGGCACCTTCGAGCACCTGGGGTCCAACAAGACCCAGCGCGTGGACACCCGGATCATCGCCGCCACCAACAAGGATCTCGCGGACATGGTGAAGAAGGGGCTGTTCAGGGAAGACCTCTACTGGAGGCTCAACGTCATTTCCATCCACCTGCCGGATCTGAGAGAGCGGCGGGAGGACATCCCCAACCTTGTCCAGCACTTCATCAACCGGTACTCGAAAAAGAACGGCAAGCTCATCGAAGGCATCGAGTCGAAGGCCATGGAGATCCTGCTCTCCTACGACTGGCCAGGCAACGTGCGGGAGCTGGAGAACATCGTGGAGCGCTGCGTGGTGCTCGATCACGACGGCATCCTGGGCGCCGACGACCTGCCCAGAGAGCTCTCGCTCATCACCAAGAGCACCTTCGACTCGGTCACCATCCCCCTGGGAACACCCATGGAGGAGGTGGAGCGCATCCTCATGGAAGAGACCCTCAAGCACACCAAGGGCGACAAGGGCCTCGCCTCGAAGCTCCTCGGGATCTCCACCCGGACACTGTACCGGAAGATGGACAAGAAAGAAGATGGGTAAAAGCGTAAAAGGGGACGGATTGATTTTTCCAAAAAAATCCGTCCCCTTTTACGTCTCTAATCACAGGTGATAATCACCAGCCGCCTCCGGCTGGTAAAGCACTTCCTCGATGCAGATGCGGCGCACGCCGGAAGGAACGGGCCATTCGATGATGTCTCCTTTGGCATACCCCAGGATCGCCGTGCCTATAGGCGCAAGGACCGAGATGGCGCCGGAATCGATGTTCGCATCCTTGGGGAACACGAGGGTGTAGGTCATTCTCTCCGAAGTCCTGACATCGCGGAGGACCACCTTCGAGTTCATGGTCACGACATCCGGCGGCATGTCTTCGGGAGAAACGATCTCCGCATTTTCCAGCTCCTCTTCCAGAGACTCCAGGTCTTTCCTGCCGTGGCCGCCGAACTCTTCAGCGACTTCTATGATCTCTTCAAGGCGTGATTTGTCGAACTCGGTAAGGTACAGTTTTCTTTCAGCCATGATCGTATCTTCCTGCCGTTCACCTCAAGGAGCTGATCAGGTTTCATTTTTATTAGCATATCAGATTCCCGGTTCCGGTGCAATGCTGCGCTCGCGGGATCGAGCGCTATGGGCCTATTTCCAGATGATCGTGTACATCGGTGACGCCGTTCGTATTGTGGGCGATGCCGAGGGCCGTCCTCCGGGAGAGGTGATTGTCGACGACACCGCTGAGCGTTACCTCGCCGCCTTGTACGGAGACCGTGATATTCGAGGCGTTGATGAACGTATTCCTGGCGAGCGTGTCGAGGATGTCGTTTCGGATGTCATCATCGGAGACCTCCCCGATCGGCTGTACAGCCAGCATGTTCTCTACGGAAATGACGCCGGCGATATCTTCCGCAAGGTGCTCCACCCGGTATTTCTGCCAGGCGGAATCAACGCTTCCCGTGAGGGTGAGTATGCCGTTTTTCACCAGTACCTGTATCCTGGACGCATCGACAGTGGGGTTCCACCGCAGGAGGTTTTCTATCTGCGCGGCGATGTCTTCATCTTCCGGGACAGGGTATTCCGGTGGCATGCTGACCGACAGATGGTTCTCCACGCGCTTTACGCCTGAAACCGCATAGGCATCCTCTTCCGCTTCGAAACGGTCGGCATAGCTCGACACCATTCCGGACAATATCACCGTTCCATCATCCGTTACCCTGACGATGATGTTCGTGTGCCCCACCCTGTTGTCCCAGGCGAGCTGCGAGTATACGTCTCTCCTGATATCCTCCGGTTTCCTTCTGCTTCCATCCGCCATGATTCAGCACCCCTCCGCCGGTCTGCTTGTTCTTTACAGCTAATGGTAGGGGGCCTGTCCCCGTTTTCAATGATATCGCCGTTCGAAGTGGTGAGGAGCGTCGCCTCCGGAACCGTGCGGACACGTGTTCATGGATGCATCTCCGTGCATTTCCATGCGCAATCGGGGCGATGAATCCTTTCACGACCATGTGCGTCATATCTAAGTGCAGGGTGAGAAAAAGATTTTCACCCAAGGCAGCAAGAGAAACTACAGGGGGGAAGAGCGATGACACCAAGCGAGACGATGCAGTACCGGAACCCGTATGAAAGCCGTGAGAGATACATGGACATGGAGTATCCCTGCGACTTGTGCGGAGGAGCTCGCCATGTCAGCGCGATCGATCTGTACGAAGATCCTCTCTGGCTGTGCCCGAGGTGCAACGAATACGTCGGCTGTCATCCCGGGAGGCTCTCGGGGATGGTAAAGACGTTCATCATCGGCAATGCCCTGTAGGCATGGCCAGGGAATACGTCAAAGGAGAGCTTGCGGCTTTTGTATCAGTAAAAAAGCAAGGAGACGAGAACATGACAATAAGCCCTTCTGAGATCACGAAATACATCAAGGGGGTGAAATACCCCGCAAGTATTTATGATATCAACAGCAAGGCCCGCGAAAACCATGCGCCCGACATGGTGATCGACATCATAAACTACATCCCGGAACGCCGGTTCCGATCGTTTGAAGAGGTGGACGAGGCCGTTACGAGATGCATCCAGTAAGATGCAGCAGAGGCAGGGCCACGTGCCCTGCCAATACCAATCTTTTCTCCTTTACGATTGCGCCGATATTCCGGCCCATGCCCGAACGGCAGACAGGGAACCTGTCAATGACCTGATCACGCCGTCTTTTTGTCCGCCTGGATGCCGAACTTCCTGATCTTGTAGTGCATGACCCTGCGGGAGATGCCAAGGATGTCGGCCGCGTCCTTCTGCACCCAGTTGGCCTTCTTGAGGGCATCGATCACCATGGCCTTTTCCTGAACCTCCAGGGGATTCAGGTCTTCCTCTCCCTCCGACACGGGAGCGGCATCCTCATGCATGTCGGTGAGCAGGATGACATCCTCGTCGATGGTGTCGCCCTTGCAGAGCACCACCGCGGACTCGATGACGTTCTTGAGCTCCCGGATGTTGCCCGGCCACTGGTGGGCCATGAGCAGGTCAATAGCCTCCTTGGTGAACCCGGTGATGTTCTTGCCGCTCTTGGTGCAGAAATCCACGAGGAACATCCGCGCGAGCCCGATGATGTCCTCCTTGCGCTCGCGCAGCGGCGGGAGCTCGATGGTGATGACCTTGAGCCGGTAGAACAGGTCTTCCCGGAACGTACCTTCCTTGACCTTTGCCCGCAAGTCCACGTTCGTGGCCGCGATGACCCGGATGTCCACCTGCTTCTGGTCGACCTGCCCGATGGCCCGGAACTGGCCGGTCTCCAGGACCCGCAGGAGGCGCGTCTGCATCTCAGGGGAGATGTTGCCGATCTCGTCGAGGAAGAGGGTGCCGGTGTCGGCCTCCTCGATGATGCCCCGCTTGTCCTTCATGGCCCCGGTGAACGCCCCCTTGGTGTAGCCGAAGAGCTCCGCCTCGATGAGCGTCGAAGGGGTGGCGCCGCAGTCCATGATCACGTACTTTTTGTCGTGGCGGTTGCTTTCGAGGTGGAGCATCCGGGCGATGAGCTCCTTGCCCGTGCCGGACTCGCCCAGGATGAGCACCGTGGCGTCGGACTTGGCCACCTGCCGGGTGAGCTCCAGGAGCTTCTTCATGACAGGGCTCTCGGCGTAGATGTGGTGCTCGATGTGCCTTTCCACCTCGCGCTCGAGGTACTTCACCCGCTGCTTGAGCTCGCGCTTTTCGATGGCGCTCTCGATCTTGGCAATGAGCTCGATCGCCTCGAAGGGCTTGACGAGGTAGTCGTGCGCGCCGAGCTTCATGGCCTCCACCGCACCCTCGATGGAGCCGTAGGCGGTGAAGATGATGACCTCGACGTCCGGGTCGATGCCCTTTGCCCGCTTCAGCACCTCCATGCCGTCCATGTCCGGCATCTTGAGGTCGGTGAGCAGGACGCTGCACTCCTCCTTCTTCAGTGCCTCGAGCGCGCCTTCCGCCCGGGTGAATCCCCGTGCATTGAAGCCCATGACTTCGAGCCTGGCGAGGATGACCTCCACGATGTTCGGTTCATCGTCCAGGATGATGATGCTTGCCTTGCTGGTCATTGTACGCCCCGTTTCTTTTCGGTGGTGATGTGGATCTCTTCGATCTTCTGCAACTTGTACCTCAACTCTTCCAGGTCCTTCTTCAGCTTGTCGTTTTCCGCCTTGAGCTGGTCCGCCTCGAGGAGGCACTTTTCCTTCTGGCCGGTGAGCGCCTTGTTCTGGTGCTTGAGCGTCTCGATCTTGTCGAACAGCACGGTCAGGTAGCCTGCCTCGACTTTCTGATCGTGGGGTACGAGGGGGTCCTTCCTGATCAACAGGAGGCTCCTGCGGATCTCCCCCGCATCGTTTTCATTGTATTTTTCACTGATGACGATGTCCATTGCCTGGGCGATGATCTTCCTGGCCGCGACGCTCGGGGGCACGACCGCGGCCGTGCTGCCCTTCAGCTTGTCCCCCGCCTGCTTCCCGGATGCGAGTTCGAGCTCAGCCGGCCTGAGCCTTCTGTCGTACAGACTGGCCGTGCACCCCTCCAGCTGAAAGAGGAGGATGAACAGGAAGAGAGAAAGAAAACACGCTCCCCTTGCCGATAGTGCTCTTCGCATAGATGTTTCCCCCGTGAGCATCGACGATACTCCTGGAGATGGCTAAACCAAGACCTATCCCGCTGTGGCCCCTCGTCGCCTTCGACTGGTAAAACTTCTCGAAAATGAGAGGAATGTCTTCGTCAGGAATGCCTATCCCATGGTCTTCGATCTCGATGGTGACGTGGTCGTTCTGCCGGATGAGCCTCAGCTCTACCTCAGCCCCTTCGCCAGAGTATTTGATGGCATTCTGAGTGAGATTTGTCAACACCCGCAAGATCTTGTTCCTGTCCAGAGGCACAGTCAGGCCCTCGGGCAGATACGAGATCTTGATTTCAATGCCTTTTTTGCCAGCATACGGCTGGATCTCCGAGTGGAAGCCGGAAACCACCTCGTTGATGTTGTGCGGCCCGATCTGGAGCTCCACCATGCCGCTTTCGAGCTTTGAGATCTCCAGGAGCTCGGAGATCATCTGGAGGAGCCTGTCCATGCCCTGCTGCATGATGGTGATGAGCCGCTTCTGCCGCTCGTTGAGCTCCCCGGTGAGACCTTCCATGAGAAGGTTCGCCGCCTCCTTCATGGAGGTGAGCGGGGTCCTGAGCTCGTGAGACACGATGGAGATGAACTCGGACTTCATGTTGTCCAGCTCCTTGAGCCTCAGCGACATGGTGTTGAACGACTCCGCCAGCATGCCCAGCTCGTCCTTCGAATAGAGCGGGATCCGGTAGGAGAAGTCCCCATGGGCGATGTGCCTGATGCCGGTGCGGATGGACATGAGGTCGTTGGTGATGCTTTTGTAGATGAGGAGCGGGATGATGAGCCCGATGGTGGCGGCGATCCCCAGGGCCCACCAGGTGAAGAGCTTGATCTGCTCGCCCAGGCTTTTGAGCAGGACGATCTTGTTGTCGAGCGACTCGAGGGTGCCTGCGTTGATGAGCCTGGCCACCTTGACCATGCTGTCCATGGACCTGCTGTTGTCCCTGAAGATCCTATCGAGAGTCTCGGTGTCGGTGGGGGGCTGGGCCAGGAGGGCGTGGAACCGCTCCAGGTGCTGCCCCCACACCTGCATGCCCGATTTCACCGCCCTGATCTCGTTTTCGTCCGTACAGACCCCGTCCAGGCAGAGGTACTCCCAGGCCCGGGTGATGGACTCCTCCCGCTGATCGATGACGGTCCTGTACGACTCCTTCTGCAGGAGCAGGTACTGCTTCGAGGTCTCCTCCAGGGAGATGAGGTCGTTGATGAGCTTGTCCGTGACCTCCTTCTTGTGCTGGTCCAGATAGTAGATGTCGGCCGTGACGTTGCCGAGCCGGGACGAGACAAAGACGAGGAAAACCGCGAGCCCCAGGAGAACGATGACGAAAACCGCGTAGGCCACGATGAGCTTCTCGAGCAAGCCTGGCTTCTTCATGGTCAAGATTATAGCCTGCGAGCCGATACATGTTCAAGGGAGAGATTATGTCGGACATGCTGATATCGGCCCTGCGCGCCAACGGGACCCTGCTCGCCAACGCCTCGTCCAACGTGGCCAACATGAACACCCGTGATTACAAGTCCCTGCGGACCACCATCACCGAGGGACAGCAGGGGAGCGTCGACGTGGTCACGGCCCGGAACGCCACGGAGGGCATGCCTGCAGAGGATGGCCACCAGACCTCGAACGTGGATCTTCCCCGGGAATTCACCGACATGATCCTTGCCCGGCGGGGCTTCGAGTCGGTCCTCGCCGCCATCTCCACCCGCGAAGAGATGATGGACGACCTCATGAAGACCTTCTCCTCCCGCCACGAGTAGATCCCCCTACCCTGCACAGGGCCGTTCACCCCGGTTTCGATGAACCCAACAGGAAGGAAGAACCCGTCCCAAGCTGACGCCCCTGGCCCGTGAAACCTCATGGATGGGGTGTACAACCCGACAAAATTAGGCTATACTTTGTTGCCTATGATCACTGACATCCTCTACCGGTGCCCGAACTGCGGATCATTCGACTGGCTCGACAGGGAGCACTGCAGGCACTGCGGCACGGGCGTGCGCATCATATCCCGGTCACGGATAGAGGTGGGGGGCACCGAGAACACCGTCTCCCACTGGTACCAGAAGGTCCTTTCTTTCGAACTGCCGGCGAACGGAGGAGACGCCATCCTCACGAGCGGACCGGTGGAGCTTTCCCGCGAGGCGCACAAGGGCACCTACAAGGGCTACTCGGGGGTGGTGGCGAGGCGCTACACCAGGCTGCCCTTCGACGAGGGTGGGCTCGTCCTCAAGAGGAACGGGCTTGTCTTCTCGGGCAGGAATGAGTCGTTTGCCATTCCCCTGGGCGATGTGACGGCAATCACCATCGAGTCGGACACCATCATCGTCATCAGCCGCACGCTCGGGGTTCTGTTCTTCGACTTCCTCGAGGAGTCGGGGAAAAAGTGGGAGGACATGATCCGCAAGGTGCTCACCGTGCATCACGCCCCCAGGGAGATCGTCGAGTTCTATCCCAGGCTGCGTTTCGAGGACAGCTTCCGGGAGTTTCCGGCCAGGGCGACAGGGCACAAGGACCTGGTCATGCCGGTGAAGCGGTGGTTCTCCTCGAACACGAGCCTGCTCTTCACCGTGGTGAGGGCGCTTGCCAAGCCCGTCGTCGAGAAGCTCTTCTCCGTGGACATCAGGGGCCTCGAAAACATCCCCAAGACCGGGGCGGCCCTGCTGCTGTCGAACCACACCTCTTTCATGGACTCCATCATCCTGGGCACCTTCCCCAGGCGCCGCATCTGGTTCATGGCCAAGAACTCCGAGTACCGCAACCCGCTCATGACCTGGGCCATGATCAAGGCCCGCTCGTTCCCGGTGAGGCGCTACACCATCGACGTGGCCGCGGTGCGCAACGCCATCAGGGTCGTGCAGCAGGGCCACATCCTGGGCATCTACCCCGAAGGCGAGCGGTGCTGGGACAACTCGCTCCTTCCCCTGCGCTTCGGCACCATGCGCCTCGCGCTCGCGCTGGGCAAGCCCATCATCCCGGTGGGCATCTCCGGGGCCTACGAGCTCATGCCCCGGTGGGAGTCGTCCCTGAAGCCCTCGACGGTGAGGATACGCATCGGCGAGCCCTTCGAGCTCCCCCACATCCCCGGGCCTAAGCAGACCAAAGACCACGTTTTCCAGGCACGGGACACCGTGCGCACCCGCATCACCAACCTGTTGGGAGAAATCAATTGAGTTTTGTACGCGTGATTCCACTCGGCGGGGTACGGGAATTCGGGCTCAACTCCACGGTGATCGAGACCGGCAGCGGCTCCATCCTCGTGGACGCAGGGCTCATGTTCCCGAAGTTCAACCCCACGGGCATCGACCAGATCATTCCTGATTTCAGCTATGTGAAAGAAAATCAGGAGTCATTCGAAGGCATCGTGCTCACCCACGGGCACGAAGACCACATCGGCGCCCTGCCCTACCTCCTCAAGGACGCACCCATCCCGGTGTACAGCCACACCTTCACCCTGGAGATGGTGAAGAAGAAGCTCAGGGAGTTCGAGGTCCCGTCCCACGTGGAGCTCATCAGCGTATTGCCCGGGCAGAAGATCAGGCTCGCGGGCATGGAGATCTCCTTCATCGAGGTGGCCCATTCCACCCTGGGCTGCTACTCCCTGCACATCTCGACGCCCCAGGGGGCCATCGTGCACTCGGGCGACTTCAAGGATGTCCCCCCGGAGTACGCATCGTTCGGTGAGGGCGTCAAGCTCTTCATGTGCGAGAGCACCAACGCCGAGGTGAGCCCCCGTCATACCGACGAGGTAAAGGTCCAGGAGACGATAGAGGCCATCGTCAAGGCCACGCCCGGCGCGGTGGTGGTCTCCACCTTCTCGAGCCACGTGCGCCGCATCCGGATGCTCTACGACCTGGCGGTGGAGAACGGCAGAAAGATCGCCATCATCGGCAGGAGCATCAACCAGGTGGTGGACATCGCCAGCGACCTGGGCGCCCTCGAGCTCGACCCCCGGGACCTCATCAAGCCCGAGGAGGTGATCTCGCACGACCGGAGCAAGGTCATGATCATCTGCACCGGCACCCAGGGCGAGATCTACTCCGTGCTCTCGCTCATCGCCCGGGGCTGGCACAAGTTCAAGGTCAAGGAAGGCGACTCCGTGGTCATCTCCGCCCGGATCATCCCGGGCAACGAGCTGGCCATCACCCGGTGCATCGACCGGCTCATCGACTCGGGCGGCAAGGTCTACTACCCGGACGTGGCCCAGGTGCACGCCACGGGCCACGCGCCCCACGACGAGCTTTTAAAGGCCGTGAGCCTGCTGGAACCCGAGACCGTCATGCCCGTCCACGGCGAGCTCAGGCACATGAAGGGGCTGGCCGACCTGGTGGAGGCCATGCCCGGCAGGAAGGCCGGCATCGTCCTGCCGAAGCCCGGCCAGATCTGGACCCTGAGCGCCGGCGGCATCGAGCTTACGGGCGAGGTCGCGCATGGCAGGTGCTTCGTGGACGGCGAGCTCACCGGCGACATCCGGGACGTGGTGCTCAGGGACCGCAGGCACATCTCCGAAGGCGGGCTCGTGGTGGCGTTCATGGTCATCGACTCGGCAAAACCCGACGTGGTGCTCGGGCCGGACATCATGTGCAAGGGCGTGGTGCCGGCGAGCATGGAGCAGGAGCTCATCGACGACATCCGCTACCAGGCGGGCGAGATCCTCGATTCCTGCCTGGACAAGGAGATCAACGTCCAGTCGCTCCAGAACCGCCTCAGGGAGGGCCTGGGCTCCAGGCTCAAGTCGCGCCTGGGGAAAAAACCCATGGTAATCCCCATCATCATGGAAATTTAGGGGGGAGGACGGCCCATACCCCCATCGCAGGCTTGATTTCTCTGATAAATTTGGTATGGACAGGTAAGCGGTGCAGCATGCTCACCGGCTTCAGTAAATAGCGGCGCTGCAGGGATGCGCTCCCGGAAGGTTCCAGATGGCAAAAAAGAACAAGGAAACAAAGGCTCCCTTCCCCATCGCGGGACTGTCCATGGTCTTCGTTGCCGTCTTTCTCTTCCTGGCGCTCGTCTCCTACGACCCGGCCGACCCGAGCTGGAACCACCGGGTGGGCAAGGCCACCGAGATCCAGAACTGGATGGGCTTCATCGGCTCGTGGATCGCCGACGGGCTCTACGTCATCTTCGGCATCACGGCGTTCTTCATCCCATTCTTCCTCACCGAGTACGGCGTCCGATCCCTCAGGCGCTTGGGGCTCCCGCCCTGGACCAAGATCCTGAGCACCTTCATCATCTTCTTCGTCACCGCGGCCCTGCTGGGGATCTTCTTCCCGACGATAAACCTCTTCTCCACCACCCTGGAGACAGGCGGAGTCATCGGCGGCATCATCGGCGGCGCCCTGCAGGCCTACCTCAACTCGTGGGGCTCGCTCATCCTGCTCCTCATGCTCCTGTGCGCGGGCGCGATGATCGGCTACGACATGGCCACGCCCTACCACGCCCTCATGGACCTCAAGGAACATCTGCGTGAGAGCTGGGAGGTGCGGGTGCGGCGCAAGGAGCTCGAGAAGCGGACCAAGCCCGCCAGACCCGAGAAGAAAAAGGAGGCTAGGGAGCCCGACGAGGAGGAAGACAAGGGCGGCAAGGGGGAGAAGAAGGAGCCCCAGATCACCATCTCCGGCGCCTCCCAGGAGGACAAGATCATCTCCGAGATCCCCAAGCAGGCCACGCTGGACTTCGTGGACAACTACCAGCTGCCGCCCCTGTCGCTGCTGGCGAAGCCGCCGGCGAAGAACCGCACCATCACCGAAAAAGAGCTCAAGGCCAACGCCACGCTCATCGTCTCGAAGCTCAAGGACTTCGGGGTGGAGGGCGAGATCCTCGAGATCAAGCCCGGGCCGGTGATCACCATGTACGAGTTCACCCCGGCGCCGGGGATCAAGATCAACAAGATCGTGTCCCTTGCCGACGACCTGGCCATGGCGCTCAAGGCCTCGCCCGTGCGCGTGGTGGCCCCCATCCCGGGGAAGAACGCCGTGGGCATCGAGATCCCGAACCGCACCCGCGAGACCGTGAGCCTGAAGTCCACCCTGGCCAGCAAGGAATTCGTCATGTCGAACGAGCCCCTGACGCTCGCCCTGGGCTCCAACATCGAGGGCCTGCCCGTGGTCACGAGCCTCGCCAAGATGCCCCACCTCCTCATCGCGGGCGCCACGGGCACGGGCAAGAGCGTGGGCCTGAACACCATGATCCTGTCCCTGCTCTACCGCTACGACCCCTCCGAGCTCAAGTTCATCATGATCGACCCCAAGCGCATCGAGCTCTCCCACTACGAGGGCATCCCCCACCTGCTCTACCCGGTGGTGACCAACGCCAAGGAGGCCATCCCGGTGCTCAAGTGGGCAGTGGCCGAGATGGACGTGCGCTACGAGTGGTTCAAGGACCTGGGCGTCAAGGGCCTCGACTCCTACAACAAGAAGGTGAAGAAGACCGGGAAGAACCCGTCCACCACCCTGGCCACGCTCAAGGACGAGCACGAGAAGACCGGCCTCCTGCCGAAGCTCGTCATCGTCATCGACGAGATGGCCGACCTCATGATGGTGAACAAGGAGGTGGAGACCTACATCGCCCGGCTCGCCCAGATGGCGCGCGCCGCGGGCATCCACATGGTGGTGGCCACCCAGCGGCCCTCGGTGGACGTCATCACCGGCCTCATCAAGTCGAACTTCCCCTCGAGGATCTCCTTCAGGGTGTCCTCGAAGATCGACTCGCGCACCATCCTCGACTCCTCGGGCGCCGACCAGCTCCTGGGCATGGGGGACATGCTCTTCCTCACCCCGGGCAACTCCGGCCTCGTGCGCATCCACGGCGCCTACGTGTCCGAGGACGAACTCGACGCGGTGGTGGACTTCATCCGTTCCCAGGGCGGCCCCGAGTACATCGAGGGGCTCACCGACCAGATCGCCCAGCTCGCCCGGGAGGATGACGGCGCCGGCGGCAACGGGAACGGAGGGTCCCTTGACGAGGAGTACGATCCGGTGTACGACGAGGCCCTCGAGTTCGTGACAAGCAAGGGCACGGCCTCCATCTCGCTCATCCAGCGCAGGTTCAGGATCGGCTACAACCGGGCCGCCCGGATCATCGAGCAGATGGAGCGGGAAGGCATACTCGGCCCCTCGGACACGGCCGGAAAACCACGAAAGGTACTGGTGACCTCTTATGCATCCGAACTGGAAGAATAAGCTCGCGCTCTGCCTGACCATCCTGCTGCTGGCCCTTGCCGGGACCTCCTGGGGTGAGAGCCTGAAGAACATCCAGAACTATTACGTAAAGCACCAGGACTTCACCGTGAACTTCACCCAGGACACCTACCAGGTCCTGGTGAACAAGACCGTGCATTTCAAGGGCAAGGTCACGTACAAGCGCGACGTGGGCGTGCGCATGGATGTGCACAAGCCCGAGCGGCAGATCATCATCCTCAAGGGCAACACCGTGCTCGTGAATCTCCCGGACCAGGGTACGACCCAGACCCAGGAGCTCCCGCCGGAAATGGCCACGCAGAACGTGCTGGGCTTCTTCTCCGGGCTCGACACCATCGGCGAGGGCTACGAGATCAAGGAGAGCGAGGAGGCCCTGTTCCTCTACCCCAAGGGCGGCTCCGGCCACATCACCGTGTGGACCGACAAGGACCACGGCATCAGGCGCATCCTCCTCAAGGATGCCACGGGCAACCAGAGCGACATCAGGCTCTCGGGCTACAGGTTCGACACCGGCGTGCCGTCGGAGCTCTTCCAGCTCAAGGATGTCCGGAGCACCCCCAAGAAGCCCTCTTCAGAGCCCTCGGAAGAGTAGCTTCCCTTCCTGTACTCTGGACAAGCGCCATATTCCGTGTAAAATACCAGGCATTCCGGTGACTTCACGTCCCGGGGGCATCCGCGTGCAAGGGAGGGGGATATGCGTGCAAGATCCAGGCTCTGGGGTGAGACCACGGCCTTTCTGGCCCTGTTTCTCGACAATCTGGGCGTGCTCGTTTTCCTGAGCTCGATCCTCATCTTCACCTTCAACTATCCGGCGGACATCATCCTGAAGCGCATGATCCCGGGCACGGCCATGGGCGTGCTCTTCGGCGACCTCGTGTACACCTGGATGGCCCTGCGCCTGAGGAAGAAGACGGGCCGGGACGACGTCACCGCCATGCCGCTGGGCCTCGACACCCCCTCGTCCATAGGCCTTGCCTACGCGGTCATCGGACCTGCCTACGTGGCCACGAAGGACGCGGTGCTCACCTGGCACATTGGCATGGCCACCCTGTTCATGATCGGGGTGGTCAAGGTGGTCACCTCCTTCATGGGGGGCTGGCTGCAGCGGGTCATCCCCACGGCCGGGCTCCTGGGCTCCCTGGCCGGCATCGGCCTCATGCTCCTGGCCTTCCTGCCCGTGATCGAGATCTTCGGCGAGATCATCTCGGGCATGGTGGCCCTCGGGCTCATCTTTGCCGTTCTCCTGGGCAGGCTCGAGCTGCCCGGAAGGATGCCGGGCGTGCTCCTGGCCGTGCTCCTGGGCACTGCGATCCACTTCGTCATGGGCTACAGCGGGGTTCTCCCCGAGTTCCAGGAGCCGGTCCTCGAGGTCGCCGTAAGCCTGCCGGTCTTTTCGTGGGGCTTCCTGAGCGACCTGCCGAAGGCCGTCCAGTATCTGCCCATCGCCATCCCCTTCGGGATCCTCACCATCGTGGGCGGGATCAACAACACCGAGAGCGCGCGCCTGGCGGGCGACGACTACCGCACCCGGGACATCCTCCTCACCGAGGCCTTCACCTCGCTCATCGCGGCCTTCTTCGGCGGCGTGGCCCAGACCACGCCCTACATCGGCCACCCGGCCTACAAACGGATGGGAGCCACCTGGTGGTACACGCTGCTCACCGGCCTGCTGGTCGGCCTGAGCGCCCTTCTGGGCGTGCTCTCCCTCATCGTGGGGCTCATCCCGAGGGCCGTGCTGGCGCCCATCTTCATGTTCATCGGCTTCGAGATCGTGCGCCAGGCCTACCGGGAAAGCCCCCCCGAGCACTCCGAGGCCGTGAGCTTCAGCTTCCTGCCGGTCATCGCGAGCCTCGTCATGATCGTCCTGAACCAGTTCCTGGGCGCGGCGGGCATCACCCCGGACAAGCTCCCGGAGCGGCTGAATCTCCTCCTCCAGTCGCTCACCGTGCTCAGCAACGGATTCATCATGACCGCGCTTCTGTGGGGGAGCATGCTGGCCTTCGTCATCGACCGCAGGCCGCGGATGGCGAGCCTGTATGCCTGCATCTGCGCGGGCCTCACCCTGTTCGGCATCATCCACTCCGTGCTGCCCACGGGAGAGGTGTACCTGCCCTGGGCGCTCGCCTCGAGCGTGCCCTACACCATTGCCCTGGGCTACCTCCTCCTGGCGGCCATCTTCCTCACCCTCAAGCCCGGCAGGGAGAGCATTTAGGGTCGGACCAAGTTAAGGGCCGGATCTGACTGGATATATGTCAAATTAGGGGCCCATTTTTATGCTTGGAAGCCCGTTTTTATACCCCAAAATGGGACTCTAAGAACATGCCCGGCTACCGCCTTCCTGCCGATTTCCTTAGAGCAGCCTTTTTGGGTGCAAAAAGTGCGTTGTAAGCCTCCAAAAGCCCCCTTTTTTCAGATACTGTTTTGGCATATCAATGAGTTGCCTTGGTCTGACCCGATTCCCTGATTGACCCTGTGACGGCGCTCTTCCCCGTCTACTATATATCTATGGGCCGCACCTGACCATCCGGTCAGCTCCCTGGGTTCATTGGCCGAGGGCAGGGGCGTCCAGGAGAACCGTCCAAGGAGGTCGGAGTGAAAAAATTGCTCAGGGTCATCGTCGGCGCCGTGATTGCGGGCCTCCTGATCGCAGGGCCTGCAGGGTGTCAGAGGGAGGAGGGCCCGGCGGAGCGAGCCGGCAGGCAGGTAGACGAATCCGTGCAGAAAGGCGGAGAGAAACTGCAGGAGGCCGGAAAGGAAGTCGAGAAAGCGGGAAAAGGAGATCAGTAGGGGACCCGAGTCGGTACCGGGAGGAAATCATGAGAGAAGTGGTGATAACCAGTGCGGTGCGGACGGCCATCGGCAAATTCGGCGGCAGCCTCGCGGGGACCGACGCCAACGAGCTGGGTGCAATCGTCATACGGGCCGCTGTCGAGCGCTCGGGGATACAGAAGGAAATCGTGGACGAGGTCATCATGGGTATGGTCCTGCCCTGCGGCAGGGGGCAGAATCCTGCCAGGCAGGCTGCGGTCCGGGCGAAGATGCCCTGGGAGGTGGGGTGCCTCACCGTGAACAAGGTGTGCGGCTCGGGCCTGAAGTCGATCATGCTCGCTGCCCAGGCCATCGGGACAGGAGACGCGGACGTCATCGTGGCAGGTGGCATGGAGAGCATGAGCCAGGCGCCCTACTACCTCGACAAGGCCCGGTTCGGCTACCGCATGGGGCCGGGGACCTTCGAGGACCACATGGTGCACGATGGCCTGTGGGACATCGTGAACGATTTCCACATGGGCATCTCGAACGAGCTCGTGGTGGAGCGGGAGCACGTCAGCAGGGAAGACCAGGACAAATACGCCCTCCTGAGCCAGCAGCGGGCCATGGCGGCCATCAGGGAAGGCCGCTTCCGGGATGAGATCGTACCCGTGGAGGTCCCCGGGAAGAAGGGCGAGGTCAAGCGGTTCGATGTGGACGAGCATCCGAGGGACACCACGCTCGAGGCCCTCTCGAAGCTGCCTTCGGTCTTCAAGAAGGGCGGCAACACCACCGCTGGCAACGCGTCGGGCATCGCGGACGGCGCCTCGGCCGTGGTGATCATGGCCAGGGACAAGGCCACAAAGCTCGGCTGTCCGGTCATGGCAACCGTGCGGTCCCAGGCGCACTCGGGGCTCGACATGAAGTACATACTCTTCGCCCCCACCCTGGCCATACCCAAGGTCCTGAAGAAGGAAGGACTCGAGATCAGGGACATCGACCTCTTCGAGATCAACGAGGCCTTTGCGGGCTCCACCCTGGCGGTCATCAGGGACCTTGACCTCGATATCGGCAAAGTCAACGTGAACGGCGGCTCCATCGCCCTGGGCCACCCCATCGGCGCGAGCGGGGCCCGGGTGCTCACCACCCTGCTCTACGAGATGGGGAGAAGGGACAGCAGGATCGGGCTGGCCACACTGTGCCTGGGCGGCGGCGAGGCGGTCGCCCTCATCGTCAGGAGGGACCTGTAGACAACCCGAATCCAGGCTCCCGCCTGTCAGAGGCAGGGATATTCGGTTCTTCCCGTGCCTGGAAGACTCTGGGCGCACAGTGAAGAGCAATGCGTTCGGTATCGGTATCGGGGTCGATCCCGATACCGATACCGACCCCGATGAAGGCAGGAGAAAACCTCAAGCCAAGCAGGTAAGCGGGGCACGGTGAAGAAAAATCCCCGCCTACAGGGCGGCCAGGGCGTCGGCCACAGCCATGCCGCTGCGGGTGGGCCTGAGGAAGCCGCCTTCGACCCTGACGAGGCCTTCCCGTACCCACGACTCGATCTGAGGCCCCTTTTCCTGCAAAAGGTCTCTGCCGGAGAGGTCCCGGTATTCTTCGAGGTCGATCCCCTCCCGGGTCCGCAGGCCCAGGAACAGTGACTCGAAGGCGAGCTGGTCCGGCCCGAGGTCCTCGGAACCGGCCACGGGCTTCCTCCCCTCACCCAGGAGGCGGAGGTAGTCGTGAATCGATCCGGTGTTCCACCAGCGCCTGTTGTCCTTGAACGAGTGCGCCGAGGGGCCGAGCCCGAGGTAGGGCGTGTGGTCCCAGTACTTCCGGTTGTGCCGGGATGCTTTTTCCATGCCCCTCGCGAAGTTCGAGACCTCGTAGTGCACGTACCCGGCCCCTTCCGCCAGCTCCGACGTCCTCAGGAAGAGCTCCCGCAGGCATTCGCCCGTGCGGGGCTCGAGCTCGCCCAGCCCGTATCTGAGGCCCAGGGGCGTGTCGGCCTTCAGCTCCAGCTCGTAGCAGGACAGGTGCTCGGGAGCGAGGAGCAGCGCCTTCTCAAGCGATCCCTTCCAGGTGTTGAAACCCTGGCCGGGCAGGCCGTAGATGAGGTCGAGCCCGACGTTTTCAAACCCTGCCCTGCGGGCGTTCGCGAGGGCGGCCAGCGCCTGCCGGCTGTCGTGCCTCCTGCCGAGGAACCGGAGCTCGCCATCGTCGAAGGACTGGACCCCGACGTTGATCCGGTTGATGCCCAGGGACCGCGCGACGAGCAGGTCCTGCAGCCCCCAGTCCGCCGGGTTGACCTCCACCGTGACCTCTGCTCCGGGAAGGATGTCGAATGCCCCCCGCACTGCGTCGAGGAGGCGTTCGAGCTGCAGCAGGGACAGGACCGAGGGCGTGCCGCCGCCGAGGTACACCGTGTCGAAGGGGCCGAACCCGCCCCGCCAGAGCTCCACCTCACGGGTGAGCGCGCCCAGCCACTCGTCGGTGAGCCGGGTGTCCGTGCAGGAATAGAAGTCGCAGTAGCCGCACTTCGAAATGCAGAACGGGACGTGGATGTAGAGCCCGGGGCTGTTATCGACCCGGCGCCTGCTGCCATGGGGCATGTGCTGGTCCATGCCGGGATCCCGTTTCAGGGATCTGTTTGCCGGATCGCTGAGGGTCATGAGTCCGTGTCGGACTTCAGGACCGCCAGGAAGGCGCTCTGGGGGATGCTCACGGAGCCCACCATCTTCATGCGCTTCTTGCCCTCCTTCTGCTTCTCGAGGAGCTTGCGCTTCCGGGTGATGTCGCCGCCGTAGCATTTGGCGGTCACGTCCTTGCGGAAGGGCGAGATGGTGGAGCGGGAGATGATCTCGCCGCCGATGGCGCCCTGGATGGCGATCTTGTACATCTGCCTGGGGATCTCGTCCTTGAGCCGGTCGCAGGCTTGGACGCCCCGGGCCCGTGCCCGGTCCCGGTGAACGATCTGCGACAGGGCGTCGACCTTCTCGCCGTTCACCAGGATGTCCAGGAGCACGAGGTTGCTCTCGCGGTAGTCGATGAGGTCGTAGTCGAAGGAGCCATAGCCCTGGGTGACCGACTTGAAGCGGTCGTAGAAGTCGAAGATGACCTCCGAAAGGGGCATCTCGTAGCTCAGCTCCACCCGGCCCGGACTGGGGTAGTGCATGTTGGAGTTCACGCCCCGCTTCTCGATGCACAGGGTCATGACCGCGCCCAGGTACCGGTCGGGCATCATCATGGAGGCCCTTATGTAGGGCTCCTCGCCCTTGTCGATGGCCATGGGTCCCGGGTAGTGCATCGGGTTGTCCACGTAGACGACCTCCCCGCTCTTGAGCGTGAACCGGTAGCGCACGCTGGGCACGGAGAGGATGATGTTCAGGTCGTACTCGCGCTCCAGGCGCTCCTGCACGATGTCGAGGTGGAGCAGGCCCAGGAAGCCGCACCTGAAGCCCTGTCCCAGGGCGACCGAGGAGTCCTTCTCGTAGATGAAGGCCGCGTCGTTGAGCTTGTACTTCTCCATGGCCTCTGCGAGGTCCTCGTAGTCGTCCGAGGCGATGGGGTAGATGGAGGCGAACACCACGGGCTTGGCCTCCTTGAAGCCCGGCAGGGGCTTCTCGCACGGACGATCGTCGTTGGTGATGGTGTCGCCGATGCTCACGCTGGAGACGGTCTTCACCCCCGCGATGATGTAGCCCACCTCGCCCGCGGAGAGCTCGTCGCGTTTCTGGCGGGACAGGCCGAAGTGGCCCACCTCCTCCACGCGGTACACCGAGCCGCTGAACATGAAGCGGATGCTGTCGCCTGCCTTTACGGTGCCGTCGAACACGCGGCAGTTGATGACGGTGCCGCGGTAGGCGTCGTAGTGCGCGTCGAAGATGAGGGCGGCGAGCTTCCCGTCCGGGTCGCCCTTTGGCGGTGGGATGCGCTCCACCACGGCCTCGAGGATGTCCTCGATGCCGGTGCCGTCCTTGGCCGAGCACTTGAGGTGGGTGTCGGGGTCTAGCCCAAGCTCCGAGTCGATCTGCTCGAGGACCCGCTCGATGTCGGCGGACGGCAGGTCGATCTTGTTGATCACAGGGATGATCTCCAGGTCGTGCTCCATGGCGAGGTAGAGGTTGGCCAGCGTCTGGGCCTGCACGCCCTGGGCCGCATCGATGAGGAGGAGCACGCCCTCGCAGGAGGCCAGCGACCGGGACACCTCGTAGGAGAAGTCCACGTGGCCCGGGGTGTCGATGAGGTTGAGCGAGTAGGTCTTCCCGTCCTGCGCAGCGTACGGCAGGGTGATGGCCTGGCTCTTGATCGTAATCCCACGCTCCCGTTCGATGTCCATGTTGTCGAGCATCTGGTCCTTGAAGGTACGCGTGTCGCAGACCCCCGTCTTCATGATGAGGCGGTCGGCAAGGGTGGACTTGCCGTGGTCGATGTGTGCGATGATGCTGAAATTACGAATGTCCTTCATATATTTCCTCGTCTGGTGTCGTATTCGAACAGGAGGCGTTTGTCAATCAGATGATTCCCTCTCCCCTCCCGGGCAAAGGTGTTCATGGCGATCCAACCGGTTGGCTTGAGGTTTTCCCGCCTTCATCGTGGTCAGTTATCGGCATCGGGGTCGAAAGAAATCGGTATCGACCCCGATACCGACTCCGACCCCGAACGCAGTGCGCTCCAGGGGAGGATCGCCGGGCTGCGAACAAAGAGGGGGGAAGGGCACGTCCTGCCCTTCCCCCTGTCTGCTGTGGTGGGCAGGCATGGGCTGCCTGCCATGGGTCTATTTTTCCTTGTTCCCTTCCTCGATGATCTCGATGAGACGCTGAATCTTCTTTGGTTCCTTCAGGTAGTAGTACTTGAGTGTGCCTTCCCTCCTGCTCTCCACGATCCCGTTGATCCTCAGGATGGTCAGGTGCTGGGATGCGTTGGCCTGCTGGATATTGAGAGAGTTTTCCACCTCACCAACGCACATCTGACCCTTGAGGAGCTTGCGGGCCATCATGAGCCTCGAGGGATGTCCCAGGGCCTTGAGAAAAGAAGCTGTGATTTCGTTCTGGTTCATGTATGGGTTCCCTTCATCGTAGTTGTGTAAAGAACTATGTATAAATTTTTAGGCTCATAATCAATCGATATCTTAATATTTGTCGATTTCAATACTTCTCAGGCAAGTTTTTCTCATAGGGATGAAATAATTTCCCGGCCTCTGGAGGGGCTCTTCGGCCGGTCCAGGAAATTCCCACATGAAATCCGGTGGCACGGCGGTTGCTCCTCCCTGTCTGGGCAGTGCCGCCTGTGATGCGAGGGCCTGCCCCCAAGCGGAGGTAACATGGAAACGATTACGTATCTCGTCAGCCATTTCCTGATCATCGGGGTGATCGCGCTCATCCTGCTGTGCATACTCGCAGGGTTCTGCCTGAGGTTCGTGCTGCCCGGCCTGCGGCTCCGGCATGAGCTCGGGAAGGCCGTCGCGGAGCTTGCGCGCCTGAAGGCATCTTCGAAGGGCGTGGTCACGGACCTGTCGGACATTACCCGCCGCGTGCTGGCGCACGACATGTTCACCCACCCCTGGCAGGAGTACTGCGAGACGCTCCACGAGCAGAAGGAGCCGGGACAGGCGGCGCGCTGGCGCTCCACGACCCTGGCCGAGACGTTCTTCTCCGAGACAGCCCTCGTGGACACGCCGCTCAAGACGGAGTTCTACAAGCACCTCCCGGGCATCCTCACGGGCGTAGGGATCATCGGCACCTTCTCGGGCCTCATCGCGGGCCTCGTGAGGTTCGAGGTATCCGGAGACGCCGAGAAGGTGCGCGCGAGCCTGAACGGGCTCATCCAGAGCGTGGGCTGCTCCTTCGTGGTGTCAGCCGCGGCCATCACCCTGGCCATGGTCTTCATCTGGTGCGAAAAATCGCTCACGGCCACGTGCTACCGGCTCGTGGAAAAGCTCTGCCAGCTCATCGACAGCCTGTTCAGCTCAGGCGCGGGCGAAGAGTACCTGGCCCGCCTGGTCAAGGCCGCCGAGGCCTCGGCCAGGCACACGGCCGAGATGAGACGGACCCTGGCGGTCGACCTCAGGGCAGCCATCTCGGACATGGTGAAGGGCGGGACAGGGTCGAATGCACCGCAGGCGGCGGACCCGTCAGCCCTCGTGGCAGAGAGGCTGAACGCCGCCATGGCTTCGCTGGACGCCCGCCAGCAGGCCATGGAGCGGCACCTCTCGGACTTCGTCGGGCAGTTGGGCGTTTCCGCCCAGTCCTCACAGGCTTCCCTGTCCCGGATGGCGGAGTCGTTCGTGGGCGAGCTGGGGGGCAGGATGACGGAGATCATGGCGAGGCTCGAGGAGCATTCGAGCCGGACCGGGAACGAGCTGAGCGCGCGCCAGGCGCAGCTCGCCAGGAACACCGGCACGGCCTTAAGCGAGATCACCTCCCAGGTTCAGGAGCTGGCCTCCGAGATGCGCCAGGCGAGCGAGTCCATGCGGGCATCGGTGGCCACCCTCTCCGGGATCACCCGGGAGTCGCTGGCCTCCTTGAGCGCCGGTGCAGACGCCCTGAACCGGGCTGTGGAGGGCCTCTCGAAGGCGGGCCAGGGCATCGGCTCCACCATGGCCATGGCGGGCAAGGCCACCGAAAGGATCGGGATCGCTTCGTCGAACCTTGCCCAGGCAACGGCCGGTGTCCAGGGCATCATGGAAGACTACGGGAACATGAGCAGGTCCTTCGCGGCCACCGTGGCCGAGCTGAAAAGCGTGATTGAGACCGCCCGGAAGGAGGCCTCCATGGCGGCCCACATCGTTTCCCGCATGGAGAAGGCTGCGGAGCACCTGGGCATTGCCGAGCTCAAGGCAGGCGAGTACCTGCACGGGGTGACCGAGGTGCTCGCGGGCGCCCACTCCGAGTTCGCCGGCAACATCGAGCGCACCCTGAGAAAGAGCAACGCGCAGTTCCACGAGGAGCTGTCGAGGTCCGTGTCGCTGATCTCTGGGGCTATCCAGGACTTCGGCGACGTGCTCGATTCAGTGATGGAGAAGGGTGAGGTCCGGTGCTCGGCCTGAGGCCCAATCCCCGCCGCAGGGCGAGAGAGGAAGGCGAAAAGCCCTTCTGGATCTCGTTTTCCGACATGATGACCGCGCTCATGGTCCTGTTCCTCGTGGTCATGACCGTCGCCCTCCTGGCAATCACCCGCACCGTCTCCGAGGGCGAGCGGAAAAAGGAGGCCCGCGAGGAGGAGATCGCGAAGCTCCTGGAGCGGATCAGGGTGGAGAGCGACGATTTCCCCGGGATAACCGTCCGGGGGCAGAGCATCGACTTCGGCGACCAGGCCCGCTTCGAAACCGACAGCCACCGGCTCGACCCGGAGCAGGAGAGGCACCTGAGGGCCTTTGCGCCCCGTATCCTGAAGATCGCCCGGGACCCCCTGGGGCAAAAATGGCTCAAGCGCGTCGTGGTGGAAGGCTACGCCGACCGGCGGGGCACCTACCTGCACAACCTCCACCTGAGCATGCAGCGCTCCGAGCGGGTGCTCTGCGCTCTGCTGGCTCGGCCGCAGCCCGGCGAGACGCCCATGTCCCGTGAGGACCGCCTGCTCATCAGGAAGCTCTTTCTGGTGGGGGGCGCATCGTTCAACTCCCTCAAGGCCACGCACGAGGAGAGCCGCCGCATCGAGCTGAAGCTCGAGTTCCTCGAGCTGAACGAGGGCCGGCAGAACCCGGCCCTGCCGCAGGAGGACGACGAGTACCGCCCATGCCCGATCGACTGACCCCAAGCGCGCTCGAGAACCTGCGCATCAAGGTGAGGCACTCCTTCAGCCGTGCCCTTCGGGACGCCTCGTGGGGCAGGCCCCAGCTCATGAGCAGGGCACTGGAGGAGGTGTCCGCCCTGTTCGACACCGCCGTGGATCCAGCGTCCAGGAGGTCCATCGCGGCCACGCTGGCCGCCTTCCGCTCCACCGGCGGGCTGCCCACCTTCCTCGACCTGAAGTACGCCTGCCTGGGCCTCACCCAGCCCATGGGAAGCGATGGCCGGCTCCTCCTGGAAGACCCGTCCCTCTTCCCCCTCCTCCTGGCAAAGGTGGAGACCCAGCTTACGGCTAAGGCTTGCGTCCGCCCCCGGTCCGACACGTCACCGCACGATCATCCATCGTCCCCTCCCCTCGGCGCAGTGGAGGAGGGAACAGCTCGACTGCTCCTGCCTCCCCCTCTCACGCACGGGGAGAAAGGAGCTGCCCGTCATGGCAAGGAAAGGGGATCCCGCCGCTTCCTGAAATGCTACCAGGCCCTCCTGTCGGGCTACTTCGCCTACAACCCCTACAGCGATGCGTCCTCGGAGCAGGGGCGGAAGAACTGGAAACGCCTGCGCGCCTTCCTCAGGGATCACCTGGCCGAAGCCTGCCGGGCAGAGCCCAGGCCAAGTTGGATCGAGACCCTCTCCAGCCACCGGTGGCTCCTGGGCGACCACGTCTGCGAGCGAAACGGCGAGGCCCTGTCCCAGGGGAGCTTCCACGAACTGAAAGCCGCCTGCGAGCGCCTGCTCATCCCCCGGGGCTCCTGGGTGTGGGAGGTGACGGTCCTGGCGCGCATCAAGGCGCTCTGCGCCTTCGATGACGCCGCGTTCAAGGCCCACTTCGACCAGGCCCTGGCCATGGTCGTCCGCTCGGCAGGGACCGTGCTCTCCGAGGTCATGAGGAAGCGCTGTATTGCCCTGCTCGCTGCCCGCTACGCCCGCTGCGCATCGAAGCCTGGGCACGAGGGCCTGCTGGAAGCGGCCGTGACGCTCCTGGGGAACCCGTGGGTCAACCGGGCCGCATGGGACGCATACGTGAACGACGAAGGGGCCCGCGCCATGGTGGGCACCTGGCTCAAACGCCACCTCATCAGGGATTTCTTCTCCCTCCTGAGCGGCGAGGGGGCGGAAAACAGGAAGCGCCAGGGCTCCTGGCTGCGCATGGAGCCGAAGATCGACGACCTCTGGATCGCCCTGGGGCCGCGGGACTTCCACGACCAGGGGGCAGTGCTCAGGGGGTTCAGGGCCATGGCGGGAGAGCGGATACTGGAGTTCGAGCACAAGAGCTCGCCCGGCACCAATGCCCTGATCATGCGCATCGACGACTACGTGTTCGTTGAGCTGAGCGCCCCCGGCCACACCTGCATGGTGTTCCGGAGCTCGTCTTTGCCCTTCGACCTGGACCGGAAGTGGGTCTACGTGGGATCGAAGGCGCCCGACCAGCAGCAGCTCTTCCTCCAGGGCCAGGTCCTGAGGCAGAACATCATCAGCGCAGGCGGGTTCTAGCAAGGCCTACCCTTCTATGGCCCTGCTCACCGCTTCCTTCAGCTCTCCGGCGTTGGAGGGCTTGTAGATGAGCCCCCTGATGCCCAGCTCCCTGGTCTCGCTTTCGCTGATGATGTCGCTGAAGCCCGTGCACAGGACGATGGGGATGTCGGAGCGGATGCCCATGAGCTTTCTCGAGAGCTCGAGCCCCGTCATCTTCGGCATGGTGAGATCGGTGATGACCAGGCTGTATTCGCCGGGGTCCCTGCGGAACAGCTCGAGGGCTTCCACCCCGTCCATCGCCGGCGCGACCTCGTAGCCCAGGCGCTGGAGGACGCGCTGGAGGCTGGAAAGGATCATGGCCTCGTCGTCCACCAGGAGGATCTTCCCCCTGCCCGGTCCAGGCAGCCTTCCGCCCCGGGACCGGGCCTGCTCTGCGGTCCTCTCGTCAAGCAGGGGGATGTGCACGGTGAAGGTCGACCCCTTCCCGGGCTGGCTCTCCACGGAGATGTTCCCCCCGTAGCTCCTGACGATCCCGTAGGCGAGCGGCAGCCCCATCCCGCTGCCCCTGCCGACCTCCTTGGTGGTGAAGAACGGGTCGAAGACCTTTTCCCTGACCTCTTCCGACATCCCGCACCCCGTGTCGCTCACGCTCAGCTCGAGGTAGTCTCCTTCCCCCGTTTCCGGCCCCGGGCCGAGGTGGGTGGTGGCGAGGGCCACCTCGATCGTCCCGGTCTGATCCCCCAGGGCATCGGCGGAGTTCCTCACGAAGTTCAGGATGATCTGGTAGAGCTGCACAGGATCGCCCATCACCAGGTCCGAGGAAGCGTCGATGCGCGTCCGGATCTCGATGGTGCTCGGCAGCGAGGACCTGAGGAACTTGAAGGCATCCTGCAGAAGGGAGGCCACGTGGACGGGCTCGAGCTTCTGCTCGGAGCGCCTGCTGAAGGAGAGGATCTGCTTCACCAGGTCCCGCTGCCGGTAGGCGGCATCGATGACCTCCTGGAGCATGTGGTGCTGGTCGGTGTCCTCGGGCGATTCGCCCAGGAGGATCTCGGTGTTGACCACGATGGGGTACAGGATGTTGTTCAGGTCGTGGGCGATCCCGCCGGCGAACCTCCCGATGGCCTCCATCCTCTGGGACTGCAGGAGCCGGTCCTCCATCTTCCTCCTCTCCTCTTCCGCCTTCCTGCGCTCGGATATCTCCTGCTCGAGACGGGCGTTGCGCGCCTCGATCTCGGCGGTTCGCTCCTTCACGAGCCTTTCCAGGGAGCTGCGGTATCGGTCCAGCTCCTCTTCCCGCTGCCTGCGCGATGTGACGTCCATGCAGATCCCGATCATGCGCGAAGGGGTCCCCCTGCTGTCGTAGACGGCCCTCCCCATGGAGCTGATCCAGTGCACCTGCCCGTCCGGGTGGATCACCCGGTACTCGCTCCTCAGCAGGGAATGCCCCTTCAGGGCTTCCTGGATGTTCATTTCGGCCAGCTTCCGGTCATCGGGATGCAGGACTCCCCTCCACGAATCGAAGGAGGCCGAGTGGCGCTGCGGGTCAAGCCCGAAGAGGCGGAACATCTCGTCATCCCACTCGATCTTCCCGGTAGCGAGGTCCCAGTCCCACACCCCTTCCCCGGCAGCGAGCTGGGCCATCTGCAGTCGCTCGTTCGCCATGCGCATCTTCTCCTCGGTCTGCTTGCGCTCCGTGATCACCTCCGTGAACATGATGATCCCGCCGATTTCTCCGCCGGGCTCGTACCACGGGAGCACCTCCCAGCGCACCCAGTCGACCCTCCCGTCCGCCCGGGGAAACTCGTCATCCTCGCACCGCTCGGTCTTGCCGGACAGCACGCGCCGGTGGATCTCCTTCCAGCGCTCCGGGATCTCCGGGAATACCTCGTAGTGGGTCCTGCCGATGATGTCCCCCCCGCCGAGGCCGTAATCCGTGATCCACCGGCGGCTGGCCGCGATGTACCGCATGTCGCGGTCGAACATGGCAACGGCCGCAGGGGTGTGCTCGATGAACAGGCTCAAGGTTTCGTCGCTCTTGCGCAGGACATCTTCCTGACGCCGGCATTCGGATTGCGCCCTCTTCAGCCGGTCGATCTCCCTGCGTGCCTCGGCCAGCTCGAGGGCGAGCTGCCTTTTCGTCCTGTGGTTCTCTTTCATCGTCTTCGTATTCATGCCACCGGCCTGCATGACCCTCCGCACATCAGGCCTTTCGACTGCCGGGCATCGGGAGGACAGGAGCCGGATGGTCATATGTAGTCTGCTTCCTCTATAGATGCATTACAGGTGAGAAGAGTTGTATGGGGATCCCCTCTGCACAGGCCTTCCCGGATGATTTCCCAGCCCGGACCGCGCCATGATCGCACCGTGTTGATGATTGATGAAATTTTTCTTGAATTAACCCAAAGCATCCGTTATAAACATTGAAGTAAAACTTTAATGTTTAACCACACCACACCCTGGAGGGCATGATGAAGACGAGAATCACCGAGATGATGGGCATAGACTATCCGATCATTCTGTCCGGCATGAGCTGGATCAGCGTACCTGAGATGGTGGCGGCCGTGTCGAATGCCGGGGGCCTGGGCATCCTGGCAACCGGCCCCCTGGAAAAGGAGCAGACCCGTGCCGCCATCCGGCAGATCAGGAAGCTCACGGACAAGCCCTTCGGCGCCAACGCGTCCCTGCTCTTCCCGGGCGCCATGGACAACGCGAAGGTGCTCCTCGAAGAGCAGGTGCCGGTCATCAACTTCGCCCTGGGCAAGGGCGACTGGATCGTGGATGCGGCGCACAAGTACGGCGGCAAGGTCATCGCCACCGTGGTGAGCGCCCGGCATGCCAGGCGGGCCCAGGAATACGGCTGCGACGCGGTGATCGCCACGGGCAACGAGGCGGCGGCCCACGGCGAGTTCGTCACCACGTTCTGCCTCATCCCGAGCCTCGTGGACGCCTTAAGCATCCCGGTGATCGCGGCGGGCGGCATCGCGGACGGCCGCGGCCTCGCGGCGGCCCTCTCCCTGGGCGCCGAGGGCGTGGCCATGGGCACCAGGTTCATGACCACGAAGGAAAGCCCGCTTCATCAGAACTTCAAGGACCTGTCCCGGCAGAAGGACGTCACGGACACCCTCTACTCGAAGCGCTTCGACGGCCTCTGGTGCCGCGTGCTCAAGACCGACACGGCCGAGCGCGTCAGGAAGCGGGGCCTGAACCTGCCCGCCGCCTTCTTCAACGCCCAGGATATCGCGAAGTCCATGCACCTGCCCTTCCTGAAGCTCTTCATCGGGGTGCTGCTGTCCGGCTACAAGACCGCCATCCAGTTCGCCTACCTGGCCAACGCCTCGAAGACCTTCCAGGCGGCCACGGTGGAAGGCGACCTCGAGAAGGGAGTCCTCCCCGTGGGTCAGTGCACCGGCCTGCTGAAGGACGAGCCCACGGTCAAGGAGCTCATGGACCGGATGGTCGCCGAGGCCGAGGCGATCAGGACGAGGCTCAACGGCGTGTTCTCGTGAGCAGGTCTTGAGCCCATGGGCCTCAAGATAGGAGAGATCGCCAGAAGGAGCGGGGTCCCTGCCTCCACGATCCGCTACTACGTGAAGGAGGGGCTCCTGCCCGAGCCTTCGAAGGTCAACAGGAAGATGGCCTTCTACGACGAGTCCTGCATCGCGAAGCTCAAGGCCATCGCCCAGCTCCAGGAGAAGCGGTACTACCCGTTGTCCGTGATCCGCAACATCCTCCGCCGCATGGACGACGGGTTCACCTTCGAGGAGGCCGAAGCCGTCGAGAACGCGGTGTTCGCGCCCGTGGCCCGGGAGGAGGTGAAGCTCTTTGATCGCGACGAGTTCCTGAGGCTCACCGGGCTGAGCGAGGAGCAGCTCGCCGAGGTGGAGGCCATCGGGCTCGTCATCCCCTCGCTGAGCGAGGGGGGCTCGGTCCGCTACGACCAGGAGGACGTCACCGTGGCGTCCGAGGCGGTGCGTCAGGTATACGCCCTGGGCATCGACCCGAAGCGCTTCGAGTTCTACGTCACCCTGGGCCACCGGATTACGGACGAGGAGGTGGCCTTCCGCCGGGAGTTCATCAGGGGCATGTCCTCGAAGAGCAACGCCGAGGTCACCACCCGCCTCACCCGGGCGGGCAACCTCTTCCGGAGCTACATTCTGAGAAGACTGTTCCAGCAGAAGATCCAATCGCGCATCCAGAGGAGCCTGGGCAGGAAGGACAAAGGCTAGCCCTCGCCCCTTCCCGGGCCTCCCGCCCCCGGTGATGCCTTCGAGGGCCTTAAACTTTTTCCCTCGTGCATTCCACCGGCAGAAATGGGCATGGATCAATGGGAAGGCGGGGACGTGCTCCAGGTCCCGTCCAGCGCGTGTTCCGCACGGGTACGGGCTGGGCCGTGCTCGTGGCCGACGTCGGCAGGGCGAACGGATGGACCCTCTTGCCCGGCGGGGCAGGCCTGTTAGAATAATGGGATAAGGCATCTCCAGTGTGTGTCCACCGGGGATGCGTTGGGGGGCCGCCGGTCCCGCACAATGTCCTTGAAAGGGGGGACACATGGGGAAAGGGATAACGATCGCCTGCCAGGACGGCGTCATGCTGAGCGGCCTGCTCTTCCCGCCGCAGGGGGATGCGCGGGGGGCTTGTGTCATCTGCTCGGCCCTGGGCGTGCCCAAGGAGTATTATGCACCGTTTGCGTCCTTCCTGGCGGAGCGGGGGTATGCGGCGTTCACCTACGACAACCGGGGCATCGGCGAGTCCCGGGCCGATGGGATACGGGGCCGGGACTTGCGGATGATCGACTGGGGGGTGCAGGACCTTGAGGCTGTGCTCGGCAGGGTGATCGACGAGGGCTTCGACCGGCGCATCACCCTCGTGGGCCACAGCGCAGGCGGGCAGCTCATCGGCATGGCGCCCCTGTCGGCCAGGCTGTCCGGGGTGGTCTTCGCGCCTGCATGCACGGCGAACTGGCGCATGTACCCCTTCCCCTTCCGCCTTGTGGTGCTCCTGCTCATGCACGCTATCGTGCCGGTGTTCTCAGCGGGGCGGGACGACTTCCCGGCCCGGGTGCTGGGCATCTCGTCCGTGAACGTGGCCACGGGGGTCATCGCGCAGTGGGCCCGGTGGGCGCGGCAGCGGGACTATCTGTTCTCGAGCACGTTCGGCATCGATACGAGGCGCTACCGGGAGCTTACCTTCCCCATCCTGTCCTTTTCCTTTGACGACGACACCTATGCCCCTCAGAAGGCGGTGGAGCACCTCCTGTCCCAGTACCCGAACACGCGGATCGAGCGCCGCAGGATCAGCGCCTCGGAGCTGGGCTTGGGCAGGATAGGCCACCTGGGCTTCTTCAAGGAGAAGATGAGACCGACGCTCTGGAAGCAGGCCGTCGACTGGCTCGACGCCCTGCCGTGACGCCCCGGCAACCGGGGAAGCCCTGTCTGTCGCTCATGACGAAAAGGCGGTATTCTTTCATCCCATTTCAATCCGAGAGGAAAGGGAGGATGCACGTGCAGGAACCGGGGGGGAATGGCTGCGCAGTGTGCCCTTACCTGCGGTCAGTCCCACACTGCCAGCATGTGGTGAACTGGGTGTCGAGCGTCTCGCCGCACGTGGGGCAGCGCCACACGGCGCCGATGATGTCGGGCGAGCCGAGGCCGCGCTCGTAGCGGGAAACGATGCCCATGGCCTTCGAAAGCTGGCCGTCGTTTTCGATCCACACCGACGGGAGGGCGTCCGCCGTGATGGCGAGCTCGCCCAGGGCGCCGAAGAGCGCTTCGCCCCGCACCACGGATTCGATGCCCTCCAGCTTCAGAAGGCTTTTCACCAAATGGGCCTCTGTCGGATGCCGCCCGATGAACACTTTCTTCACAGCTTTTCCCGCCAATCCCGTGCGCTCATTTCTCCTGCCCTGCTTTCCGGCCGATTCGGCAGCATCGGGCAGTGCACGTCCGGCAGTCGATTATAGCTCATTCAGGAGAAATTCATACCTGTTTTTAAAGGCAGGGCTGGCGCGTGCTCTTCACCCCGGGGGCAACGGCAGCCGCCCCGGGCAGGGGTTCATCCGCCCAGCCGCCGGCTGAGGTCCTCGAGCTCTTCCCACCGCCGGTAGGCGGATTCGATCTCCCGTTCGAGGGCGTCGAGCCGATCGCTCGCCTCGGTGATGGCTCCGCGGTCGCTTAATGTCTGGAACTCGGGGGAGTTCAGGGTCGCGGCGAGCTCCTCCTTTTCCCGCTCGAGGCCCTCGATCACCCCTGGGAGCGCTTCGAGCTCGCGGGCCTCCTTGTAGGAGAGCCTGGTCTTCTCCCGGGCGGGTCGGGCGGGTTTCTGCCTGGGCTCCTGCCGGGCCGTCCCCGCCGGTTCGGACGCGACCGGCCTCTGCCTGAGGTAGTCGTCGTACCCGCCCACGAACTCCAAGAGGCGGCTCTTTCCCAGGAAGGCGATGGTTGAGGTGACCACGTTGTTGAGGAAGGCGCGGTCGTGGCTCACGAGGAGGATCGTGCCGCTGAACTCCACGAGGCGGGCTTCCAGCAGCTCGAGGGTCTCGGCGTCGAGGTCGTTGGTGGGCTCGTCCAGGACGAGGACGTTCGACGGCATGCTGAAGAGTCTGGCCAGGAGCAGCCGGTTCCTCTCCCCGCCGGACAGCGACCTCACCGGGGATGAGATCTGCTCCCGGGAGAACAGGAAGTCCTTCAGGTAGCCGGTGATGTGCCGGGGGGAGCCGTTCACGAACACCTGGTCGCTCCCCTCGGCCACGCTGTCCTTCACGGATCTGTTCTCGTCGAGCTGGGCCCTGAGCTGGTCGAAGTAGGCGACCCTGACCCTGGTCCCCAGGCGCACCGTGCCCTGCGTGGGCGTGAGCTCGCCCAGGAGGATCTTCAGGAGCGTGGTCTTGCCCGAGCCGTTGGGCCCGATGATGCCCACCTTGTCCCCACGCATGATGGTGGTGGAGAAATTACTGATGAGCTCTTCTCCCCCGTAGGAGAAGCTGATCTTCCTGGCGTCGGCCACGAGCCTGCCGCTCTTTTCCGCCTCCTGGAGGGCAATCCTGGCGAGCCCGGCCTGGTCGCGCCTGAGCATGCGCTCCTCGCGCATCTTCATGAGCGCGCTCACCCGGCCCTCGTTCCTCGTGCGGCGGGCCTTGACGCCCTGCCTGATCCAGGCCTCCTCCTTCTCCAGCTTCCGGTCGAAATCCCCCCGCTCCTTCTCCTCGGCCTCCAGCATGGCCTGCCTCCGCTCGAGGTAGGCGGCATAGCCGCAGGAAAAGGAGAGCAGCCTGCCCCGGTCGATCTCGACGATGCGGGTGGAGAGCCTCTTGAGGAACTCGCGGTCATGGGTCACGAACACGATGGTGCCCCCGTAGCGGGCAAGGGTCTCTTCGAGGAGGAGGATGGAGTCGATGTCGAGGTGGTTGGTGGGCTCGTCCAGGAGCAGAATGTCCGGCCCGTTCACCAGGGCCCTGGCAAGGAAGGCTCTTCGCTTCATCCCGGCGGACAGGGTGCCGAAGGGGGCGTCCCCGTCGAGGGACGACTCCCGGATGACCCGCTCGATGCGCTGGTGCCAGGTCCAGGCCCCGGCGGCCTCGAGCCGGTGCTGCACCTCCTCGAGCCTCTTCAGCAGGGTGCCGTCATGGGAGCTGGCGAGCTTCACGGTGAGGTCGTGGTACTCCTTCAGGCCCTCTGAGTGCTCGGCTCCACCCGAGGCCACGACGTCGTACACCGTGCCCGGGACGTCGTCCGGGACCTCCTGGGGCAGCATGGCAACCTTGATGCGGGGGTCGCGCACGACCCTTCCCCCGTCCGGGGCGACGAGCCCGCCGATGATCCTCATGAGGGTGGACTTGCCCGATCCGTTGCGGCCCAGCAGGCCGATCCGCTCGCCCTCCTCGATCTGGAGGCTCACGTTCTCGAGGAGCGCGGGCCCCCCGAAGCTCATGGAGATGTCATGGGCGGACAGGATTGCCATTGTTCTCTCAGCTTAAAAAATATCGTTCAATCACTGGTGAAGGGACTCTATGGACAGCACCCCGCCGTGTCAAGACGAAAGATTCCGCACCCGTACGGCAGGGCCTTTCCATCAGGCCGCCCGGTTCGACACCGCCCCGATGGGGAAGACGGGCTCGGGAAAGGGCTCGGTGTGCGGAGATCAGAAGGACCCGCATACCTTAAGGGGGCCGGGAACAGACCGTGACCCTTGACAGGGCCGCCGGCCTCGGGTAGAACAGACAGACCGGTCGGTCTGTATGAAGACAGTCATCCCCCTGAAGGAACGCATCATAGAGGAGGCGCTGAAGCTCTTTTCCGTGAAGGGCTACATGAGCACCTCCACCACGGACCTTATCGAGGCCGCGCACACGTCGAAGGGCGGCTTCTACAACCATTTCAAGTCAAAGGAGCAGCTCTTCCACGAGACCCTGAGCACGGCCAGGAAGATCTGGCGGGAGCGGAACCTCCACGGCCTGGAGGGAGAGCGGCGCCCCCTGGACAAGCTCAAGCTGCTCCTTGAGAACTACCGGGACAGGTACCTTGCCGACTCGCTCAACTTCCCCGGCGGGTGCATCTTCGTCAACCTCGCCATCGAGCTGTCCGACCAGGCCCCTGCCCTCGCCGGCGAGGTGAACGAGGGGTTCACCCGCCTGAAGGGCATGATCCGGCGCCTGCTCGACGAGGAGAAGCGCGCCGGGGGGATACCCGCTTCGACGGATACCGGGGCGGTCACGGAGCTCGTGTTCGCGGGCCTGCTCGGGGCGTGCGTGATGTACACGTCCGACAAGTCCAGGAAGGGGCTCGATTCGACGATCGCTTCTCTGATCTCGTACATAGATACGCATATTTCATAATCCCGGATGGAGGTAGCCATGGATAAGACGTACGCAGGGTGGGTAATCAGAGAGACGGAAGACAAAAGATACGTAAGGGCCATCGAGGAGCTTTCCACCAACAACCTCCCCGCGGGGGACGTCCTCGTCAGGGTGCTCTACTCGTCCCTGAACCACAAGGACATGCTCTCCGCCTCGGGGAACAGGGGCGTGACGAGGAAATACCCCCACACCCCGGGGATCGACGCCGCCGGCATCGTGGAGGAAAGCGGCGTCCCCGACTTCAGGCCGGGCGATGAGGTGATCGTCACGAGCTACGACTTGGGGATGAACACCTCGGGCGGCCTGGGGCAGTACATCCGGGTGCCTGCCGGCTGGGTCGTGAAGAAGCCGGCGGGTCTGACCCTGCGCGAGAGCATGGCCTTCGGGACGGCCGGGTTCACCGCGGCCCTCTCGGTGCTGCGCCTGGTGGACCACGGCATCAAGCCCGGCGACGACGTCCTGGTGACCGGGGCCGGAGGCGGGGTCGGCAGCGTGGCGGTCTCCCTGCTCTCCCATGCCGGGTATACCGTGACCGCGCTCAACAGCCTCGTCGACGAGCGGGAGTACCTCACGGGGATCGGCGCGGCGCGGGTGATCGAGCCAGCCGAGCTCGTGGACGAAACCGGCAGGCCCATGCTCAAGGAGGGGTGGACGGGCTGCGTGGAGACCCTGGGTGGCAACGTGCTCACCTCGGCGATCCGGTCCATCCGGGCGAACGGCGCCATCACCTGCTGCGGCAACGTGGTGTCCGGCGACATGAACCTCACGGTCTACCCCTTCATCCTCCGGGGGGTCACACTCTACGGGATCGACTCGCAGAACTGTCCCATGCCCAGGCGGATCAGGGCCTGGGACATGCTCGCGGGCCCGTGGAAGTTCCCCTGGCTGGAGCGGATCTCCTCCGAGGTGTCCCTGGCCGGTGTCGACGAGGCCCTCGACAGGATCAAGTCGGGCAGCCACCGCGGCCGCATCGTGGTGAACCTCTGGGACTGACGGAACCACCGGCAGCCTGACGACGCAGGCACCGGGATCACCCCCCGCAGGGGAAGGTGAGGGTGAAGGCCGTTCCGCGGTCAGGCTCGCTTTCGACGGCGACCGTGCCCTTGCAGCGCTCCACGAGCAACCGCACGATCGCAAGGCCCAGGCCGGTCCCCCTGATGTCCGCGGTCTTTTCGTTCCTGATGCGCACGAACTCGCCGAAGAGGCGGGCCTGGTCGTCGGCCTCCATGCCGATCCCGGTATCGGCGACGATGAGGGAGAGGGCGGTCCCGGCCCTCTTCACGGTCACCCGCACGGTGCCGTTTTCCCTGTTGTACTTCAGCGCGTTGTCCACGAGGTGGCGGACCATGAGCTCCATCTCCCGGGCAGCCGCATCCATGACGAGCCCGTCGTCGATGTCGGTCTCGATGGTGATGCCGCGGGACTGGGCCTCTTTCCCGTACCTCTCGATGACGGCCCGGACGATCTTCGATACGTCCGCAGCGGCCGGCGGTCGGTCCGGCGACGCCTGCCGGAGCTTCGACCAGTCCACCACGTCGGTGATGAGCTCGCGCATCTGCTGCAGCCGGGCGATGGAGTTGTCGAGGATCGCCGTGTAGGAGTCGAGCCCCTCGCCAAGGACCCTGCCGCGGATGATCTCCAGGTACGCCTCCACCGAGTTGAGGGGGGATTTCAGGTCATGGCCCAGCACAGTGAGGATGTCGAACGACGCCCCCGTACCGGCCGGTTGACCTCCCCCCTCGCGAGCTCCCATGTGCTGACCATCCTTTCCTAAACGCTATGCCTTCTTCTCCAGGTTGACGGCGCAGGCCTTGTACTCCGCCGTCTTCGTGAAGGGGTCGAAGGCGGCGTTCGTAAGCCAGTTGGCGCAGCCTTCCCGGAAGTGGAAGGCCATCCACACCATCCCGGGAGGGACCTCGTCCGTGACCCGGGCTTTGACCGTCACCTCCCCCCTGCGGGACCACACCCGGACATAGTCGCCGTCGGCTATGCCCTGCCGCCTGGCATCCTTGGGCGAGATGTCCGCGGTTTCCTCGGGCAGGATCGCATCCATGCCGCACCGGCCGGTCTGGGTGCGGGTGTGGTAGTGGTAGAGCCTTCGGCCGGTGGAGAGGACATAGGGATACTCCTCGTCCGGGACCTCGGCAGGCGGGGTCCAGTCGGTGATGGTGAACACGCCCTTGCCGTGGGTGAACTTTCCATCCCGGTGCAGAAACGGCGTGCCCGGATGCTCTTCGTTGGGGCAGGGCCACTGGAGGCCGTCACCTTCGATCCTCGAGTACTTGATGCCGGCGAATGCCGGTGCCAAAACCGAGATCTCGTTGTCCCAGAGCTCGGGCCCG
>Ga0208459_1000328_pt1 | contig 55820 bp, 41 predicted proteins | sample AD_UKC087_MetaG_FD_184433 | JGI IMG/M metagenome (GOLD analysis project Ga0208459, IMG submission 184433) | Active sludge microbial communities of municipal wastewater-treating anaerobic digesters from USA - AD_UKC087_MetaG (SPAdes) (version 2) | ecosystem: Engineered > Bioreactor > Anaerobic >... | reverse complement strand
ACAAAGTACCAGTCTGGTATTTGAGTCATTGTAAATAATGACATACTTACAACATCAAAAACTCCACATGTTTTTAATCTTGCTTTTAAAAATGTGGAATTAATATCCTTAAAATAATACTGTGGATTTCTTAAAACAGGCATACCTACTCCCTTTTTACCAGAATTTGTCTTCAAAAAATGGACGTTTTCCTTTGACCATGCAATTGCAAAAGGTGTTTCTAAATACCATCGATTACCATCTTTATCACCTTTATCATAAGGAACATAATAATTTTTATCTAAATCTATCCCATTTTCCTTTTCTTCAATAGTCAAAGTATCCACATCTGCCATTTCACTATCATCTATTAAACGATATATATATCCTTGACCAAAAATATCTCGTCCATATTTTTCTTTTAAGCTATCAAATTTTGCAACTATTTCCTTTTCAGTTTTTATATCCAAAAACTCTTGTGGACTTAAATTATCTATTTCATCCAGTTTAATTTTATATTTTTGAATTGCCTCAGCAAGTTTTTTAGGACGTGATTCCAAGATGTTTTTTGCCCATTTGGTGGATTTACGAACAGCAATATATTTGCCGTTATTTGCCGTTGCTAAACCTTGACCTCCTTCAGTTAAACAACCAAGTAATGCAATATCTCCGGGTTTTAAACTCTCTCTATATTTCTTTAGTTCTGTAGCATTTTGTAAAATTTCTCTACTTGTTTTTATTCTATCCCACCAAGTGTTGTATAAATCCTTTACTTTTTGACCATATAGATTCCAAATTTTAATATTTTGCTCTGTTGGTTTAAATATCACAGAATTTTGTGTATTACAATAAACTGATTGTTTAACAGGAATAAATATAGTTGGATTTTTAATACTCTTACTACCGTCTAAAAATAATATTTCATTTTTTGAATCAAACGGTTTATTCAACACTTGAGTAATGCAAGTGTCAACCATTACCGAATCAAAAGGATTTGCAGTGTCAAAAATATAACGAATCGTTTTACTTAAAATCAAATCACGCATATTTCGCTTTGTTTGAGTTGTCCAAAAAGTTTTTGGGATAATATAAGTAAGAGAACCATTCTCAGTTAACAATTCTAACCCTTTGAAGGTAAAAAGATTATATGTATCATCAGAAAAACCAAATTCCTTTTCGTATATTTTTTTGTCTTCAGCTGAAACTCCTTTCGTTGAAATATATGGTGGATTTCCAATTACAATGTCAAATCCTTTCTTTATGCCAAACATCCATTCCGGGTCAAAAAAGGAAGATGAAGTATTTTGATCGTATGGATTCCATTTTGCTATCTGTTTAGCATTTTCTGGTGCAAAATCGCCATTTTCCTCCAAAAGTTCTGCTAATTTTTCTCTTAATTCGGCATCTTTATCTCTTAATTTTTTTTTCTCATAGCTAGTAGGTGCAAAAAAGTGTTCTTTTCTAACTTTTAACAACTCTTCCTTTGTCACTTCAATTTCGGGGTTTTCAAACAGATTAAGTTGTTGTTCTTTTTTAGCCAAGCCCACTAGAGAGTTTGCTGACACAAACTTTGTTTCAAGATTGGGTAGTGTTTTTATTCCATAATTATCATGTGGATTAGTATTTCTTTCATTTTGTTCACATATCAATGATATAAAAAAACGAAGTTTACTAATTTGTACTGCAATATTTTGAATATCAACACCGTAAATACACTCTTCAATAAGGTGTAACTTCTGTTCATAAATTGAATAATTTCTCTCTCTATCTAGTTTTTCTAATACGGGCACCATTTTATTTAATATCCCCATAGGAAATGCACCAGAACCACAAGCTGGATCAATTATCCTAACATTTTTTAAAGCTTTTGAAATCTCAACACACAAATTATAATTGTCAGACAGTTCTTTTGGCAGTTCATCCACGTAAAACAACTCTTTTATGGTTTCTACACCTAGGTTTGGTATTTTTTCAACAAGAAAGGTAATAAGACTTTCTATTACCATATAGTCTACAATTTCGCGCGGCGTGTAAAATGAACCTGATTGTTTTCGTGCCGTCTCACGAGTTTCCGGGTTATAAGCACCCAGTAAATTTTCGAAAACTTTTCCGAGCAATTCAGGATCTAATGCTACTTGTATTTCATCGGATGAGTTCTCTTCTACTGTGAAATTATATTTTTTAAGTAATGGAATAATCCCTTTTTCAGCATGAAAAAATAGTTCATTTGGAAGAAACGCTCTATGTTTGAAATTTCCATTGCTGGATTTTATTGCATTACGACTAAATCCATCATAAGCATATTCCACCCCATCCATTCCTATTGTTTTATCTAAACATTCAAATAGACCACCATTCAAAAAAGGAACTTTATGAAATAACTTTAGAATATTTTCTTCTTTTTTTTCAATAAACATTTCCTGATAACGATAGAGTGTCTTAACTTCCCGTCTATTATCTTTTTCTTTAGCAAAAGCACGGTCATTAATCTCTTTATTTAAAGTAGCAAAAAACAAATTTTGTAGAATTGCATTATAATAATTTCCACTTTCTTTACTTTCAGGATTAAAATCAATTAAAATATTTTTTAGTTCTTCAACATCGAATAGATTTTTAGGCACTAATCCCTTTTGCTTAATAAACCAAACAAATAAGAGACGGGTAATTAGTCTAATTATCTTTTCGTCTATTTTCTCACGATCATCCTCAGCTATATTAGTATTGTTAGGAAAAGTTACACCAGTATTGGGATCAATTGCCCATTGATACCAATCAAAAAGCTCTTTATAAAACTCTTTGGTAAGGGTTTCCACGGAAAATGCTTCTCTGAGAGCCTCTACTGTTTTATTAGGAGTATCAGCAAGTACTTTAAATCTATCCGTTACAGTTCTCACTGCTTGATCCTCACCTACTAAATAAGTATATCGTTTTGTAGACGTAGTCCTCGTCAATGTATCTTCTTTCTCAACAAAAGATATTCGCCAATCAGTTTGATTATCCTCATAATGAAAAAACATTAAAGCACCTGTGTATACATCCATTACGCTACGTACTACCCGCTGTATATTTACACGTGAATGGCTCAACCGTGCATTCGAAGAGAGTACTATGTCGAAAATAGCCAGCGGTTTAACACCAAGATCAAAAGAAGCTACATACTTTATTTGTTTAATATTGGCTGCTTGAGCTAAATTTTGTTTTTCTGGATAAGATGCTAAAATATCTTGATTATGACTGATGTATTCTCCGAAAATAGGAGCTAGTACATCATCTAAAACAACTTGTACTCCAGGATAAGAATTGCTAAATATGTTTCTCATAATATATTTGTAGTTGATAACATTAATTGCGGTTTATTTGTATCATTATTGCTCTCTACATATTTTTTTAGTATCCCAAATTCTCTGAAAATTATTGCATTAAAATCTTCCTCTCCAATTTCAAAAAGTGACAATTCTTTTTCTTTTTTATTAGACAAAAGAATGATTTTTTTTGCTAATGCTCTATTTCCTTTACGAACTATACCGGCAGCAAGTGTAAGTAAATTTTTTATTTCATCATTACTGACTTTTTTATCCATTCTATTTATAATTTTAAGAGCCATTGTTCTTTCCTTATTACCATCTTGTGCCGAAATCATTTTGTCGAAAAATATTACGTATTGTTTAATGGCTTTTTCATAATCAACATTTACAGTTTTTGGCATTGGTTCCGATTTAGTCTCGGGTAAACAATACAAAGCCTCTATCATTTCCAATGTAGAAATATTACTCACATTATCACCCGATACACTAATATAAAGTCCTTTACCCTTTGGAGATGATACAAAGCATACTGTTTCGCCCACATTGTGCTTTTTAGCACTTCTAAGCGGAAGTTTTAAGTTATTGATACGATCATACAATTTAGGATTTTCTTTTTTCAATGTTTTCAATTCACTAATATACTTTTCGTAAACTGACTCTTCTCCATTAATTAAATGTTGTAAAGCTTTCGGATCATAGTTGTGGTCTATTAACTCTTCAGCATCCGTGAATATTTTATTATCTTCACCAAACAAAGCATGAAAAGCTTGAATTTTAGCATGGGCAATTTGTACCAAATTGATTTGAGCATCGCTTTGGGCAGTTGGCATAAAATTAAAAACATGTATAAAATCCTCTTTAGAACCTATCCGATTCACCCGTCCTATACGTTGCATTAATCGGGTTGAATTCCATGGAGTATCATAATTTACTATCACATTACTTCTGTGAAGATTTACCCCCTCTGCAAGTACTTCAGTAGTAATGATTACATCGAAATCGTCTCGTTTATCCTTATCGGGCATATTAGCATCAAAATTGGCCTTAATAATCTGCTCCTTTTCATTACGATTTTTCGCAGAAATTGCTAAAACTTTATAATCAGAAATACCTTCAATCTTCTCTTTGAGTTCGCTTAAGGTGTCTAACGCCTCAGTAAAGATAACTAATTTAGGTTTATCATGACCATTTGGATTATTTATTTCTTTACTGAATAGAGTTTGATTAAGAGCTTTAATAAATCTATTTAATTTAGGATCTTTTGATTGTCTATCCCAATCTCTGCAGAGTTCATCAATAATTTGTTTGTCTTTTTTTAAGTTCGTCAAATAATCATCAGAAAAGTCAACTCGTTTAAACTCTTTATTATTATTGCCTTTTTGTTTAATTTTTTCTCTTATATCATTATAACAATCTTCTCTAGTAATTGTTTTTTTACTTTTTTCAGACTTAGTTTTAGTGTCTAACTCTGCATTGACATCAATATCAGGACAAATAAACACAACGTCATCCTCAAGCATTTTGATCATGTTGTCAGTGAAGCGTTGCAAGTTCCACAGTGATGTTTTGAATGCCAAGAAACTACTTTCTAACCGTTTTATAAGTAAAATTTGCATTATTCTTGCTAATCGTCTTGAAGTACCTTCTACTGTAGCACTTCTTTTTTGGTATAGATTTCTATGATCTTCACGAACAAGATATTCTATAGCTCTATATCTGTAAAAGCTTAAACTGTTTTCATTAAATGAAAATTCACGTGTAACTGTATCATAAGGTGCAATCTTTTCCATGGTGTCAAAAAAAAGTTGTGCTAATTCATCATCCATCTCATATTTCAAAAGATTAGGTCCTTTTACAGTTGGAAATTTTATTCCTTTGGCATCATCTTGATAATATTTAACTATATCAGTACGTGTTCGACGAACGACTAAATCATCTAAAACTCTTTCACGAATTTCATTTGATAATTTTATTAACTCCTCATTATTAGCCTTTGGATTTTTTCTTAAATCTTGGAACAATTTCTCTTTTTCATTGAAAAATGTATCCAGTTTACGTCCTTCTATCCGATCTAATGTGGTATTATTAGGTTCTCTCTGGAACAAGTATATTTGATTCTTTAAGTCTTTTGGTGAGTTGTTTTGCGGTGTAGCAGAAAGTAAAACAATATAAGGATTTGGGAAAATGCTCCCGATTAGATCATCCATAGCCTCATACATTTGAGTTCCGCGATTTCTAAAGTTATGGCTTTCATCTATCAATATCAATCCAAATTGCCTATTTTTAAGTTCGTTTGCTTCTAATGTGGCTCCTGTGTCATCCATCAAGTCCAAATTCTCCATAAATTCATCATCTGTATCAACCAATTTACCTATGCTTCCAGTTGTGATAAATTTAATATAGTTTCCTATGCCATTATCAGTGTTTTTATCAAATAAATCAATGGTATCCCTCCATGTGTTTTTTATAGCAGGAGGTGTAACAATTAACACTTTGCGTTCACGCCCATCTGTATTTGAGTCTTCAAGAAAACGTTTGATAATCATCACTCCAACCATCGTTTTCCCTAATCCTACTACATCTGCAAGAATGAAACCTCCATGTCGTTTCATAATTGCGTAACCCTGATTTACTGCATCGAACTGATATTGTAGTTTTTGTACTTCAGGAGGTAAAAATGCTTCTAACATACTTGTCTCAGTCCCATCTACGATTTCACCCCATTGATTTTGTAAAAAACGGATATAAACATCATAAGGGGTGACCGATTCGTGCACTGTTGAGTCTATATATAGTTTAGAATTGGTCGGTGCTAAAGGTGATTTTATTAATATTTCTTCAAACGTTTTATTCCATGGTTGTGAAACTTCCCACTTTTCATTAAACCATCCAATATGCCCTTTTATAGAACCTTCAACACCATATTTAACGATATGTGGTGTCGTTTCTAAATAATTTAACTCTGCATTTCCTTCCAATCCCTTTTGAGTAAAATTTGAACTACCTATAATCCCATATGCTTTTTGTTTTCCATCAAAGATATAACATTTCGAATGCAAAAACTGTGTTTCTTCATTTTCATTTTGTCTATAAATACGTACTTGAATTTTTGAACTTTCATCATCTTTACAATGCCTGAGTAAAAGATTAACAACCTCTTGATATTCAGGTTTTAAATCTAACTCTTCAATATCTGTTCGAATAAAATCTTGTGGGTATTTTGGATCTTTAGTCTTTATATGTATTTGTTGTGAAGGAAATATTTGAGGATCTTTCCCAATAAGTAGATAGAATTTAGTCTCTTCCCTTTCCAAAAACATTTTTAATTCATTAAATATTAATACCATACCAGGTAAATCCCAATATCCCGTTGCTATTTTTATCTCGTTTATAGCAGGGTCTAGGATACATTTTTTCAACGTTTGATGCAAACTCAGGTCTTTCGTAGAGTTATCGATAAGCGTATTGTTCATATACAGAATTGGTTTTATTCAACATTGTAATTAAAAGGTCAATGTAGCTCCTAAAATTCAAGCTACAAAGTTACAACTATTTTTCTTACACCACTTTATCTTTTTTCCTTTGATTGGGTATAGTTATTCAATACTATTGGCAAGTTACAGGCAAGTTAAAAAAGAACCAAACTTACCACACAATAAATGATTTATAGACAGAGACTGATAACAGAAGCAAGTTACCAGCAAGTTAAAACATTTTTTATTCAATAATTCAATGTTACAATTATATGCAATTACAACTATTCCCTGTAAAAATGGAAATTTATATGCAAAAAGATATAAAAAAAGAAAATGATATTTTGAATTGTTGGGGCTATTGATATAATTGATTATCAAATGTTTACGATAACAATTGCCGTATTTCTTATTTCTAACTTCGTATTGCATATTTTTGTAAATTTGGGCTAAAGCCCTTAGTTCTGGGGGACATTCAAATCCACGCCCTAAAGGGACGTGGCAATTGATATAATTGAATGTCAGGTATTTACGATAAATATTCCGTATTTCTCATTTCTAACTTCTTATTTCATATTTTTGTAAATTTGGGCTAAAGCCCTTAGTGTCAATGAGGTAATTCCTATCCACGACTTAAAAGTCGTGGCAATTGATAATCCTGATTATCAGGTTATTATGATATAAAGCAGCAGATAATTCTAAATTCTAAAATCTAAATTCTAAATTTAGAAATCGTAATTCGTAATTGGATCACTCATATTCAAAAAGGCAGAATGTTACCGAGTGGGGGAATAAAATAACTGAAAAGGAAAATCTATCCTGCCCCCCTTTTATTTTTATTTCCAAATAAAAAAAGAAATTAAAAATATAAGGGATTAATAATCAATATAATATATCCTAAAAGAAAATCCTTAAATCCAAAAATCCTAGTCAAAATCCGAAATCAATTCCTGGCTCTAACCCGTAATTTCTGTCCGGGGTAAATTTTGTCCGATTTGAGATTGTTCCATTTCATGATCGATTCTACGCTGACACCGTATCGTTTGCCGATGGCGTAGAGGGAATCTCCCGACTTAACATAGTGAAATTCAGACTTTTTCTTGGTTGACGGTGTGGGAGATGGTGGAACATCTTCTTGAATGGTTACCACCTCTTCAGTAGAGGTTATGGTTTGATTGTTTTGGGGTTCAGAAATTGGATCTCTCTCTGCCACAGGAATATAATCACAAGGAACAATTCTTCTTGCGCCTACAAAAGTGGAGGCATAAGCACCTAATGTGGAATGATCCAGCCGAACCGCCGATCTGCCGGAAGAGGAGTGGAGAAAAGTGAAATTTTTGTTTGAATCTACCTCCACAACCATACCCACATGTCCGATACGACTTTTTCTCCCCCGGTAAAAGAAGACCAAATCGCCCCTTTGGATATCATCGGGGTGTACTTCAACTCCTTCGAGATACTGGTCTCTCGAACTCCTACCCAGCTCAATATCAAAATTTTGAAAGGTGTAATAGATCAGTCCGGAACAGTCAAATCTGTTGGGACCAATAGAACCATACTTGTATCTTTTTCCCATCTGATTCATGGCGAATTGGATAATCGAGTCCAACATAGGACAATCAGAATTTTCGGAATATAAAGATCCATCATCGAGATTATCTTTATTCACCACAATCGACTCACTCAAATCGATTTGCGAATAAGCAATAGGGATGCCCATAAAGAATATTCCCAAAAATAAAATCAATAAAAAGATATTTTTTTTCATTATTTCCTATTTCATGCGTAAACTTTCAAAGTGTGCAAAACTTTAAAAATATCACATCTTTCTCATTCTCAACGATTTAAGTTTTATTTTTCAAAAAAAGAGAGAATAAGGTTGCAAAATTAAAAAAAAAGTTGTACTTTTGCAATCCAATTCAATAGTGCGGGGTAGAGCAGTGGTAGCTCGTCGGGCTCATAACCCGGAGGTCGTAGGTTCGAGTCCTACCCCCGCTACCAAAAAGGAGACTTCTCATCAGGAGTCTCCTTCTTTTTTTTCCTTTGATGGCTATAAAATAAAAAGGGGGTCTCAATCGTTTCCTTAATGATCTATTAATTTTATAACAAAACATAAAAAAAGGAGACAAGATGAGACGAAGATCATTCAGAACTGTTTTTATTTTATTCTTTCTATTTATATCATTCCCGGCATGGTCGCAACCCGGCACTGTAGATTTTGTTCAGGCTGCCGAAAATTCAATCCATGCCGTTGTGCACATCCAATGCGAATATGAGCAGGAAACCCAGTTTTACAGCGATTTTTTCTGGTTTTTACCACCCAGAAGCAGCAGCAGAACTATTCAAACATCCGGTTCCGGCGTGATTATCTCTGAGGATGGCTATATTATCACCAATAACCACGTGGTTCAAGATGCGCAAAAAATCAGCGTTACTTTGAACGACAGAAGAAATTTTCAAGCTGAGTTGATTGGGAATGACCCTGAAGCGGACTTAGCAGTGATTAAAATTAATCAAAAAGGACTCCCCTTCCTGACTTATGGCAACAGTGACGACACTAAAATCGGGCAATGGGTGTTGGCGGTGGGCAATCCGTTTAATTTAACTTCTACCGTTACGGCGGGAATTATCAGCGCGAAAGCGAGAAATTTGAACATTCTAGGTCGCAATATGAGTGAAACTCCCTTAGAGTTTTATATTCAGACTGATGCGGCTGTAAATCGCGGTAACAGTGGAGGCGCTTTGGTGAACACCGAAGGCAAGCTCATCGGAATCAATACCGCCATAGCCTCCAATACCGGTTCCTATGCGGGTTATTCCTTTGCAATTCCATCCAACATTGTGAAAAAAGTGACCAATGATCTGATCCAGTATGGAAGAACTCAGAAAGCGTACTTGGGGGTCAACATTGCGGAAGTGGATGCCAAAGTTGCGGATTATATCGGAGTGAATCAAACCAAAGGAATCTATGTTGCGTCTGTCAGCAAAGATGGGGCTGCTTATCATGGCGGGATAGTTCAAGGGGATATCTTGTTGCGTGTCAACAATAAAGAGATCAATACGCTTCCGGAGTTGAACGAAATCATGGCACAGCATTCACCCGGAGAAAAGATAACGATCACTTATGAAAGAGAACAAAAAATCAAAGAGACACAGGTTACGCTGTTGAACAAGAATGGCAATACCGAGGTGATTTTACCTGAAAAGTCCAATTTTATTACGGTTATTAATGCCCAATTCAGAGAGTTAACGGATAAGGAGCTTCGCGGTTATGGGGTTAATTCCGGTTATGAAATCAAGAAGTTGAATGGTTCTCCCTTGGCCAAAGCGAGAATCAAACCGGGCTTTATTATCACCAGTATCGGAGGTGAGCGCGACATTGACCTGGGACAGCTTTTAAATCTGGATAAAATGAAAGGAAGAATAGTGATTGAAGGGTTTTATCCGACCGATACGCGACTGTCTTATTATGTGATCTTTTTGTAGGAAAAAAAGGGAAAAAAAGGCGGAGGGCGGAATAAATAAATTTAGAATTTAGAATTTAGAATTATTTGAGTATCAGGCGTTTAAATTTACAAATAGATCTATTTCATATTTCTGATTTCTTATTTGGGATTTTAAATAAAAGGGGGGCAGAAAAAATTTTCCTTTTTTCAAATATATTTCCCCACTCGGTAACATGAACCTCTTTAGATATGCAGTGTTAATTACGAATTACGAATTACGGGGGCATAAATTTTGATTGAACGCGGTCGTAAGGCAACAAAATTTACCTCATTTCTTCATTTACAATCATGTCACCCCTTCGGGGTTCACATACCTTTTGGGCTAACACTTTGCTACAATCATGTCACCCCTTCGGGGTTAATTGAAGGCGGAATGAAAAAAAGGCGGAAGTCGAAAGTCGAAAGTCGAAAGTTTTTATTAAAATTTGAAAATTGAAAGTTAAAAATTGAAAATTATTAATACATCTCATTGATATTCATATCAATAGCCGTGTCCTTTAGGGCACGGATGGGAATTACCCTCCAGATACCAAGGGCTTTAGCCCAAGTTTATTATAATATTAGCCTTAGAGGGTTATTTAAAAGTCGAAAGTCGAAAGTCGGAAGGCGAAAGTTTTTGCAGTATGAAGTATAAATTTAGAAATGTAAAATAATCAATATTTAAATATAATTCCCTGATAATCAAATAAATTAGAAATAATTCTACCTTCTACCTTCTACCTTCTACCTTGTGAAACCGTAATTCGTAATTCGTAATTGATCACTGCATATCAAAAAAGGTGTAACATTCCAGAGTGGGGTGATGAAATGACCACAAAGACAAAATATAATCTGCCCCCTTTTTATTTTTATTTCAAAAAAAAGAAAGAAATAGAAAATAAAGATATGTCAACTTATTTCAGGACGAGACATTTTATTCCGCCTTCCGATTTCCGCCTTCCGCCTTCAAAAGATTTTTATATCTTTGCAGGTTGTTTTTAAATGTATTCAATTTACTAATTCATGAAAAAGAATAGACTTTATATTATTATTGCTGCGGTTTTGGTTGTGGCTTCGACGTTGGTTATTTTGGATAAAAAAGGCGTTTTTCTGTCTCCGGAGGAGCGGAGTTTAGTAGGTTCTATTTTTGCAATTAAAGATACCAATACTGTTACAAAAATCTTTATGGCTGACATGCGTGGGAATAAAGTGTTGCTTTCCCGTAATAGCGGAATTTGGATGGTGAATGATTCCATTCCGGCATTGAAAGCCAATGTGGATGACTTGCTCTCAACACTTAAAAATCTGTTTATTAAGCAAACGGTTGCCAAAACAGCCCAAAGTGCCATCAACAAGATGCTGGGTACAAAAGCAATCAAGGTGGATGTGTATCAAATTGCACCCAAATTTAAAGTTTTTGGAATTCCTTTTTTCACCAAAGAGAGAATCACCAAAACCTACTATATGGGTGAAGCGATCATGGATAATATGGGAAACTACGCCTTAATTGAAGGGATGAAAGAACCTTATGTGGTTACTATTCCCGGATTCAGAGGGTTTGTAACACCGCAATTTTCGCCTTATCCTAAAGATTGGTTCAGTCATACTCTATTTCAAACCAAACTCACCCGAATTGCCAAATTGGAATCTGTTGACGTAGAAAATCCTCATGAATCATTTATGATTACCAAAGAGGGACCCCGATTTTTCTCCCTTTTTAATGCACAGGGAAACAAAATTGCCGCTTATGATACAACCCGCGTTATTGACATGCTTTCCGAGTTCAGAGAACGTAACTATGTCTCTATTGCTGAAATAAGTCCGGGAGAAAAAGATACCATAATTCAAAATGATCTTTTTAAAATCCTTACTTTGACAGATACTGAAGGGAAAAAATTTGAACTTCGTTTTTATCGATTAATGCATTTGGTACAAGAAAAGCAAAATGATATTCCTATCGGAGATCCCAAGATGGTACCTCATCTGGATGTATGCTACGGCATTTTTAATGGTGATTTAACCACATTATATCGTTTGCAATATCACTATTTTGACAGACAACTTCAACCCTTATCCTACTTTACAAAACGGTAGATATGATAATTGAGGATCATATATGGATGGAACGGGTATTGCAGTTGGCTGCGCTGGGTTTAGGAAAAGTACAACCCAATCCCATGGTGGGCTGTGTCATTGTTCATGAAAATCGGATTATTGGGGAAGGATGGCACACTCAATATGGCGCTCCTCATGCGGAAGTAATGGCGATTCGGAGTGTAAAAGATCAAAGTTTACTTAAAAAAGCTACGTTGTATGTCAACTTAGAGCCTTGCTCACATCATGGTCAGACACCTCCCTGTGCGGACTTGATCATCCAACATCAAATCCCTCGGGTTGTGATTGCCAATCAGGATCCCAATCACCGGGTGAATGGCAGAGGTATTGCGCGAATGCGGGATGCAGGCATTGAAGTGATTACCGGACTACTGGAAGAAGAGGGATTAGAATTGAACAAGCGCTTTTTTACTTTTCATCTGCTACACCGTCCCTACTTTATCCTGAAGTGGGCTGAAACGAAAAACGGGATGATGGATATTGTTCGGACTGAAAAACCTGAACAGTATTGGATTACCAACAAAGTACTTCGCGTTTTATCTCATAAACTTCGTCAGGAGGAGCAGGCGATTGCTATCGGGTACAACACTTTGATCAATGATGAGCCACAGCTCACCAATCGTTTATACGGCACTTTGCAGCCCTATCGCTTCGTATTTACGCGCGATTTGGCACGTACTGCCCCCAACCCATTTACCATTATCCCTGATAAAAAAGAACAATTTATCTACGAATTTAATCTACGCAAGATTCAATCCGTCATTATTGAAGGGGGCAAAAAAACGTTAGAATATTTCATTGCAGAACAGCTGTGGGATGAGATACTGGTGTTTATAGGGGATCAAGAATGGGAAGAAGGCGTTGCAGCACCTAACCGCGATAAATTGCCTCCCCCCCTTGATTTTAATTTCATAATAAATAACAAAATTATTCATTATCAACGTAATAATGAACTAAAAAGCCGATATTTCGAAAATGTCAAAACAACTTCAAAGCAGCTATAAGACGATCGCAGCGGTTGCGGAAGGAGTTTACCGGGAGAAGGGAAGTAAATTTATTGCGTTCGCCATACCGGTTCAGGATGAGGAAGAGATCAAGGAGAAATTGCTCGAAATTAAGAAAAAATATTACGACGCAAGGCACCATTGCTATGCCTATATCCTTGATTATGACCAATCTACCTATCGCATTAACGATGATGGCGAGCCTTCCGGAACTGCCGGGCGCCCGATTCATGGACAACTCTTATCTAAAGAGTTAACTTTTGTGCTTTTAGTGGTAGTACGTTATTTTGGGGGGATTAAATTGGGGGTCAGCGGACTGATTCGAGCATATAAGGAAGCCTCGCGGGATGCGTTGGAGAATGCCACCATCATTGAAAAGTATATCAAAAAGAAGTTTCAGGTGACTACCCGATATGAGTCGATTAATAGTGTAATGAATATCTTAAAAAGTGACAGTGTGCAGATTCTAAATCAACAGTTCGAAATGGATATCCGGATCGAATTTTCGGTACATCAGGTTGAGGCAGAGGCGATTGTTGGGCAACTGGAAAAAGTGGCTCACACTGAAGTGATTCCAATGGAATAAAGTTTTAAGTTGATTTTAAGCATTGTTATTTGAAAAAATTGTATATTTGCGGTGAAATATAATTGAAAATTAACCCATAAAACAGAGCGCTATGAAATCAAAATTCTCCCTATTAGTTAGCCTTTTCGTGATATTGGCAGTAACGATGACATCATGCCAGGAAGAACTTCTAAACATAGATATTCCCATTAAAAACCAAAAGGTAGCATTTCATATCGAGCCTGCATCCAAATCAACGGCAAACTCCGGAAATAGCAATGAAGTGCTTTTTGACGGTGTAGTTGACATTAATATTGCAGAATATATAGAGGGTCAAGGTGTCAATTTCAATCAACTTAAATCATTCGTTCTTACCCAAGGAACTCTTGAAGAAGTGGTTCCAACGGGATATGACATGCAAGGATTTATTGGAGCTGAACTTTATTTTGACAACAGGGACAGCCTGAGCAACCTGGTAGCCAGAGCAGAGGTAGCTACAGAATCAACACTTCAATTCACTATTATTAACGGTGAATTATTGGATCAACTCCACAACGACCAACTCCATATCATTCTTGTTGGTACACGTCCCCCTATACCATTATTTGTACAGCTTTCAATGGACTTTTTGGCTAATTTTCAGTTAATTGAATAGATCAAAAATAATCATAATTTATACCATGAGACAAAAAATATACTTTTTGTTAATAATCCTTTGTATCTTGAGTTTCTCTGCACAGGCTCAAAGATTTGGAGATGATATACTATTGCATGAATGTGGTTCGGAATATAGGATAGAACCCAAAATTTCAGTAGCTGACAACGGCTGGATCTATGTATTGATGAACAAATATAGTGAAAGTAATGCTGAAACAAGAATCTATCGATCCATTGATGGAGGTGCCACCTTCCAGCAAATTATGTATCAGGTTATCCCCTCGGGTAATACACAAGGCGGATGCGATTTCGTAGTTACCGGTAATAATGAATCCAATATTAAGATTTGGTATGTGTATGCGACTAATAATACAGCAACAGGAGTTGCCCATGTTAATTTAAAAAGAATGGATGCGGATGGTACTAATGCGACAACTGTGTACAATTATACCGTTGAAAGCAGTGTAAATCACGATGTGGCTATATCTACCAATGCCCGCAGTCCCAATGATTCATGGCTGCCATTCACTATCGGCTTTGCTGCAAGTTCAAATTATAATGATACCGGTTATATAGACTATGTTTTTTCTATTAACGGTGGTGCTACTTTTTTCCGAAAAGTAATGTACAATAAAGCTCTTTCACAATTTGGCTCTATAGACCTTTCTATTGGTCAAGCAACAGCCAGTTTGCATTACCCCAATGCCGGTATTGTATTTGAAATGGATAGAGAAAGTGAAAAAAATATCGGGTTTATCGCATCTCGCGCAGACGGATTAAATAGCACAACTGCTCTACAAGTGAATAAATTGTATTCCACTGTTTTTGAGACCAAACAACCTGCCATTCAATGGTTGTGCAACAACACCTTGGATGAGCCTTTCAACTTTGTGATTGCTTACTCTAGTTTTTATAACGATTATGGTGAAGAGGATTGGGATGTCTTAAGAGTTTTCCCTAAACCTAGTTATAATCTTAATGCTCACACGTTGAGTAATTTAGGTTGGAGTTTTGTTGCAGGTTTTTCTTTTGCTCATGATGAGTGTGCCGACATAACATACGATAAAGTTAATAATAATTACCTGGTTGTTTTCAGCCAAAATAGTGGCACTGAAAGTAAATTAGATTACAGGATGGTGTCTTATATTGATGCTGTTGGAGATCAAGAGTTTCCACATGTAGAGTTCGTTTCTACAAATTATGTGGGAACTTATGAGTACTATTCGCCTGTAATAGACATTGACCCTACTCGAACACAAGTCTGCTTTGCGCATGAACTGTACGGTTATAATACTACTCAATTGCTTTTCGATTCAGAATGGAGTCCTGTAGGGGTTGAAGAAATAGTCGCTACAAACGAAAATTTAAACATTTTTCCCAATCCTGCCACTGACAAGATTACGCTTCGCATGCGGGAAGAGGGTGTTTATTTTGTACGCATGTACAATATGTTTGGTGCAGAGGTAGCCACATTTGAATATAGCGGCACAACAATCACTTATAACGTTACCAACTTACCTTCAGGGCTATACCTGGTAAAATTATGTAGTGAAAAAGAAAAAGAGTTTGCTGCTAAATTTGTTGTGAAGTAAGAAAAAATTTGCTATATTTGCAGCATGTTATGCACATGTCCCACTAAAGAGTTAAAGTCTGGGAGGAAAAGGTCGTTACTTTTCCGTCTGGTAGGAATAGTCGCTTCGCTTCTACTCTTTATTCCTTTCATTACATTTGCGCAAACACCCACACTGCCACTCAAACCACGTTCAGAAGAGTATGTTTTCAAGGAGATCAGGCTCCCCGGTGACGAACCTATTCGTGATATTTTAGCCATTTTACAGGATAGTCATGGCTTTGTGTGGATGGCAGGCAAGCATGGACTCATGCGCTACGACGGACACGATTTCAAAATTTTCCGTAATATTCCCGGTGATACCAATTCTATTGTCGATACCGATTTGCTTTCACTTTATCTGCTTGGCGACACAATCTTATGTATAGGTAGTAAATGCGGAATCTCTTTGATGGATATCCGCACTGAAAGAATAACCAATCTGAGAAAAGACCAGGATGGAAAACCGGTTGAGTGGATCAATCAGTTCTATCCGGACAAAGATGGAACTGTTTGGATAGCGGCATTGAACGGACTTTACAGCTTAAAACCCGATTTATCGGGCATCATCAATCATTATCTGAAAACACCTCCCATTCCCAGGGGAAATCCCGCTTTTGCAAAAAGGGTGTACTGTATCATTCAACATAGTGTAAATAAAAATTGGTTGATGTTAGGATCCGAATGTGGGCTAATCAGTTTCGACAAAAAACGAAATGGTATACACAAGTTCTATCCCAACATGGGAGCATACTTCTGGCGCTCCCAGCCCCCTGTTTATAAATTTCAACAAGAAGGCGATTATCTGTGGTGTTTATCCTGGATTTCCGGAATGCCTCGTTTTGATATGGTAACGGAAACCTGGAAGAACTTCAGCTATCCCGAATCAGGCGAACGTATAGACACAACAGAAAAAGTTCGGGCAGTGAATGATTTTATGCTAAAAAACGAAGATGAAATATGGATATGCGACTGGGACAGAGGTTTGTACATTTTTGACAAAAATAGTGAAAAGTTATCTCCACCCAAACAAGAAGAGACCTATAATGTGCTTAACAGACCCAATCTAACTATTTTTCAACTGAAGGATGGGGCACTTTGGTTAAGCAACAAAGATGGACTCTGGAGACAAAACTTAAGAGCAAAACAATTTCAACTTCTTGATATTCCTTTCCCTCATAGTTGGGTTTCGACAACTTTACACGATGAAGAAACAGATGAATACTATTTTGGCTTATATTGGGAAAGCTACGGGGTTCCCTGTTGGAATAGTACTACCCAAGAATGGATCTATTACCAACCCGAAATAAAGATAGGAGTAGAAAAAGGGAAAGAAGAGATGTTCAATACCAACGATATTTTCAAGGATAGTCGCGGAGTAATTTGGATAGCAACCTCGCAACTTGGTCTTTGGTACATTGACAAACAAAATAAGAGTTTAAAACCATTTTCTATCCTGAACGAAAAGTCCAACCCTATTTGGAACGGCACCATTTATAAAATATTCGAAGACAGCAAAAAAAACTTATGGTTAGGAACCGGTAAATCCGGTATTGTACGTCTCAATCCCCAGCGAACAAAAGCAGATTATTTTGTACATCAACCCCATGATTTCACTTCTTTGTACGGCACTACTCATTTTAGAGCTATAGAAGAAGATCAATATGGAAGAATTTGGATAGGAAGTCGTAGTAATTTTTGCACATTCGACCCAATAACAGAGAATTTTTCTCGCAAAATTTCTTTAAATCTACAAACAATCGGTGTTAGAGACGGCTACACCTATTCCATCGTAAAAGACACGTCCAATGCCATGTGGCTCACAATAGATGGGCAAGGATTGATTAAAATTGAAGAAAAAACTAAAAATAGATTTGATTTCAAAGTATATCAAACTGACAACGGACTCAAAGATCTTTCTGTCTTACATATGAATTCCGACAAACATGGCGGATTATGGGTGGTCAATAACGGTCTACTTTACCTCAATCCATACAACAATTCGTTTATGTTGACGGATGAGCGGAACGGACTGCTGGCAAACATCAGCGGAGATAATAAAATTATAGTTGACCGATATGGCAATGTTTTTTGTGGAGAGCAAGTGGGCGTAAATTGGCTCAGCGAAGCAGAAAAATATTCACAATCCAGCATATCTAATTTGATTATTGAAAATATCAGTATCAATAGTCAACCGGTTCACAATTGGAATCCTTATGATGAAACCAAAACTCCGCATATTATCGGATACAATCAAAATAATCTTACTTTCGGCTACACGGCAGTCTGTTTTGATGACTACAGCCAGGTGCGCTATCGTTATAAACTGGAAGGGTTGGAAAATGATTGGAACTCACCAACCAATATATTGGAAGCTCGTTACACTAATTTAAAACCGGGAAAATATCGTTTCGTGGTAGATGTTTCATATAAAGGTGTTTGGTTAGGGTATAACAAATCTGTTGAGGTTAGAATCAAACGAGCTTTTTGGAGAACATGGTGGTTTATATCGCTTTCTTCAATTACCATCCTGGCCATTTTTTATCTCCTATATTTAAACCGGAAAAGGCACAAAGAGAAGCAAATGCAGATTCGTGCAAAAATAGCATCCGATTTGCACGACGATGTCGGTTCCACACTCAGTAGTATATCCATTATGAGTGATTTATTGCAATCCCGACCGAATGACAGTCCCGGTTCAGAAGAGATGCTGCGTAAAATTGGGAAAAATGCGAAAAATATGCTCGAATCGATGGATGATATTATTTGGTCGGTAAACCCTCAAAATGATAGTTTTCACAATATTATTGTGCGTATCAGGGAATATGCCATACCGCTTTTAGAGCCATTAGAAGTGAAGTTATCCATTATTGTTCCCGAGAATGTAACCGCTTTAAAAGTATCAATGGAGATGCGCCGAAATCTGTTTTTAATTGCCAAAGAGGCGGTCAACAACATGGCAAAATATTCCGAATGTACAGAAGCAATAATCGAATTTTCCTACTCTCATTCTAGTTTAAAAATGACCATAACAGATAACGGAAAAGGATTTGACACCTCTCGAGAGAACACGCGAAACGGATTGCGGAATATGAAATATCGTGCTGAAAAAGTTGGTGGAAAACTTACTGTTCAGTCTCACATTGGTCAAGGCACTATAATAACATTTATAGCGGAGGTAGAGTGATTTATATCAATTTTTGTAATCCCGAAAAAAATGAATACAGTAATTAAAGTTGCTATTTACGAAGACAATGACGCGTTACGCGAAACCCTTTCCTTCCTGGTGAAAGGTTCCGAACTACTCCGTTTTGTCGGAGCGTATCCCGATTGCCGCAATATTCTTGAAAATTGCGAATCGGAAATACCCGATGTAATCCTGATGGATATCGAGATGCCCTACCTTACCGGTATTGATGCCACCCGACTAGTCAAGGACAAATATCCCGACATCAACGTAATGATGCTTACCGTAGTTGAAGACCGCGACAAAATTTTTGATGCGCTGAGTGCCGGTGCTACCGGCTATCTACTCAAAAAGGCATCTGCCGTACAAATCATTGAGTCGATTACCGAACTGGCGAATGGCGGCTCGCCGATGTCGAGTGAAATAGCACGTAAAGTGCTCCAATTTTTTAGTTCTCCTAACAATAAAATTGAAAACGAGTACACCCTTTCAAATCGTGAATTGGATGTTCTCAAGCGCCTTGTAGCAGGAGACAGCTACAAAATGATTGCTGATCACTGCAATATTTCCATTGGTACGGTACGTGGTCATATCAACAGTATTTATCGCAAATTGGCAGTGAATTCAAAATCTGAAGCTGTCATCAAAGCGATCAAGGAACGATTGGTATAACCCTCCCTTGGATCCCCCTTTTTTATTATTTATTACAGAAATCCATACGTTTATATTATTGATGCGCGAGTTTATTCCACGTAAATTTGCATCAAAATAATAAATTAATAAAATAAAACTGTAGATTATGAAAACAAAATTTTACTTTTTATTGATTGCCCTTTTTGCACTCACTTTTTCTGTCGGGGCTCAAAAGTTTGGTAATGATATAGTTATTCATGAGTGTGCGGGAATTTATTGGGCAAAACCCAAAATTTCAGTAGCAGACAACGGCTGGATATATGTACTGATGAACAAATATGGACATCCATCCGAAAATGACGAAACAAGAATCTACCGTTCAATAGACGGAGGCGTAACTTTCAGTCAAATCATGCATGGTATTACCCCCTCGGATAAGAAACAAGGCGGACGCGATATCGTGGTTACCGGCGATAACGCGTCAAATATCAAACTTTGGTATGTGTATGCGGATAATAACACAGCAACAGGAGAAGCACATGTATTTTTAATGAAAATGGACGCTGATGGAAGTAATGAGAGTATTGCACACAGCTACACTATAGCCAGTACTCAAAATCATGATGTAGCCATATCCACTAATGCCCGCAACCCCGATGACACATGGCTGCCGTTCACTATCGGATTTGCTGCCAGTTCCAATTACAATACAACCGGCTATATAGACTACGTTTATTCTATCAACGGTGGTACTACTTTTAACCGAACAGTAATGTACAATAAACCCAATTCAGAATTTGGCTCTATAGACCTCTCTATCGGCCAAGCCACAGCATATTTGTACTACCCCTACGTAGGCATTGTATTTGAAATGGATAAAGAAAGTGAAAAAAATATCGGTTTTATCGCAGGTCGCGCAGATGGATTAAATAGCACAACTGCTCTGCAAGTAAACAAGAAATATTCATCCTCTCATAAAACTAAACAGCCAAAAATTCAATGGTTGTGCAACAACACCTTGACTGAGCCATACAATTTTATGATTGTTTACTCGAATTATTATAATGATAGTGACTGGGATATTATAAAAATTTATCCTGAAAGCGGTTATAATTTAAGTAATCACACATTGGATAATTTGGATTATTATTATGTTGCAAGTAGTTCTGTTAGTCATGAAGAATATGCCGACTTATCATATGACAAAACCTATAACCACTATCTGCTTACTTACCGTAAAACAACAGGAGATGAGAGTAAAGTAGTTTACCAAGTACAACATTATACCGAAGCTCTGGGAGATAACGGGTGGACATATATAGTTGATGTTTCTTCAGACAATTCAGGGACCCTTTCATATTACAGCCCTGTCGTGGATATTGACCTTACCCGAGGTAAAGCCTGTTATGCATTTGAAGCATATACCTATGGTACAACCCGATTACTCTTTGATAGCGAATGGAGCAACATTGGTGTAGAAGAGGTGGTCATGGATGGAGAATTTAAAGTTTTTCCCAATCCTGCTACTGACAACATTACTTTACGCATGAATGAAGAGGGCACCTATTTAGTACGCATATACAATATGATTGGTGGAAAAGTTGCAACATTTGAATTTACCGGTACAGAATTTACTCATAATATCTCTGGCTTACCCACAGGGATGTACCTCATCAAATTAAATACAGAAAAAGGAACAGAATTTAATGCTAAAATTATTGTAAAATAGCACGGCTCTGCAATATAGTAGAAAAACAGTAAAAAACAAGAAATATGAAAACAACACTCAAAATATTACTTGCCCTCACGATGATTATTGCCGTGAGCTGCAATAAAGATGATGATAATATTGATGAATCAAAAAGGTATTCAATGACAATTTTGACCGGAATGACCGCCGGACATGATATCTACCTGTACATAGATGCTTTGATTCCTGACAGAGAAGACGTATGGATTGACCTGAACAACAACGGAAAGAAAGACAATGGTGAAAACAATGTTAAATTTGGTGAAGGAAAACACTATAAAATCGGTTCCTCGACCATTACCATCTACGGTAAAGTTACAATACTTGACTGTTCGGGAAACTTTGTCGTTAAATCGTTAAACATTAGCAAAAATCCATATTTAAGGAATTTGTATTGTTATGAAAACGATATTAAAGGAGAGGCTATGACAAGCCTGATGATGTCACTACCCCAACATAAGACAGAAGATAATGTCAAAATTTGGGTGATAGTAACAAACTCCCAATACAATGAGAGTAACGTGTGTACTGAAGAGCAAGTAAATATTGCAACCGATAAAAATTGGGCAGTATTTGACTATTACAATGATGACGGAGATAATGATGTCCCCTACACAGGCAGTTAAAAAGAAAAGTAAATTAATAAACAGAACCCCATTTACCCCTCTCTATATATACCCATAATTAATAATTTTTTAGGTTGAACGGAAATCCTCTGCAATCACTGATTGTCAGGGGATTTTTCCTTTCTGTCGCATTTTCCCGGAATATCGATGTGGTTTTAGTTCTCTCACTGAACTCAACACCTAATTGCGTTTTAAGTTGTATTTAAAAATTGTGAAAAACCATATATTTATATTATTGATGCGCTCGAATATTCCGTATAAATTTGTACCAAAATAAGTATTTAATAATTTAAAAGACGAATCATGAAAAAAAAACTTTATTTTTTATTGATTGTCCTTTTTGCGTTGAGTTTCTCCGCACAGGCTCAAAAATTTGGTGATGATGTACTAATACATGAATGTGCGGGAAATTTCTGGGCAAAACCCAAAATTTCAGTAGCCGACAACGGCTGGATATATGTGCTGATGAACAAATATGGACATCCATCCGAAAATGACGAAACAAGAATCTACCGTTCAACAGACGGAGGCGTAACTTTTGATCAAATCTTGTACAGTGTTACCCCCTTGGGTTGGAAACAAAGCGGGCGCGATATCGTGGTTACCGGTGATAATCCGTCAAACATGAATCTTTGGTTTGTGCGTGCGGAAAATGAAACAGCAACACAAAAAACCTATATAGTGTTAATGAAAATGGATGCTAACGGTCAAAATGGAACTGTTGCTTATTCCTTCACCTACACCAATACTACAACTATAGACATAGCCATGTCCACTAATGTCCGCTCGCCGGAAGACGATTGGAGTCCGTTTGTTATAGGTTTTGCCCTCACCACCTACACCATTGATGCAGACAGATGCAATGTTGATTACTGTTATTCTACCGACGGTGGTGCTAATTTTCAAAAAAAATGGATATACAATAAAGTTGGTTCAGAATTTGGCTCTATAGACCTCTCTATCGGCCAAGCCACAGCAGATTTGTACTACCCCTTCGTGGGCATTGTATTTGAAATGGATAAAGAGAGTGAAAAAAATATCGGTTTTATCGCAGGTCGCGCAGATGGATTAAATAGCACAACTGCTCTGCAAGTAAACAAGAAACATTCATCCACTGAAAAAACTAAACAACCAAAAATTCAATGGTTGTGCAACAACACCCTGAATGAGCCATATAATTTTATGATTGTTTACTCGAATTATTATAATAATATTGACTGGGATATTATAAAAATTTATCCTACTGATGATTACAATATTTCTTTTCATACGTTGGATAATTTGAGTTGGAAGTATGCTGCAGCTAATTTTGGGATTGACGAAGATTATGCCGACTTATCGTATGACAAGCAGTATAATAACTACCTTCTTGTTTACCGCAAATCAAACGACAATAACTATACCCTGCAGTACAAAGTACAATCTTATACCAATTTAGCAAGTAACACCTGGACTAATATAGGTGAGGTTTCTTCAGCCCCCGAAAATAGCAAGTTTTTTTCTTCTGTTGTAGATATAGATCCTACCCGTGCACGAGCATGCTTTGCTTTTGAGCGATACAGTTGGGAATCAAGCCCAATTGTTACTCAATTGCTTTTCGATTCCGAGTGGAGCAATACTGGTGTAGAAGAGGTGGTCATGGATGGAGAATTGAAAGTTTTTCCCAATCCTGCTACTAACAACATTACTTTGCGCATGAATGAAGAAGGTGTTTATTTAGTACGCATGTACAATATGCTTGGTGCAGAGGTAGCAGCATTACAATTTTCCGGCACAGAGCTTACTCACGACATCACCGGCTTGCCTGCCGGCATGTACCTCATCAAATTAAATACAGAAAAAGGAACAGAATTTACCACTAAAATTATTGTCAAATGAGAAAAACCATATATTTATATTATTGACACGCTTGTATATTCCGTATATATTTGCAGCGTAATTTAATGAGTAGATTAACAAACAAAAACCATTAACCCCTTTCAATATATAGTTCATAGTTACTGATTTTTTCTAGGTTGATTAAAAAATCCTCTGCAGTCAACGATTGTCAGAGGATTTTTTTGAAGGCGGAAATCGGAAGGCGGAAGGCGGAAATCAATTACGAATTACGAATTACGAATTACGTTGTTATAATTGTAACACATTGATATATAAATAGATAGGGTGCCGTGTTTGTAGAGATGTTGCATGCAACGTCTCTACGGTCCTGTTTTTTTTACATAAAACCCTGATAATCAAAATTATAAATCTATTTTTTTATTTTTTCTTCTTTTTGGAAATAAAAAAATTGGGGGGCAGAACATCCGCCCCTTTTTTGTCATTCTATTTCCCCACTCGGTAACTTGAACCTCTTTAGATATGCAGGTTCAATTACGAATTACGAATTACGAATTACGGTGTTATATTTTATTGACATTCAAACATTTAACACAAAAATGAATGTATCGGACAACAATATTATGGAGACAGGGCGTGCCCTGTCTCTACAACCAATCTAACTATAAAACGTTGGGCTAGGTTGAAATTGTCGTTATTTCCATCTGACGAAGGCTTCGATGGCTTCGTATTCTGCCATACCTACCAGGTTATACAACCTGGCCGTAGCTCTGTTTCTATCTTCAGATCTTTGCCAAAACTCTCTTTCATCCGACCCGGGGAACAGGGCTTTATCTTTTTGAGATTGATGTTTAAAAATCGCTTTTCGTTTCACAACCAACTCATCCGGACTGATTGGAACAGCCATATCGATATCTCCCATATCCCACTCTTGCCATGCACCTCTATAGAGCCATACGCGGCAATCCAGCATCCAGGGTTCATTCTGCAATTGATCCAATGCTCTAAAAACAGCTTCGAGACAAACCCGGTGTGTACCATGCGGATCGGAAAGGTCTCCGGCAGCATAAATCTGATGGGGTTGAACTTTTGTTAAAAGATCAGTTAGCAACTCAATATCCTGATCGGAAAGCGGTTTTTTCGCAGCTCTTCCCGTATCATAAAAGGGCATCTCTAAAAAGTGAGCATTCTGACGCGGAATATTTAAGAAACGACAAGCTGCTTCTGCTTCTCCCTGTCGAATCAACAATTTTACATTCCTGACCGCTTCAGTATCTGCATCACCCGGTTTTTTCTTGGCTAGATCCGATTTGATTTGTTTGAATAGTTGACTTGAATCCTTATGATCAAATTGATTTCGGTCATTAAAATGGGCAGCAAAATCAATATATCTAATGACATCATCATCATGTACAGCAACTGCTCCGGAGGTTTGATACACTACATGTACCTCATGACCTTGTTCCACCAACCTGGAGAGGGTTCCTCCCATTGAGATCACATCATCATCGGGGTGTGGACTAAACACCACTACTCTTTTAGGATAAGGAAGTGCTCTTTCCGGCCTGGAAGAATCATCCGCATTGGGTTTACCTCCCGGCCAACCGGTAATTGTTTTTTGTAATCCATTAAACACATCGATGTTGATTTTATTAGATGGTCCTCTTTCCGCAATCAAATCGCCCATGCCATGTGCACGATAGTCCCGATCGGTTAATTTTAAAATGGGTTTTTCCAATTTTTGACACAGCCACACTACAGCTCTTCTCATCAATCTTGGATCTTTCCAATCACAAATATCAGTTAACCAAGGTGTTTTAACTCTTGTCAACTCCGAAGCTGAGGCTTGGTCTAAAACAACAATCGTGTTGTCATGATGTTGCAAGAAAGTAGCCGGTACCTCAGAAGAGATTTCTCCCTCAACCGTTCTTTGTATAACATTGGCTTTGCCTTCTCCCAATGCAATCAAAATGATTCTTTTGGATTTCAAAATCGTTGAAACTCCCATTGTAATCGCACGCGTTGGCACATGTTCTTCTCCATGAAAATTAGAAGCAGCATCAGTAATGGTAACGTAATCTATAGCGATTAGACGAGTTGGAGAGTTCAATTCAGAACCGGGTTCATTAAAACCTATATGTCCTGTTCTGCCAATGCCCAATATTTGAATATCAATACCGCCTACTTGTTCAATTTTCCTGTCATAAGCCGCACAGTAATCTGATATCTCTTCTCTTTTAAGCATTCCATCAGGAATGTAAATATTCTCTCTTGGAATATCAACATGATCAAAAAGACGTTCATTCATGAAGTGCACAAAGCTTTGTCGAGAGGAAGGTGACATAGGGTAATATTCATCCAGATTGAAAGTAATTACATTTTTAAAACTCAATCCCTCTTCCCGATGCATACGTACCAATTCGGCGTAGACAGTGATCGGTGTAGATCCTGTTGCCAATCCGAGTACTGCCGGTTCATTCAGTTTCTGTTTTGCACGTATCAACGAAGCTATTTCGTAGGCAACTGCCTCAGCTATCAATTTGTTGTTATCAAAAATACGAGTTGGAACTTTTTCAAAAGAACCTGTTCTCTGGTTATCGGGCGTAATCTGAACGTAATTATCCAATCCCTTCATTTTAGATTTGCTAAATATCTTTTTTTTCATACTAGATAGTTGTTAGATCGTGCAAAGTTAATAAAATTTTTTAACTTTTTTTTAATTTTTCTTCACTTTAATTCATAAAAAACAAAAATTTAACCAATTCTTAAATTTACACTCTATTTTATTTACTTTCAACAAGTTATTATCCGGAATAAAAAGGGGTGCAGAGTAATTAAAAAATAAGTAGTAACTTTGCAGGTTCGTTTAATCATTTAAATTCAATCTTTGTATGAAAAAAACTTTTTTAACCTTAGCACTTCTCACTATTGGAGTATTCACGTACTCTCTTAGTGCTTGTACTAATTTTATCGTAACTAAGGGTGCGAGTCAGGATGGTTCTTGTTTTGTAACCTATTCCGCAGATTCACACACATTATATGGTGAACTTTATTTTTGGCCTGCTCAGGATCATCCTGCCGGTTCAATGATGGATGTTATTGAGTGGGATTCCGGAAACTATATGGGACAAATACCCCAAGTTACACATACTTACCAAGTGGTAGGAAACATCAATGAACATCAGTTGGCTATTTCGGAGACCACCTACGGTGGATTGAAACAGCTTGAGAAACCCAATGGGATTATCGATTATGGTTCACTGATCTACATCACTTTACAAAGAGCTAAAAATGCCCGTGAAGCGATCAAGATCATCAGTGAACTTTTAGACAACTATGGATATGCCAGTAGTGGCGAGTCATTATCCATCATTGATCCACATGAAGCCTGGATCTTTGAATTGATTAGTAAAGGAGAAGAAATGAAAGATGCTAAAGGCAGAACGCTTAAAGGCTGGACAAAAGGTGCGGTATGGGTAGCTCGTCGTATTCCGGACGGATACGTTTCCGGTCATGCTAACCAGGCTCGTATCACTACATTCCCTATTGCTAACGGGAAAACGTCTATTACCAATAAAGAGTTTCAAAAAATCTTCAATCCTGAAGTAGAAACAGTCTACTCTCACGACGTCATCTCCTTCGCTAAATTAGCAGGTTTATATCCCGCTCAAGGAAAAGATGAAGATTTCAGTTTTGCTCACACTTATGCACCACTCGATTTTGGTGCTGCTCGCTTCTGCGAAGCTCGTGTATGGGCTTTCTTTTATAGAGTTAATCCTGAATTAGCCAGACCTTACGAAAAATATGCCCGGGGTGAAGATCTAGAGAGCAAAGAAAAAATGCCTTTGTGGATTAAACCGGTTAAAAAAATCAGTGTTAGAGATATGATGGACTACATGAGAGACCATTATGAAGGCACTTCTATGGATATGACCAAAGATTTGGGCGCCGGTCCTTACTCTTGTCCTTACAGATGGAGACCGATGACCTGGTCGTTAGACGGCAAAAACTATATCCACGAAAGAGCGACAGCAACTCAACAAACAGGATTTTCTTTTGTGGCTCAAACACGCAGTTGGCTACCTGATAAAATAGGTGGAATCCTTTGGTTTAGTGTTGACGATGTAGGAATGTCATGCTATGTACCCATGTTTGCCGGAATCAACAAAGTTCCAATGCCCTATCGTGTTGGCAACGGATCAATGGCAGAGTACTCTCCTACTTCAGCATTTTGGACATTTACCAAAGTAAGTAACTTTGTATATACCCGTTATAGTGACATGATTGTACATGTACGGGAAAAACAAGATAAATGGGAGTTGGGAACCATTCAAGACATTGCTTCCAAAGAGAAAGAATGGGCTGCATTACTTGAAAAGGATGAAGTTGCAGGTGTAGCTCAAATTACAAACTACACTAATCAAGTAGCTCAACAAGTTGTTGACGAGTGGAGTAGACTTTTTGAATATTTGTTGGTTAAATACCATGATGGAAACATCAAAGTTGAGGAGCATGGACAGTTTAAAACTGAAGGAGACAGAAATCCACAAGTTGTATTCCCAAAACAACCCAGATATCCAGACAGATGGTATCGTATGATTGTTGATGATTGCGGAACCAATATTTCTGCACCGGACGAAAAATAACCTGATAGAATAATTCTGCGAATTATGTACCTCAATATCAAGGGAGAACCCATATCACTCAAAACACCCATTGTGATGGGTATTGTGAATTGTACCAACGACTCTTTCTATTGGAAAAGTCGTGTTGATGATGATCGTTCCACTCTGCAAAGGGTGGAACAGCATTTATCTGAGGGAGCCACTTTCATTGACTTAGGTGCTGTATCAACCCGCCCCAATCATACCCCTTTGGATGCGGAAACTGAATTTATGCAGATCAAGAAGTATCTTAAGCTGATTATCTCCCATTTTCCTGAAGCCCGGGTTTCCATTGACACATTCCGCGCTCATATTGCAGAAATGGCAGTATCAGAGGGTGCAGTCTTGATTAACGATATTTCCGGAGGAATTGATCCCAACATGTTTAAAACAATGGGCAAACTACAAGTTCCCTACTGTTTAACACATTACAATAGAGAGAAACCTTTAGAAAATGCCGATCTGATTCCCGATATGCTCACCTTTTTTGCTAATCAAGTTGAAAAACTGAAGGCTGAAAACGTAAACGATATCATTCTTGATCCCGGTTTTGGATTTGGAAAACCGGTAGATCAAAGCTACTTTTTAATGAAGCATCTGGATCTGTTACATGCACTGGAATTACCTTTATTGGTTGGTATTTCACGCAAATCGATGTTGTATCATCTATTGGACAGCACTCCGGACCAGATGTTGCCCGGAACCATCACATTGAACAGTTTTGCAGTTCAAAAGGGTGCGCATATCTTACGTGTTCATGATGTCAAAGAAGCAGTTGATACCATTCGGGTTACCCGACACTATATGCAAATTGAATAGCAATGAAAAAAAGCATACTCTTTTTGTTGGTAGCCCTTCTCTTTTGGAGTTGTATCCCGGAGGAGAAGTATAGTGTTATACCGCACATTGAGTTTGTTAGTTTGGAAAAAATCTCCAATTCATTCGGAAATGACGATAAAGCCATGTTGACTTTCTACTTTGAGGATGGAGACGGTGACATAGGATTGAACAGTGAGGGGGATGATTTACGCCCTCCTTTTGACACTTCTTCCATCTATTACTATAATTTTTTCATTCATTATTACGAAAAACAAAATGGAACCTTTGTCAGAGTAGATCTTCCGGCTGAACAGCATGCCCGTATTCCCAGATTGAGCAATCGTACTCCGGAATCGATCCATGGTAATATTGAGATTGAATTATTTATCAATAATATCACCTCCGTTTATGACACCATCCGATTTGAGTTCTACATTGTAGATCGTGCATTACATCATAGTAATATTATCACCACACCTGAAATCAAAATTATAAAATGAGGAACAATTTTGAAACCATTGTTAAGCAAGCCTTAGCAGAAGATATTGGATCGGGAGATCACTCCTCTTTGGCATCTATTGACCCTACTATTCAGGGACAAATGAAACTATTAGTCAAAGAACCCGGGATCTTATGCGGTATTGATCTCGCCAGAGAGGTAATTCGCCAGGTTGATCCCCAAATCAGTATGGAGACCTATTTTTCCGATGGAGACACTATCGCTGTCGGTGATATTGTATTTATGCTGAAAGGAGCAGCCCGAAACATGTTAACAGCTGAACGCACCCTGCTTAACTTTATGCAATTGATGAGTGGAATTGCCACTAACACCCGACAATATGTGGATGCTATCAGCGGAACCGGTGCTGTCATTTTGGACACACGCAAAACAACTCCCGGATTAAGGTTTGTCGAAAAATATGCTGTCAGTGTCGGTGGGGCACAAAACCACCGATTTGGATTGTTCGATATGATCATGCTAAAAGATAACCATATCGACTTTGCCGGATCCATAGAAAAAGCGATTGATAAAACCAGAGATTACCTCAAAAGGAACAATTTGCAACTCCAAATCGAGATTGAAACCCGTTCATTAGAGGAAGTACAAAGAGTTTTAACCCATGGTGGTGTCGATCGTATCATGTTAGACAATTTTACCCCTGAGAGAATGAAAGAGGCAATTCAATTGATCAACAAAAGAGTTGAAACCGAAGCCTCCGGTGGCATAACATTGAAAAATGTAAGAGAGTACGCTGAAACAGGTGTAGACTTCATTTCTATCGGGGCCTTGACGCATCAGATTAAAAGTATCGATTTGAGTTTAAAATTTATCCAATAAGATGGAAAAAGGACCCTTTTACTCCTTTAAGACCCGGAGAAAGATTATTCAATTCTATCAAAAACCTTTTGTACAAAAGGCTTCTAAAACTTTAAAAAAGTTAGTTCTTCCCGGATTTCAAGGAGTTCCTTTTTGGGATGTGATGCGTTTCTTTTTAGAATCTCTTTTTAGAGGTATTCTATTTCAGCGTGCTGCAGCCATGACTTACTATATATTCGCATCAGCGATTCCCATGCTGATGACTTTGATTGCTACCATCTCTTTCCTGGGACCATCAATTCAACTCAAAATGCTCGATATTATCCAATCCCTAACACCACCCTACCTATGGACCACCATCATCGATTTAATTCATACTCTTATTTTACAACAAAACAGTGCGATTCTTTACCTTTCAATCGGATTGGGATTATACCTCTCCTTCCTGAGTGTAAATTCAATTATTACCACATTGAATATCAGCTATTTTGATATGGAAAAGCGCTCCTTTTTCAATCAGTTGCTGGTCAGTATGGTGATGGTGATTGTTTTCCTCGTTATCATTATCGCAGCGAGTGCCGTTTTTGTTGCCACCTCCATTTTGTACCATCGAATAGGTACTTTAATTGGACCTAATAGCGGGTGGTACACCTATTTGATTGCAGTCGTCAAGTGGCTTTCACTTTTCACGCTGATGTATCTTTTATTGTCAGCCCTTTTCTATTTCGCACCCTACAAGAAAGAGTTTTTCCGATTTTTTTCTGCCGGAGCTACTTTTTCAGCTATTATGCTGGTCGTTTTATTGAAGGGGATTAACTTCTATTTTGCCAATTTCTCTTCTTACAATGCAGTTTACGGATCCATTGGGGCGATATTGTTAATTCTTATCTGGATTAACTGGAGTTGTGTCATCGTATTAATCGGCTACGACTTAAATGTCAGCATTTCGATTGCGCAGGAAAAAAGGAAAAATAAAGATACAGAAATCATAATTAAAAGTACTGTTAGAGATTAGAATTCATGAAATATTATATTATTGCCGGAGAGGCATCCGGAGATCTGTTAGGATCCTATTTAATGGCTGAAATCAAAAGAAATGACCCGGAAGCGGACTTTTTAGTCTGGGGAGGCGACCTCATGGAAGCGCAAGGCGGAGAGGTGATCAAGCACTACAAAGAACTGGCTTTCATGGGTTTTTGGGAAGTTTTAGTCAATCTCAGAACAATTCTTAAAAACTTCTCCATCTGTAAGGTTGATATGCTTTTGTACGAACCGGATGTTGTGATTTTCATTGATTATCCCGGTTTTAATCTAAAAATGGCCAAATTTGCACGTGAAAATGGGTTTAAGGTGGTGCATTATGTCTCTCCTTCCGTTTGGGCTTGGAAGAAAAAGAGAGTATTTCAGATCAAAAGAGATGTGGATCTGTTACTTTCCATTTTACCTTTTGAGAAAGTGTTTTATGCACGCTATCAATACGATGTGGCGTACATTGGGCATCCTCTGTTGGATGTTATTCAGGATAAAACGCCTCAAATGGCCTCCCTGGCTGATTTCAAACAGCAGTATCAACTGGATAAACGTCCTATCATTGCCTTAATTCCCGGAAGCAGAAAGCAGGAACTGAACCATATTTTACCTATTATGGTATCTATTATTGACCAATTTCCTGAGTATCAATTTGTGATTTCCAAAGTGGCGTGGCAACCTCTCTCCTTATATCAAAAACTGATTGGAAATCGGGATATCAAACTGGTTGAAGGCGACACCTACCCCTTAATCCACCATGCGGAAGCGGCGCTGGTTACTTCCGGAACAGCTACGTTGGAAACAGCACTCCTGAATACACCGCAAGTTGTTTGTTATAAGGGCAATGCAATCTCCTACTCCATCGCCAAAAGAGTAGTTGGAAAGGATCTCAAATTTATCTCTTTGGTTAATTTGATTTTGGACCAGCCTGTGGTTACCGAATTGATTCAACACGATTTGAATCCCGACAGATTAGTAAAGGAACTCAAACTCATCTTAAAAAATGGAGAAAAGAGAGAGGGCATGCTGGAGCAATACCGGGAATTAAAAACCAAACTAGGCTCGGGTGGCGCTTCTCAAAAAGGCGCAGAGCTGATTGATCAGCTTGTAAAAAAGGGAAAATAAAGACGAATTTGACAATGCAATTTAATTCCGAAATCCGAAATCCGAAATCCGAAATCTTTTGTATTTTTGTCGATTAATAATTCAATTTCATTGAATCAATAATTTTATTGACAAAATCCTGCTATACTATGGTTAGAGTACGTTTTGCTCCCAGTCCCACCGGTCCTTTGCATATTGGTGGCGTTAGAACTTGTTTATACAACTATCTTTTTGCCAAAAAACAGAACGGTAAGTTGCTCCTTCGTATCGAAGATACTGATCAGACCCGCTTTGTTCCGGGTGCCGAAGAGTATATTATTGAAGCCTTCGATTGGTTAGGAATTCAATTTGATGAGGGGGTGCACGTAGGTGGTCCCCACGCTCCTTACAAGCAATCAGAACGGATGGAGCTCTACCGAGAATTCGCTGATCTCCTTATCCGGCGCGGTTGGGCTTACTACGCCTTTGACACCCCGCAAGAACTGGAGCAAAGAAGAAAAGAGGCGGAAGCGCAAAAATCCACTTTCCAATATGATACCCAAACCAGAGGTTCTTTATGTAATTCTCTTACATTGTCACCTGAAGAGGTTGAAGAAAGACTCAAAGGAGATTATGTGATTCGATTTAAACATCCTGAAAATCAAGATATTACTGTAAATGACCTCATCCGTGGCGAAGTGGTTATCAATACCCGTATTTTGGATGACAAAGTGTTGTTCAAATCGGATGGATTGCCTACGTATCACCTTGCAAACATAGTAGACGATCACCTCATGGAGATTACGCATGTGATTCGAGGAGAAGAGTGGCTCCCATCAGCTCCTTTGCATGTGATGCTGTATCGTGCTTTTGAATGGGAAGCTCCCCAATTTGCACACTTACCACTCCTTTTGAAACCTGACGGCAATGGAAAGCTCAGCAAACGCGACGGCGATCGTTTGGGATTTCCGGTTTTCCCGTTGGAATGGAAAGATCCTGTGACTCAGGAGATTTCATCCGGATATCGTGAAAGCGGCTATCTTCCTGAAGCGGTGATCAATATGCTGGCGCTATTGGGCTGGAATCCGGGGAATGATCAGGAGGTGATGAGCATGGAGGAATTGATTGAGCAATTCTCGTTGGATAAAGTTAGCAAGTCCGGAGCCAAATTCGATTTGGATAAGGCACGATGGTTTAACCATCATTACATACAGCTTTGCGAAGAGGAACAGCTTGCCTCCCCCCTTTTTTTAATTCTTAAAGAAAAAGAAATAGAAGCATCCGAAGAACAGGTACTGAAAGTGATCTCCTTGGTTAAGGAGCGGGTTTATTTTATGACCGAATGGTGGGAGCAAGTGCACTATTTTTTCGTTGCACCAACTGAGTACAACCCTGATGTAATCAAGAAAAGATGGAAAGAAAATACAGCTGAACACCTTCAGGCGATTCGGCAACTGTTACTAACCGCGACTTCATCTGAAAAAGAGCATCTGCATACCCTTGTAACTCAATATATTCAGGATCAGCAACTCAATATGGGACAGATTATGAACTGTTTAAGACTCGCCCTGGTTGGAGATACCAAAGGGGTTGATCTATTCGAAATTGTAGAATTTATAGGGGTCGAAGAAACTGTACGACGCATTGAAAAAGCAATTTTGGAAATCGCAAAATAGGTAAAACTTACCGAAACAGATATTCAATTTTATCTCTGATTATAAAGGCACCGGGATATGCAGCATTGATCTCCTGGTAGAATCTGTATGCGTCGAGTTTAGTTCTGAAATCTCCCACTCTCAAGCGAAAATTGGGCTCAAAATAGGTTACATAAGAAGTAATCTTAGGAAATTTTTGATCAAATTCGGTCTGCATCTTTTCGACTATCATCTTGGAATTGGTTCCGGAAAGTGAAACAATTTGAATCCGATACCCATCCACTTTCTTCACTTTTTCCCAAGCAGCCTGATTTAAGTCCAATAATTCAGTTATTCCTTTCTCCAGGTCATAAGTGATATTCAGCTGAGGAAAAGCAACTCCACCGCTCATTAAAAGGAGTAAAAAAAGAGTCCGGGTTTTCATACAAAACTATTTTTTGCAAAAATAGAAAAAAAGTTGCAATAAATAGGGTAACTTACACAAATTTTTGTATCTTTGCGGGTTAAATTTATCATCATGGGTTTTTTATCATTATTCACTAAAGAGATTGCTATCGACTTAGGAACAGCCAATACCGTAATTTTACACAATGATAAGGTTGTCGTTGATGAACCGTCCATCATTGCTGTGGAGCGCAATACCAGACGAGTCATGGCTGTAGGTAAAAAGGCATTAATGATGCATGGAAGAACCCACGAGAATATTTTAACTATTCGTCCATTGAAAGATGGAGTTATTGCCGATTTCCAGTCTACAGAGATGATGTTGCGTGAATTTATCAAGATGACCGGAACCCGCGGTATTTTGTTTCCACCGGCTCTGAAAATGGTAATCTGTATCCCTTCGGGGATCACTGAAGTGGAAGAGCGTGCGGTAAGAGACTCTGCCGAACAATCAGGAGCAAAAGAGGTAAGATTGATCCATGAACCGATGGCAGCTGCTGTCGGAATCGGAATCGACGTATTGGATGCCAACGGAAATATGATTGTGGATATAGGCGGTGGTACCAGTGAAATTGCCGTAATCGCTTTAGGTGGTATCGTAACTCAAAAGTCGATTAAAACTGCAGGGGATGACTTCAATGAGGATATCATTGAGTATATGCGTAAAAAACATAATATTTACGTGAGTGAATCGATGGCGGAAGAGATTAAAACCAATGTGGGCGCTGCGATTGAAGATTTGGATAATCCACCGGAAGATTATGAAGCGTATGGTAGAGACTTGCTATTGGGAATTCCCAAATCGGTGAAAGTAAACTATCGTGAGATTGCCCAGGCGTTGAATGATTCGATTACAAAAATTGAAGCTTCCGTAATCAATGCGCTTGAGTTAACACCTCCGGCACTTTCTGCGGATATTTATAAAACCGGGATCTATCTCGCCGGTGGCGGTTCCTTGTTAAGGGGATTGGATAAGAGACTCGCCAAAAAAACCAAATTAAAAATTCATGTTGCAGAGGATCCATTGAGAGCCGTTGCCCGTGGAACCAGTATTGCATTGAAGAATTTTGACAAATTCCCATTCTTGATCAAGTAGTTTTTATGAAAAAACTTTATATTGAAACATACGGCTGTCAGATGAATATTGCTGACAGTGAGATTGTGGCTTCAATCCTGTCTGATCAGTACGAAATTACTGATAATTCCAGAGAATCGGACTTGGTGTTGCTAAACACCTGCTCCGTCAGGGATAATGCCGAACAGCGAATCAGAAAAAGATTACGAGAGCTTAAATCGCTCAAAAAAAAGAATCCGCAACTGCTGATAGGGTTGTTGGGCTGCATGGCTGAACGGATCAAAGAAGATTTGCTGGAACAGGAGGAAGCTCTCGATTTTATCGCCGGTCCGGATGCCTATCGCTCTCTGCCTCAACTCATTGAAGATGCTGCTCAAGGAGAACCATCCTTTAATCTGCTGTTGTCAGAAGAGGAGACTTACAGTGAAATTGTACCCACACGTTATAACGACAATGGCGTTTCCGCGTTTATTCCGATTATGCGAGGGTGTAACAACTTCTGTTCCTACTGTGTTGTGCCTTACACTCGCGGTAGGGAAAGAAGTCGCGATCCGGAATCGATCATGGAAGAGTGTCGCAATCTGCTGGAAAAAGGGTACAGAGAAGTCACGCTGCTAGGTCAAAATGTCAACTCCTACCGCTGGAAAGAGGAAGAGAAAAGTTTCGATTTTGCCGATTTAATGGCTTCCATTGCGCAAATTTCTCCCCTTTTGAGAGTTCGCTTTGCTACTTCGCACCCTAAAGATATCTCTGATAAACTGATTCAAACCATAGCAGATTATCCCAATATTTGCAAATATATTCACCTTCCGGTGCAATCGGGAAGTTCTGCCGTGCTGAAAAGGATGAACCGCGTTTATGACCGCGAATATTACTTAGAGCGGATTGCTACCATCAAGCGGTTAATCCCCGATTGTGCAATATCTACCGATATTTTATCAGGATTTTGCGGTGAAACCGAAGAGGATCATCAAGATACTCTGTCGATTATGAAAGAGGTGCATTACAGTTCTGCTTTCATGTTCCGATACTCTGTCAGAGGAGGCACCAAGGCTGCTGAGACCATGATTGATGATGTTCCCGATGCGGTCAAAAAGAGACGATTGGAAGAGATTATCGCTTTGCAACAGGAACTCTCACTACAAAACAATCAGCAGGATGTGGGTAAAACATTTGAAGTGTTGGTTGAGGGGGTATCAAAAAGATCCGATTTGAAGATGTTTGGACGAAACAGCCAAAACAAAGTTTGCGTTTTCCCTAGGAAAGAGGTTCTGGTCGGAGATTACGTAACCGTTCTAATCACCCAATGTACCGCAGGTACGCTAATCGGAGAATTGATATGAGTAAAATCTTGATATGGACACCGAAAAAAAGTCCCAGACTGGAATACACGCTCCATATCATGTTGGAAAATATCTTAGGTGTTCCCTTCCTAATTACCGAAAATATTGAGGAATACAAAGCCTGTAGCGGACCCCGGTTTTGCTACTCTCCTGAAGAACCACCAATCGAAAATAACTTGTGGATTCAGGCGCATCCTCTCCTTTTTGAAGAAAATCTTGTTGCGCAAACCATCGAGCCTACGCCCTGGAAGGAGTACACGCTTTTCTTTCCCACTGAGCAAGGGGTTTTCCCTGTCGATCCTCTGGCAATCTCTTTTTATCTGCTTACACGATATGAAGAGTACATCAACAAAGCATCTCAAGATCAGCATGGGCGCTTTAAAGTGAGCGACTCCGTGAGTTATCGCTTGGGATGGCATCGCAAGCCGATGGTGAATATTTTGAGTTTGGCATTAGCTGACAAGATCAAGGAGTATTTCCCTGATTTTCAACCCATTACTCTACCCTATCAGCTGCTTACCACGTTCGATGTAGATATCGCGTACCTCTATCGGGGCAGAAGGGGTTTCCGTTTGCTGGGAGCTATAGCTAAGTCGTTTATTTTTTTCCGTTTTCATCATGGAATAAAACAAATCAGGGGGATGCTAAATTTGCCCGTACAAGATCCTTTCGACCGATTTGAACTGCATCGGCAGTTGGCTGCTGCTGAGGGACACAAACCGATCCATTTTGTGCTGACAGCCCCTTTTTCTCGTTTCGACCGCAATATTGACCCTGATAGTCGCGCTTTTAAGCGACTGCTGGAACAGTTGAGTTCCTTTTCAGATATCGGTATTCATCCTTCGTACCATTCCAGTGAAAGGACAGAATTAATCCGTAAAGAGAAACAGAAGCTGGAACAACGATGGGGAAACCTCATCACCAAATCAAGACAGCATTTTTTGAAAGTTCGGTTTCCCTCCACTTTTGAAGCTCTGATTGATGCGGGGATTAAGGAGGATTACTCCTTAGGATGGCCTAATGAGGTCGGTTTTAGAACCGGAACTACAATCCCGATTCCTTTTTTTAACCTGGATCTGAATCAATCGAGAGATCTGCTGCTTGTTCCGCTCCATGTTATGGATGGAGCGTTATTTCAGCTTTACGACAGCAAAGCTGAGTGTCTACAAGCGATTGAAGAGATTCGTTCGGAGGTGAAAAAGTATGGAGGAACTTTAGTGATACTCTATCACAGCAATGCTGAAAAGCATCTTTTTTAGTACCTTTGCGGTTCAATCAAATCGGAATAGTTGAGCTTATGAATAAGAAAAGACATAGTGTTAAACTTCATCTTTATGAATTAGAGCAACATAGCTTTCATATTGCAGTGAAGGGAAGATGGAAAAACAGAACGATTCACTTAATTGTAGATACCGGTGCTTCGCGAACCTGTTTTGATCATGATTTTTTCACCCAACATGATTCCGATGCCTCAATTGTAGAGAATGAGGCTGATAATGTCAGCATCACTTCCTCCTCTTTCGAAACCAATATCACAACGCTCACCGACTTAAAAATTGGGAAAGCCCTGATTCCGGAGATGCAACTCGTTTTATTGGATATGTCTCATGTCAACCAGGCGTACAAAAGTTTAAAACTACCCTCTATGCAAGGCATTTTAGGGAGTGATTTCTTTGTCCAACATCAGGCTACCATTAATTTTAAAACCTTCAAACTCAATTTTTGGTTATGATTATTTTAGGTGTTGACCCGGGGACAACCATTATGGGTTTTTCTGTAATTCAGGTTCAAAACAGTCAAATTTCACCTTTGACAGTAGGCATTGAGCGGTTGAACAAGCTGCCCGACCACCACACCAAATTAAAGCGCATTTTCCAAAAGATTATTGAGATTATTGATCAGTATCATCCCACAATATTAGCCATTGAGGATCCTTTTTACGGGAAAAATCCCCAGTCGATGCTCAAACTAGGACGAGCTCAAGGTGTTGTGATTGCCGCCGCACTATCGCGCAATTTGGCAGTCTTTGAGTACTCTCCCAGAAAAATCAAGCAATCGATCACAGGCAAAGGAAGTGCTTCGAAAGTGCAGGTCGCTGCCATGCTCAAAAACATGAACCTGCTCCACGCCTCTGTCGCCTCCCACGACGCAACGGATGCCCTTGCTGTTGCGGTTTGTCATCATTTTCAAAACCGAATCACCACCACCACAGAAAGATATTCCGGCTGGGAAAGTTTTATTGCAAAAAACCAAGACAGAATTAACAAGTGAAGTCGGAAGGCGTAATCAATTACGAATTACGAATTACGAATTGCCTAGTAGGCTCTTGCGAACAGCACTCTCTCCTTCGATGGTTTGCCGGTTAAAATACAGGTTCCTGCTTCTTGTGGGTTGTTCAAAGGGATACAACGGATGGTTGCTTTGGTTTTTTCTTTGATCAACTCTTCTGTTTCAGGAGTTCCATCCCAATGCGCTGACACAAATCCTCCCTGATCCAGATAGGCTTCAAACTCTTCCCAGGTATCGGCACGATGGGTTGTTTCTTCTCTGAACTTCAACGCTTTTTGATAGATGTTTTCCTGAATTTCATCCAACAGGTTCTCAATATATTGATCCAATCCTTCAAAAGGAACGGTGGTTTTTTCGAGGGTATCTCTGCGGGCAATTTCCGCCTGATTGTTTTCGAGGTCTCGGGGACCGATAGCCACTCTGACAGGAACTCCCTTCATTTCATACTCATTGAATTTCCAGCCTGATCTTTGAGAATCATCATCGTCATATTTCACGGTGATGCCTCCTTTTTTGAGTTGAGCCATCAAAGGTTTCACTTTTTCAGTGATGGTATCCAATTGCTCTTTTTGTCTGTAGATGGGGATAATCACCACTTGGAGAGGAGCCAATTTGGGAGGAAGTACCAACCCATTATCGTCGGAGTGCGACATGATGAGCGCTCCAATCAAACGAGTGGAAACACCCCATGAGGTTGCCCACACATATTCCAATTGATTCTCCTTATTTAAAAACTTCACATCAAATGCTTTAGCGAAATTTTGACCTAAGAAGTGGGAAGTCCCGGCTTGCAACGCTTTTCCATCCTGCATCATCGCTTCAATACAGTAAGTGTCCAACGCACCGGCAAATCTTTCACTTTCTGATTTTACCCCTTTAATCACCGGCATCGCCATTGTTTTTTCTGCAAATTCTGCATACACCTCCAACATTTGACGTGTTTCTTCAACCGCCTCCTGCTCGGTAGCGTGCGCTGTGTGTCCCTCTTGCCATAAAAATTCGGCAGTTCTCAAAAACAAGCGGGTTCTCATCTCCCAGCGAACAACGTTAGCCCATTGGTTACACAAAATAGGCAAGTCGCGGTAGGATTGAATCCAGTTGCGGTAGGTATCCCAGATGATCGTTTCCGAAGTAGGACGAACAATCAGCTCTTCCTCTAATTTGGCATCAGGGTCCACAACTACTCCTCCTTTTTCATCATTTTTCAAACGATAATGGGTCACCACTGCACACTCTTTTGCAAATCCTTCCACATGGTCCGCCTCTCTTGAAAAGAAAGATTTCGGAATAAAAAGGGGAAAATATGCATTGACGTGTCCGGTTTCTTTAAACATTTTATCCAATGTATCTCTCATCTTTTCCCAAATGGCGTAGCCATAGGGTTTTATTACCATACATCCTCTAACTGCCGAATTTTCAGCTAGTTCCGCATTTTTTACAATGTCAATATACCATTGTGAGTAGTCTTTTTCTCTGGAAGTAATACTTTTTGCCATCTCGAATCGTTTATATTAAACTTTATGATATCTTTGTAGTCTAAATAAGTGGCAAAGGTACTAAAAAACAATGGAAATTTTAAAAAAATAAAGATATGAAAACAAGAGTCCTTTTTTCGATGGTTATAGTTGCTCTGCTTGCTTCCTCTTGTGCAATTGGAACAACTGTTTATTATGATGATGTGTATGCACCTTCGACTCATGCACAATATCAACCTAAACCGAAACCCCAACCCCAACCTGCTCAAAACAATCAACCTGGTTATTCCCAAAACTACAACCAGGAAAACAATCTGTCTGGATATGATAACCAAGAGTACTACGATGAGGGGTATTATGATGAGAATTATGAACAGTATAGCTACACAGATGAAGATGGAAACACCTACATCAACAACTATTACTATTATGACGAAGATGACTGCTGTGATTTCTACGACTACTACTACACTTCACGCATAAGACGATTCCATACTCATTATCATTGCGGATGGGACTACTATGATCCTTACTTCACCAATCTTTATTATTATGACTACTACCCATACCACTGGGGAACCAGCATCTACTTAGGCTATAGCTGGTGGTGGCCGACTTACTACTACAGACCATACTACTATGGATTTGGTTATTATTCTTACGGATTCACCTACGGATGGGGCTACTATTGGCCGGGAAGTTACGGTTACTGGAGTGGATATAATTACGGCTATTGGAATGGATACATTAATGGATACTATGATGGCTATTATGCTAATTATTATCACAATAGCTACGATAATAATCACACCTATTTCTATGGTCATCGAAACAATACCGGTCCTTCTGCAGGTACCGGTGGAAGCCGACCCAAACCGGGTGAAATGGCAGATAACAGCGGAGGAAAATCAGTTTCCCGCTCCGTTACTCCTCCCTCATTTAATCAAACTTATAACTCTTTAAGTGAGGCTACTAATGGTCGCACAGCTCCTTCCGTTTCTGCTACTCAAAGTCAAACTCAAAGTCAAGCCCGAATGCCGGATGGAAAACAACCGACCACAGGAGTAACTACTCCGGCTCAACAAAGACAGCCTGCTGTTCAACAAAGAGTTCCTGATAATCAACAGGATAACCAACAAAGTACAAGACAAAACTACACTCCGGAGAATAGACAACAAGATAATAGCCGGCAAAACTATACTCCACAGAGTAGACCACAAAATAATACCAGAGAAAACTATACTCCGCAAAGAAGACCTCAAGATAACAGTAGACAGAACTATACTCCACAGAATAGACCACAAAATAATACCAGAGAGAATTATACTCCTCAAAGAAGACCTCAAGATAATAGCAGACAGAACTATACTCCGCAGAATAGACCACAAAATAATACTAGAGAAAACTACACTCCACAAAGAAGACCTCAAGATAATAGCAGACAGAACTATACTCCGCAGAGTAGACCACAAAACAATACCAGAGAGAATTATACACCACAAAGAAGACCACAAAATAACACCAGAGAAAACTACACTCCACAAAGAAAACCACAAAACGATACAAGACAAAACTATACTCCACAGAACTCAAACAGAAGTAGTAGTTCTACCCCTTCCTATAACAGTCGTTCTTCATCCTCATCTAACAGAAGCTATAATAACAGCAGCAGTAGCAGTACCAGAAGTAGTTCCGGCACTTCAAGTAGCAGCAGTAGGGGTAGTTCTAGTTCATCCGGTAGCAGTAGCAGAGGAAGTTCTTCAGGTTCTCGCAGATAATACAATATTTAAAAAACTATTAGCATAACAAATCATGAAAATTAAACAACTATTAATCATCTTATCGATAGGGTTACTCACTTCATACACATTTGGACAAAACGAAGTAGATGCCTTACGCTTTTCGCAATTTAGATGGGGTGGAACAGCTCGTTTTATAGGTGCCGGAGGTGCATTTGGTGCTGTCGGAGCTGATTTTTCCGCATTGAGTACCAACCCTGCGTCCATTGGTTTATTTAAGAAGAATGAGATCTCTTTTACACCACTCTCTGTATCAGTTTTCCAATCTGATTGTAAATATAATGATGAATTAACACCTTCAACTCATTTCAAAAGTACTGTTTCCAATTTTGGGGCTGTTTTTTCCATAAAACCATCCGGAGAAACCAAATGGGAAAGGGTTCAATTTGGTATTGGATTTAACCAAATCATGAATTTTAACAACAAATTCTCTATTGAAGGAAGAAGTAACGGAAGTACTATGGCACAAGATTTTGCATCACGTGCCAACGGAATACTATATGATTATTTGCCTGAAGAACAATACTTTGCATATCAGGCATATTTAATTGATCCTGTTCATAACACAGAGGATAATACTGAATATGTAGCCCCCAATGTAGGGAAAGATTTCTTTCAAACCAGCACGGTAACTACTAGTGGAAAGGTGAATGAATTGAGTTTCTCTCTTGGAAGCAATTACAATAATAAATTATATCTCGGGGCAACTTTGGGTATTCCATTTTTATCCTATCTTGAGGAAAGAAAATATGAAGAACGGGACGATTTAAGTGTGGCAGACTCTATCCGGTCCTTCCACATTAACGACCGCCTCAGTGTCAGTTCAACCGGTATTAATTTAAAATTGGGATTACTCTACCAGCCCGTATCATTTTTAAGATTTGGAGCAGCTATTCACACTCCAACCCTATATAAAAACATCCATGACGTTCTAGAAAGAGAGATGGTTGCCTTATTGGATACTTCCAATGTTAATGTCAGCTACACTAACGACTACAACTACCAGCTGATTACCCCAATGCGTTACATGGGTAACATAGCGTTTTTTATCCTAAACAGGAGTTTCATTAGTGCTGAGTATGAATACACTGATTACTCCACTATAAAGATGGGAAGCTGGGGCTCCAACAGCTATACTTTTAAAGATGAAAACAAAATAATCAAAGAGAGTTACCAGGGGACACACTCAATACGTTTGGGAGCTGAGGTTTATTTAGTGGAAAACTTCTTAATCCGCGGCGGATTCTCACACACTACTTCACCTTACAAAAATAAGATCAATGATGGTTCTTTTACCACCGGATCTGCCGGTATAGGATATAGAGGAAAAGTGTTTTTTATTGATTTTGCTTACGTAATCAGTAACCAATCACAAAAATATTGGTTATATAACCATGAGTTCGTAAATCCTGTAGATCAACATTTTAATTCTCATTCTATTATCGGAACACTCGGGTGGAAACTGTAACATAATATATTAATCTATTTCAAAAAGTTCGTGTATCTTTGCCACGAACTTTTTTTATTTTATATGCTCATACAACCTAGTGATAAACAAGCGATTGTGTACAAAAACAGGAGCTATTCCTTTACACAAGTTTTACAAAACGCTTATCAATACAGCCAATATTTTACAGCAAATGGGACTCAACCTAAAAAGGTTCTCATTTTTGCAGATAATTCACCCGAATATTTTTTTGCCACATACGGAACACTTCTTTGTGATGCAGCAGTAGTCCCCGTGGATGTTACCTCTACAGCCAAGGAGCTCGCTTTTATTATTGAAGATTGTCGTCCTGATGTTTTTTTTATATCAAAAAATAAGGGGGGAATCCTGGATGAAGCTCTCTCCACAGTTACCGCTTATGAGTATAGCATTTACTCTGCTGAAAATATCCCGGAAGTGGATCCCTCCTCAACAGAAACTCCCCTCTTTCCTGTCAAAGATGAAAGTCAGCTATTAGCAATTATTTACACTTCAGGTACAACCGGAACTCCCAAAGGGGTGATGTTGAGTTATCAGAATATACTCTACAATATCAGAGCAGTAAGTGAAGATGTCCCCATTTATAGATCGAATATTAATATGATGGTTTTACTGCCATTGCATCATAGTTTTCCCTTCATCGGTACACTACTAGCACCAATATATGTAGGAGGTACTGTCTATATTGCTGAAGGACTGAATGCTGAATCGATTATGAAAACTCTGAATGAGGGAAAAATCGGATTTATTGTCGAAGTCCCAAAACTGTATGAAGCTTTGGCGAAGGGAATCATGAACAAAATCAACAGTTCTGCTATTGCTAAATTGATGTTTAGGTTGGCAGGAGTTGTTGGAAGTAGAACTCTGTCCAGAAAATTATTCAAGACAGTGCACCAAAAAATGGGAGGACATATTGAGCATTTGGTTTGCGGAGGTGCTGCACTGTCTGATGAAGTGGCCAGAATTTATAAAACTTTAGGATTTTCCGTACTCACCGGCTATGGGATGACCGAATGTGCTCCCATGATCAGTTTTACGCGTCCAAACAGAGATAAAATCGGGTACTCCGGAGAATTGCTACACGGATTGGAACTTACCTTTTCTGATGAGGGAGAGGTTTTGGTAAAAGGTCCCAATGTTATGTTAGGCTATTATGAACGTCCTGAGGAGACTGCTGAAGTATTAAAGGATGGTTGGCTTCATACGGGCGATTTGGGCATATTAGACAAGAATGGACTCAAAATAACGGGAAGAATCAAAGAGATTTTAGTTACTTCCAATGGAAAAAACATCAATCCGGTGGAGTTGGAATTTGAGATTTTGGAAAAATCCAAAGTAATTAAGGAGATGGCGGTCATCCTTTTGGACGACATGCTGCAAGCTCTTGTTGTTCCCAACATGGATTATGTCCGCTTACACACCGGACAAACTGCAGAGACTCTTTTGAGGGAGGAGTTTACTCAGTTCAATAAAGGAACTATGTCCTATAAAAAGATCAAGAAGTTCCACATTATTTCTCGGGAGCTACCCAGAACCCGACTGGGCAAAATACAGCGCCACCTGCTACCGGATTACCTCCCCCTTAATTTTTCTATTCAAAAAAAAGAGGAAAAAGAAGAAAAGCGGAGTGAAGTATATCAATTGCTGAAACAGTTTGTTGAAAAAGAGAGTGAAAAAACGGCTCATGGGGATGACCATTTTGAGATTGATTTAGGAATGGATTCACTCAATCGGGTAGCTCTGATTGCCTACATTGAAACTGTTTTTGGAGTTTTTATACCCGAAAATAAGCTAGATGAGTATTCTACACTCAATAAACTAACTCAGTTTCTTGAAGAGCACGCATCGGTTACTCACGATTCTGTAGTTTCCTGGAAGGAGATTTTAGATCACAAATTAGAGGAGCTGAATTTGCCAAAATCCGGCTTACTACACTGGATGTTTGATCGTATTTTTCAGATTGGATTTCACCTTTTTTACAGATACCGTGCCACCGGATTGGGAAATATCCCTGATTCTCCCTGCATCATCATTGGGAACCACAGAAGTGCATTCGATGGTGTATTTATTACTTCAAAACTGAAATGGAAAACTACTAAAAAGAGTTTCTTTTTTGCCAAAGCCAAACATTTCAGGAATCGATTAACTCGTTTTTTAGCTGTTCACAACAACATTATTGTCATGGATGTCAACACCAACATTCGTAGATCATTACAACAGATGTCCAAAGTATTAACGCAGGGTAAAAACGTGATTATCTTTCCTGAAGGCACTCGTGCTAAAGATAAGAAGTTAAAAGAATTTCGCGATGCTTTCGCCATATTAAGCGTTGAACATCAGATTCCTGTTATTCCCGTTTTGATCAGAGGATCAGAGCTCGCAACCTACAGAAGTATCAGAATTCCTAAATTTTTATCTAAAATTGAGTTGGAAGTACTCCCGCCCGTACTTCCACTTCCGCATGAATCTATCCGGGATTTTCGAAATAGAATTGAAACCATTTATATTGAAAAATTATAACTAAAAAAATAAAAAAAGATGAGCGAGTTAGAAGAAAAAAACATTGAACATCAAGAAGAAGCAACAGAAGTTCAAATTGAGCCAACAGAGGAGAAGTCTTGTGAAGAATCACCTCTTGAAGAGAAACCAACTGAAAAGGAATCATGCGATGAAACAGAGAAGAAAGCCCATTGCAGGTACAGATTGCAAACGATATTCAATATCTTATTGGGTATTGCTGTTATCATCCTTTTTATTCTTCATTTTGTAAAACCCAAAGAGGAAAAATTTGTCCCCAAAGTTTTTGATGGCAAACCCGGTTCCGGGGAGATATTATATGTCAACTTGGATACCATCAATGAAAATTACAAATTGATTAAAATCTTAACTGATGACATTCAAGAGGAGATGAAAAAACAAGATGCCATATTTTCCAATAAAGAGGCTGCTTTCCAGAAAAAATATGCACAGTTCCAGGAAAATTATCAGAGTGGTGTATTGACAGCCATTCAGATTGAAAATGCACAACAACAGTTACAGCAGGAGTATGAACAACTAGAAATATCGAAAGAGCGAGTTTATTCTGATTTGCAAAACAGACAAGCTGCTGCAATAACTCAGCTATACGATTCACTTCAAGTGGTGATCCAACGAATCAACCAGGAACGAAATGCCTCTTTTGTACTCACCTATCAAACGGGAAGTCCTTTTTTAATTTTAGCGGATCCCAGCAGAGAGATCACAGATCAGGTGTTATTTGAGCTCAATAAATCGATGGAAAAATAAGTTGATTTAATTTTATCAATCTTTGATTCATAAAATTAGAAAATTATTATTATTTTTGCGGTTTGAAAAATCTAAAAATAAATTAATATGGCAAAGAAGGAAAAAGTGGGTGCAAAAAAAGATGATGGTGCACAAAAAAAAGAGACTTTTGTAAGCAAAACGATTTTATTTTTCACCAAATATAATAAATTTATTTACGGAGCTATTATTGCTATACTCGTTGTTATCATTGGAATTTTAGCATTCAATAGATTTTATTTACAAAAAAAGACTGAAAAAGCATCTCTATTGATATTGAAACCGATAGAAGAAATGATGAAAGGTGACTCAGCTTCTGTCATGTTAGCTTTGGAGGGAGATGATGATATGGATGGGTTCCTTTCCATTATTGAATCTTATAAAATCACCAGAACTGCAAATACAGCCAGATATTACGCCGGTATTTGCTATTTCAAATTGAATGACAAAGAGGAGGCATTGGAGTATCTTTTGAAATTCAAACGTAAAGAGGATATCTATTGGGCTGAATGTCAAGCTCTGATTGGAGATATTTATGATGATTTAGATCAACCTGAGAAAGCGATCAAACATTACGAAAAATCAGTTAAAGCCAGCCATAACCCATACGCAACACCGGTTACTCTTTTCAAATTAGGTCAACTTTACGAAAGAGAAGAAAAATGGGAAAAAGCACTCAATGCCTACAAACAAATCGAAAAAGATTATTATGATGAGTTCAAAAATATGGGCGTAGAGCGTTTTATTGATCGTGCTCAAGGTAAATTGGATAAATAATGAAAAAAACCAACCTTTCTGCTCAATCTTCCATTCCTGTACCTCGTCCAATCAGTATTGGGATTGTAGTCAGTGAGTGGAATGATCAAATTACAGAAGCATTAAAAGAGGGAGCTATTACCTTTTTACAAGAGCAAGGAGTTACCCAAAAAGAGATCATCACCCATTATGTTCCCGGTAGTTTTGAACTACCTTTAGGAGCCGGAATGATGTTGGATGAAAATGAAAAGTTGGATGGGGTGATCTGTTTAGGTTGTGTCATCCAGGGAGAAACCAGACACTTTGAGTTTATTTCTCAAGCCGTTGCTGATGGGATTATGCGTGTTGGTTTGGATTATGGTGTTCCTGTGATATTTGGCGTTTTAACCTGTGATACAATGGAACAAGCTCTGGATCGTTCCGGTGGAAAACATGGCAATAAAGGAGTAGAAGCTGCTGCCACCGTGCTTAAAATGATTAATCTGCAAAGAAATCTCAAACGATAATGAAACTTATTTTTTGGGGCACACCCGAATTTGCTGTCGCAAGTTTGGCTAAGGTATTGGAGTCTGAACATGAACTTTTAGCAGTTGTTACAGTCCCCGACAGACCGGCAGGCAGAGGATTGAAGTTGCAATACTCTGATGTAAAAAAGTTTGCTTTAGAACATCAAGTTCCGGTTTTGCAGCCTGAAAACTTAAAGGATCCCGCTTTTATCGAGCATCTGAAAGAACTCAATGCTGATCTCTACATTGTCATCGCATTTAGAATGTTGCCTCCGGAAGTTTTTGAAATTCCACGATTTGGAACATTCAATATTCATGGTTCATTACTCCCCAACTATCGCGGTGCCGCACCGATTCATTGGGCTGTCATCAACGGTGAAACCAAAACGGGAGTAACCTCCTTTTTTATCAATCACAAAATGGATGAAGGAGATATTATCGATTTCAAAGAGGTCTCAATCGGGGAAAATGAAACAACCGGCGAACTATACGAAAGATTAATGGAGTTGGGAGCGGAACTCACCATTGAAACCATTGAAAAAATTGAAAAACAAACGTTAAAACCGATACCTCAAACTCAGTATCAAAACCTCAATTTAAAGAGTGCACCAAAATTAAAAAGGGAACATCAACTGATCAATTGGAACTTACCTGCCGATCAGGTTCACAACTTAATCAGAGGTTTGTCACCCTACCCCGGAGCCTATACAAGAATTCAAAAAAAGGATGGAGAGGTACTCACTTTGAAATGTTATAAGTCTCTAATAATAGAGCAGGAAAGCAAATTTCCTCCCGGTTATATTCTGACAGATGGGAAACAATTTATGATCATTTCCTGCAAAAAAATGCAAATTTCTCTACTAGAAGTGCAATTTCAAGGGAAATCCAGGATGAAAATCGAGACTTTTTTGCAAGGTTTTCGATTCGAAAATTACACTTTAAATCTATTTTAGTGTACTTTTTTACTCTATTTTTCTATTTGAATGAACAATTTCGGTTTGTTTATTAACTTTTTAATTAATTTGCCCATTGTTTGAAAATATTTATTAAATTTGCGTTTATAGAAATATATCTAGTAACATAAAAAATTAAACCTATGAACAAAGCAGAATTAATTGGAGCAGTTGCTGAAAAAACAGGGTTAACAAAAGTTCAAGCTAAAGCCGCTGTTGAAGCTATTGTTGAATCCACTGCGGAAGCATTACAACAAGGAGACAAAGTTTCTTTAGTTGGATTTGGATCTTTCAATGTAGTTAAAAGAGCAGCAAGAAAAGGAAGAAATCCACAAACTAAGAAAGAGATGGAAATTCCTGCAAAGAATGTTGTTAAATTCAGACCCAGTGCTGAACTTTCAGACTCACTTTAGTCTTTAACTTTTAAAGATCTTTAAAAGCCCGCAAGGGCTTTTTTTATTGGAAAAAATGAAAAAAATCATAAATAGAGAGACCTTACGTCAAACTTCCGCTTATTTAGAGTCTTTTTTAACTGATAATCGAAAAGATAGACTCATTCAGGTTTTAAATGAGCGCACTCGTCATGTTACCGTAGTGGTTGAAGACCTGTTTCAAACCCAAAACATCAGTGCCGTTATGCGGAGTTGTGATTGTCTGGGGATTCAGGATATCCATATTGTTGAAGCTGAAAACCCATTTTCCATTCATTCTGCTATTTCCATGGGTGCCGACAAGTGGTTAACCCACTATCATTATCCTGCCATTGAAGGAAAATCGGACATTGCAAACTGCATTCAGCAGCTAAAAAATAGAGGATATTCTGTAGTTGCTACCCTTCCCGATGAAGATAGTTGTTATTTGGAAGAGTTACCGATAGAACAACCGATTGCTTTATTATTCGGGACGGAACTGACGGGATTATCACCCGAAGCGATACAGTTGGCTGACCAAACTGTAAAAATCCCCATGTACGGATTCACAACCAGCTTTAATATTTCCAATTCAGTTGCTATTATTTTATCATTTTTAGCGGAAAAATTAAGAAAATCTACAATTAATTGGAGATTAAGTGAAGAAGAAAAAGAAGAGCTCTACTTTGAATGGCTACAGAAATCAGTAAAAACACCAAAATTACTGATTCGGAAATTTTTAACTGAAAATGGGTTGCAGTTATAAAAAATTGTTGTATCTTTGCAGCCAAAATTTTTGAGGATTATAATAGAACAATAAAATATTTGAATAGCAATGAAAAGGACCTTTCAACCTTCGAACAGAAGACGCAAAAATAAACATGGATTTAGAGAAAGAATGGCTACTGCTAATGGTCGTAAAATTTTGGCTGCACGTCGTGCCAAAGGAAGAAAAAAATTGACCGTTTCTGACGAAACAATGGGTAAAAAATAGCATTTAATTTTTTTATACGAAGAAAAAAAGAGCTGTCTTATTGCGAGACGGCTCTTTTTTTAAGGTAGAAGGTAGAATCAAAAAAGGCGGAGGGCGGAAGGCGGAAGGCGGAATAAAAAAAGGCGGAAGGCGAAAGTTTTTTAGGTAGAAGGCGAAATGAAAAAAGGCGGAAGGCGGAGGGCGGAAGGCGGAAGAAATCCAATTACGAATTACAAATTACGAATTACGGAACCGAAAAATTGAATTGAATGCGATTATTGTAGGGACAGGTCGCGACCTGTCCGGGGAAAATAAAACAATGAAAATGGTCGTGAAAATGGTCGTAAAAATGGCTGTAGAGATGCAATGCATTGCGTTTTCATGACCATGTGTATCGTATTTTCATTTCTCTGATAATCAACGTTTTCAATACACAATTTGTCCAAAAGGTAGAATATTCCATAGACCACCCCGCCCTTCGGGCACCCCTCCTTCTTCCAGAGGAGGGGAGTTAAAATAACAAAAGAGGTACACCTTTTCTGCCCCCCATTTTTTTTTATTTCCAAATAAGAAACATGAAATATGAAATAAAGACAAAATAAACAATTACGAATTACGAACCAAAAAAGGCGGAAGGCGGAAGGCGGAAGGCGAAAGGCGAAACAAGCTGCGGATTTTAGATTTATAAACCTAATTATCAGACTTTTATCTCTGAAATAACTGGACAAACAATTCTAAATTCTAAATTCTAAATTCTAAATTGGAAAATCTAAATTCTAAATTTGATTGCAAAAGAGCTATTTTTTTCAAAAGTTATTGCAAAATATGATAAAATTTGGTACTTTTGCAGCCTTGTTTAAAAACAAATAGGTCAATATTTTATTAAATTAAAGATAGAAAAATGTCAGCTCAAGTTACCGGCAAAATATCACAAATTATTGGTGCTGTTGTGGACGTTCAATTTGATGAAAACGTAACCCTTCCCAGTATTTATAGTGCTTTGGAAATTTTTAAAGAAAATGGTGATAGAATCGTTCTCGAATGCGAACAAGCGATTGGAGAAAACACCATGCGTTGTATCGCAATGGATTCCACAGATGGATTGAAACGGGGTATGGATGTGATTTCTACAGGACGAATGATCTCAATGCCTACAGGTAATATCAATGGAAGATTGCTCAACGTGATTGGCGAAGCGATTGATGGAATTGATCCAATTGAATCCAAAGTAAGAAAAGATATTCACCGTGATCCTCCCGCTTTCGACGATTTGTCTACTTCGCAAGAGGTTTTGTACACCGGGATTAAAGTTATCGACTTGATTGAGCCCTACATGAAAGGGGGAAAGATTGGATTGTTTGGTGGTGCCGGAGTGGGTAAAACCGTGTTGATCATGGAGATGATTAACAATATTGCAAAAGCTTACTCAGGAATGTCTGTTTTTGCCGGTGTGGGTGAAAGAACCCGTGAAGGGAATGACCTTTTGAGAGAGATGCTTGAATCCGGTGTTATCCAGTATGGTGATGAGTTTATGAAGAGTATGGAAGCCGGTGGATGGGACCTTACTAAGGTAGATCACGAGAAGTTGGCAGATTCCAAATGTACTATGGTGTTCGGTCAGATGAATGAGCCTCCCGGTGCACGTGCCAGAGTAGCACTTTCCGGACTAACCGTTGCGGAATATTATAGAGATGGAGATGAGCAATCCGGAGGTAGAGACATCCTTTTCTTCGTTGACAATATCTTTAGATTTACACAAGCCGGTTCTGAGGTTTCCGCGTTGTTGGGTAGAATGCCCTCTGCAGTAGGATACCAACCTACGTTAGCAACTGAAATGGGAGTTCTTCAAGAGCGTATTACTTCTACAAAGAGAGGATCAATTACCTCTGTACAAGCGATTTACGTTCCTGCGGATGACTTGACTGACCCTGCTCCTGCGACTACTTTCTCGCACTTGGACGCAACAACCGTATTGAGCAGAAAGATCTCCGAGTTGGGTGTTTATCCTGCTGTTGACCCGCTTGACTCCACTTCACGTATTTTGACTCCCGACATCGTTGGAGAGTTGCACTATAACACTGCTCAAAGAGTTAAAGAAACCCTTCAAAGATATAAAGAGCTACAAGATATTATCGCTATTCTCGGTATGGAAGAGCTTTCAGAAGAGGATAGAAAAGTAGTTCACCGTGCCAGAAGAGTACAACGTTTCTTGTCTCAACCTTTCCATGTGGCTGAACAGTTTACCGGATTAAAGGGAGTCTTTGTTTCCATCGAAGATACAATCAAAGGATTTAACATGATCCTTGATGGAGAGTTGGATCACCTGCCAGAAAGTGCCTTTAGCTTTGTGGGTACTATTGAAGAAGCTATCGAAAAAGGAAATAAAGAACTTCAAGCTGCTAAATAATTATGCTATTAGAGATTTTAACCCCCGAGAAAGATATTTTTACAGGCGAAGCATCTCTTGTGCAGCTTCCCGGAGTAGATGGACTTTTTGCCATATTGGATAAACACGCGCCTATGATTGCCGCTCTGAAACAAGGAACCGTAAGGGTGGAAACCCCCGGAGGAACCAAGTATTTTGAGATCACAGGAGGCGTTTTAGAGGTCAAAAAGAATAAAGCGCTTATCTTGGTTGAATAAGGGTAGATTTTGAAGAAATTTTACACGATTCCCATTTTTATACCGGAGGACGCTTGTCCACACCGCTGTTCATACTGTAATCAGTACCATATTACAAACAAAACCCTCTCTCCCACTCCTCAAGAGGTGGTTGCGACTGTTGAGCAATACCTGAAAACGATCCCTTTTCAGAATGAAGATATCCGGGTTAAAATCGCTTTTTTCGGCGGTAGTTTTACCGGTTTGCCCTGGCAAAAGCAGGAGCAGTATCTGCAAGCAGTTCAGTCTTATATTGAGAGTCAGCAAGTTGATTCCATACAGCTTTCTACCCGTCCGGATTATATCGACGAGACCATTTTACGCAATCTCAAGCAGTATCACGTTTCCCTCATTGAGTTGGGCACGCCTTCGATGGATCCCGAGGTATTGAGGCTGGCGCAGCGGGGGCATACTGTCGAGGATATTCGCCGTAGCGCGCAGCTCATCACGACACATCAGTTTGAGTTGGGTGTGCAAATGATGATCGGCTTACCCGGTGATACCGCTGAGAAATCTTTTTTTACTTCTTTGGAATTAATAAAATTGGGGGGGACCCACGCGCGAATCTACCCTACATTAGTGATCAAGGGTACCCTGCTGGAACGGCTCTACCTTAGCGGAAAATACACTCCTCTTTCGTTAGAAGAGGCAGTGGCTTGGTGTGTTCCTATCTATAAACAGTTTGAGAGTCACCAGGTTACAATATTGCGAATAGGCTTGCACCCCTCCGAAGGATTAATCCACCAAACGGAACTGGTCGCCGGACCGTTTCATGTATCCTTTAAAGAGCTGGTTCTCACCGAAATCTGGAAAGAACGACTCCTGGCAGAAGCAGAAAAACAGCAGGGCGACACCTTTCAGATTACCGTCCCTCAAGAAGAGATCAACTACGCCGTAGGATACCAAAGCAGCAACCGGAAATGGCTGGAAAAGAAATATAAAACGGTTAAGTTTTTGAAGGTGGAATGAGACAATTACGAATTACGAATCCCAAAAAGGCGAAAGTCGAAAGTTGGAAGGCAAAAGTTTTAAAATTGAGCTATTCGGGGCGCGACTACTAATCGTGTAACTTGCTACTCGGTACATAAATAGAAGTCGCACCCCGAGTAAATGGTTATTACTTACATGGAAATATTCTTTTTCTTTTTGTAAATAAAAAAAAAGGGGGGCAGATTCTGTTTCGCGTTTTCGTCATTTCGTTTCCCCACTCTGGAAAGAATCCGAAATCGTTTGCGAGTGGGGAAATGGGATATCCAAAGAGGGAAGAATGTCCTGCCCCCTAATTATTTAAATTTCATAATAAGATGGAAAACTCCATCCAAAACATCTATTAGCCGAAACATACGACTTCAGCGGTGGACAAATCAAAAATATCACCAAAAATGGGGAGGGAAAGAGGATTGGTTTTAGGTAGGGGGGAAGGCAAATATAATTTTAATATTATGGAAACAGCAATTCATATCAAATGCACACAATCAGATCTTCAAATCACGATCCATATTTCGGTATCGGAAAATACGGTAAACACTGAGCCGACTATTGGAGTTACTGACAA
>Ga0208459_1000327_pt1 | contig 55891 bp, 40 predicted proteins | sample AD_UKC087_MetaG_FD_184433 | JGI IMG/M metagenome (GOLD analysis project Ga0208459, IMG submission 184433) | Active sludge microbial communities of municipal wastewater-treating anaerobic digesters from USA - AD_UKC087_MetaG (SPAdes) (version 2) | ecosystem: Engineered > Bioreactor > Anaerobic >... | reverse complement strand
ACTTCAAGGTAATGGTGCGGGCCACGCGGTCGAACTCAAGTTTGTTCGATCCAGCCTGCAGCACCACGTTATCCGGGCCGGCCGAACAATCCGCGCCCGGGTCGCAGGCTGGCACGTCCGATACGGTTTCCCCAATCTGATCCTGCTGGCCCTGATCGCCCGATGTATCCGGGCCGGTATCCCCCACGACATCGGGGGAGCCCTCATCAGGGGCCACGTCGGGATCCTGAAGATCGGTCATCGAATCAATTGTCGCGTCGCCCGCCGGGTCGGCTCCATCACCGCAACCCGAAGCCGAAAAAACCAAAAAAGTGGCAGAAACCGCCAAAATCGCCCGAACCGTCTTTACCATCAAGCACTTCATCAGTATGAACCTCCTGCCATGGCCTGGGATCACAAGACGACGAATACTATCAGTTGTAACGCTTACGTGCTAGCTTATCGCGCGCAAACCGTGCGCGACGGCGCAACAGGAAAACGAAAAACATGACACTTCAGTCGATACCCGGCATTGGGGAAATTTTTTCGGCGACTTCCGCGATTCTGTGGGCACTTTCGCTGGTTCTGTTCAGACGGGCCGGCGATTCGATGGCGCCCTCGACCTTGAACCTTTACAAGGGCACTGTTGCGCTGGCGTGCCTGATACCGACAATGGCACTGCTGGGGATCGATTATTTCCCCGATGACGTGACGATTCAGGACTGGCTCATCATGCTGGCATCCGGCATGGCCGGCATGGGGATCGCCGACACGATCCTTTTCATTTCGTTGAACAAGGTTGGGCCGGGCAGGTATGCAATCATCAACTGTTCATTCGGCCCCGCGACGATCCTTGCTTCGGCGGTGTTTCTTGGGGAACCGGTAACCGCGGCGCTGATTGGCGCGGCGGCGCTGATTGTGGCGGCGATTCTCCTTTCGGCATGGGATCCGGTGGGACGCATGCAGGCAAAGGCGGCCACGCCGGATCCGAATCGCCCGCGCCTTGGGCGTTATTACCTTCTCGGGGTGCTTGGGGTTGTCATCATCGCCGTATCGATCGTTACGGCGAAGCCGATCCTGAATCGCACCGACGGCGTGTGGGGCGCTTTCGCCAGGCTTTGCGGCGGCCTTCTGTTCCTGGTTCCGCAGAACCTGATGCCGGGAAACTTCAAACGGACCGTCGCAGCCTTTTCGCGGGGGCCGCACCACCGACACGCCCTTCTTCCGTCGTTCCTGGGGGCGTATGCGTGCACCGTGCTGTGGACCCTGGGGATGAAATACACATACGCATCGGTGGCCAGCGTCCTTTGCCAGTTGACCAACATCCTTCTGTTCCCCTTCGCGTTCCTTATCCTGAAGGACAGGATTCAGGCCAGGCAGATTGTGGCGGTTGGAATCGGGATTGGCGCCGGACTCCTTATCATCCTGGCAAACTGAGCATCAAAGTCTGTTAATCGCGAAGGGATTTCGTGCCATGACCGGGTCGCGGAGTGCCATGATCCGGCCGCCGGGTGCCATGATCCGGTCGCGGAATCATTCTCCCCGCCATCGATGCCCTTCCACCGGACGGTTGTCTATCCATGCCATCTGGTGGATAATTCTGCCGTCGATGCTCTTGGAGAAGCATTCATGAAAAAGATCCTGCTTGCGATTTCGATGATTTCCGTCTGGGCCATGGCTGCTTGTGGCGCGAAACCCGCCGCCGAGGTTCAGCCGGCACAGGTTGCATCACCACAGGTTCAGGCAGAGCAGGCGGCACCGGTGGAGCCGCCCCAGGCGCCAGCGGCACAGGTCGATCCGGCCGCCCAGGCGGCGACGGGCGGTACGCAGCCGGCCGGCGATCCGACGGGCGCTGTGCCTGCAGCTCCGGCTGGTGAAAAGAAGTACCAGGGCGAACCAGGCCGTCAGTTCATCGTCACCGACCTGCATGTCGGCCCCAACCGGGCCATCGACGCCGGCGACATCAAGATCAAGAACCCCGACGCACTGAAACTGCGTGTTTCCCCAAACAGTGAAATCGCGCCACCCGGGAATCCTGCCGGGAACGATGTCCAGACGCCAACCACGTCAGGTCTGCGCCGCCCGCCGTTCAAGCCGCGGGCCAACGACGGGACTGCCCCGGCACAGGGCCAGGCACAGGGTAACTGACGCGACGGGAACCCAGTTAACAAACCAATTAATCACAGGTGCAACGTGAACGTGGTCAGACATGATCTGGTGGTCATCGGCGCCGGTCCCGGCGGTTACGTCGCCGCATTGCGCGCGGCCCAGCTTGGAATGAACGTGGCATGCGTGGAACGCGAGGAAATGCTTGGCGGCACTTGCCTGCGGGTCGGGTGCATCCCCAGCAAGGCCCTGCTGGAGTCGTCGGAACGCTATCACACGACGGTTCGCGACCTTGAGGATCACGGGGTCAAGGTCTCGGGCGTCGAGCTTGACGTCGCCGCCCTGATGAAACGAAAGGACAAGATCGTCAAGGGACTGACCGGCGGAATCGCCATGCTGTTCAAGAAAGCCGGGGTCACCCGGTATGCCGGCCAGGCCAGGCTTTGCACGATCGCCGATGCTGCCCCGGGCTGCGCCGGCGCAGCCGTCGTGATGACGGCCGCCGACGGCACGCAGACGGAAGTGCGCGCCGATCGCATCCTTATCGCGACCGGCAGCATGCCGTCCGCCCTTCGCGGAATCGAGTTCGACAACGACCGGATCGGAACCAGCACCCAGGCACTGTCGTGGCCTGAAGTCCCGGCCGAGCTGATAATAATCGGCGCAGGCATCATCGGTCTCGAGCTTGGCAGCGTCTGGTCCCGGCTTGGCGCGAAGGTCACGGTCCTCGAGTACCTGCCGAGAATCCTGCCCGGCATCGATGCAGACATCGCCGACAAGGCGTACAAGGTTTTCCGGCGCCAGGGATTGAAGTTCCGTCTGGAAACGCGCGTTGAATCGGCCCGGTTCAACGGGGAAAAATGCGAAGTCCGCATCGCGGGCGAGACCGAACCGCTGCTGGCGGATCGTGTCCTGGTCGCGACGGGAAGGCGGCCTGAAACCGAGGGGCTTGGCCTTGAAGAAGCCGGCGTCCAGGTTGACGGCCGAGGCTTCATCCTGGTCAACCAGGACTACCTGACATCGGCTGACGGGATATATGCGATCGGGGATGTCATCGGCGGACTGATGCTTGCCCACAAGGCCTCCGAGGAGGCCGTGGCCTGCGTTGAACGAATGAACGGGCATGACGCGCACGTCAATTACGGCGTGATCCCCGGCATCTGCTACACCGATCCCGAGGTCGCCGGCGTCGGCAGGACCGAAGATGAACTGGTCGCGGCGGGCGTTTCCTTCCGCAAGGGCGTCTATCTGTACCGGGCAAACGGCCGCGCCCAGTCAATCGCAAGAACCGATGGCGAGGTCAAGATCCTGGCCGACGCGGAAACCGACAAGATTCTTGGGGTTCACATCCTTGGCGCCCATGCGGGCGAGCTTATCGCCGAGGCCGCCATCGCGATGGTCGGCGGCATGACCGTCACCGCCCTGGCGGACGCCTGCCACGCCCACCCGACCCTGTCCGAAATCCTGAAGGAAGCCGCCCTAGCCTGCTGCGGCAAACCCCTGCACGCATGAACCGACCCAACCACCTCCCGCCTCGCGCCGACGACTCGAATCTACCCGCAGAAATTCCGTTGCTCAAAGTGAATATGGAGATACGGTAGGACTAATTCTTTCTTTCAAGAACTATTCTCAACGACCTGGGATAGGCGAACACTGACTCCGTTACGATGTCAACTCCCAGGGTGAACATTATCGGAATGAATCCAAAGATAAGCCCCAGGAAAACATCGCCTGTCAGAAATCCGGGATCAACAACGGCGAGCACATCCCGACTTATCGCCTGATATCCCGACTTATTAACCTTCAGCTTGAAAGAGTCGCCTTTATGCGGCCCGGGAATCTCATGCGTGATCCAGCCAAATTCATTCGTGTCGCCGACATGTTTGTCGTTGACGTAAACGCTGGTGCCGGGAACAGGATCACCCCCGACATTCGTCACAATGAGATGCTGTCTAACCATGCCTTCTTGCGAACTGCGAATTGTAGCGCCGCAACCCATGCATATAACAGCGATAAGACCGAACACGACAACAGTTGACTTCAGCATCGCTTAATACCCCATGTACCTTAAGTAGGCTTGGCCTTGTTCAAAGACAGAAGAACCACACTGCATTTTACGTATTACTGAAGTATTACGAAAAGGTAACACTCGAATCCCGGTGGCACTCAGATTTAATCGGTCATAACCCATCGAAATTCCCAAGACCCTTTCCCAGCGATGTCTTTTGTATCGATCTGAACATGAATGCGTTCGGGAACTCTTTCGAGCAGTCGTTCATCCAATATTTTGCAGTTCAATGAATAGTTGATTTGATAGATTTTGACATTTCTAGAATAAGGAACCGCACTGTACTCATCTACAGTCGCTTCATTGCCATTACTGTCGACATATGTAGTGGTTCCGGTAACCTGAAATGATGTGCCTCGTTCGGTGTAAGAGTCACGAAGAGACACCTTGACGCCAGATGATGGGTCTTCAAATGGTCCTACGACGGAACATTCGCCCGTCATTTCCTCTTTATTGGAATAAATAGCCTTTGTCTTAAAGTGCATTGGCCCATGTGAGGAATCTAGAGGATGGAAGCAGTTGCTACTACACCAAGTGTCTTCGTATAACAGCGCGATGTCGACAAAAAAGGCCATCTTAGATTGCCCAACAAAACCCTTGGGAATTCGCAATTTCCCTGTCATTTCATGACTGTTATTGGAAAGTGTGGCCGGCTGTACAAGTTTTTGAGCCTGAAATGAGTTTTTTTCCCGCTTCATTAGTCCTTGTACCCATAAACTGGGACCACATGCAACAAATACGGTTGTCAGAGCCAGGGAAATTGGCATCAAAATTCTATTAGACACTGGTTCAGGCTCCTCTGTTGTTCGCGTGATCACCCTGTAAAAAAGAAGCATATTGATATAAGTTCCTAGTTGTCAACAATAAAGGCCACGTCCGTCAAGATGGTGTACGAAGGATTTTTTATCGTGTGACATCCTCTGCCGTTACGAGGTGAAACCCATCGTCCTTACGACGAATCTGGCGTTTCGGGACTGGAGGGCAATATCATACTGTCCCCCTGAAGGAGCGAGACACCAGATAGGGTAGGATATGGACGCGGGGCAGCGGAAGGAAGCCGTAGGCTGACTGGAGCTGCCCCGGGGTCGAAGTCTTGCCGGGAGGTGTCCGATGCCCAAGGAACCGAAGTTCACGGAAGAGCAGAAGTACGAGATCGCCCTGGACTTAATAGGCGGAAAGCTGTCGCACGCAGAGATATGTCGCAAATGGGACATAAGCTCGACGTACGCGTACAAGCTGAAGGACCGTGCGATGGACGTGCTTCGGGCCGGGATGAGCCAGTCAGGTGGCGGACGAGCGGATCAGAAGACGACGGTGCTGGAACGCCGGATAACCGAGCTTGAACAACTGGCCGGCGACCAGGCTTTGGCGATAAGGCTGCTAAAAAAAAACAAACCATAAGGGATGTTGCACGACACATGAAGGAAGCGGGCAAAGCAAGCGTAAGACGCATTTCCAAGGCACTGGAAGAGCCTGTATCGACCGTTGGGCGGTGGTGTGCCCCGTCCGGCCAGGCCCCATTTGAAAAGGCTTCCCCGCGGCCCTTGCGGACGGATCCACGTCTGATCGAATTGATTCGAGGTCTTTGCGAAGAGGACCGAAACCGCAAGCACGGCCACCGCAGAATCCGTGCGTTGCTGAATCGCCGGTATAGCCTGCAAGTCAATCGCAAGACGGTTTACCGCATCATGAAGGCTCAGGGTCTTCTGCGGGACAAGCTGCGTTTCAAGGAATTCCGGTCGGGATACGTTTCCAGGATGGCACCCGACGCGCCGAACCGTGGCTGGCAGACGGACATGACCTCCTTCAAGCTGTCGGACATGACGACCATGTTTCTGGAAGTCGTCATCGACTGCTGCACACGCAAAATTGTCGGCTGGAACCTTGACCGTCGCTGCCGCGCAAAAGAGTGGATTGCGGCCCTGCGCAACGCCCTTGAAAATCAAGGGCTTGCCGGGTCAGAAGACTGCCGTTATCTGATCATCCGGTCGGACAACGGCGCACAGCCTTGCTCGAACGACTACGTGGCCTACCTTTACGACGTAGGCGTAACCGGCGAATACACCGGCTACAACGCCCCGAACGATAACGCCTTTGTCGAACGCGTCATCAGGACCATCAAGGAAGAAGAGATCTGGGGAAACTTGTACGACTCGTTTGCAGAGGCCCACGAGGCCATCGAAAAGTACATAACGTACTATAACTCTGAAAGAATTCACTCGGCGCTCAACTACAGAACGCCGAACGAAGCCGAGGCCGACTGGATGTCCCTGTCGGCTGCTTAATTCTGTCTTGCTTTGTGGGGGACACTACGGAAAGCCAACACTGCATTTGACGTATAACTGAAGTATTACGGGAAGATAACGCTCAAATCGCTCCGGAACTTCGGTATAGAAAGCACGAGGCCAGGCATGATTTCGGCCACGAAAAATTGATCCAGAGCGGCCACGAATAATTGATCCACCCTGGTGATAGTAACAGCGTCATAAGCAAGCACCAAACATCGTTCAGTCTCCATGGTTAGAAGCAGGCACGGGGGCCTGAGTCAGCAAGGTCCCCTGAGGGCCGCTGCACTTGAGGCTGCGCTTCTTCATGCGGTAGGACGTGCCCCTGGATGTGAGCACCTCGGCATGGTGTGCGAGCCTGTCGAGAAGGGCGGCGGCCAGCTTGTCGTCGTCGCCGAAGACCCTTGGCCACTCGGAGAAGGCGAGGTTTGTGGTGACCAGAGTGGCCCTGCGCTCATAGCGCTCGGACAGGACGTTAAACAGCAACTCGCCTCCGGCGCGGTCGAAAGGCACAAAGCCGAGCTCATCGACAATGAGCAAGTCCTGCTTGAGCAGTCGTTTGTGCATACGGCCGAGCTGCCTGGAATCGCGGGCCTCGATCATGTCACGGACGAGATCCGCGGCGCGGACAAACAGCACACGGCGCCTGCGGCGACATGCCTCGACGCCGAGGGCGATGGCGAGGTGAGTCTTACCTGTGCCGACAGGCCCGGCCATGATGACGGTACCGGCCTGCTGGATCCACTCGCACCTGGCGAGACGCAACATGGCGTCGCGGTCGATGCCGACGTCGGCATCAAAGTCAAAGGAGTCCAGCGTTTTGACATCCGGGAAGTGCGCCTCGCGGAGCCTGGTTTTGACGGCACTTGTATCGCGCGAGCGGATTTCGGCGGACAGGATTTCCAGCAGGAAGTCCTCGTGCGACCAGCCCCGCTCGCGGGCCTCACGTGCCAGGCTGTCACACTCATGCACGACGCCTGGCAGCCTGAGCAGGCGGCAGATTTCCTTTATGGCGGCGGCTGTAGTACGAGTGGAAGTCATACAGCACCTCCCAGTAAGGCATCGTAGGCGGCCAGGGACGGGGCCGGCACATCAATTTGCAGAGGCTGAGGCACAAACCATGATTTGGGCGGGAGGCCGGCATCGGTGGTACCAAGAAGTATCTGCAGCGGATCTGGCTCATCGATGCAGAGGGCCAGGCGCAGCCTGACCTGCTCCAGGCCGGATGCCTGGATGGCCTTGAGCACGTCTTTGAAACGGCGCGCGGCATCCTTGCCGCCATATCTGTCCGAAAGCAGGCTCCAGAGCGCGTCGAATGGCTTTCCCAACTCGGCGACCAAAGATGGGGCGACCTGACGTAAAGCCTGTGGTTTGCAGGAAAGCGCGTGCAGATAGTGGAGATATTGCACCGAGCTTTCCCCTGACCGCAGACGGGGCTGGATCAGCCGGGCGGCGCCACGGACAAAGGTGATGTCGCGCGCGCCGACGTGTACCTCGACCTGTGTACGAGCCCAGGTCTCGGGTACGGAATATCTGGCACCATCCAAGCGGATCCGCGACGATGCGTTTGCGGACACGAATCTGATCGACTCTGCCTTGAATGGCCTGTCAGGCAAGGCTGCCAGGGCAGTCTGAAGGGTTTCCAGGGTTACGCCCCGGGCGATCGCCTGTGCATCAAGACGGACTTGCAGGGCGCTGGAAATGTCATCCAGATCCGTACCCTCAGGTATGGGCGTCAGATGCCGCCATCTGATGCCTTTGCCGCGTGCCTCTACACCGCCCTTATCGTGACCGGTGGCAGGCCGGGCGAAGCATGGCTCAAACAGGTAGTGCGACACCATGGCCGCGAAGCGGTCTGTCAGAACTCGGTCACTACCGATCAGGCTGCGTTTGACGGCCGCCCGCAGATTGTCATACGCAATACGCTGCGGTACGCCACCAAAGTACTCGAAAGCCCGGACATGGCCGTCAAGGAAGGATATCTGGTCCTGCCGGTCGTACAGGCAGGCGAAGTCGGAACCGCTGCACATCTCGTGCATGACAAACATCCACGCCTTGCGCCGAGCGTCCGGCGGGCCGATCAGAACCTCGAAGAAGTCCACCTCCATCAACTCGCCCAAACCGTATGTAAGGGGTATGAATACCTCGGCGTGACGCCGCCGATAGTCTGCCATGCACCGGCGAACCGTCCGCTCACTGGCGAACAGACCCTTGGCAGCCAGCAACTCCTGCATCCGGGGCGCTGTCCAGCGGTGCTTCTCCGATGTCAGGCGCTTGTCCGACATCCACACGTCTATCTGGCCCTGAATGACATCACGAACCGGATGCGAACGCTGAGGGTACTCCTGCCGGACCGGCTCCGCCTGCGACAGGTACTTCTGTACCGTATTACGCGAAACGCCGAACTCCCGGGCAACCGACCGGACCGATCGCTCCTCATGCAATACCTTGTGCCGTATCACCAATACCTGATCCACTCGCAACATCCTCCTGGCCCCCGAATAGGTCCGAAAACTCTACCGGGAACCCCTGCGGGTGGATCAATTATTGGTGGCCGAATGGATCAATAATTGGTGGCCGGGAACAGCCCCCATGTTGTACGCCCCACGATTGGTTGGGGACGATTCATGTAAAGGGTTACGCGCCAGAATCACTTAAGTGAATCGACAAAGTCAAAAAGGGCCTGGAAGTCGGGTTCCTGGTACCGGTCGAAACCGACTTTATACAGCAGAGTTCCATCCCGGCCGATCAGGAACAGCGATCTGGAATTTGCCCCCCAGTCCTGGTTGAAAAGTCCGAGCCGCCTTGATACGAAGCCTTCGGGAGCGCTGTCCGACAGGAGCATGTGCTGGTACTTCTGTTCATCAACCCAGCCGGCCAGCACGTCAACCGTGACCGTCGTCAGACCAACGGGAAGGACTCCCCTGGATTCAAACTCGGCGGGGTTGTCCCGTATGAAGTCATTCTGCTTTGTGCAGAACTGTGTGTAGGCTGCAGGAAAAGAACTTAACAGCACAAGGTCGTCCACGTGCTCCGACAACGTGAAGACTTCCCCATCGGCGGTCGGCAGGCTGAAATCCCACACGACGCCACCGATTTGCGGAACCGATCCGTCCCAGATGTCCCCGCCGCCGATGCCTTCCCCAGGGTCGCCCCCCTGATCCGGAATCCCGATGGAATCGACGCCGTTGATGCCATCCGGCCCATCCGTCGAGTCCTCGGGCGTGGCCGAGTCCGACTTCAGCCCGCCGGGATCGTTTTCGTTGGCGATCCCCCTGCATCCCGGAGCCAGAAGCAGGCATCCAAGCAGCACGGAAAGTCCAATCGCGCCGGAAATCCTCTTGCTGATAAAATTCAACCCATTGCTCCCATGCAATTCTGGCAGTGGCGTAAGGAATTCATTGCAATCAGAATGCAGACCAGCGGAAATAGAAATATACCCCGCCGTCGATATTAATGGGATCTCCTTTGGGTTCGTATTCCTTGTGTATTAACGCGGGAACCCAAATCAGGACGTCAACGCCCAGACCGACGGAACCGTGTTTGAGGAACTTGAGAAACTGGAGGTGTGGTGCAATCTCAATATTGTGATAATGAAAGTATCCATCCTCTTTCCAATCCTCGGAGTGCGTCCAGCCGAGCTTGCCGCCAGCACGAATTACCCAGTCATGCTTCGCAATGTATTGATAACCGGCGCGGCCACCAACTCCCGTATGTCCAATGCCCAAAAAGAAGCCACCCTCCAGAATCCCGTAATACCAGTTCCTTCCATTCACGGTAAATGCATGGAAGTCAAGCAAACCGTTGCTACGGCCGTACTTCTGGTATCCTCCACCCATGTTCATTCCGAACCACTCGACTCTGATCTTTCCATTCGACAGATCCCCAAGGAAGCGATTCTGTTGTTTTGGGCCAACCGGCTTAGGATTGGTTGATGACAGAATGTGCTGTTTGAGGGGTATGGATGTCGAATTTGTGTAATCCCTGGCAAGAAGTTCAACCGCATTCCCCAAAGCCTCTTTGATGGGAGCGTCAGAGCAAGCCACGTCGGTGAGTTCGATCGATGAATCCATGGTTTCTGACCGCAGGTCGTACAAATCCAGGGTCAAAGTACATGACCCCCCGAGCTTCCACACCAATCCACTTACGTACTTGTGGGCAGCCGCGACCCGTCCCAATTCAATTCGACAAGCGTCGTCATAACATTCCTGCTGGGAGTCGATTTTGAGTTCGATCATGGCCTTCCGAATTGAGGCACTTGGCGAAACCGTGAATTTGCCAGTCGATGTCAATCGAGATGACAGGTAGCCATTCAGAAGTGCCTTCGTTCGAGAAGGCAGTGTAAAACCTTCAGTTCGAATCTCAAAAACGGCAACAACAGGCTTCCGAATATCTTCCTGAGCACGGGAGAACAGCGGGAGCCAGGTAACGGCAGCAAAAACAACGATTCGAATCACTACTGGAGTTGGAATGGCAGATCGCATTCTGAGCACCGGATCTGAAGAGGCTTTAATGGTTACCCAATTGAATGTAGCATAACTGAAAAGGATGGAAAAGGATCCTGACGCAGAGGGAATCAAGAATCATCAATGGCGCTTGCCGCGTTCCCAGGCGTCGAGAAGCTGTTTCGCGGCGCGGGCGACGAAGCCGGGGACGTCGTGGCTGCGGGCGATTCCCTTAACATCCTTGGGCTGCATCAGGCGCAGGAAGTTGACCGCAAGCTGGCCAGGACACTTCGGGTGCGAAATCAGTGCCATCTTGATGGCGTAGCTGGTCGTCCATTCGCGATTGATCGCGATGGTGCGGATGATTTCCTCGTTCAACGCCTTGTTCTTGGCAAAATCCCCGATCTCCTTTTCAGTCAGCCGTGGACTTTTAAGGACGGACATATAGACGATTCGACGCGTATCCCGAATCAGCTCACGTCGGACGGATTCGCTTCCCAGAAGGGCAAGCCTGACCTTCTGGGGAACCGACATCTTGTTCAATTCCGCCAGCAGGTTGCCACCCATCGGCCCGTCCTTGTCGGCCTCCTGGGAGGAATCGTTCAGATGTTCCTTCAGGAACCTGGCGAACGTATCGTCATCCACACCGGCGGCATCCTCGCCGGATTCCGGAAGGCCCTCATCAGGGACTTCATAAACCGGTGGTTCGGAATCTTCCTGCTCCCTGGGTTCCTCTTCCTGATCGGATTCGACCGACGGTTCTTCCCGGGGCGGCTCGATCTCGACCACCGGCAGCCCAAGACCGGCCTTGGCAGCCTTGACCGCTTCCTTGCCGTGAATCGATTCAACGATTTCTTCCCAACCTGGAATCGCGGAAATATCGACGCCAAGGCGCACCGCGTCTTCAAGCAGGTTCAGGACAAGGCCCATGCGGGCGCCGGGGTTGAAATAGACCGCCTCGACAATCTTTGAACTGCGCTGGACGCGCATCTTGTTGTTGGCGATGATGTCGATCAGGTGTCCCTCGGCCCTGGAAGCAATCCAGGCAACCGTCTCGTCGGCTGTCGCCCGGTTCTGGACGATGACTTCCCACAGATCCTGGCGATCGGCCGGAAGCCTGTGCGCAACCGTATCAAGCACCTCGGGCGCCGTGCAGGACCTCAACGCCTCGCCAAGGACGCCGAACGGCATGCCGGCAAGGGTCTCTCGCGCAGACTTGGAAACATGCTCGGCCGGGTCGTCCGTAAGAAATGCAACCGTTGTGACGACATCGACGGGGGCCATCGGAACGGCCGCTCTTGCAAGCAGAAGGCGGCGCTCGGCTGGCGAGTCGGGCGACGCGGCCAGACGGGAGATTTCGGGCAGGTTGTCCTGGGTAATCTTCAACTGGTCAAACGTCAGCATCAATTGCCCCTGCGTCATGACCGGCCACGCCGGCACCATCAACGGCCGGTCGGAGGATCCGGCACTTCTCAATCAGAACCGGGTGCCAGGAACTCTTGGTCTTCCGCAAACCCTCGACGCCCATGTCCTGTTCCCGGTTCATATATACGACGTCGGGCGGCATAAGGGAAGCAACGCCGCTGCAGATGGCCTGATACGCGCCCCGAACAGCCGCGTCGGCCTTTTCGAAATGAACCGTGGCCATGTCCGAATGGGTTCTGTCGCAGATGGCCATGCCCGCGAGCGCGCCGTCCACGTCAAGGCCAAAAACTTCCAATCCAAGTGGAACCGCGAATTCGATGGCACGCCGGACAGCGTCCAGTTCAAGCTGCAAGTCGCGATCCCCGGCGTCATCGGCGCGATCGAGGGCCCACTTGTGGACGTAGTCCAGCAGTTCGTGCCGGCGATCGTCAGCGTTCAAGCGTACTACCCGCCATTGATGATCGCGGGAAAGCGCGGAAATATGATTGCGCTTGTGGGCAAATCGCTTTCCGGGAAGTTCGGCGAGATCCGTGCGCAGATAGATATAATCGTTGTTATCTGGGTCGGGCAGGGCGGCAAGGCCGTCCGGAACACGACTGCACCCGGGGGAATCCGGCACGTAGTCGATCGCGGGTGGCGAACCGGCACTGGCAAGCCACTCAAGACATGAATCGACCGCCCGCCTGGAATCGCCGAAACCGACCGGACAGGTGAATCGAAACTGACCGCCGGTCTCGAACCTGATGACCAGCGTGTCGTTAAGAATCGCCCACACGCTCTTGTTGTAGGACTGCCAGCAATACTGGACGGCGAACGAATACTCGCAAAGGCGCCCACCGCCAGCCTTGAAAAACTTTTCAAGGAAAAGGCGGTCATCAAGTTTGAAATCGTGAAATTCGATTCGGGTCGATGGGCTCGCGGCCCCATGCCCCATGAAGGCAAGGTTCATAAATGGTCACCGTGGATTCCCGTCCGGAATCTTCAACAGCATCGGCACATGATCCGGCATCGGCTCGAAGCCAAGCGCCCGGTAAAATGGAACGGTTCCCGGCGCGGCGACCAGGCCGATCCACCCGAGGCCCCTGCGTCGGCCCTCGGCGGCCAGCAGACTGACAATCCTTCGCCCAAGGCCCAGCCCTCTTGATGAAGCCTGGACGACAACGTCCTGGATATACCCGTCGCTGGCCCCGTCCGAAATCATCCGTCCCATTCCAATGGTACGCCCCTGACTGTCGATGGCCGCGGCGATCAGGAAGGAGCCATCAAGAAGGCGTCGCATGGCTGACGGATCTTCCCCGTCCCGGAACCAGCCGGCCTCGCGCAGCAGGGCAATGTGATCCGCCACGGGAATTCCGTCAACGATTTCGACCCTGACGTTTGTGACTTCGGGCATTTCCACGGTTAATCCGGATTCTTTGGCCACGGGAACAATAAGAACAGCACCCGGCGCCGTCAAGTGACGATCGCAGGCAATTCCGCACCGATTTTCGCGCCTGATAATCAATCCTTTCGTGCGGCTTTGGATTGACACTGCGACCGGAATCGAATACAAAACAGCGCCCGCAAAGTTTGCGCTGGGTGGCCCGGTGTCGCCGGACCTGGTTTTGGCGTCTTTCTGAAGGTATTGAAATATGAAGATCTTTGAACCTGGACAAATCCGCAACGTCGGTCTGTATGGACATCAGGGCTCTGGCAAGACTACGCTGGCTGAAGCGATGGTCTATCTGGGAAAGACTTCCAACAGGCTTTGCAGCGTCCAGGAAGGCAATTCGAACTTCGACTTTGATTCCGAAGAAATTCGCAAGCGCAGCTCGATTTCCGCCGCTGTCGGATACGCACAGTGGAACAAGAAGCTTATTAACATCGTCGATGTCCCCGGCGACACCAATTTCGCCGCCGAATCGGTCATGGCCGTGATGGGCACCGACCTTGCGCTTATCGTGGTCAGCGCCGTGGACGGCGTGCAGGTTGGAACCGAAAAGGCCATCGAACTGCTTCTTGAAAACGAAATTCCGATGATGGTCGTGGTGACAAAGGTCGATCGCGAGCGCGCCGACTACGGCAAGATCGTGGCCGACCTTCAGAACCGTTATGGCAACGCCGTCGTTCCGATGGCCCTTCCTACCGGCAATGAATCCAATTTCAAGGGCATCGTTGACCTGGTCAACAATTGCGCCTTCACGTATGCCGATCCGATGAACGGCGCCAAGGGCGACGTCCCCGCGGCAATGGCTTCCGCCGTTTCCGACGCCAGGGAACCCCTGGTTGAAAAGCTTGCCGAACAGGACGACGACCTGATGGAAAAGTATTTCGGCGAAGGCGAGCTTTCGACCGAAGATCTTCGCACCGCACTGACGGTCGGGTTCAAGAAGGCCGGCGTCATCCCCGTTCTGCCAGTCAACGCGGCAACGGCCATGGGCGTCGATTTCCTGATGAACGTCATTGCAGGTCACGGCCCGTCGCCGCTCGACCGCAAGGGCCTGAAGGTTCAGAAGGGCGATGCCACGACCGATCTTGTCATCGATCCCGACGGCAAGTTCATGGCTTACGTCTTCAAGAGCATCGTCGATTTGCAGGCCGGCCGCATCAGCGTTTTCCGCGTCGCATCCGGTTCCATCGCCCAGGATGGCCAGTTCGTGAATCTTTCCACCGGCGCCAAGGAGCGCTTCGGCAGCCTTGTCAAGCTGCTTGGAAAGAAGCAGGAACAGGTTGAAAAGGCGGTATGCGGCGACATCGTCGCCGTCGTGAAGCTGAAGGAAACCAATTCCGGCCACACGATCGGTGCCGAGGACGGCATGGGTACGCTGGTTCTGCCGCCGCTGCCGACCCCGTGCATTTCGTTCGCAGTCAAGCCGAAGAACACCAGCGATGAAGACAAGCTTTCGGCAGCAATCCAGAAGATCGTCGAGGAAGACCCGGGGCTGCGCCTGTCCCGCGACGACGAATCGAAGGAATTCCTTGTCAGCGGACTTGGCCAGGTTCACGTTCAGTCGGCAGTCGATAAGCTGAAGAACAAGTTCAACGTCGATGTCGAACTGAAGCTGCCCAGGATTCCGTACCGCGAAACGATTCGCGGCGCCGCGAAGAACGTCGAAGGAAAGCATAAGAAGCAGTCCGGCGGTCGTGGCCAGTTCGGCGTCTGCTATATCGACATGGGACCGAACGTCCGCGGAAGCGGATTCGAGTTCGAGGATGCAATTTTCGGCGGGTCGATTCCGAAGCAGTTCATTCCGCCGATCAAGAAGGGCATGGAAGATTGCATGACCCGTGGCGTTGTCGCCGGTTACCCCGTCGTCGATATCAAGGTCAAGCTGATCGACGGAAAGTATCATGACGTCGATTCCGACGCCCGTTCGTTCGAAATGGCCGGTTCGCGCGGCTTCAAGGCGGCCTTCAAGCTTTGCACCCCGATCATTCTGGAACCGATCATGGAGCTGACCATCGTCGTGCCCGAGGAGTATCAGGGCACGGTCATGGGCGACATCAGCAGCCGCCGCGGCAGGATCATGGGTGGCGACGCGGCCAACGGCAAGCAGATTGTCAAGGCCACGGTTCCGATGTCCGAATGTCAGACCTACGCGTCCGACCTTCGTTCGATGACGTCGGATCGCGGCTCGTTCTCGATGGTGTTTGATCACTACGAGGAACTGCCGCCGAACCTGACCGAAAAGCTGATCGCCGAAGCGAAGCTGGAAGAAGACGAAGAATAGGTCTTCTGGGGGCGGGCGAATTTTCATTCGCCCGTACGGGGGACGAACCGGTTCGAAGGGTCATTCGTCCGCAGGGTGGCCGGGGCCGGTGCCAGCCACGTCTGAAAATTCCCTTTCCCTTTCCTTCAGGTATTGATCATCCGGCTTAAGGGCAAGCGCCTCGCGTGCGACTTCCAGGGCCTCGGCGGGTCTGCCGCTGGCGGCAAGCGCATGGGCAAGCGTGTCAAGATATCCGGCGTTCTTGCGGCAGGTCTGCACGACCGCGCTTTCCGCCAGCTTCAGTGCGCGTCCCGGGTCGCGAAGCCCCAGGTGTGGCGTGGTTGACAGCAGCCATGCCGCGTTGTTCAGGATGGCCGCGGCCCGCGGGCCGCGGATGTGTCCGATTTCCTTCAGGGCAGCGTCATAGGCCGCCGCAAGTTCCATCGTCAGTCCGACATCCTCCGGGGCGGCGAACTGCCTGGACTCGGCCACATCGACCTGACCAATCAAGCGGGTGATTTCCGGGTTCGGTACAAGCGGTTGATCCAGCTTGCGGCCATAGCCGCGATTCTTCATGATGGCCTCAGCCCGGACATAGTTGCGGTAATACCACTTCCAGCTTCCCCACCATGCAAGGGCGCCGACGACAATAATGCCCCCAACGATGAAGACCTTGTAGCGTGCCCAGAACTGACGGAATGTAAGCGTCTGCTTTTCAGGCCGGCGGGCCGATCTGGCCGGCAGGGAATGTTCCGTCACGAACCCGTCGGCCGAGCTCAGGACGATGTCGCCCGGCCTTGCGCCGCCGGCGGTGGAATCAACGCCCGCGGGCCTTCTCATCGCCTCGGATGGAGTAACCTGCGGAACCCGGCGCCCCGCGACAGTGCTTTCCGGCGGGATCGTGCCGGAATGGCCGCAGGACGGGCAGCAGACCTGGCGTCCCGCCCAGGGTTGGGGACATTCCAGCGGCCGCCCGCATTCATCGCATTCAAAAAAGATCCTCTGGTCGTGCATGCTGTTAATGCCGCCCCGGCCCGACCTTGATGCCGGACTCGATGGTCACCCCGTCAAGCACGAACGGCGGAAGCCCAGTTCTGCCGGCCCGCGGAACACCCACCCGATCACCGGTTTGCAGCGGCGCCCGAGTCCAGTCGCGTCGGGAAGGCCCCGATCCAGGCGACAGATCCCGTATTCCGCTGTATGCGGCGTCCTGCTTGCTGCACCGGGGATTGCCCTGATAAGGATACCCGAACTCCTTCAGCACCCGGTCGGCAAGAGCGGGATCCTTTTCCGGGTAAAGGCAAAGCGCCGAATCCAGGAAGTTGAAAAGGTCGGCATCCCGCGGCCAGTCAATACCTTCAAGAAAGATGTCCGACGAAATGGTTTCGGCCATTTCTTCAAGCGACATCGACGCGTCGGGATCCGGCGTCGTTCCGGAGCCGTCCCAGATCATGTACAGCGTCCTGGCCACCCAGTTTTCATCAAGCTCCTGGTTGGTGGATTCTTTCACATCGGGGAAGACCATGTACGACTCGCCGCCGGTCGCGGTGTGGTAAACGCCCTGGTTGAAATCGACGAAAAACCACGACCCGCCCTGGATGTCCCAATAGACCGGCCACACATCGTCAAACCAGAGCGTCGCGGTGACCAGCGACGTGAAGGTGGCCCATCCCTCGCTGAAGGCGAACTTGGGAATCAGTTCCTGACCGATGTAGTGATACCCGCCCGGACTGTTGTCCTTGGAATACGAGTCCAGTATGTAATGGCCGAATTCGTGAAAGAGAACCGACCACCCCCAGGAAGAAGCGTCGCCCGGCGAATCTACAATGGATATCATGGTCTTCAATCGCGGGCCCTGGGACGTTCCGATATGGGACTCCTCGAGGCCGTGATAGCAGGTGCACCGGACGTACCAGTCGTCGGCCGGGCCGAAAATGACCGCAAGCGGAATCGCCTGACCCGCGATGCCCCCGACAAGGGGGTTCACGATCTGCTGGAATGCCAGCTTGTTCATCATGAAGACGAAGAGGGCGCCGGATCCATCCTCGATGTCGATGGTAACGGAACCGACGTTTCCGCCGACAGGCACATCGACGTACCAGACGAAAGGATCGAATGTCGCCTTGCCGGGGTCGCGCCCTTCGCTTAAGGAATCAAGTACCGCCATGACGACCTGGCCGTCAACGGCCCAGACCGTTGAAACAACCAGCTTCTCGCTTCCCGACAGGGGTTCCTGAACGGGAACCGAGAACCTGCCGTCCGAGCCTTCGACCGATCCGGCCCCAAGAATGTTTCCCTGATCGTCGATGACTGTGACAAGCACGTCGCGTACGGGAACTTCGTCGGGCCCGGAAACGACGACGCGGCCCAGGCTGACATCGCCGAACATGTACTCAATGAAAAGGTTGCCGGTCACGTGGTATTTCCCGTCGCCGGTGCACTGGCCTGAAACCGGCTCGCAGAAAAGCCCGGGATCGCACTCGCCGCAGGAGCCATGACATCCGTCCGTCCCGCAGGAACGGCCGTCGCACTTCGGGGTACACCCGTTGGGCGGCCTGAAGCGGCCGAGTCCGTCATCGCAGGCAATCACACACGGAAGTGCCGCGCACAGCAGCAATGTCGCAAAGCGGAAATCGTGACGCATTGCATCAATCCGTAACTTCAAGTAATTTTGAACGAACCGACCGCGATGATATCCCGGGTTCAGTCGTTCAGTCATCAATTATCCCGGTTTTGTAGTAAAATCCCGACCTGTTTTCGTGCTTGCCCGCCGGATCTGGCGGGATGACGCGCTTTGCGAGGTATCCCATGGACAGTCCACGCCCGGCGATTTCGATCAGGACTTCAAGGTTTGCCAGCGCATGGGGGCTTGACGCGCTCTCGCCAGCAAGGTTTCCCTGGCCGGTTGACTGGGACTTCAGCGAGCTTTCCGGCGACCAGGTGTCCGAAAGCAGCATCAGGTTACAGTTCAAGCTTCGGTCCGGAATGCATGCGGTCCGCTTCACGCGTGATTTTTCGCTTGATATCGACATTGCCGACGGCTCGTCGGCATCCGTTGAACTGGTTACCGGACGGGCGCGGCCGCCTGTTTCCGGTGGGGCCGCGGGCCAGGATCCCGAAGGATCCCCCGGGGCGGCGGGCGACGGCACCGACCAGGCAGGCTGTTCGGTCGTTGACCTGGTCAGCGTCAGCTTTGACAGTCCCCTGGTTATCCGCAACGTTTTCGGTGCCGTCCGCGGGGCGCACACTCTGTTCGATAACATCGAGGTGAAGGAGTTCCTGAACAGGCTGCTTGCGGTCACCGGGCGGTTTGCAGTCGATCTGGAGTCAGCAGCCAGCGCCGCATCGGAGAGGTTCGTCCTCGTTCGCAAGCTTTTTGACCAGGCGGCCGGCCGCGTCCCGGAAGTCGCCGACATGGCAAGAAAGGGTTTTGACCGCCTTGGAAGCGCCTTCGCGGCACGACTTGGCGAGCCGGTCTCGCTGGAGATATCGGCGGTCAGTTTCAGGCTGGCCCCGGCTCCTGACTGGGCTGGATCGGATTGTCCCATTCTTGTTCCTTCCATTACCGGTTCGTTCGTGCTGTCGCATACCGGCGCCCGGGCCAGATTTGAGGACATCGAGGTTCCATCAATACTTCTGCCGCGGTTCAATTCGAATCTGACCGACCTTCTGAAGGGCAACGTTATGGTTGGCGGGGCCTTCAAGAAGCAGGCTGTCGGAGTTTCCAACCTCATGCTCGATGTGGCTGGAATGCTTGGAGCCTTTCAGGGAACCATCGATGCGACGGTCGCCCTGCCGGCCCTGCGCACGTCCTGGCGCCAGGCCGATCGCTCTGATGTTGTCGCCGAACTGTGGACCGGATCGTCACAGGCGAAGATTCACGCCGCATTCCAGGTTGCGAAAGAGGGTGATGATGCCGTATTCGACGTGTCCCAACTCTCGATCGGCGAGCCGGATTCCCGGCGCAGTTTCAAGCTTCAGGCCGGGCTGACCGTTTTCGGCCTGTTTCGCGACGGATTGTCCATGCCGACGGCGGTTCGGGGAACATTGCGCCAGACAAACAGGGGAAGTCTTCCGGTAACGTATCTTCGTCTGGAAGGCCGGAATCCGCTTCTGAAGTCCGGCAACGCGATGATCATGCGCATCGACGAACTGAAGACCGGTGGTCGGGTGGATTTTGGATTTTCCGCCAGTGGCAACCCTGTTTTTGAACTTCCTGATCGGGATTTCGTTCTTCAATCGGTCTTCAGTGTCCCGGATCAGTGTTTCGGGCCGGCCGGAACAATTGACCTCTTTGGCGCAATCAGGCGTGGTAATCTGAAGGCCTGCGTGACGGCGGTTCCGGGCTCCGGGTTCGACGTGCAGCTTTCCGGCTGTTTCCCGGCGGCTTTCAAGATTCAGACCGACCTTCGCCATGTGCCCGAACTCGATATCGAGCCGGGTCGCCTGGAGATATCCGGCAGCGGAACCGTGACCGCCGAACTGGGGGTCGGCGTGGCCATGCCCGCAATGAAGGCCTCGGCCATTTCGTTTTCACCTCGCGGCAAGGTTGGGCTGACGCTTGCCCACCTGCAGGTTCGTGATCCCCAGCGCAAGGTAAAGGCACTGTCCCCCATAACGATTGGAGGTACGGTCCGTGAAGGCGTGATCGCCGCGGATGGAGATGGCGATGTTGGCCTGGATCTTGAGTGGCGTCTTGAGACGCCCAGAATTGAAATCTGTTCGGACCGATGCCGCCAGGTGTCCGATTTGCCGCTGCGCATGATGACCGGCCGTCAGACGGTGCGGGTCAGTCCGGGCGGCCGAATCAGTCTTGCGGGGAACGAAGGGTCGCTTGTGCGCCCCGATCTTCTGAAGGCGCTGGCCAGTCCCTTCAACAATGCCGGGACGATTCTGGAACTGCTCGATGACGATGAACTGGTTTACGGTTCACTTGATTCGCTGGCGCAACTAGCGGCACTGTTCAACCGTCCGGTGGCGGATCGGCTCGTCGCGGTTCGGGACTGGATTATCGGGGTTCGAAGCCACGCAAGGGCCGTCGGCGTCGCAAAGCCCGGGGATCTGCTGGACATGGCGGTCCTTTCCAGGCTGGTTTCACGCATCATCGTCGGCGACGAGTCAATTTCTGACGAACTGCGGCCTTTGCTGTCATCCCTTGGCGACGGCCAGGGTTTCGACGACAAGGCGGCGCGCATGCTGATGATCCGTCACCGCCCGGACATCACCGACACTTACGAATTCGACCTGATTGTTTCCTGGATAGGGATTCTTACGACCCCGGTCGATCATTACAATCGTGCCGTCCCGGTCAACCTTCCGCCGGTTTCGGATGATCCTTCCGTGGCCGCCGCCATCAGGGACATACCTGCCGCATCAACCCTTTATAAGTGGTTTTCCGGTGGCGAGCCGGCCCAGGATAAGGTCGAGACGGTCGTCCGCCTGGCCCCGATGATGTTCATCGAGCAGCTTGAATACGTGCTTTCCGGGATGAAGGGGACTGCTTTCAACCAGGAACGCGCCATGCTTCAGTACGCCCTGTCCGCCAAGAGGGCCATCAGCAGGGCGGTCAACCCCGGCGAACTCGCGAACATGTACATCGTCCCACGCGCCTCCGTCATTGCCGGATTCCTTGGCGACATAATAGGGCCGATCCCGGGTATTGACGGCCCGGGGGCTGAAGTACCACCACCGGCGCCGCTTGGCCCCCGAGACATCGCCGAAATCCTGGAAATCGGCCTCGGTTCGCAGGTTCAGGGCGTCCAGACGCAGTTGAACAACCGCCTGGCCATCGAGTTCCTGAAGCAGAAGGATGGGGACTTCCTTGCGGCCGTGTTCAGCGAGATGGCCCGCGATGTTCCGATGACGATGGCCATCCACCTGATGGCATTCTTCCGGCACGAGCAGGGACGATTGAAAGACTCCTTCGACCCCGTGGCCTTCTTTGAGCAGAAGACCGGGCTGAAGGCGCCTCGCTTCGAGGACTACCAGGCAGGCGGCCGCCGTGCCCGCCAGAGCTACTTCCAGGCGCTGGACGAGCTTGCAGTCCGGGTGATGCAGAAGTCGGCCGGCTATCGCGCGGTGAAGAACCGTCTTCGCGAGGCGGCCGAACCTCCAAGGAAGCCGCGCGTCTATAAAGCCGCTATCGAAACATCGACCCGGGTCGCTGGCGAGCTGATTGACAGCGCCGATGCGGCAACGCGCAAGTGGCTGGAACGTTCGCGTCCGACCTCCACCGAACGGGATCGCTGCATCGCGGCATGGGATTCCGCGTTCATGGCCTGCCGAGAGGCTTTGAAGGCCGATCCGTGGGCTTTTCACCAGCCATGGTTCAAGCAGATATGGCAACGCAGCGAACAGGCCGTTCGCGTCGCGTCGGTTGTCCGCGGATTCCAGGCGGATCTGGATGATGTAAGACCATGGCTGACACATTTTGACGGCAGCGGTATTGCGGCGACGTGTCCGACCGGACAGCTTGGCCACGCCAGGCAGCAGCAGCTTGTCGATGCGGCAATCGGTGCGATTTGGGCGTATCCGGATGACCGCGCCCGCATCGCGTCGGATCCCCTTGCAAGGCTTCTGATGTGGCAGGAGGACGGAAACTGGGATTTGACCATCGTGTCGGCGATGGGCGTTATTACCGACGGCGCCTACGGGCGTGAGATGGCCCCGGCCTTCGACAGGCTTCTGAGCACCCGCGGGATTTCATTGAGGCGCGTTCCGACCGGCCTGTTCAGGACGCTTGAATTCAACGCCAGGGCAATTATTTCGGAGGTTCGCCAGGTGCAGGGGCCGTGGGCCTGGCTTGGATACTCCCAGGGCTGCGCCAACTGCCTTCGTGCCGAACATATCATGATGACGGGCACCCCCGAACTTCGCGCGCTGGCCGACAGGATCGCCTGCCGGCAGATGATATTTTCGGCCGCGAACGGTTCCGTTCACGCAACGGCCGGCGCCAGGTTGTTTACCCGGATGCTGATAGAAGGCGAGAAGTCCCTGAAACATTACCAGGCCGTCTTTTCCAGGGAATTCGTTTCAATGTTCCTGAAGACGGGCAGGGGGGTTCTGGACAGCCGCGTTTCCACGGCGCTTCTTGCCGGCCTGTGGTCGATGACCTTCGACAGGGCAATCGACCTTCATCGTGACGGTGTTTTCGCGCCTGGCGTGCCGACATCCACGATTCGAGCCGCCGTCGGCTGGAACGAGCTTCCCGACGGGCTTCGGTACGTTTTCGGGATGCACAATCGGTTGATGCCGGGTGAGGATTGCGACAGCCAGGTCGCGACCCTTGACGAAGTCGGCCATTCAACTCGTGTCATCAATGCGCGCACGGCCGTCCTTGAATCCTGCGACATGGGAAGCGCCGCCATCCGGATGCATCACTGGGGGCCCGTCCACGAAGAGGCTGCCCAGGGCATGACCCGGGACGACGTCGCCCTGCACAAGTACGACAGCCCTGCCGACCTTTACATCTTCCCGTGGATCGACACGTGCATCCGGTTCGGATTCATCAAGCCTTCAGAACGCTGACCGGAATCGGGCGTCCGCCTTTGGTGAAGCATCGGCGACATCCCCCCCCACCATAACAATTTCGGGTTCTTGCCGAACCGATCGCTGCGAAAGCCACTTGGCAGTTACTAACAGGCTGGGCTAGTATCAACGCGGACCGACGGGTAGTCCCGTTCCCCGCGGTTCATGGCTGTACGCCGACGGGGCTGAAAAGTCTTTGGAGGTTCTTATGGCTCCCTGTAACGACAAGGTTCACCGCGTAATCAACTTCTCTGCCGGGCCCGCTGGTCTTCCCCTTGCAGCGCTTGAAAAGGCGCGTGACGAACTGCTGGACTTCGAAGGCAGCGGGATGTCCATCATGGAAATGTCCCACAGGGGCAAGATTTACGACAGGGTGCACACCGAAGCGATTAACCTTACGCGGGAATTGATGGGAATTCCCGATGACTACGTCGTTCTTTTCCTGCAGGGCGGCGCGAACCTGCAGTTCGGCATGCTTCCGATGAACGTCCTTGGCAATGGGAAGAAGGCTGATTACATCATTTCCGGTCACTGGGCGAAATCGGCGTACAAGGAAGCCGTCAAGGTCGCCGGCGCGGAAAACGTCAGGGCCATCGCATCGACGGAATCCGAGGATTTTCGCAGGCTTCCCAGGCCGTCTGAATACCGGATTAACGACGACGCCGAGTACGTTCACATCTGCACCAACAACACAATTTACGGCACCCAGTACCATTACGTTCCAGAAACCGGCAAGGTTCCACTTGTCGCGGATATGTCATCGGACATCATGTGGTCGCCGGTCGATGTGAAGAAGTACGCGATGTTCTATGCCGGCGCCCAGAAGAACCTGGGTCCGTCCGGGCTGGTTCTGGTCGTGATGCACAAGGACTTCTTGGCGAAGTGCCGCGAAGACCTTCCGAACATGCTCCAGTACAAGGTTCACGCGGACAAGAACAGCCTGTTCAACACCCCGCCGACCTTCGCGATTTACCTGCTGAAGAACGTTCTCGAATACAACAAGTCGATTGGTGGTCTTGCCGCCATTCGCGCGAACAACCTGAAGAAGGGCGAACTGCTTTACGGCTTCATCGACGCGAACGCCGACTACTATCGTCCGTGGGTCACGGTCAAGGAAGACCGTTCGGTCATGAACGTCGATTTCCACCTGCCGAATGAAACGCTCGACGCCCAGTTCGTTGCCGAAGGCCAGAAGGCGGGCATGGTCGGCCTGAAGGGATACCGCACGATGGGCGGCATCCGCGTGTCGATGTACAACGCGGTCACGGTTGCGAATATCGAGACCCTGGTCGGCTTCATGGACGAATTCCGCAAGCGCAACCCAGGTTGAAACACCAGCCCTATCTGCCTATAATCCGACCGGCTGTATCTTTCGAACTTCCTTCAGGTTGTGAAAAAATGTCCATCCGCAATACGCTCTTTCCCGTGGCTGCGCTGTTGCTTCTTGCTTCCTGTGAATTCGTGTCCGGCGAGACAGCCGCCGTCCAGTCCCCGATTATCGGCGGGACTGCGGTGACCGATGGTTCGTGGCCCGCCGTCGGGGGGATCGTTCTTTATCCCGATTCGATGTGTTCCGGGACGCTGATTTCACCGCGCGTCGTCGTGACCGCGGCCCACTGCGTCAAGGGCGAAAATCCAACCACGTTCGTGCTCGGTTACGATATGGAAAACGGCACGGAGTACGCCGTCCAGGAAGCCATCTACAACCCGGACTACGATGCCGGCGGGTACAACGACCCCGGATCCGGCGACGTTGCAGTCCTTGTCCTTGAAGAGCGCATCACCGGCATCACGCCGGCGCGGCTTTTTACCGGCGATTTCACGGCATTCAATGATCAGTCGATCGTTTTCGTCGGATACGGCAAGCGTGATGTCTATCAGCCGCTATATGGCAAGAAGTACCAGGTAACGCTGACGATCAAGGACATCGATGATTACGGTTTCTGGAATTACACGAACCAGTCAAATGTGAAGAATACGTGCGGCGGGGATTCGGGTGGCCCGGGATTTGTCAGTTATAACGGAGAGTATTACATTGGTGGGTTCGTATCTTCCGGCGATGAATACTGCGTCCAGGACGGATACAACATGCGTGCCGACAGCAACGCCGAGTGGATTCTTTCGCAGGTCGAGAAATACGATCCCGGTTTCCTTGGCGAACCGGATTGCGGCAACGATATCTGTGAGTACGGCGAGGACTCCGGCAACTGCGCCGAAGACTGCCCGGTGGTCGAGCCTGAATGCGGCAACGATGTCTGCGAGGATGGCGAGACCGAAGCGAATTGCGCCGATGACTGCGCAACCGGGCCGGATCCGATCTGGACCGAGTGCGGAAGCCAGGGCGAATGTCCCGCCGGCCAGTTCTGCATCCAGGTCAGCCAGAACGCCTATTACTGCACCATCAGTTGCGATGACCTGGAACTGGGCGGGGGATGCGGCTATCAGGATATGGCATGCGTCGCGCTGCAGGATGGCGGCGGCGCTTGCGTCCCGGCCGATATCGAATGCGGTGACGGGCTTTGCGAGTACGGCGAAACCGCCGACTCCTGCCAGTCCGATTGCGCCATCGATTGCGGCGACCTGAGCTACGAGGGCTGCTGCGACGGCACGCAGGCTGTTTACTGCAACAATGGCCAGTTCCGGCGGGTCGAGTGCGGTCCAGACTACACCTGCGGGTGGGTCGTTGATGGCGGTTCGTCGTATTACTTCTGCACCGACGGCGCGGCCTCGGCCGATCCGTCCGGGACATTCCCGATGTCCTGCGAAGGCTACATTTTTGATTCGTGCGGCAACGGCGTTTGCGACAACGATGAAACCGAATCAAGCTGCCCTGGCGACTGCAAGGTCGTCGATTCCTGCGGCAACGACAAGTGCGACAACGGCGAGACCGTAGTGACGTGCCCGGAGGACTGCAAGGTCGTCGATTCCTGCGGCAACAACAAGTGCGACAACGGCGAGACCGTAGTGACGTGCCCGGAGGACTGCACGACCGTTGACGAGGATTGCGGCAACGAAGTGTGCGACGACTGGGAATCGAATCTGTCGTGCCCGATCGATTGTCCGTTGTTACCGGACAACTGCGGTAACGGCACATGCGACAACGACGAGAACACGTCCACTTGCCCGCAGGACTGCCCGGTTCAGGATCCCGAATGTGGCGACACCATCTGCGAGAGCCCCGAGGGCTGCCGCGATTGTCCGCAGGATTGCGGCGAGTGCCCGGTTGGCGAAGACGTTATTCAGGCCCAGGACACGATCACTGCGGACGATTCCGGCCAGACCGAAAGCGACACGGTTGGCGTTGCATCCGGCGGGTGCAGTTCGACTGGAGCCAATGGGGCCGGTACGGGTACTGCAGGTTTGCTTCTTACCGTGCTTCTCGCCATGACGTCCATCATTGTTCGGCGTTCGAGGCGGTTCGCATGACCGCCCGGGACATTGATTCATGAACACAGCCATCGCGATGTCCGGCGGCGTCGATTCGTCGGTGGCCGCATCGATACTGCAGGAACAAGGCCATAACCTGTTTGGAGTCACTTTCATCACGGGTCACGAAGCGGACGCCGACCTGACCGTTTCCAGGGCCGCCGCCGCCGCAACGACCATCGGCATTCCCCACTTCGTGTTCGACGCATCGGACATCTTCGAAAGCCAGGTCATCCAGCCATGCGCGGACGCCTATTCACGGGGACTGACGCCGAACCCCTGCGCCATCTGCAACCCGATCCTGAAGTTCGGTGCGTTGCTTGATTTTTGCGCCAGCCTCGGGGCGGACCGACTGGCAACAGGACATTATGCCCGCATCCTGACCGCCCCCGATGGCGGCCCAGCGCTTGCCCGCGGCCTGGATTCCCGAAAGGATCAAAGCTATTTCCTTTTCAGGGTGCCAAGGGACGTCCTTTCCAGCGTCGTGTTTCCCCTTGGCGGCTTGACAAAGGCGCAGGTCAGGCAGCGGGCCGCCGAACTCGGCCTGCCCGCGGCGACGTCCGATGAAAGCCAGGACGTCTGCTTCGGGAATTCCGAACGGCCGCTTCACGAAGTGCTGCGGGAAATCACCGACAGGCGGGGGCCACCTGGAAACGTTGTGTCCCCGGATGGTACCGTGCTCGGGATGCACGACGGCATAGACGCCTTCACGATCGGCCAGCGGCACGGTCTTCGCATCGCGACCGGAACGCGGGCATGGGTTACCCGCATTGACCCGGGCGGCGACGTCGTACTTTCAAATAACCCGTCGGATCTTGAATGCACGTCGTTGCTGGCTCGCGATGTCGTCATCGGTGCCGGCCTGGACGGGTCTGGGCCGCTTGCCTGCAAGATCCGCTATGCCCACCGCGCCGTCCCCTGTACGGCCGGCATCCTTCCAGACGGCAGATTGCGCGTTGATTTCATTGAAAAAGTAAAGGCAGTCACACCGGGACAGGCGTCTGTAGTATATTCAGGCGATCTTGTTTGTTGTGGCGGCTGGATCGAATGACCATCAAGCTTCAGTATGACGGCGACTTACGGCTGGATCGGCTGGAAGACCGCATCCGCATGGTGGGGACAAGTCCGGCCACCGACGTTGCCCTTTCCCTGCTTGATGAATTGAACGTGGCCGTTGTCGCGGGGCTGAGTTTCCAGGGGACCCTTCGCGGCGTCAAAGTCTTTTCAACTCTTGCAGGTTATGTCACCCCGGCCCAGATTTCATCGTCCCAGACTGCCGCCGCGTCCGTGACCGAGCGCGCGCGCCTGGCGGAACGGTTGCTTGCATCCGCAAGTTCGACGTGGGGAACACATATCGGGCTGCTGTCGGCCGAAGACCGGATCAAGGCGTGGGAAGCGGTCGATAACCTGTTTGCATCGGTAATCGCCGCACATCTTCACGACGAGGTCATTTACGCCGGGTTCAGGCACGTCGATAAGTGTGAATTCCCGCCGACCGCGACCGCGACCATCCTTGCCAGGCGGCTGCTTACGCTGGGAACGGTCGATCACAGGTTCGTGCAGCTTATTGAATTCCTGAACCGGAACGCGCGCTTTCCCCAGGAGATGGCCCTGGCTCGCGCCTGCGGTTCCCGTCTTGATTTCCAGTTGCAGTCGGCGCTGATGAAGCGCTCGGGCGCTTTGCTGGAAGCCCTTGTCCAGTTGAAATCGGTCGATGAATCGGTTACCGAGACATTCGGCCAGGACTTTTTCGTTGATGTTTCCGGAACCGAAAGTCGGGAAGTTGCCGAACTTCTTACGAAACGTGTTCTTGCCGTGAAGGCGGAATGGAACATCCGCGATCAGTTCGCCAACAATTACGTTGAGTACATCATTGGACGCATCGACGCCGGCGCCGGCAATCCGGAGCACGCAATCAGGGTGTTCCAGCAGACTGCCCGGGGCGGCTTCGCGCCTTACGATTCGACCGTGTTTCTTGCATTGCTCGCAACCAGCGAGGGGCGTCAGGAGCTTGCCCGCCAATCTATTCAGGAACTTGTTTCCAGGTATGCCGTCCCGCTTGATTTTTCCGAGGCCTTCGGGAGCGTCATGACCGCCTGGCGAAGGGCGGGGGGCGATCCGGCGGTGCTTCAGAAGTCCTTCCCGATGGAGGAACTGGTCGAATTGTGCAGGGCCTCGAGGGCACGCATCGATTCGGAGTTTTCCGATGGTGTCGAGGAGGATCGAAAAAGGGCCACCGACTCTTTCTGGCTGGGCCGCACGGAAAGGCTGCTGGCCGGCGTCGGCCTTGCGCTTGAACCGACCGACTTCGACGCTTCGTCATCCCCCGGACATGACTCGCGTCTTGTGCGGTTGCCCGAAAAGATTCTGGTCGAGGCCGGGATCGACCAGATGCCCGGCCTTTCCCCGATCGCGCGCGCGACGTTCGTCGAGGCCGCGCGGTCAGGCGTGGCCGCGTCCGAACTGATTGGCCAGCTTTTTGAGATTGCCGACAACCTGAAGGGCGATTTCGGTGCCATGGCAAAGCTGGTTCCGGCGTGGGCATATTCACAGTCGATTGCCCTGGGGCGACTTGAAGACGCCATCAAGGCTCGAAATTCCGCTGGCGTGCTTACGATACTTTCCCAGTACCTTGAACTGCCGGGCGTCCCTTCCGACCTTCTGGCAACCCTTTATGAGCGGGCGCTTGCAACCGCCGATCGCCTTTCGTCGATCGAGAAGATGCTGGGCATCGGCGTCCGGTTCTGGAAGGCTGTCCGTGGCGGTTCCGGCGTTCGGATTCTGCGGGTGATGCGCCCGGCCGCAATGAAGGTTCTTTCGTCTTATGATGAAAGGGCCGCATGGGTCGCCGCGCTTGAAGCGGTTCTTGACACGATTCCGAACGACGAAACCAGGAAGATGCTGGCCGAATGGTACCTTGCCCAGAAGTTGAATCAGGGCGACGACCCGCGCGGCATGGCCGCAAGCCGGGAACACGACATGGTCGTCCTTACCTGCGGACGCCTTCTTTCCGGCCGCCTGGGGCCGCCGTTTGACGATGCGGTTCGCGCCCATCTGCGTGGGCTGGTGCTGGCCGGCAAGCCGTTCGATGCGCGCCACGCGACGGCCCAGCAGTTGACTTCCCGCATCGAGCTCATAAGCGAGTGGTGCGAAGGCGACGCGATTGCCGATCGGATGATTGTTGACTGGTTCAACCTCTGGGTGTGCTCGAAGGGCGGTTTCGATGCGGCCGAATACGACGAAATGGCCGATGCGGCATTCGTTGCCATCAACCATGTGTCCGACGCGATTTCCAGGCGCGACATCGCGGAAACCGCCCTGGATATCCTGAAGGTCCGGCTGGACTCGTGTCGGGATGACCGCGGTACGTCCGAGGCCGTGCTTACCCGGATTTCGGCGCTTTCCGCCTATGTTCCCGAAGCATCTGACCTGGTCGAGACGCATCGCGAGGAACAGAAGGATTCAAAGCTGCTGTTTTATGCATCGGTTCTTGGCGGCGCCGGCATCATCGCCGTCGTGATCCTGCTGCTTAACTTTTTCGCCTGTTGACATGTCGGCGCAGGCCGGCAACTTCTGCTGAAGGAACATTATGAAGTCAGTAATCGTTTCAGGAGTCGCCTTTTCGCTGCTTTTCGCGGCATGCGGGGAAACAAAAATGAAGGATGAAAAATCCGGCGCCTCGGAAGTCACCGTTAATCCGGTGAAGAATCCGGCCATTGAAACGTTCGATCTGCCGAATGGCCTGAAGGTGTTCATGGTCGTTGACAAGTCGGCGCCGCTGGTCGCCGTCGATATCAACTACCACGTCGGTTCCCGGAACGAACGTCCCGGCAAGACCGGGTTCGCGCACCTGTTTGAACACATGATGTTCCAGGGATCAAAACATTACGACGACGATTACTTCAAGCCCCTGCAGGACGTGGGCGGCCAGGTCAACGGCGCGACCAGCACCGACCGGACCCGTTACTGGGAAATCGTCCCGTCGGCATGGCTCGAGCGGGCGTTGTGGCTTGAGTCCGACCGCATGGCGTACCTGCTCGACGCGATGACCCAGGAACGGCTGGACAACCAGAAGTCAGTAGTTTCGAACGAGCGTCGCCAGAACTATGACAACAGGCCGTACGGGACGGTGTGGGAAAAGATGGCGGCAGCCCTTTACCCGCCCCAGCACCCATATTCCTGGCTTACGATCGGTTCGCTCGCCGATATCAACGCAGCGACCCGCGAGGACGTGGCCGAGTTCTTCAAGACCTGGTACACGCCGAACAACGCAACGCTCGCCATCGTCGGCGACATTGACATTCAGGCCACGAAGGAGCTTGTGACGAAGTATTTCGGCGCGATTCCACCCGGGCCGGCCGTTTCGGCGGTTGGTAAGTGGCCGGTTCGCCTTGAGTCCGACATCGTCCTGGATATCAAGGATCGCGTGCAGCTTCCGCGTACTTACATCACATGGCCGACGGTCGGGTTCTTTGATGCCGACGAGGCCGCCCTGGACGTGTTCGGGATGGTTTTTGGCGGTGGCCGGACGTCGCGGCTTTACCAGGATCTGGTCTATACGCGGCAGATCGCCCAGGACGCCATGGCGGGCCAGCGCAGCAGCCAGATCGCCGGCGTTTTCGACATCATGCTGACCCCGCGTCCGGGCGTGGATCCGCTTGAACTCGAAAAGGCGGCGCTTGAAATCCTGGACGAAATGCTGAAAAACGGCATCACCGAGGACGAGATGTCCCGCGCCAGGACTTCAATTGCTTCATCCTTCATACGCGACATGGAAAATATCGGCGGTTTTGGCGGCCTGGCCGACCGGATCAACGCCTATCAGCACATGCTCGGCAGGCCGGACGGTTTTGCGGCCGACCTGCAGAGGTACCTTGACCTTGACAGGGGCGACGTAACCAGGGTTGCCGCCCGTTACCTGTCGGGCGCCAGGGTGATTGCCCGCGTGCTTCCCGCCGGGGAGAACGCGCCCACCGGCCCCGATGCCGCCGATCGCACGGCGCTTCCTGGAAAGGGAACCGATCGTGCTTTCGATCTGCCGGATCGCCAGGTTTTTGAGCTGGAGAACGGGCTTCAGGTCGTGCTGGTCCAGCAGTCCCGCGTGCCGCTTGTTGGATTCGATCTGATCGTTCCAGGCGGCAACGGTCTTGATCCGGCCGGCAGGGAAGGGCTGGCGTCGCTTACGGCGGCCATGCTCAGTGAAGGTTGCGCGGACATGGACTCCGAGACCTTCGCGAAGCGGATCGAGGCCCTGGGCGCGTCCCTTAACGCGGATGCGGACGTGGATTGCTGGTTCGTCGGCGGGTCCGCCGTCACGACGACTTTCCGGGATCTGCTCGATCTGGCCTTCAAGATGGTTTCCGCCCCGACAATGGATCCGGCGGAACTGGAACGCCAGAGGGCCGAGCGCCTGACCCGCCTGACCCAGCTTCTTGACATGCCGCAGTACACTGCCATGGTTGCGGCCCAGAGGGCCGTGTATGGCGACCATCCGTACGGGCGTCCGTCCGCGGGAACCCCGGAATCCGTCAAGGCAATTACGATACAGGATGTCCGCGCGACCTGGGCCGACTGGTTCCAGCCGAAGAATGCGGTTCTGATCGTCGTCGGTGACATCGACCGGGACACCCTGGCACGTTACCTGAACGAAACCGCGTCCGCGTGGAAGAACGACGGGGAAGTCCCCGATGCCCGCCTTGCGCCGTCGAAACCTGTTGCCGCAACGGTCAACGTGGTTGACATGCCTGGCGCCCATCAGTCGGTCATCATCGTCGGCGGTCCCGCGCCGGCACGCCGCGGCACTGACGTCGCGACGCTGAATGTCCTGAATTCAACGATCGGCGGCAAGTTCGTGTCACGCTTGAACCTGAACCTGCGCGAGGACAAGGGTTACACCTATGGAGCCCGTTCCGCGTTCGAAATGCACGGTTGGGGCGGCATGTTCCAGGCTTCCGCGTCAGTCGCGACCGATGTTACCGGGGCCGCCACGGCCGAAATCCTTCGCGAACTGAACGAGATCGGCTCGACGCGGCCGGTCACCCCGGAGGAATTGAAGTATTCAGTCGACGCGATCGTGAACGGTTACAGCCAGCGGTTCAGTTCGATCGAGAAGGTGGCTTCGGAGCTGCTTGAAACGTACCTGTACGGACTTGGCGCCGACGATATCGAACTCTATCCGTCCCAGGTCGCCACGGTCACGACCGATCAGGTCACCGCAGCCGCCAGAACCCATCTGGCCCCGGAATACCTTTCCATCACCATCGCCGGCGACGCGGGCAAGGTCGTTCCCCAGCTTCGCCAGATCCTTGGCGACCGCCCCATCAACATCATCAAGCGCACCACTCCGTAACGGCCCGCCTGCGTGAAGATTCGTCCGTCTCGATCCTGCCCGATCCGTACGGGCGAATGAAAATTCGCCCGTGGGGCCCTTCGCTTCGCTCAGGGATCGAGGAGCTGCCGTACGCCCCCCGTCTGACGCAGTCGTGCCTGTGGCCGGCCATGAAGTGTCCGGTTCGAGGGGCCTCACCGGAGCACTTATGGGCCGGCCCGATCCGCCCTACGATCCGTACGGGCGAATGAAAATTCGCCCGCCTGCTTTCCTTGTACGGGCGGATTACATCCGCCCGCTGCGGTCGAGCAGAATGACTTCCATCGCGCCCGATGCTTCTGTAAGTGTGGATTGACTTCCTGGTCAACAGGACAAATTCTATCCTCGTTCATTGGGCGGAACGGCCCCGGGATGTGCAGTGATGAACGGAAAGAAAATTGATCTGCCAGTAATCGGGATGTCTTGCGCACACTGCGCGGCCACCGTTGAAAAGACCCTGGTCAGGGATGTGCCCGGCGTGTCCTCTGCTGTGGTGAATCTGGCAACTGAAAGTGTCGCCGTGACATTCGACGAACGTACTACTTCACCGCAGGCGATGGCCGACGCCGTTGCCAGGGCGGGTTTCAAGCTGGTACTGCCCAGCCTGGACGACGTCGAAACGAACGCGCGCAGGCAAAACGAGCGAAGGATCAGGCGGGAGCTTCTGGTCGGAATTGTTTTCGCATTACCCCTGCTCGTCCTTTCAATGGGTTCCGACTTCGGCCTTCTGGGCGGGCTGTCGCATGCCCCCTGGCTGGGATGGATTTACCTGACGCTTGCAACCCCGGTACAGTTCATCACTGGAGCATCCTTTTACATCGGAGCCTATCGGGCCGTCAGGAACCGCGCCCTGGATATGGACGTGCTGGTCGCCCTGGGCTCGACCGTCGCCTATGTCTATTCCCTGGTGCTTCTGGTGACACCCGGCCACGAACACCTGTACTTTGAAACGTCCGCCATGATTGTCGTGCTGATAAAGGTCGGCAAGATGCTCGAGGCCAGATCCCGAGCGGTCGCTGCACGGTCGATCAAGAGCCTTCTTGATTCAGCGCCTGATACCGCGTCGGTTATCGGCCCGGACGGCCAGGAGCGCCCCATCGCTGTCGCCGCACTTTCCGTTGGTGATCTTGTAATGGTTCGTCCCGGCGAAAAGGTTCCGGTTGACGGAACTGTCGTTTCCGGAGCCTCGGCCGTCGATGAAAGCATGGTGACCGGCGAGCCGATTCCCGTCGATAAGGTTCCCGGGGACATTGTATTTGGCGGAACAATGAATGCGGAAGGGCTCCTTACCGTCCGTGCGACCGGTGTCGGCGCGGATTCCCTGCTGGCCCGCATAGGCGCAATGGTCGCCAGGGCCCAGGCCAGCAAGGCCCCCATCCAGCGCTTCGCCGATCGGGTTGCCGCCGTTTTCGTCCCGGTAATCCTGGTAACGGCCGCCGTCACCTTCACTTTCTGGATGCTCTGGACCGACGGCGATATCCAGCTTGCAGTAATGCGTTCAATCGCCGTGCTGGTCATCGCGTGCCCCTGTGCGATGGGACTTGCCACGCCGATGGCCGTCATGGTCGGAATGGGGAGGGGCGCCCGCGGCGGAATCCTGTTCAGGGACGCAGCCACAATGGAGATGCTTCACAAGGTCACAGCAATCGCCTTCGACAAGACCGGCACCTTGACCCAGGGCCGTCCCGAGATCGCCGCATGGGTTTCGACCCCTGGATGGGAACAGACTGGGCTTGAACTTGCCGCCGGCGCGGAATCCGGTTCCGGTCACCCGCTTGCACAGGCCGTGGTTCGGTATGCCCGCAGCCTGGATGTCTCCGTTCCGCCACCCTCCGACTTCCAGGCGACCCCTGGCATCGGTGTTCGCGCGACGGTTTCCGAACATGCCGTCCAGGTTGGCAACCCGCGTCGTCTTGACGGCATCGCTATCCCCGACTGGATGGCCGACAGGATGCACGGGCTTGAATCCATGGGCCATTCCGTCCTGGCCGTGTTGGTTGACGGCGAAACGGTCGGTCTTTTCTTCCTGGCCGATCAGCTTCGACCGACCGCCGTCGGCGCCGTCGCCGAGATGCGGGAAATGGGACTCAACCTTTCCATGCTGACCGGCGACAACGCATCCGCTGCCGCCCGGGTCGCCGCCGCTGCTGGAATCGCGGTTCACCAGTCCGGCATGATGCCCGCCGACAAAGAGGCCGCCATCGCCGAACTTCAGCAAGGCGGCCATCGGGTCGCCATGGTCGGCGACGGCATCAACGACACGCCCGCACTGGCGCGGGCCGATATCGGAATCGCCCCCGGCGCCGGGGCCGCCGCCGCAATCGAAACCGCCGACGTGACACTTGTGGGCAGCGACCTGACCCTGGTTGCCCGCGCCGTGAAGCTGTCCCGCGCAACCATCCGCAAGATCCGCCAGAACCTTTTCTGGGCTTTCTTCTTCAACGTACTGTGCGTCCCAATCGCCGCGGGCGTCTTCCACGGCGTCGAATGGATGCCCGCCATGCTGCGCGACCTTAACCCCATGCTCGCCGCCACCGCCATGGCCTTTTCCGACATCATCGTCATCGGCAACAGCCTCCGCCTGAACCACGTCCGGCTGCCTTGATCTTCCCTTGGCCTTGTGCAGGCGGGCGAATTCTCATTCGCCCGTACGGATAGCGGGCAGGGAAGCGATGGGCGCGATGGACGGCATCCTGCTCGACCGCGGCGGGCGGATGTAATCCGCCCGTACAAGGAAGGGATGCAGGCAGGTAGAACTGGCAACTTGCAGTGCCGCGGCGGGCGGATGTAATCCGCCCGTACAAGAGCAACGGCGCACAACGCCCAGACAAAGCCGGAGGCGGGCGAATTTACTGGACTTCAGCGACGAAGGCGTCGGGGGTGAAGGGCTTGCCGAAGGCGGTCTTGACGAACTCGGGCCAGGGCTGTGTCATGCCGGGCTCGAAGATCTGGGCGATGATGAAGCGACCGAAGTCGGCCTTGCCGACGAAGTCGAGTTCGCTGGCGGGACCGGTGTGGGCGGCGATTTCGGACAGCTTGGCGCGCAGCATGGTCGCGAACAGTTCGCCCAGCAGATAGTTGTGGTAATAGACCGGCGCGATTGTGAAGTGCGGCTTGGCGGCCCAGTCGGCGGCCGTGCGCTCGGCCGGACGGACAAGACCCTGAAGTTCGACGACGCGGTCGTACCAGATCTTGTTAAGTTCCGGGTTGTCCGGGTTCGTGTACAGGTCCTTTTCAAAGAAGAACATGACCATCGCCCAGCGCGCGAAAATCAACTGTTCGCGCTTACGCTGCTTTGCCAGTTCCGGGGCGACCTTGTCAACCATGGCCGGGTCGGCCTTGGCGTATGCCTTCAGCCACGCCGGGTTCTTGGCCAGGGCGCCGAACAGCATCGCGATGCCCTCGGTGGTCAGGATGTGGGCCGCGTCGCGCAGGGCCCAGGGCAGCTTCGGGTTGTTGTACTTCGCGTATGCGGCGTGGCCGGCCTCGTGAAGCATCGTGTCCATCCACTCGGCGGTCGGCTTGACGTTCAGCAGCATGCGGACGTCGCCCATGCGGTCGATGTCGGTGCAGAACGCGTGCTGGTCCTTGCCTTCGCGCTCGTAATAGTCGGAGTTGGCGATGATCTGGTCTATGGGCATGCCGATGTCGGTGTAAAACTTCTGGGCCAGCGTGACGATGTCTTCCTTTGCCATGTGCTTGTAGAAGATGTCCAGGTCAAGGTTCGGGGCGGGCGGCGCCTGCTGGAAGAACGGATTGTCGTAATGCCACGGCATCAGTTCCTCGGGCTTCATCCCGAACTTCGCGGCCAACTCGCGATCCAGTTCGCCTTTCATGTCGAAGAACGGCTTGTCGGTCTTTGCTTTCAGGTCTTCAAACAGCTTCACGACCATGTCCGGGTCGTGTTCCTGCATGCGCATGCGCATTTCCCAGTAATTGGCGTAACCCAGCAGTTTTGCCGCCTCGTTGCGCGTGCGGGCCAGGTCCAGCAGCATCGGTCCGACGACCGCGCCGACCTGCTTAAGGGCCTCCCAGGCCTGCTTGCGCTTCGCGGTGTCCGTTTCGGCGCCCAGGACGTCCAGAAGCTCGTTGTTCGAATATTTCTTTCCATCGATTTCGGCACGGTGGGTCTTGAAGGTCATTTCGATTTCCGACGACTTCTCGACCAGTTTCTTCAGCATGTCGGCCGGGAGCTGATTTTCCTTGTACGCAAGCTCGATGACCTCAAGGGCGCGGGCCGTTACCGGTTCCAGAAGGTTCCCGTGCTTGCGAAGCTGCTGCAACTTGGCGTACCGATCGGTATCCGACAGGTACTTGCGGACTTCCAGTTCCTTTGCCGCGTATTCGTCGAAGGAAGCCTTGTCGCCGGTGTTGGCGGCCTTCCAGTAGGCAAGGGCGGATTCCTTGTACAATCCGCCAACCACCGTGCCGTAGTCATCAACGAAGTTGGACGCGACACGCTGGATTTCATCCTTGTTGACATCGGGTGCTGCCATCTTTTCGTGCTCCGGGGCCGCGGCGACCGGTGCCGGCGCGGGTGCTTCCTTTTTGCAGCCGACGGCGGCCGCGACAAACAGAACACACAATCCAAACATTACGTTCCGCATCCTTTCCTCCAGACAGGGCGTTGACGGATCATCATCCGGCGAAGCGATATCGTCAACCGGCAATGTGTCACTGGGGACGGCCGCTGGACAAAGAAGTTCTCAGGCCTGAACGGTGCAGGCGGGCAGGGCGACTGTAACCTCGAATCCACCGTCCTTGCGGTTGGTGGCACTTACCGTTCCGCCGCAGGCAATAACCGCGGTCTTGACGATCGCAAGGCCAAGGCCCACACCGCCCGCTTCCCTGACTCGTGACTGCTCGACACGGAAGAATGGCTCAAAAAGCTGTGGGATGTCCTTTTCGGGGACTCCCGGCCCGCAGTCGGCAACTGTCACGTACACGAATTGGCCCTTCTCCGATGCGGAAATCGCGATCGGCCCGGCATGGCCTGCGTACCTGACCGCGTTGCGGACAAGATTCGCGAAAATCCTTGAAACAAGGTCGCGATCGGCCATTACATCAATTCGTTCCGGGACATCGAAGGAAATCGCGATCGACTCGTCGGGAACCTCGCGATCGATCACTCTGGCAATGACATCGAAGAGATTGACGCAATCGATGGTCACCCGCCCACTCACCGAATCCGAGCGGGAAAACGACAGAAGCCCGTTAACCAGTTCCGTCATCTGTTCGACGTCATCCTTCAATTGGGCAACGCGTTGTCGCCCCTTTTCATCGACCGACTCCTCCAGAAGTCCGATGGCAAGCTGCATTCTTGCAAGGGGGGATGCAAGCTCGTGCGCGGCATCCCCAAGGAACCGCTTCTGACCGTAAATCATCAATGCAAGCCTGTCGGCCATGTTGTTGATTGCCCGACCGAGGCGGCCCAACTCGTCCGTGCGCCGGGACCCGACCCTGCTGTCAAAGACGCCGCGTGCAATCTTTTCCGTGACTTCGGTCATCTGCCGGATTGGAACTGTCAGATGACGAACCATCGGTATCCAGAGAAGCGTCGAAATGATCATTCCAAGAACCGCAAGTATTGCCCACGGGGTTGGATCGATGAAAAGGCCGTTGCCGGTGACCGAACTTGATCGCCCCACCAGTACAAGCTCGCGCTGGCTTCCGGGTGAAACGCGAAGACCGGGCAGCCGCATCACGGCCCAGTAGAAATTGGGCTGGGATGTCTTCATCTTGAAGCTTGGATGCCTCTGATCAGGCAGGCCATATCCCCCCGACGAACAGAAAGGGCAGTGACCATTGGAAATCCGGCAGAACAGATCGTGGCCGGGATGATCGCCCGGCTGCGCTTCAGTCCTGGGGTGGTTTTCATCCGTGCGAAGGCCGAACTGCTCGACCATCCTTGCGCGAAGCGCAACGGGAAGGGAAACGCGGGGCCCCGCGACCCATTCGCCGCCCACATCGAAGATCGAGACGTCAACACCATAAATGCCTGAATACCTTTCAAGCTCTTCCGACCACCGGTCAACCTGGAAGTCCGAAAGATCCTTCATCAGGCTCAGCCCCAGGATTGGAATGCGGTTCGGACTTCTGGAGTACAGGACCGAGTCCGGGCCAACCCGGAAGTCCAGGTCGAACGCGTACCAGACAATGCCACCGCCGATCAGCAGATTGACGAAAAACCAGAAAAGAATTTTTGCGAAAAGACTGATCCGTCGGGCCATCCATTACTCCTGCTCAGGATCAATGAACATATAGCCGATGGATCTTACAGTTTTAATGAACTTCGGACACCGTGGGTCGTCGTTCAATTTTCGTCGAAGTGAAGAAACATGCACGTCGATGGATCTGTCATAAACGTCGTAGTCGCGGCCCGAAACGCGATCCAGAAGCTGATCCCGGGAAAGAACGCGCCCGGGCGAGCGCGCGAGCTGGAAAAGAAGCTCGAATTCCACCGGGGTCAGATCAATCGGTTCATTGTTCAGTCGGGCCACCCTGGCAAGGTGATCGACGCGAACCGGGCCAACCTCGACGATCTGATCGGACAGGGCTCGATTGACCGAACCGGTGCCCGCGCGGCGAATCACAGCGCGCAGCCGGGCAAGGAGTTCCCGGGTTGAAAAGGTTTTGGGCACGTAGTCGTCGGCGCCCATCTCGAGGCCGACGATGCGATCGGTCTCATCGCCGCGGGACGTGAGCATCAAAACCGGGGTATTGACCTCGCGGCGAAGCTGCTGAAGAACCTCGAACCCGTCCATTCCGGGCAGCATCACGTCAAGAATGATTGCCTTGAAGTCACCCTTCATCGCGGCATCGAGGCCGGCGGGCCCGCTGAAGGCCGCCGCCACGTCATACCCATGCGGGGCAAGATAGTCCCGGACAAGCGAACAAAGCTTCTGGTCGTCGTCGATAATCAGGATGCGCGCCGGTTTCTCCGAAAAACCTTCATTTCGCATGGACAACCCCTCTGCCGCAATGAGCGGACGCAACTGCGTTAGATTTTACAATACAGTGCGGCGTTAAATGGGCAATTCCAATTACACTAAATTTACAAAAGGATTTGAAGATCAATCTGGACAAATTGAATCCGCTTTATATTATTAACGGTACCGTCGCGACGGTCGCAGGCGGTGCTCTGCTGTTGTCTGGAGGAGTGATGATGAAGAAGGTTATTGCAATTGCGGCAGGTTTTGTCGCGGTGATGTTCCTGGCGTTCGCGCCCGTGGCGGCTTCGGCCCAGGGGTGTGGCGGTTGCAAGGGTAAGGGCGCCGAGATGAAGGACGGCATGGGGCCCCATGGCCATCATCATGGCCACAAGAAGGATTTTCGCTTTTGGAAGTGCCCGAAGGCGAGTGCTGAACTGAAGCTGACGCCAGAGCAGATTAAGAAGCTGGACGCGGCGGACGAGGCTGCCGGAAAGAAGATGGATGCCATCCGCGATCAGTTGAAGACGCTCAAGGCCCAGAAGCACGACGCGATGAAGGGACACCCGGTTGACCGGGATAAGGTGATGGGCCTGGTTGCAAAGGTCATCGACCTTAAGTCGCAGAAGATGAAGGCCAGGGCCGAGTTCAAGCTCGAGGCGTTCGGCATCCTGACCAAGGATCAGAAGCTGAAGCTGGATTCGCTTCGCGACGAGATGATGCCAAAGGGCCCCGGCTGTGATTGCGGCGCTGGTTGCGGCTGCAAGGACGGCGACAAGGGCGACGGCAAGGCTTGCAACTGCGGCTGTGGCGGCGGATGCGGGTGCGACAAGGATTGATGTCGGTACGTTTCGGCGGAACCGATTCCCCTCATTCGACCCCGGGCGCCTTCTGATAGATGATTCTTCCCGTGATCTGGATCGGGCCTGGGTTCCCGGGCATCATGTCAACATCGATGTGGTAGATTTCGGTGCCTGGATCATGCTTGTTGCCGGCCTGATCGACGTAGGCCACCCAGAACGTATATCCCTTGCCATTGTCCTCGGGATGGAAGAACGAAATCGGTGAAGCTACAAGCTGGTGGTAGAAGTATCCCCAGACCGTCCCGAATTCGACATCGACCTGCGGCACCAGGTTCGGATCCATGGCCGCGGAATCGTCAACGAAACGCATTTCCAGCAGCATCTTCGCGTGCCTGGTCCGGTCGGCGGTCCATCCGTCCCCGACTTCGCCCGTGCTGATGTCCCAGTGGGTATTCGAGTAGTCAATCACACCCATCTTCCGAACCGTGTTGGCTCCAGGTCCATTCGAGCCGACATCCGTCATGCCGGTAAGATCCAGCGTCGAGCCGTAAGGCTGCGGCCAGTCGATCGTTCCCTTCAGCATGCCGAAGTCCGGGTGGTACCACGCCTCGCCGTTGATGACCGTGCCATCGACGTTAGTCAATCCCGTGAACCGCGTTACCCCGTTGAAAACGCCCGCCTGGGTGACAACACGCGTATCCTTCTCGATGGCGCGGTATGTCATTGTAGTTTCAAGCTGCGTGCCGTTCGCCGGATCCGATGGGTCGCCAAGATACGCGGTTCCCTTGATCGGAACCGTCTGGTCAACGTCAAGGGGCGGGTCAAGGTTCACAAAAACCGGTGTGTCCGTGGTTCCTGATACGAACGGGAATCCGCCGTTCTCGCCCCAGTTTATTTCCCCGCCGGCGAAGGTGACGGAATCTGGCTTCAGGTCGATGAAAGCCTTGAAGTCCGTGGAAACGCCGGTGGGATCGCGTCCAACCGCCAGAACCGTGTACTCACGACCGTTCACGACAACGGTCTCGTTCTGACGAACCGTAAGCTACATGGAGCGGCCCTGACTGTCGGTCGCCGCCAGGGTCGAAACGGTGGTCGGCGACATTGGCCCGAAGGGATCCTTTGGTCCGCCGGCTTCCTCGCCACACGCGGTCAACAGCGCAACCATCGCAAGAAACGGGACAAATCCATCTGTGAACTTCATCGGGCCGCCTCCATTTGAAAGTACGACAGGGTCAAAGCGGCCACGGCACCACGCCAATTGCCGCCATCTGATCGACGTCGATTATCATGATGTCATCGGGGGGAGTCTTCTTGACGGTGTCCATGGCAACCTCGATGGCCTGATCCGGTTCGCCCGACGCAACCATGGTCGTTTCGATCGGAACAATCAGATCCTCGTTGTGCCAGGTCCTGACCCCGACAAACATGTGCCCGGGAACCAGGTAAAGAACGGCCCTCAGCCCAAGTGCCTTGAACGCGGCCGCGAACACCAGCGCCCCTTCGGCGCAGTTCGCCGTCTTCTGCGCAAGCGTTTCCGACGGATACATGATGAACTGGGAAGTGGAAAAGAAGTCGTTAGGGGCGTTGACATAGTTGACGCCCAGGGCCTTCATCGCTTTGAAAATCGCGGATGCCTGCATGGTTACCACTTCGGTGTGGGTTGCAGTCCTGACCCGGGCCACGCGTGAAGTGGCCGTGAAACGCGGCCCCCTGGAATAGACAAGGTGATAATCGATATCGGCCTCGGACTTGAATTCCATCTGGCCGGCAGCAACCGCGTCGGCCTGGGCGAAATAGACCGCCGCTTCCTGGCCGGCCTTCCATGCCGCCAGATTGGCGTCGTCCATCACCTGGAACGCGACGTCGGGGTATCCCGCCCCGGGAATCTGCATCAATCGAATCTGTACAACGTTGTTGGCGCCAGGCCTTATTGTTTCAACGGCGAAGTCGCTTGTACGCAGCGCCTCGATTTCGGTCGGTTCAAGTGGAACGTCCTGGTAACCAACCATTGCCTTGTCCGGCATGAAATCGGATGCGGACTTCAACAGCTTCCGAATCAGGAAATCCTTGTCGTGCGGCACGACGAAGGCGGCAAGGAAGGGCGCAAGGGGATGATTCCGCTTCATCTTTGGCTGGGACTCGTCCGGCGCCTCGTTCGGGAACGACCAGAACATGCTGTTCTTGCTGGCAAGCTTGATCGGCCTGGTTTCCTCGAAAATCATCGAGTTCGCGGTCTTGATGCTGACGTTGACCGCGGACGGGGTGCTGGTGGTTATTCGCGACAGCGCCGCGAAGTCGAGCGTGGGCGTCAGACGGATCACCCGGCTCTCGCCCGGAAGAAGATTGATGGTCGATTTGCCGGCGGCGCTGAATCCGGGGATATCAACGTGGCACGAAAGGGGAACCCGGTCGCTGTCGGAAAGGTTGCGGGCCTTCACGGAAACAAGAGGAACGTCGTTCAGCGGGCCGGAGCCCAGCAGGTGTGCGATGAAAGTCGGAAAGATGTCACCAACAAGACCGGTGTAATCGACAGTCACATCGACGGCGCCATCGACGCAGCGACCGGTAACGCATGCCGCTCCACGCCTGCACTGACCGCAGGCCCCTCCGCACCCGTCCGGTCCGCACGTCCGCCCGTCGCATGACGGAATGCAACTGGCGACGGACTGGCCTGCGGTTCTGGCTGCCTCCGGGCGGGGCGACTCGCCGGACGATGCCATCGCCGGAAGAATAAACGCCACGACCAGGAACGACGCACAGAGTGCGAAACGGATGTTTTTCATACGGAAGAACCTCATGCCCATAAATACAATCGACTTGAAAAGCGCTGATGGCAGGCCGGATTGTACCAGCCCACAGCCTGGTTGACAACAGACGGGCAGCCGGGACGACGAGGGCTTCCAGCCAATGAAAAGTGAGGGTGTGACCCCAACGAACTTCCGACTTGCCGCGTCGAATCAACGCTGGTATCATCCACCTGCTTTTTACGGGGCGTAGCGCAGCCTGGTTTAGCGCACTTGACTGGGGGTCAAGGAGTCGCTGGTTCGAATCCAGTCGCCCCGACCAATTCAATTGTTGTCGTTTTCGCGTTGCCTGGTCGTGTTGTGGACTGACGGCCGGGTACTGTCGGGCACTTCGGCCGGTTCTGCGGCGCCTCGTTTCCCCGGTCGGTCTCGCGATCCGACGGAACCTGGGGTCAAAGTCCGCGCGTAACCACGCTCCATGTCCAACATTTATTGAAGTCAGTCTCGCCTGGCAGCCATCACCTGGATTCGGATAAGAATTTGAATTTACGCGGTTTGTTTCGAGACTGACGGCCTGCGAAAGTGAACGGCACGGTTCCTGTAACGTCAGCATCCGACTCAATCGGACGGTGCGGCAATGAATGACGTGAATGAATCAAGTTCAAGTTGGTCCGACAGCAGGCTTATCGCAAGCGTGATTTCGGACGGACGGTGTGGCAGGGAAGCAATCAGGAGGGCCGATGAACTGCTGCGGGGGTACGGCTCGGCAAGGCTTGTCGTGGCCGCCGTTGACGCCTCAGGCCGTCCGGTCGGGCACAGGCTGACACCTGCCGAGCAGCGGCGCCTTGCGGACGCTCGCGAGCTTGCAAGGCGCCTTCTGGCGGCCGAGATTTCAGACGGAACGAACCGGGTTTCCACTCCGGCGGAGGTCGCCTCGTGGGCAGGGCGGCTCGCTTTCTGTCGGGAGGAAGTGTTGATGGTTGTCGGGCTCGACACCAGGAACAGGGTCGCCGGTTCGTGGGAAATTGCGCGCGGCTGGGAGGCCGGTATCAACATACATCCACGCCAGATATTCTCGCTGCTTATCCGTGAATCGGTCGGGCGGTGCGTGCTGGTGCACAACCACCCGTCCGGAAACCCCGAGCCCAGCGACGAGGACATCCGGTTCACCCGGACCATTATCGATGCCGGAAGGCTGCTTGGCGTCGACGTGCTGGATCATGTTGTGGTTGCCGCGTCCGGATTTTTCAGCATGCGCGCCGATTGCGTCAATCTTGAATTCGGGCGGTGTTCAAGCTAGCATCGTCGCGCGCCGGAACGGGTTGCACGCGTTTCGGCAAGCGACGTCCAGCCGGGAATCCCGCAGGGTCGGGCAGGCCGGACATTCAGCCAGCGGGGGCCGCCAATGAAAGGTATCCTGGTAATCATCAGCGCGCCGTCGGGCGCCGGCAAGTCAACCATCATCCGGCAGATTCTTGGGAACGATCCAAACTGTCGCTTCGCCATTTCGCATACGACCCGCCAGCCAAGGGCAGGGGAGAAGGACGGCGTCGATTACTACTTCGTCGGCAGGGATGAGTTTCAGTCCATGGTGGCGAACGACAGGTTCGCGGAATGGGCCGTGGTCCATTCGAATTTTTATGGTACTTCGCTGGCCGAGGTCGAGCGGCTTTCAAGCCAGGGCATCGATGTCGTGTTCGAGGTCGATTACCAGGGCGGGCGGGCCCTTATGCGCCGTTTCCCGGATGCGGCAAGCATCTTCGTATTGCCACCGTCGATGGCCGAGGTGAAGCGGCGCCTGACCGATCGCGGCACGGACGATGCCGAAACCATCGAGATGCGCCTGCAGAACGCAAGGATTGAGATTGCGACCGCCGGGGAATACCGGTACATCGTCGTCAACGATGATCTGGATCGGGCGGTTTCCCAGGTCGGCGACGTGATAAGGGTCGAAAGACTGCGGTCGATAAACCGCGCGGCGATGATTCGCGACCTTGTCGCCGAGAAGGTTTAGCGGGCGAATTTGATTGGAGCGGGCGAATTTTCATTCGCCCTTACAGATCGGGGAGCGGGCGAATCATATTCGGCCGTTTTTGTGTTTCAGGAGGTTCAATGTCCGACAAACCAGTCCGTGTACGAATCGCACCCAGCCCGACCGGCGACCCCCATGTGGGAACCGCTTACGTCGGCCTGATCAATTACGCATTTGCCCGCCAGAACGGCGGACAGTTCATCCTGCGCATCGAAGACACCGATCAGGAGAGATCGACACGGGCCAGCGAACAGGCGATTTTCGACGCGCTGCGCTGGGTCGGCCTGTCGTGGGACGAAGGCCCCGACGTTGGCGGACCCTTGGGGCCATACCGGCAGTCCGAGCGGACCGAAATCTACCGGAAACACGTTCGCGACTTGATTGATCTTGGTTTCGCGTACCCCTGTTTCTGCACGCCGGAAGAACTGAACGCGATCAGGCTTCGCCAGCGCGACCTGAAGCAGAACACCGGCTATGACGGCACTTGTCGCCACATTCCGAAGGACGAGGCAATCCGTCGGATGGACGCGGGCGAGACCTGTGTCATCAGGCTGAAGGTTCCAGAAGGAAAGACCGTCGTTCACGACAGGCTTCGGGGGGATGTCGAGATCGAGAACAGCCAGGTTGACGACCAGATTCTGCTGAAGTCCGACGGCTTTCCAACGTACCACCTGGCGAACGTGGTTGACGACCACCTGATGGGGATTACCCACGTCATACGCGCCGAGGAGTGGATTTCAAGCACGCCGAAGCACCTGATGCTTTACGAGGCCTTTGGCTGGGAGCCGCCGACCTTCGTGCATCTGCCGCTGCTGCGGAATCACGACAAGTCCAAGATTTCCAAGCGCAAGAACCCTGTTTCCCTGCTTTATTTCAAGCAGATCGGGATCCTGCCCGAAGCGATGCTGAACTTCCTTGCAATGCTCGGGCATTCGATGCCGGACGAGCGCGAAAAGTTCACCCTGACCGAGTTCGTCAACGAATTCAGTTTTGATCGGATCAGCCTGGGCGGGCCGGTGTTCGACCTGGAGAAGCTGATCTGGTTGAACGGCGTTCACATCCGCGAGATGGATGACGACGAACTTGCGCGCAGGATCGTGGGGCTGATGTTCACGCCCGAGGCGATGAAGCCTTTGATTCCGCTCATCAAGGAACGAATCCGGACACTTGGCGATTATCCGGAACATGTTTCGTACTTCAATGCGCCCCAAATCGATGTGCCCCTGATTGATATCTGGAAGGCAGGGAAGGGCATGACGACCGCTCAGATCGCCAAGATGCTCAAGGAGACCGTCGAGTTCCTGGACGGAATCCGCGAGTTCGATGCCCGGTGGCTTGAAGAAGGACTGAGAACCTTTTGCGAGCAGAAGGAGTACCAGGTCAAGACGCTGTTCATGATGCTGCGCCTGTGCATCACCGGCCGCAAGGCGACCCCGCCGCTGTTCGATGTCTTCGTCGTGCTCGGAAAGGCCGCTGTCGGCCAGAGAATCAGGGCCGCCGCCGATGCCATCGCCGCCTGGAAGCCGCCAGCCGCCTGAAAATCCGCCAGATTACACCAGTTCGGATTCCGAAAAGAAAAAGGCGGTCTCAAATGCGGCCGAGTCCGGGCAGTCCGATCCGTGAACCGCGTTGTGACGGATGCTTTCGCCAAAGGCGCCACGAATCGTCTCGGGCCCGCATTCGGCTGGATCTGTCGGCCCGATCATCTGACGCCACCTGCTGATTGCGCTTTCGCCCTCGATCAGCATGACGACCACGGGGCCGGATAGCATCATTTCGCAAAGCAGCGGAAAGAAGTACTTGTCGTTGTGAACGTAATAAAAGCGTTCAACCTGGGATGCCGTCAGCCGCAGCATCTTCATGCCGGCAAGCGTAAGACCGCTCTTTTCGATGCACTGGATGATTTCGCCGACATGATGGTTTTCAAAGGCGTCGGGCTTAATGATGGCCAGGGTTCGTTCAATAGTCATATCAGGCCCCCAACAGGTTGAAGCACCATTATATGCCCAGAATCCACTCCAGGTCTTCAATGAAAATCACGCTTAACAGATCATAAACGTCGCCCGAGGCCTTGAAAAGCACCCTATCAGACCTTACGGCAACACTGTTTTCGTTTATCGCCGCCTCGGCATCCGAAAAGAATTCCGGGGGCACATCCGGTCGCGCGCCGGCCTTGCGCCAAGACGTCAGAACCTTGTCACGCCAGCCCTTTTCAACGGCGGCCCGCAGTGTCTGCGCGGTGTCGGGATCGCTGGCAATCGAGGATACCAGAAGGCCGTCACGGCCCCCGAAAACAGCCGTTCCACGGCAGATTGCCTTGTCGCACCAACCCGGATCCATGCCGGGGAAGAAGAGGGCGAAGTCCCGCCATCCGTCGTCGGCAATCAGGTCGGCAAAGACGTTGCGATCCCTGGAAAAGAGCATCCCAAGGCTGGGTTGAGAGGCGCGAAACAGAGTCAGTGCCTGGATTACCGAGTTCTGGTCGCCCGAGACCAGGCGTCCCTCGACGGCGCCCGTTGAAATAAGGGCGCTTCGGCGGAACACAATAGGTCCGGAATACGGTCCAACCGACCAGATCGCGGATTCGGCAGGTGAAGATATGTCCGAACCGGCGGCGCAGACCAGGAAACGGCCGCTGTCGCCCAGCCCGGCAAGCAGGCACGGGCCCGAGGTCTTGTCCAGGTCGATTCCATACAGGTCAATTAAACGCTTCCGGATGTCGTGGTGGTCGCGGGAACGAACCAGCTTGGGGGCGTTGCGGGCGACCTTGTGAAGGGTTTCGCGCACCCGCTCGACCTCGAAGACGGCAACCCACGTCGCGTCGGACGGAATCATGTTGCCCAGCTGGACCACGACGTCCCTGCGGGTCGGAGTCCGCGCCGGCTGCGCCGCCGTATCACCGACCGAACCGGTGGACACCGCGGGCGCCGATGCCGGATCCGGCTTGGAGCCGCAACCGCAGCCGTCGCAACCGTTGATGAAGAACATGGCGCCAGCAAGGCCAGAAATTGCACAAAGCAAAATACGACGGTTCATCGGGCTCCCCCCAAATCAGCGGGAATGTGTAAAGGATACCTGCGCGTAAGCGCGCGTCCAAGGTAAAAAGCCCCAACACCAAGCGCGGCACCAGCAAAAAGATCGATAACGTAGTGATATTGCAGATAAACTGTCGAAAAAACAAGCGCGGCGCACCAGGGCGCGACAGCAATGCCCCAGCGCCTGGAAAAGGCGAACATCGAAAGCGTCACGTAAATGGCGCCCGCAGTGTGGCCACTTGGAAAACAGTCGAATTTCAGCCCCTCGACCGAGTGGATTGAGTGCCTGATCAGGTCGGTAAGCCAGAGCCCCTCGACCCGCGTGTGCAGGCCAATCCGGGCGGCGTATTCCGGAAGATCCGCGATGATATAGGGCGACCGCGCCGGAACGAGCGTATAACCGATGAACTGGAGCCAGAAAAGGCAGGCAATACCAGTCAGATAGGCCATGAATTCGGAATAGCGCCGCCGAAACAGGAAAATGAAGCCCAGCATGAAAAGCGGATAGTAAAGCGCATAGACGATCTGGAGGCCCTCGACGACGAAAGGATTCAGAAAATCCTGAAGAACAGCGTTGGGATTGGCGCCGAAAAACATCAGGCGGTCAATTTCCATCAAGGCGGCCTCGGCCCGGAACGGATTGATGAACTCAATCACGTGCCCAAGGGCCATGAAGGCGAATGGAAACGCGACGTAAAGAAACACTGCGCGGATGAACATTCTCAAGCCGAACGGTGACGGAGATCGATCGAGAATCCGGACGGCCGCCATGTAGCAGACAAGAATGGTTGCAAATCGAATTGCCGGTTCGGTTCCCGAGGGTATCCGACCCGAAAAGGCCGCTGAGAGAACCAGGAAAAAAACCATGCAGCCCATGACTGCGAAGTCCATGATCTCAAAGCCATATCGAGGATGACTTGAAGCGGTTCCCCTTGTCATTGATCACCAGATAAGCAACGTCTGATAAGACATATTATGTCAACTCGCGTATCAGGGAAGGTTGGCTCGCGCCCCTCACTCCACCGGCCGACTGAACGCCCTGGCCCATGGTTCCCGATCCTTTCCCTTGTCCGTGCCGGTGATCGTCCGAAGCGCCTCGTGAGCCCTTTCCCGTACCATCGGACTTTTGTCTTCCAGCCGATCGATCAGTTCGGGAATCGCCGATTTCGACTTGATTTTCAGCAGAGCGCTGACCGAACGCAGCCTGACAAATGTATCGTCGTCCCTTGTTGCCTTGCGAAGATGCTCGACCGCATCGTGGTCACCAATCGAGCCGAGCGCCCAGGCTGCGTTCGCGCGTGCAGCCTCGTAAGGATCTTCGTTCATTGAACGAATCAGAACCTGAACGGCCTCCTTGTTCTTCAGCACGACGAAGGCCTTTGCCGCGATTGCCCGCACATCCGGGTCGGAATCAAGCAGCAGGCAATCCTTCAGCGAAAGGAACGTTTCGTGCGACTTGTCTTTCAACAGACCCAGGATGACGGCGGTCTGGATCCTGACCTCCCGGTGATCCGCCTTTATCGACTTTCGAAGCAACGGAAGCCACTTTTGCGGATTCTTCTTTACAATTCGGTAGCCCTTTTCAGCGGTTGCGGCCCTTGTCAGGTATTCGATGACTTCGCGTTCCTCGTCGGTTTCCCAGACTTTGTCCAGGTAACGGTAGTCGGCATCCTTCGCCGCCGGATGGAAGCGTGACTTCGGCTTCTCGGGCTCTGTCGCCGGCTCTTCCGCTGAAGGCTGCGCCTGGATGTTCCCGGCGGTTTCCGGCGCGTTGGCCGGGCCGGAGGTGATCTTTGCAGTCACTTCCCCGGGGGCCTGACTCTTTTGTGCCTCAGCCGCGGCCTTCTGCCTGGCAACGACGTTGTCACCACACCCCGCAAGGGTTATCAACAATGTCAGGGCAAGCCCGAAGGCGGCACCCGAACTCAATTCAAGTCTTCTTTTCATCAAAGGCCCCCTGGATGAACAAGGCAAAATCCGGTCCGCGTCACGCGGCCATTGTTACTCTTCGCGAGGCATTCTATATTAAAAACAGCTTTTCGGTCTATCGCCCCTTCAAACGGGCTTAATCAGGGGATTTCGAATGACTATGTTCAATATCAACGCTCGCGACGACATGCTCGCGCACCTGTCCGGCAAGGTCTGGGACGTTCTTGTTATCGGTGGTGGAATCACCGGTGCCGGCATTGCAAGGGACTCGGCAATGCGAGGGCTCGACACCGCACTTGTCGAAAGGGACGATTTTTCGATCGGAACGTCCTCGCGCAGCAGCAAGCTGGTTCACGGCGGGCTTCGCTACCTGAAGAACCGCGAATTCGGGCTTGTTCATGAAAGCACGACCGAACGCAACCTTCTGACGAAGAAGATCGCGCCAAACCTGGTGCGCCCCCTTCCCTTCCTCGTGCCGATCTGGCAGACGTCGAAGCCTGGCTACGGCGCGATGCGGGCGGCCATGGTCATGTACGACGTGCTTGCCGAATTGAACAACTTCCGGGCTCACCGGGCCCTGACCGTTTCCGAACTGCTCAAGCGCGCGCCGGCGCTTCGCCGGGATGGCCTGCGTGGCGGATTCGTCTATTACGATTCGATCAGCGACGACACGCGACTGACCCTTGAACTCGTGATTGACGCGCATCGCCACGGCGCCGTTCCCGTAAGCCGGGTCGAGGCGCTTGAAACGGAGTTCGAGAACGGCCGGGTGCGCGGCGTCACGGTTCGCGACACCATCAACGACAGGCGGATGTTCGTTCATGCCCGGTCGGTGATTGTCGCGACCGGGATATGGTCATCGGAGACCGCGGCCGCACTTGGCATCGCCCCGGCTGCCCGGCTGGATATCCGCCCGACCAGGGGAAGCCATATCGTTCTTCCGTACGACAAATTCCCGATCGATTCGGCGGTGACGATGCTGGCGCCAAGGGACAAACGGGCGATGTTCGTTATTCCGTGGAACGGGATGACGGTGCTCGGAACAACCGACACCGACTACCAGGGCGACCTTTGCAATGTGTTCTGCTCAAGGGACGACGCTCTGTATCTGCTGGAAGCGGCTCATCATAACTTCCCGGGGATTACCGCCGGCCTCGACGACATCGTCGGAACCTGGTCGGGGCTGCGCCCGCTGATCGCGTCGGAAGGTTCCGAATCCGCCGTGTCCAGGGAACACAGCATCGTCGTTGACGATCGCGGCGTGGTGACGATTGCGGGCGGCAAGCTGACGACCTATCGGATCATGGCCGACCAGGCACTGAAGGCGGCGGCGCCCTTCTTCAACAAGCCGTTGCGCCGATCGACGGCGGGCCGCGTCCCCCTGCCCTGCTCCGCCGGCCTTGCCGACGCGGCCGCCCGGCGCCGCCTTTCGGATGAGATTGTGACGACGACCGGAGTCAGTGCGGCCATCGCCGACAACCTTGTTGTCAATCACGGCGTGCGTGCCCGCGACGTGGCTGCGCTTGTTGTGAAAAATCCGGGACTTGCCGCACCAATCCTTGCCGGTCACCCGTTCATTCTCGCGGAAGTCGTCCAGGCCATTCGCTGCGAAATGGCCGTCACGCTTGCCGACGTGCTTCTTCGACGTACCCCGGTCTTCTTCCTTGGTCGCGACGACGATGAATCCGCCACCAGGGCTGCGGCGAACGTCATGGCGGCCGAGCTCGGCTGGGATCAGGCGCGTGTCGATTCGGAAATCGCCCAGGTCGCCGAAATCCGCCGGCGGCACCAGGAATGCCTGTAGTCTTCAGAACGGCCTGACATCAAGGGATTCAACAAGAAAGTCCGCCGGCACTTCGCGGGAGCGGTCGGTTCCGGCCGGCACCGACCAGTTGAGAAGTGAAAGGATTCGCCCGTCAAAGGCCGTCGAAGGCACGTCGATGCTTTCGATCTTCTGAAACATTGGCGTCCGGTTTCGTCCATCGACTGACAGGAAGCCCGGTTTCCAGTCGGTGTCGTGCCCCCCGGTTAACAGCACGAACCTGTCTGCCGCATCCCAACTGCCCACAATTTCGGCAATCTGTTCAAGCGCCTGCCAGGAGCCGCCCGGCGCGCTTCCGGGGCCGGCAACAAATACGTGCACGTCGTCGCCTGGGCCGCCCCCCTTAAGAATCGCGCGGGCCTTCATCAGAAATGTCGCAAAGCCCGGTTCGGCTGAACCGCTGATTGTGATTCCACCCCGGTAACCGCAGGCTTCCGCGGACCGGACGGTCTCAAGCAGCCAGTCGCCGTTTCCGGCATCACAGATAATCCGATCCGATGAACCAGGATCCCTTGCCTGATAGATCAGGCCAAGCCGATGCAGGCCCCCGGCTTCACCGCTCTGAAGCGCGTGGAAAAGCCCGGTGCCTGCCCTGTGCGTCCCTCCGGTGCAAAGAATCACGTGTCGCGTTGAAAGCCGACATAGAATTTGTCGGATGCCATCGGTCGAAAGCAATTCGGTTCCGGCCAGCCAGATTGGCGAATCGTCCTGCACGTCAATTGTTCGAAACGCCTGAAGAAGGTCGGAATCCGGAAGCAAAGCCACACTGATCCCGGAGCAGAACGCCGCCTTCCGGCACCGGGCGCAAGCCGGGAAGCGCACGAAGCCGACCTCCTGCCCCATGATGTGCCCGGACGGATCCTCGCGGTCGCTTTCCCGGTACTGAAGTCTTCCGTACATCGTCAGATCCAGCCCGTCGGCCACGTCGGCAAGAAGGCACGGCGGAATGTTGAAAGGCTTTAATCGATACCCGCCCGAAGCAGCGGCGATCGCGGCCCCCCGAACCGCGTCGAGCGTCCTGTCCAGGCCCACCCATTCCACCGGCGTCACGTTAGACTTCCCGGCAATCGGCGGCTGAAGGATCATCAGCCGGACGCCAATCGCCGCCAGCATCGACGTGAACGACGCGAGATCATCGACAATCCCGGAATGCAGAACCGTGAAGGTGTTAAGCCTGAAGCGCTTCTCCCCAAGCGCCATGGCGGCCCTTACCCCGTTCCTGATTGCCTTGATTGCAGCCGGAAAAGATCCCGCGCGTCCGGTGACGGCCTCGTGAACGGGACTGGTGCCGCCATGAATCGAAACGCCCATTCCGTCAAGACCAGCGGAAACGGCCTGGCGGAAAAAATCGACGTCCGCCAGCCGGCTTCCGTTCGTGGTGACGGCGACGCGCTGGTAGCCCATCCGGCGTGCCGACGCCAGGATATCGATGAAGTCCTTTCGAATGGTCGGCTCGCCACCGGTCAGCGAGAGCTCGTCAAAACCGTTGGCGATTCCCCATTCCATCCTTTCTTGGATGGTTTCGCGGGGCACAAGCATGTCCGCGCCCGCGATGCGGCGATAACCGTGCTGATAGCAGAAAACGCACCTGTTGTTACACAGGATGCCTGTCTCAACCACCAGCGTCTTGTGGGCGCGACCTTCCATGGCGCGATTTTAGCCCAAAAACCCTTTGTTAAAGTGTATTATTCGGGCAACGAAACCTTGCCGTGGTTTGTCCGGGCGGTTATTGCGTTGGCCCCGGGGTCGGTCGGGACGTTACCGAAGGAATTGCACTTATGAAGCTGAAGTTAAAACTACTGATTTTATTGATTTGCGTGGCTGGTGCAGGATGCGCGGCATCTAAACGTGAAGTCGTTTCTCCAGGCGGGGTCGTCACGATTACCAACCAGTCCGGCGAGGATCTAGAGGTGTTCGTCGATGGATTTCGAGCCGTCGTTGTTTCGGCCGGCACCGAACATGTTATCGAACGCCTGATTTCCGGAAAGCGCGTTCTGACCGTCACGGGCGTCGAGACCCGAGCGTCGGCCAGCAGGACGTTTGATTTGAAGGTCGCCCAGGGCGAGGGATGGCGGGTCACCCCGCTTTCCGCGGCATCAGGTGGCGGTGAAGGGCCTGCTCGGGGATGCCGAATCGATGTCGTCAACTCGACGATGGAGACTGTTTCTGTCGTGGTCAATGATTCCCCCGGGACGGATATCCCGGCCGGCGTTCGCGTGCGGCTTGACGGAATCTCGCCGGGAACCGCTTTGATCCAGGCTACCGGCAGCGAAAGCGGGCTGGTTCGCAAGGCCGAAATTCCGGTTCGTGTCGATGTCGTGCCGACGTTTACCATAATGGATTCATCCGGCGCGGTGCGCTTCACGAATCGAAGCGGTCGCGCCGCGTTCGTTTCCGCCCCCGAAATACCGGTCAGACAGGTGGAGAACGAAAAGACCGCCCTGTTTCAGGACATTCCGACGGGAAAGATTCGCTTTTCGGCTCTGGACATTGGCCGCAGGATTCTTGGCGACTTCGATGTCGATGTCGTTCGCGGCCAGGTCACCGATATCGTCATCAATCAGCCCGCCGGGACGCTGAACGTCGTGTCGGACATTGCCTTCCCCGTTTCGATTTTTGCGGACGGTGTACTGCTTGGTACATGCCCGGCCCGCGGTGGGGCGTTATTCACCGGCCTGGTTCCCGGCAACAACAACCTGAAGGCGGTCGGCGATCGCGACAACGTCGTCGCGTCAACGTGGCTTGAGATAACGCCCCAGACCAACCTCTGGCTGATTTCCGAGACCAGCGGAACGCCATTGAAGGCGGGTACCGGCGCGGTCGAGGTGGAAAACCCTTCAAGGGAAAAGCTGGAGATGTACGTTGACGGAACGCTTGCCGGTGTCATCGACCCCGGCTCAAAAAGGGTTGCCGTCGATCTTCTGCCCGGCGATCACGTTGTAGCGGTCGTTGGCAAGACATCGCGTTCGCTCGTGACCGCCACCGTTGCGGTACGGGACGGCGCGCGTGCCCGTTGGAAGGTCGCGATGCCGGTGGCGACGCTTTCGGTGATGAATTCATCCAGGGAAAGGGTGAACGTCTATTCCGATGGACGCCTGCTGGGACAGGCCGATCCGGCAACCGCTTCCTCGTTTCCGATTACCCAGGGCGAGCATCGAATCGAAGTGACCGGCGCCGTCAGCATGAACGGGATTTCGCGCACCATGGTGTTCCCGGCCGGCACCACCACGAAATTGCCGTTTGCCGGCCCGATGGTCACGGTCGTCGCGACCAACACGTT